>Ga0156641_1119_pt2 | contig 28407 bp, 23 predicted proteins | sample RifOxyC3_FD_110715 | JGI IMG/M metagenome (GOLD analysis project Ga0156641, IMG submission 110715) | Lentisphaerae bacterium RIFOXYC12_FULL_60_16 | reverse complement strand
CCTTTTGCTTCCCTCGCTCAATCCAGCCTCTTCCTTACCAGTATTTGGAACCGCTGATGGGGCACCTTTACATTTGCATACAAGGCATTGATGACGTATATGTATTCACGAATTCGGGTGTTGAAACCGGTCCGGTGACCGGGCGCCGGTACCCGATGCAACCTGAAGAGGAGACACCATCATGTCCAGGACTGTAACCCTGTTTACCGGACAATTCGCTGACATACCGCTTGAGACGCTCGCACAGAAAGCTGCCCAATGGGGATATGATGGCCTGGAACTGGCGTGTTGGGGCGATCACGTTGACGTTGATCGCGCTGCCCGTGACCTGGCCTATGCGCGCAGCCGCAAGGAAATACTGGCGCGTTACGGATTGAAAGTTCACGCCATCAGCCATCACCTTGCCGGACAACTCGTATGCGACCCGAACTTTGATGCCCGGTCTGATTTGTTTGCCCCCAAAGCTTGCCATGGCAAGCCTGAAGCCAAGCGCAAGTGGGCGATTGAAACCATGAAGAACACCGCCCGGGCTGCAAAAAACATCGGTGTCAAAGTTGTCAACGGATTTACCGGATCATCCATCTGGCACATGTTATACAGTTTCCCACCGGTCAGTGATGCAATGATCGATACAGGATTCCAGCAGTTTGCCAAGCTCTGGAATCCCATTCTCGACGTCTTCGACAAATGCGGGGTGAAATTCGCACTGGAAGTCCATCCTACTGAAATTGCTTTCGACATCATCACGGCACGGCGTGCACTCACGGCGCTGAAAAACCGGAAAGCATTCGGATTTAATTTTGATCCCAGCCATTTACACTGGCAGATGGTTGATCCGGTCCGCTTCCTGCAGGCATTCCCGGATCGAATCTATCATTGCCATATGAAGGATGCCGCTGTCACGCTGGACGGAGAGTCCGGTATTCTGGCCTCCCATCTGAACTTCGGCAATCCGCGCCGTGGATGGGATTTCCGCAGCCTGGGGCGGGGTGGTGTTAATTTCGAAGCCATCATTCGAACACTGAACGTCATTGGTTATCAAGGACCGCTCTCCGTGGAATGGGAAGATGCGGCCATGGATCGCGAGTTTGGGGCTCGGGAAGCCTGCCAGTTTGTCAAGAAGCTTGACTTCCCTTCCTCAAACCGTGTGTTTGACGAAGCCTTTGGCAAATAATGCCTATACGGGGCATTTCAGGTCCTTGCCGGTCCTCAGCAGGACGCCCTTTTAGGGGCGTCCTGCTTTTTGTCTTGTATGTTTGCCTGCTGGTCTCATCCACACAGGCTGATACACGTCCTTCGCTTCGCTTCAACAAGCAGATTACATTGCCAGCGGCAGGGTTGTCATTTCGCATCATGAACCGTTACACCGAAGCGCCCCCCCCTCCCCCTGCTGTTTTCAACTATACCATAACCAGCGGGCTTCAGGAACGCATGGTCGAAATGTTTGATCCGCTCGACTTGTGGCGGCGTGGTCAATTTCTCGGAGAATGGATGGATGAACAAGGTAATCGAATCCGTCTGGTTACGATAACGCACCAGGCGCCGGGTCCCACGCAACGACCGCATGTCTCACTCGAGGAATACGCGTCCCTCGTCACTCCAGTGTCCCTCACCCTGCAGAATCCCAGCATGGCCATGGAGGCATGGATTCGCACCTATACGGCAACACCTCAAATTGCATACCGTGCTCCAACACGTACCCCCTCCCGTCTCTCGCATGCACTTATATTCACCTTGGATCCGTCATCGTCCTGGTCTCTGGCGTGCGGATTCCGCTTGAACCGCCAAGCAGCAGGCCAATGGTCGGCCAACACCAACTGGTTTGTCATGCTGGTGCAACCGGCTGATAGAGTAACACAAGCAGAAGCCCTGCAAGCCGTGCAGGGGGAATTCCTGGAATCAATCATGTCGGTTGGAGGCGCCGACATCCGTCCCATAACCCCACCGCCACGCAAAACCGGTACTGACCCGAAAACCAATCTCACGCCTTCCGACAACCGCCAGGACATCGTCGCCAGTATTAAGAACCTCAAGGACTGGTGGTCGCTCGACACTCGCCACTACATTCTGTTGTCCAACCTGAAAAACAGGAATCATTCCCTGGTTCGTGAACTACCGGTGTCGCTCGACATCGCACGTAATATTTTCGAGATCGTCATCCCCCCGCCACAGGCCATCACGGCTGTCAGTGTCATTCGAATTTTTGCAACGCCTGCGGAATATGTCAACTATGTGGGGCCTGAGCTTGAATGGACCGGTGGAGTCTGGATGCCCAACCGGAAGGAATTGGTGATCAAACCGCAGGATTGGGGATCCAATCGTGATCAGCGTGAATCGATTCTTCGCACCGTCACCCATGAGGCATTTCACCAATACTTGTTTTACGCCCTGTTTCCCCGTTCAACAGCACCATGGTTCAATGAAGGGCATGCGTGTTACTTTGAAAATATGTCGGTTCAAAACCAGCGAATACGGATTGACGAGTCCGAACGGTTCGTCGAGCGGTTGCTTGAAACGATGCAACACCCGTCATTCAAATTGGATTCCATCCTGTCATATGATTATCCGCAATTCTACGTGGATAACGCATCCCAGCGTGAACTCAATTATGCCATGGCCTGGGGCTTGGTGTACTACCTGCGACGTGGTGCTTTAACCCAGCAGGGTCATTCCTATTCCCTGATACCGGCCCGCTACATCACCGCCGTAGCAGAAGGCCGTGACCCCGCTTCGGCAACCGATCAGGCATTTTCAGGTGTGGATCCCGCAAAGTTTCTTGAAGCGTTCAAAGCCTTCTGGGAGTCTCGAAATCGGAGAGGTGATGCACGCCGTCTACCCATGCCGCAACCATCGACCCGGTCAGGCCGTTGAACGAAGCATATCACACCGGCGTCAGGACATGGTTGCACTTGACGTTAAACGCTCGTTCCGGCATGGTTACCGCATTTGTTGGATGTCATTGATTACCAGGCGTGTGCCACGGAAAATACATCCACGGCAACGATGTGTTGCCTATAATGACAGGAGTGAGTCTATGCAATCCAGGTTCATTCGTTGGCTGGCTATGCTCGGTTGTGTCGGTATTTTGAGCGGATGCGGCCGTTCGCAGCCAGTCCCATCGGCCTCACAGCAACCGGAGCCAGGGGTTTCTGTATCCGAGAAACCGGAACCCCCTTCCCCCCCCTTGCCCGTCGGTGGCTCGATTAAAATCGGCGCCTTGTTCTCGGTGACCGGTCCGGCATCGTTTCTCGGTGGCCCGGAGTCCCGAACCGCGCAAATGTTGGTTGAAAAGATCAATCAAGCCGGTGGTGTCCGTGGCATGGAGTTGAAACTGATTGTCAAGGATACGGCCGGCAGCCCTGAAAAAGCCATATCCTTCGCCAAGCAATTGATCGAGGAAGACGATGTACTGGCCATCATTGGTCCTTCAACCAGCGGCGAAACCATGCAGATCAAGTCACTGTGCGAATCGGCCGGCATGATTCTCGTTTCGTGTGCCGCAGCCGAAGCCATCGTGAACCCCATCAGCCGTTACATTTTCAAGACCCCCCAAAAGGACAGTCAGGCTGCAGAGTGGATTTTCAACACCATGAAACAGAAAGGCATCCGCCGAATCGGGGTGGTAACCGGCAATGACGGGTTCGGTGCGGAGGGGAAAAAACAACTGGAATCCATCGCCCCCCGGCATGGCATTGAGATTGTCATCAGTGAAGTCTATGACAAGTCTGCCACCGACCTGACCGACATCATGACCAAAATCAAGGGGGCACAGGTCGAAGCCGTGGTCAACTGGTCCATTGTTCCAGCACAATCCATCGTCGCGAAAAATATGCGGCAGATCGGCATGAAGGTTCCCTTGTTCCAAAGCCACGGATTCGGCAATCTGAAATATGTGGAACAATCCGGCGAGGCGGCGGAAGGTATACTGTTCCCGGCAGGCCGTTTGCTGATCGCTGATGTTCTGCCTGACGACCACCCGCAGAAGGCTGTATTAACGGCATATAAATCGGATTACGAATCCCGTTTCAACGAACCGGTCAGCACGTTCGGTGGACATGCCTATGATGCACTGATGATCACGGTCAAGGCCATTGAGCAGGCCGACAAGGTCGATCGCCCCGCGGTGCGGGATGCAATGGAGAAATTGACGGGATTCGTAGGAACGGCTGGTATCTTCAACTTCAAGCCGGACGATCATAATGGGCTTGGCCTTGAAGCATTCGAGATGCTTGAAGTCCGTGGTGGTCGATTTGTGCCGCATATCACATCCGAATAGCTCCAACGTCCGGAAGCACGACGCCCGTCCAGGGTGTCGTGCTTCCTTCCGGACGGACACCAGTAACGGCTGCCAGGTGTGCGGGTGACCCAGTTCTTACAATATCTGCTTTCCGGATTAACCAACGGCAGTATCTATGCCGTGGTTGCCATTGGGTTCAGTCTGATCTACAGCGCCACCGGAATTTTAAATCTCGCCCAGGGTGAATTTGTCATGCTGGGTGGCATGGTGGCCTGTACGTTATTGACCTTTGTTCCCCTGCCCCTGGCCGTGATTGGTTCAGTCCTTGTGGTGGCCGTAATCGGTGGCCTGTTGGAATGGTTCTTTTTCCGCCGCCTCCATGGCCATTCCCTGCTCCGACTCATCATCATTACGATTGGTCTTTCCATCCTGATCCAGGAAGCGGCGCTCCATATATGGGGCGAGCAGGCACGATCCCTGCCCTACTTCACCGGTAATGAAATCAGTTCCATTTCCATCGGTGGCGCCGCCTTATCCCCGCAGGTGTTATGGGTTCTGGCAACGGCTGCGGTTGTGGTGACCGCCCTGCATTTCTTTTTACACCGGTCCCGTCTCGGTGCCGCGATGCGGGCCTGTGCATCGAATCCGGCGGCAGCGATGCTGGTGGGTATCAATACGGCCCGCATGCGGACCTTGTCGTTCGTCTTAAGCGCCGCGATCGGTGCTTTGGCCGGTTGCGTGGTCTCCCCGATTTCGATGACACAGTCGGATATGGGCGCCGGACTTGCCATCAAAGGTTTTGCAGCAGCGATTCTCGGCGGATTAGGAAATTCCATGGCAGCCGTAACCGGTGGCATCATCGTGGGCATTGCTGAGGCATTTAGCGTCTCCATGTTGCCTGCCGCCTACAAGGATGCCGTGGCCTTCACGCTCCTCTTGATCGTGCTTTTTGTCCGACCACATGGTTTATGGGGCCGTCCGCCGGCACAACGCGCATGAAACGTTGGACCGACATACGCCGCCAATCCGGAACGATGATGGTCCTTCTGACCGTTGTCATCATCAGTTTACCGGTCGTTTGCCTGACCGCCGGCAAACCGTTTTTTCTTACCCAACTTACGATGTCGGCATATTACACCATGGTCGTGATGGGACTCTGCATGCTGTTGGGGCATGCCGGTCAGGCATCCCTTGGTCACGCCGCCTTCTTCGCCATCGGCGGTTATGCTTCCGCCCGTTTAACGACCCTGAACCTGGCTGGCGCCATCTCGCCTCGAATTACATCCTTTCTCGGCCGCCTGCACGTAATCACCGGTCACGTCATGCCGGACGGAATCACCGGTTACAGCATAACACCCTGGGTCGCCCTTCTGTTTGCACTGGCATTGGCCTGCCTGATCGCCGGGATACTTGGATATCCTGCCCTGCGGCTCCGTGGTCATTATCTTGCCATGGCCACGCTGGGGTTCGGGTTGATTGTCTATCGGATACTACTGGGTACGGCATGGCTGGGATCTGCCGACGGGATTACGGAAGTCCCGCCCCTTATCCTGGGACCTGATTGGCGCATCTGCGGAGACCGGAACTTGCGCGTGCAGAATTATTACCTGGCGTGGGGATTGGTTCTGGCCTTGTATATTGTCCTGCAAAACCTGATTCATTCGCGAGTTGGCCGCGCGTTGCGCGCCATTCATGATAATGAGACAGCCGCCAGTTGTGTGGGTATCCGGACGGAACGCGAGAAGCTGAAGATCTTTATATTGAGTGCCGCTATTGCCGCCCTCGCCGGATCCCTGTTCACCCATTACACCGGTGGCATAGGACCTTCCGAAGCCGGAGCTGGAAAATCCATTCGCTATCTGGCCCTGGTGGCCGCCGGAGGGATGTCCAGCATGACCGGTTGCCTCCTGGTGAGTGCAGGGGTCAACTTCTTCTCGTTGCGTGGTTATTTCGGATCGATGGATCATGCCGTTTTCGGATTCATCCTCATTGTCATGGTCTCCGGATTCGCCGGTGCGATCCTGCAGACCACCCGTCGGTGGTCAACCACATGGGTTAGCCGTATCCGGAACAGCAGGCAGGTTCATGGTACTTGACGTGCAAAACATCGGACGTTCATTTGGAGGGCTTCGCGCCCTGGATGACGTGTCGTTTTCCGTCGAACCCAACCGCATACTGGCGGTGATCGGTCCCAACGGTGCGGGAAAAACCACCTTGTTCAATGTTATCTCCGGTTTATTCCTGCCCGACACCGGAACGGTGCTGCACCGCGGGCAGGATGTGACCGGTTATCCGGCGTGGCGGATTGCGCGCCATGGGATTGCGCGAACATTTCAGAATCTCTGCCTGTTCGAGAACATGACCGTTTTGGAAAATGTAATGGTGGGACGCCATGGCAGCAGCCGGTGCGGCATACTGGCATCCCTGTTCCATACACCCACCCAGCACCGGGAGGAACGCGCGATCCGTCAGTCGGCCGATGCCGCGCTGGCGGATGTGGGCCTTGAACAACATGCCAATATCCCGGTTGGAGCCCTGTCGTTCGGCCAGCGGCGCATGGTTGAACTGGCTCGCGCCCTGATCATGACGCCGGATGTGCTGTTGCTGGATGAACCGGGTGCGGGGTTGAATACGCGCGAAAAATTGTCGTTATCCGGTCTGATTCGCCGCTTCCGTGAGCGGGCCATTACCATTCTCCTGGTCGAACACGACATGTCCATGGTCATGGATCTGGCTGACCGGATTGTTGTACTCGATCATGGACGTTGTATTGCGTCGGGGACCCCCGAACAGGTTCGTTCGGATCCGCAGGTCATCGCCAGCTATCTGGGAGGTGCCCATGCTTGAAGTGCGGAATCTCCGTTGCGGATACGGCAGCCTTGAAGTTATTCATGGCATAAGCTTCCATGTTTCAAAAGGTGAAACCGTGGCCCTGATCGGTTCCAATGGCGCCGGTAAAACCTCACTTTTGAAATCCGTTGCCGGCCTGTTGCCACCGTGGTCCGGCTCCATCCGGTTAAACCAGCATGAAATGAAAGGTAAACCGGCTTGGGAAACCATACGTCATGGCATGTCACTGGTTCCGGAAGGCCGCCAGGTGTTTCCAGATCTCACCGTCGAGGAAAACCTCATTACCGGTGGATACCGGAATCCGGAACGAAATACGGACCTGGACCTGGTACTGGCCCAGTTTCCCCGTCTGCATGAACGTCTCCGACAGCATGCCGGAACCTTGTCGGGCGGTGAACAGCAGATGCTGGCATTGGGACGTTCCCTGATGGGACGCCCCCAGGTCCTGCTGATGGACGAACCCTCCATGGGGTTGGCGCCCCTTATGGTGCGTGAAGTGTTTGAGGCTATTCGCCGGATGCGGGAAACCGGCATAACCATTCTGCTGGTTGAGCAGAATGCCGTGGCGGCGCTGGAGGTGGCAAACCGGGGCTATGTCCTGGAAACCGGCGAGATCATTTTTGAAGGGCTTGCCAACGACCTGGCGCACAATCCGGCGGTTCGCCAGGCCTATCTCGGCGGTAATCTTGAGGAGGGTTGGGAATGAACATGCTGGATCGTATCCATGAAGCCATGCCGCGTGCCGAACTGCAACGACTGCAGCTGGAACGGCTTCAAGCTCTGGTTTCCCGGCTGACACGCCACGTACGTCGATACCGGGAACGTCTTGGATCCTTCCGTCCCACACAACTTTCCGACTTGCCCAAGATACCTCCCACCACCGTGGATGACCTGCTGGCGGCTTTCCCTTACGGAATGTTTGCCCTTCCCTTGCGTGAGGCTATACGACTCCATGCGGTGAACGGGCCTGGCGGGAAACCCCTCGTCCTGGGTTTCAGCCGTAATGATCTGACACATTGGGGTCGGTTGGTGGCGCGACAACTGGCCGCCATCGGGGTCACCGCTCACGACGTGATCCAAATCGGGTTCTCTGCCGGTACATTCAATCCGGCCTTGGGGTATCTGCTTGGCGCTGAATCATTGGAGGCTTCCGTTATTCCCCAGGATCCATTCCACATCGAGCAGCAACTTCAAATGCTCCGGAATTACCGATCGACGGTTTTGATCACCACCCCGAACAATGCGCTGGACCTGGCACGGCTTCTGGATTCCCGCTGCATGGACCCACAATCGCTTTCACTCCGGGTTGTGTTGCTCACGCGATGTGTCGCGGCAGAAGACCGCGACCGGATTGCGGAAGGCCTGGCCACACCGGTTCATGCCACATTCGGCGTCCCTGAAGTTCTCGATCCGGGTCTGGTCGTGGAATGTGACAAAGGGCACCTGCATCTGAATGAAGACCATTTTCTGGCTGAAACAGATACCAACGGCGAACTGCTCATTACCACCTTATGCCGGGAGTCCATGCCGTTGTTGCGGTATCGTACCCGGCTCGGTTGTGTCCTGGACTCGGAAACCCGTTGCAACTGTGGGCGAACCGGCCGGATACTGATCGCCGGAACGCCCATGGATGACCGGCTCAGGGTCAATGAGATCACCTTGTATCCTGAACAATTAAAGGCGGTGCTCCGGCAAACCAGGGCGTCTTCACTACCCATGGAATGGGAAATCAACGACCGCTGCATCCAAATCAGCCTGCAGGTGAAATCAGAGGTGTTTTCCGACACGATGCGTGTCCTGGATGAATTAAAAAATGAAGTGGTGACGGAATGCTTTGCACGTCTGGGAATCCAGGTAAATGTCCGCTTTACCAATCCCCGGCAAGGAAGATGCGACTGATGGATACCGGCGGAATAAACCCGGAACAAAACGCATGGTTGGCCGGCCTTATCGACCATACCCTGCTGAAACCGGACGCCACGCCCGCCATGGTGGATGTTATTTGTGATGAAGCGGTCCGATTTGGGTTTAAAACGGTTTGTATCAATCCGTGTTTTGTCCCCCGCGCCGTTGAACGAATCGCGAGAAGGGCCGTGGGGGTTTGCACGGTAGTCGGATTTCCGCTGGGGGCTGTTGAAACATCAACCAAGGTGCATGAAACAATCCGGGCAATCGAATCCGGCGCACGCGAAATTGATATGGTTCTCTGGGTCGGAGGTCTTAAAGCGGGTGATTATAGACGTGTCAGCCGGGATATCCGAAGCGTCGTAAGTGCTGCCGGCGGCCTGGTGGTGAAGGTTATCCTGGAAACAAGCCTGCTAACCGATGCCGAAAAATCGACGGCCGCCCGTCTGGCGGTCGACGCCGGTGCATCCTTTGTCAAAACCAGTACCGGTTTTAACGGAGGGGGGGCAACCGTAACGGATATACGTCTGCTACGGGAGGTTGTGGGGCACTCCATCGGAGTCAAAGCCAGCGGCGGGATTCGAACCCGGTCCGCCGCCTTGCAAATGGTGACAGCCGGAGCCGATCGGATTGGAACCAGTGCTGGAATCTCGATCATGCAGGCATCCTGAAATGCCACTTTCCGTACCAATAATTGACCGGCTTTGAGTTTGACCGGGGTTCCCCGGTGAGGGATAATAGCACCGGTTCAATTAGCGGGAGTCATGCGATGAATGCATCCGGATGGCGATTTAGCGTAATCAGCATGATCTTCCTGATTTTGCTGTTGGTGGCCGGGATTTTGACCGTCCGCCTGTTTAACATGGAAATTACCCGAACCACGATGCCGCAACAACGTCCGGCTTCCAATACCCTGATTCATGAAACGGTCGACCTGCCGGAACCCGTTATCCAGCCAAGCGAAAACCAGTTGAAACTTCTCGCGCGACTCACAACAGCCGCTGCAACAAAAAAGCAACTGGGCACGCAGGTGGATCAAACAACACCTGTCCAATCGAACCGGGACACCAGCATATCCCACCCGATCCCTCCTGCGGTAATTACAACCCTTATCGGAAAAGCCTGGATTCTTGAAGCCAATGGACAACCCAAATACCTCCGTATCGAGGATCCTTTGAATCGAAATTATCGGGTCGAAACCGCTGAACATAGCCGGTTGGGTATACGGTTTAGCGACGGAACGGAGATTCAACTCGGGCCCGAAGCATCCATCACGCTGGATGATTACCTGTTAAACCCGGATCAGCCGGAACAATCACGGTTCAAGTTGCGTATGGCACGCGGCATGTTGCGGGTAATCACGGGGATGATCGTCAAGTTGAATCCCAATCGTTTCGAGGTCCACACCCGGATGGCCACCATCGGAATCAGAGGTTGTCATGTCGCCGTTCGCAGCGATGCCAATAAAGATCAAATATACGTACTGGGATTATCCGAAAACCGGACCGTCGCCGTCATAACCGGTACGCGCGGTGAAATCATACGGAACATAACCAGCGGGCTACCGGCAGAAGAACCGGTTGCTACCCGCATCTTCCTGATGGATCAACCCAACCAGATGGTGACGTGCCAACTTGGACATGAACCGGTCCAAAGTCCATTTTCTGTGGAGGAATCACGTTCCATCATGTCGGATACCGCCCGATTTTCGCCGTCGCGTTATGAATGGTCCGGTAAACCGGGAGAAGCCACACTTCGGATCCAACCGGACTCATCCCCTGCAGAGTCATCGCCGTGAAAAAGCACCATCTGATCATTTTGTCATGGCTTGCAATGGTTGCGTTCTGCCGGGCAGACATGGTCTCGACCAATCAAGTCGACGTGCGCTTACAATGGGTCGGATCCAACCCCCTGTCGGGTTCCGCCCTGCCGGTTGACCACTGTCCTCCCAGTCATTTTTTCGGCGGGCTGAATGCCGGAGCCCTGCCGACGGTGGAAGGTCCGCGATTTCTAGGTTCCGTAGCCGGCATTTACCCTGGAATCGACATGGCCTGTTACGGGGATGATTTCGCATTGGAATATGTATTGAACGTTTCACCGGGTGCTGATCTTTCCCGTGTCAGGTTGCGTTTTCCGAACAGTGAACCGCTCGAACCCGGTCAGGCTGGAACCCTGGTCCACATGGTCGGTCCGGTCGAAGTCGTTCAAACACCACCGGTCATATATCAAACCAAACCGGAAGGGATCGAACAACAACATGGACTTTACCGGGTGACAACGGACCAGATGGTTGCGTTGCCTTCGGATCTGTTTACGGGTGAGACTACCAATCTACTCAATGGTGCCGTCCTCCTGATCGTTCCCGGAGAGGGGCAGGCGGGTGGTCCGATCTACACCTTTTATGCGGCACGCCACGAAAACTCGAACCGGCAGTTCCTTGAATTCCTCAATGATGCCCAATCATTCATGGATACGCCACGCGGAGACAATATGTTCTTCGACCGCAACGGCAATGTATGGATCAATTCAGCGGCTCAACCGGAACGTGATGAAGTATTCAAGGTCGCGGTCAGTCGGTTGGTGTACAGACCGGATTTTCCCGTCGGCAAGCGTTATGACCATGTACGGACTTCCGACGGAAAGACCCCGTTTGCGGATCATCCCGTCATCGGGGTGTCCTGGTACGGTGCCGTCAAATATTGCAACTGGTTGACGATACATTCCGGGCGCGGTGCTGCAGAACGATGTTATCGGGAAGGCACCAACGCGCTGGACTGGGCCCCGATGACCGCCACCAACTGGGCCGCCGGTCAGTTCAACACCGCGGAACGCCAGACATGGCTACGCCTCAAAGGTTTTCGCCTTCCCATGCTGGATTCCCCTCCGGATCGAATCACCACAAACCGGTTCAATGAATTCTACAAAATGGCTGCTTGGAGTGCCTTTACCAACTGGTCGTATGCGTTTGGTCGCAATCATGGTGGACTTCTGGATGCCAATGTGCAAACCGAGGCAGTCGCCATACCGACAACGCGCCCGGTCGGTTTTTATAATGGGAAAAACTTGATTGGCCGACGACTATCACGGCCGGATGCTAATTTTTATGGTTTTTCGGACCTGTCGGGGAATGTCTCGGAATGGATGACGGATCCGGTAGCATCGAATCTTCATGCGCGTATCCGTGGGGGGGGCAGTTACCAGGAGCCCTTGCAGTCGTTGTCTACGGGCAACATTCATCCAGCTGCTTCAACCGACGGATCCGGTGGCTTCCGTCCGCTTTCCACCTATATCCCCCCCTTCGGTTTGCGTATTCATCTGCTCTTTACCTTTCATCTAAATGTTCAAACACAGGCTTTGCCCTCCCTGGAAGGGGTTGTAACGGCACGCGAAGCGGGTGAAACAACTACGGAAGAAGATCGTTCAGATGAACCAATAGGACCCGAATGGTCGGAAGCGTCGTTTCACGGGATACAATACCAGGAGGAACCTCCGATTGAACCGCCGGTCGATGAACCGGATACCGATGAACCGGATACCGATGCAGGGTCCGGCACGGGACCTATTGTGCCAGGGATAATCCCCGATCCGGGTGGTGGTCCTTTCATTCCTTTCGGTACCCGGTTGCTGGTTACCGCACAAGCGCCTGGAGGTCTGGCCGCGGTCCAAATCACGGTGTCGGGTAACACCATAATCCGGAACACACCCTTTCAGAATTTCTATGCGACCAATACCGCCGTCACCTTGCAGGCACCCTTGCTGGCTTCCGGATGGGATTTCGTCGAATGGTTGATGGATGGAGCCGTTTTTTCGGGGAACAATAATCCGGTCCAGTCGGTTACCATGACCAATAACATCAACCTTCAAGCCGTATACCAGCCCCCACCCGGCCCCTTTACACTGACCGTCCTGGCCTCTGCACCTGGAGGAACGGCTTCCATGGTACTCAATGACCCCGGTGGCCCTTCTGTGCTGCTGACACCATTCACGCAGATATATCCGAATAATTCGCCCATAACGTTGACGGCGGCTCCCTTGGCATCCGGTTGGCAATTCGTGGAATGGCAACTCAACGGTCTGCCATACGCTGGAGGAACCAATGCCTTTCAGTCCTTTGTCATGCTTACCAATCGCACCATGATGGCGATGTACCAGTTCGTCCCGCCGATCATTGTCGATCCTCCGGTATCTGCCGGTGGCATCTAAGGTTCCTGAACGGGGAGACACTGTTGGCTGTCATTTTCCATGCTATGGCGGGCTTGTGTGTGTTTCTGATACTGCCCGTGTTCCTCCTCCTGTCGATTGGCCCTCGAAAAGCACGTTCGATTGAAGGTGTCTACGCGCTTCTGAGTCCACTATGTTTCTCGATCGGAGCACTTTGTTTTGCGCGGTATGCCAATATTCCCTACACAAAATCTTATCTGTCCATCAGTGCCTGCATGATGACATCGTTGGCAGGAATTATCCTTATTTTCCGGGGCATCCGTTCTCGATTAAAGGATTGGACCATCCATCCCCTGTGGCTTGTGTATGCAACAGGATGGCTGCTGCTGGTGATCCCCTGGACTGCCCTGGCTGGCATCGACACCTACAAATGGCAGGATTATGCAACCAACCTTGCCGTTGATCCTTCGCTCTCCCTTTTGGTCCATCCGCTATCCTGGTTTGGATTTACTCCCCGCACCTGTCCCATCGGACATCCGGCGTTACTGACAACGGTCCAGATGCTCTTTCCCTGCGAAGTCCGGGGAGGATTCTTTATAGTTTCCTCCTATGTTGGCATCCTTGCGATGGTAACAACCCGTATCCTGGCGCATCAATTGTTCCAGGAACGCCAGGCCCGTTTTGTATGGGTCATCCTGTATATCCTGGCCCCGGTCATGGTCCGGTATGGACATTGGGCAACCGGTCGCGGTTTATTCATGGCGTTGTTTCCGTTGATGATGCTTGCCATGGTACACCGATCAACCAGTCATGTCTGGTTACATGGACTGCCGGTTTTTATCCTTCTCGCCATGGCTCACAAGGTGGCCTGGCCGGTACTCGTCATTGGTTTGATCCTACTTGCCTTACGGACCCTATTGCGAAACGCACCCGTTCCTTGCCGTTACCTCTTCGTAGTGGCGGGAATTGTCGGGTGCCTGGCATGGTTGCCCTTGCTGGGTCTCGCCGGTTGGATGCGGCTTGCCATCGGCCGTTTTGTTTGTTTACTGCCCTTGAGCGTGCTGGCGGTAACTGTTATATCCAAGCACCCCATCAACCTGCAGGAAACAACCCTTTGGCTGGGCACCTGCATGGCATTGCCTGCCGCCCTGGACCCCTCCATGTATGGAGCACTGCCTGCCACCCTGTTTCTGACGTGGGGCGGGGTCTATGGGCTGGTTGTCCTGCAACAAAAGCAACCACTTTGGTACCCCCATCTTTTCAAACTTATCATGTTATCAGCTGGCATCGGTGCCCTGGCGGTTGTCATGGTACGATCCAGTCAAGCCATGCCGCTCAGGCTGGAGAAAGCGGCACGATTTCTCGATCAACAAGTGCCGGAAGGTCCCATACAACTCACGGGGCCAGGTCGCCCGGTCAACCAGGTACAGGCATATTTGCGGGCCTGTCCCCTCCCCTCTGTCGATCACACAGGAACTGCAGCCATCCAGTGGCGGCGCCCACCGGGTTTCTCCGGATCGATTGATCAAACGGGGCAGGCGTGGGCTTCCTATTTTCGGAATCCATTCGACTGGAAGGGCTTTGCCATACATTATTACGGGAAAAGTCCTCAACGTTACCACCTTTCAATTAATGGGGTGAACGACCAGCTAATTTCCAATGCCACTTGTGTATATCATGATGGACCGGTAGCCCTATGGAAAATGATCACACCCTAATCACCATTCGCCTGGGATGGTTCTGCATGCTGGTCGCCCTGGCCTTTACATTGATAGCCGACACATCGGTATTTCCTCAAGGGTTGCCCCTTACGACCATCTTCGGAATGTGCGCCTGGACGCTGCTTTCTCGACGTAACCGGATTGATGCACCGGGACGGGTGTCCCCCTTCAAGGACCCATGGAGTGTTCTAATCCTGCTGGTTCTCTTCTGGGGGCTTCTTCACCTGTTTCCGTTTCCACGCAGCATCATGGGGCACATGGGTGCCGCATATGCCGATGCACACGCTTTGGCTGGCGATATGGTTGCGAAGGTTTCGGATTTAGGGCTTTCATCCCCGCCATGGCCGGTTGTTTTTCTATCCCGCAATCTGTGGGGCAGCCTGCGCTTTATCATGCTGGCTGCCTGTGCCGTCGCCATATTCAGTATGGCACGGAACACGTTGCCACACGAACACCGCAGGGTGATGATGGTTGTTTTTATACTCGGGACCTGCCTGGCCGTCACCGGAATAATCTCCCAATGGTATGTTCCCCAGGAGCAGACCCTCTGGTGGGTAGCGTCCATTCCGGACGGCATCAAACCTCCCATGGCGGGGTTCGCCAGCCGTAATCATTTTGGCGCGCTGTTGACCCTGATAGGGATCGTGGCCAGTTGTTATGCCGTTGATCCCTTGCCCACCATTCGTGAACGGATCGCATCGGCGGTTATGGCGGTTATCATGGTCGTCGGCATCATTGCCTCCCATTCACGTGGAGCCATGCTGGCCGGCACAACCGGACTGGTGATATTGCTCATCACCCTGGTATACCGAAAGCAGTGGTGGTCCGCAGCCCGGATGGGTCTTCTCGGAATAATTCTGCTTGGATTGATCCTGTTAAACATGCCGGAAAACACCCGGGGACGCCTCGCAACATTCAAACATATCCATGCCGTTCCCAGCGTTCAATTCCGCATGGCGGCATGGCGGGATGCCCTTTTGTGCATGCGTCAATATCCATGGATTGGTACCGGCCCGAACGCCTTCCGCATGGTTTACCCGCAATACCGGCAAAACCGTGCGTCCGCGCACATGACGCATGCCGAAAATGACTGGATTGAGGCCTTCGTTGAAGCAGGATCCTTCGCTTTCATGGGTATGATGTTACTGGGTGTGGCTGTGTGGCACAGTGTGCACCACGCGAGCACCAAACCGATCATGCAACGGGCGATTCCAGCGCTGATCGCCACGGTTGTGGTCAATACCACCGTTGATTTTCCCCTTAAAGTCCCAGGGTATCTCCTGATCCTTGCCTGGTTGACCGGATCCTGTGCGCCCCCCTCCCCCCTGGTCAGCAGAAGTTTCACGCGGATTGCCCAAATAGCAGCCGGCATTATGATCGTCGGGAGTATCGGGCTTGCTTGCACGAAGCGGATTCCATGGATACGGCTTGATGATCCCGCCCTTGTCATGCAACTCGACTCACAAACGCTCGCCATCGCCCTGCAGGGTGCACCTACCTCATGGCATGCCTGGTATGCCATGAGCCGCCATGCTGCGGCAATTCCCGCCCCACAGGGGCCTGTCCTGGCAGCGCAATGTCTTGACCAGGCCACACGCCTGGACCCAAGAAATCACCGTCTTTGGATGCAAGTTGGCTTTTACCGTCAGGCACAAGGTGATTCCCCGGGAGCCCGATTCGCTTTTGAGACTGCCCGTTCAATAGCGACATGGATGAACATTCCCGAACCAGACCTGGAGCCCCGATGAATCAATTGGCAATGGGAATGTCCGTGGCGTGGCTGATTGGCATCGTTGTGTATGCAAGGAACCGGGGCAAGGTGTCACATCGTTTTTTCTGGATAACTCCCCTCTGCATGCTGATGGTGGGCCTGTGGGCCATCATTCCGGACCTGCCGCGCCTGGCCGGGGATACGGCACTTTATCATCGTATGGCCCATAACCCCCGGATGGATATTTTTTTATTTCATTACACCATTGATCAGATCGAATCGGATGCACCCTGGGGCATGGCACTGCTTGCCATTCAAGCCATAAGCCTGCAGATCATGCAGCTTCTGAACCTGCGCCAAATAGAGAAGGGACCGCGCCCATGATCCCGGCACCATTACACATGGCTATCGGAATGTTCCTGGCATTGATCCTTGCCGTTATCCCGGTAATCCGTTCGGCCATACGGACCGGACAATGGTTCAAGCCTTTAACCTGCCTGACCCTCTGCATGTATGGTTGGGGAATGCTGGCCGTTCTTCCCAGCATCCTGGTACGAGCCGGGGTGTCACCCTATCGGTTTGAATCACCGTGGGCGAATATATGCATCGGATATGCGGCTATACGCCGTTGGAGTCCATCGGTTGGCATGCATACAGCCATGCTCGCGGTGATCGTGCTGGCGGCCTTCTTATACGTCATCACCGGCTTGATTGGCCGGATGCAGGAACGTCGATCACGTCAATCCACTTGAGCCGACATCCCCAGTCCGGATTCCACATGCCGTATGGTCCGATCCAGGGTGCCCCGGTTTTGTTCCACCACCGCCCGGGCTTTTTCTCCAAGGGTCATCCGGTATCCCGTGTCATCCGACAACTGTTGAAGGGCGGTGGACAGGGCTTTGGAATCCGACACTTGCACCAGGGCGTCAGCCGCGAGGAAATCCCGGATTACATCCGGAAAATTTTCCATGTGTGGTCCCACCACTATCGGTTTACCGTAAACCGCAGGTTCAATGATATTCTGTCCACCGGTTGAACAAAGGCTCTTGCCCACAAAAACGATATCCGCACAGGCATACAGGGCGCATAATTCACCGGTGGTATCAGCCAAAAGAATGGACGCGGCTTCCGGCAGGTCAACGCCGCCATCCGTCTTGCCCGACCGCAGGATCGGGTTCAGCCCCATGCGCCGTACCAGGGAGGCGACTTCCATTCGCCGTTCTGCATGGCGGGGCACCAAAACCAGCCGGACTGACGGATTGGCGCGATGCAATGACGCATAAGCCTGCAGCAAGGCCGCTTCCTCCCCGGGCCAGGTCGATCCACCCAGCAGGGTTAATCGTCCGGGACCGGAAAACCCCGTGGATTCAAGCGATCGACGCAAGGTGTTGATCTGTTCCTTCGATGCCCCGGTATCATCGTATTTCATCGTACCAACCACGTGCAGGCGATTCGGTGGAACCCCGATATCGGATAGACGTTCGGCATCACCCGTAGTTTGGACACAAAAGCAACGTGGAATTGAAAGCACCCTCTGGAATACCGTCCGTAACATGCGGTATCCGTGGTGTGACTTGGCGGATATTCGCCCGTTGATCAGGACCACGGGGGTGGCGTGTTTTTCCGCCATTCGTAACACGTTGGGCCAGAGTTCCGATTCGGTCAGTACGATCCCGGTTGGTCGGACAATCCGCCAGATTCGGTTCAGAAATACCGGGAGGTCCAGGGGGAAATAGAAAACAATATCCTGACTGGACAACCGTGATTCCACCAGGCGCCGTGCCGTTGAGGTGGTAACTGAAAAAGCAAATCGAATGGCGGGATGGCGTTTTCGAACACGATCGGCAAAGCGAAAGGCCAGCTGGCTTTCCCCCACGCTGACAGCATGGATCCAGAGCCGGGGTACGTTTCCGGCACGTTCAAGGCCTGCTTTTGAGAAGCATCCGAACCGTTCCAGGAAACCATGCCTGTACCCCCCCCGCTTGATCATCCGCAGGGCAAATCGCGGGAGCATAATTAAAAATACCACACTGAAAAACAGATTGTAAATAACCCAGAACATATTGATCAGGCCCTCGGATGCGCTTCCTCGTATACACGTTTCAAACGGTCAATCGTCACATGGGTATATATCTGTGTCGTCGACAGGCTGGCGTGACCCAGCAATTCCTGGACACTTCGCAAATCGGCGCCCGCATTCAATAAATGGGTGGCAAAGGTGTGGCGCAACACGTGCGGAGAAAACGTCGCCCCCAGGCCGGAGTCCCGCACACAGTCCTTCATCATGCGCTCAATGGAGCGGGTGGTTAACGCCCGACCGGATGGGTTCAGGAACACGGGACGTGGGCGGACGTTCGACACAGCCAGTAACCGTGTATGCTCGGGATGTCTCACCAAGGTTCTGATCGCGGCTCCCGCCGGCCTGCCAAGGGGGCATAACCGCTCTTTCTTGCCCTTGCCCCGAACGCGGATCACCCCCGAAATAAGATCCAGGCGATCTTCCGTCAGTCCGGCAATTTCACTGACACGACCTCCGGTGCTGTACAACACTTCCAGCAGCGCGGTATCCCGCAAGGCGACATATTCCCGATAGGCATCCGGCGCTTTGCGTGACGACAGGAGTCGTCCCGGGGAGCGAATCAAACGTTCCACTTCCTCGATGCTTAGGAAATTCGGAAGGGATCGACCTTTTTTAGGCGCCCGAAGCCCACCGAAGGGATTCTGGCGGATCCTTTCCTCCCGTTCCATAAAGCGATAGAAGGATCGAAGACTGGATAACTTTCGTGAAGTCGTAGCCGGGGATGCCCCCTGTTTCTGGAAACCAACGAGAAACCCCCGCGCCTTGAAACGATCCACTTCGTCCCAGGGAATGCGTGCCGGCACCCGTGTTCCCCAATTCGTGGTGATAAACTGCCCGATATCAAGCAGGTAATTACTTATGGTATGTGGTGAGGCATTACGTTCCGTGCGAAGATACTTGATGTAATCGCCAACCGACGAATCGGCGGTTACCCGATTCGTTGCCGCCTCAGCATGCTTGTTCATGGGGCCGTTTCTCCAGATTCCGAACCGGACGGGTCAACCGGAACCGGGATGGATTGAGGCGTGGCAGCTGAATCAGGTACTTCAACCTTGTAACGCTTGAGGAGTTTTCGGAGCGCGGCAACCTGGCGTTCCGATAAGCGGCCACGGGTCCGGAATTGATCCGTAAGTGACTGGACAAATAAACGATCATCAAAGACCCGTTTACCTCGTTTGACGGCTGGTTTCCATTCCTGGATGGTTCCTGCCAACGTAACCAACTCACCCGTTTGGGGATCCGCCTCGGTGGTTACCTGGGCGGCAAGACCCAGTGATTCCCGCGCTGCCTCAAACCCCGGAATACGAGGCGCATGGTCATTCAACACCCGATCAAGTGCAGCAAGCTGGGCCCGGCTCAAACTGCGCCCTTGTTCATGCTGTTGCTGCAATGAATCCACAAATTTCTTGGTCCCCTCACGCAGTTCCAGACCCTGTAGCAATTGAAAGCGTGCCGTGACGGATTCATCGGGAACCGTACTACGCTGTTCAATGACACTTTCCATGCCGGCCTTTTGCAGGCAGCTGTCAGATTCGGGAATCTGGGCCCGATAACGGTCCACTAACCGGGCCAGCGCCTGCAGCTGACGGGGTGAAACGGATTTACCGGCATCCATCTGTTCCTTGATCGAGAGGACAAAACCGCCATCACTATAGGTGCGTTTGCCGCGTTTGGATTCTGGACGCCACGCTTTCACGTTTTCGAGGGCTTTGATCAGGCCCAAGGTGGCCTGGGTGTCGGCCGTTGGAACCTTGATAGCCCCCAGCCAGTCGCTGAAACGTTTATAGAACACCCCCAGCATGTCGCTCCAGATCACCTCACCGCTCTCAATCCGGTCAAGCTCGGCCTCCATGGCCGCCGTGAATCCGACATCGAACAGTTCGCCCAGATGCTGGACCAGGATGCGGTTTACTTCTATACCGAGATCGGTTGGCGCCAGTGATTGTTTTTCCTTGATCACGTATTCACGGTCAACCAGGGTGGACAACGTTTGCGCAAAGGTACTCGGTCGTCCAACACCGTTATTTTCCAGTGCTTTGATCAAGGATGCCTCGGAATATCGTGATGGCGGCTGGGTTTGCTTGGATTCCTTCAGCCATTCCAGGCGGTTGAGACACTCGCCCACGGTCAGGGGGGGAAGATCGGGGACGGCATCCTCCACGGCATCTCCCCCGGATTCCGGTTTCATGGGTTTTATCTCGGTCCCCGCCACTTTGAGATAGCCGGCAAATTGCAAGGTTGAAGCGGTTGCCTGGAAACGATAGGTGCGCCCCCCCTCGGGCACCGGTTCGGCTCCAATACGAACGGTTCGCTGGTCGATAACGGCCGACTCCATCTGGCAGGCAACGAAACGTTTCCAAACAAGTTCGTATACCCGCCACTCCGGTTTCGGAAGATGGTCTTTCAAGGATTCCGGAGTGCGGGTGACGTCGGTTGGACGGATGGCTTCGTGCGCACCCTGGGTTAAACCTTTTCGGCGATAGACGGGCGATTGTTCCGGCAGAAAGGGGTCGCCGAATGTCTGCTTGATATAATCCCGGCAGGATCGGACCGCGTCATCGGCCAATGCAAATGAATCGGTACGCATGTAGGTGATTAAACCTACCGGCCCATCCCCCAGGTCAATGCCTTCGTAAAGGTGCTGGGCTATGGACATGGTCCGCCCCGGCGCAAAACTGCAATAGGTTGAAGCGGCCTGCTGCAGGCTGCTGGTGATAAAGGGAGGTGGCGGACGTTTATGGACGGAACGAACGGATACATCCTGAACCGTCAACATTCGGCTCTCGAGATCCTGAAGAACGGTTTGCACCTCCGATTCACTGTGCAAACTGACTTTTTCATCGTTAATCCGTACCAGCCGGATGATGAAGGGCGTCAACGGATCGATCCGCTTCTGCACACGGGCTCCCACCAACCAGAAATTCTCCGGAACAAAAGCGCGTATCTCGGCTTCCCGCTCACAGACCAGACGCAAGGCCACCGATTGAACCCGTCCCGCACTCAATCCGCGTTTAACCCACTTCCACAACAACGGACTAACCTTGTATCCAACCAACCGGTCCAGGATACGACGTGCCTGCTGGGCATCCACGCGGCTCTGGTTGATGATGCCCGGGTGTGCAAAGGCTTCCCGAACTGCACGCGGAGTGATTTCGTTGTATTGTACACGGTGAAAAATGCGTTCCCCGCGTTTATCTTTCAACAACTCCCATAAATGCCAGGCTATCGCTTCCCCTTCCCGGTCCGGATCAGGCGCCAGGTAAATGGCATCCGCCTGCTGGGCATACTTCTTAAGATCCCCGATGACATTCATCCGTCCCTTGACATTCGTATATTCAGGTGCGAACCCATGTTCAACATCAACACCGAGGGTTTTGATGGGCAAGTCACGAACATGCCCCATGGAGGCTTTTACGATAAAATCCTTGCCAAGGATTTTATTGATTGTCTTTGCCTTGGCCGGCGATTCCACGATTACCAGATTTGCACCCATCCGGACCCTTCCTTCCCTACCTTAGGTTCGAGTCACCTGGCGGCCAGGCAACATTCGAATCAGTCGACGCATCTCCAATGATAAAAGGGCCACCTGCACCTCCGATGCCCCCAGTCCCGATTCACGTATCAAAGAATCAATATCCCGTTCATCCCCCACCGGTATAAGTTCAAACACCCGTTGGTCAACTTCAGACAGGCGCGGGCTGGACGCTTCAGTCGATTCTCGTCTTGGAATCAAAAACGAGAATTCCTCGAATATGTCCGCGGCATCGGTCACCAACACGGCACCATCCCGAATTAAGGCATGACAGCCGGCCGACCGTGGATTATCGATGCGTCCAGGTACCGCAAATACTGTCCGCCCCTGTGTCATGGCCATTCGTGCGCTGATCATGGCCCCACTCTTGTGATCAGCTTCAACGACGATAACACCTTTGGAGAGACCACTGATAATCCGGTTGCGCATGGGGAAAGTCGTCCGGTCAGGCGCCCGACCCATGGGGAACTCACTGATTACCGCACCCTGCTTGGCAATGGATACCGCCAAGTCCCGGTTGGATTCGGGATATAAACAATTCAAGGCACCTCCCAGGACCGCCAGCGTACGTCCCTTGGTTGCGATGGCGGCACGGTGAGCGGCTGTATCAATGCCCAAGGCAAGACCGCTGACAATGGTAAATCCGGACTGCGACAGTTGACTGGACAAGCGTTCCGCAACAGCCGTTCCATAATGCGTGGGATGACGGGTCCCTACCACGCCGATTGCCTGTTGGTCAGCCAATGTCAGGTGTCCCTGTACATACAAGGCAAGCGGCGGATCATGAATGGTCTTCAGGAACGGTGGATATTCCGAATCCACTTGCGTAACAATATGTGCTCCAACGCCTTCTGCCTTATCAACCTCATCCTCCGGAGACACCTTGCCACGTTGCTCCAGAAAGGCCTCCACGACATTGGCAGACACGTCCGGTGTAGATCGAAGCATGGATGGATCGGCGTCAAATAGACAGGCTGCAGACCCGAGATACTGGACCCAGGACCGGACCGAGACGGGCCCGATCTTTTGCATGGCATTCAGCGCAATGTAGGCGTTTCGTTCGTCCATGGTTACCAGCACCAATCACCTAACAGGTGGAGTTAATTAGCAGGTTTCCGCTATCCTGGCAACCGTGGAGTTTATTTGTTTCGAGGATGACGATTCAGCATACGCCATGACGCGACTCAAGACCGGGGAAACAAGGAATGTATGGGACACGATTACCCGGAGAACATGAAAGTGGAAGTATACCCGACATTACGGCGCCTGGATCTGGCGGAGACCTTGCGCTCGTGCGAACCGCCGTCGGCGGTCATGCTGTACTGAACGTCTGGCATGTCTTCGCCCACGCACTCGCTCTCCTGCCTTCTCTTCGTCCTCGCCATCTTCACAACCGCTTCCGTCCTTGTCCTGACAAGCCTCTCGGCGAAGCGGGATGCGTTCGGCTGTCGCCGCACTTCGCCGCGACACTCGCGGCGGTCGGTCCCCGCCTCTCGGCGGCTCCCGCCTGCTGCGCCCTTCATGCGGCGGGCGCTACAGCAGTTCCGAGGCAGCACCGGCTCCGTGCACCCCGCCACACTCTCCAACTGTAATTGGTGATCCACCTGCTTGACCGCACACACGGCCCGTGTTATGGATAGTGCTGATTTGTGCGGCATGAACCGGAATAGTACCATAAAGGGTGACGCGCATGAGTAGTCGTTGGCTCTCCGTGCAGGAGATCGCGGTGCATCTTGGCGCGAGTAGGGACACGGTCTACCGTTGGATCGAGGACCGAAAACTGCCGGCGCACAGGATTGGACGCTGCTGGAAGTTCAAGCTGGAAGAAGTGGACGAATGGGTCCGGGCCGGGAAAGCGGCGGACGAGGATGAAGACGAGCAGCCATGAAACCGGAACCGCCAATCGAAAAGAAGACCGTCTGCGACGGACTGCTAGCGCTGTTCGAGCAGAACCGGCGCTGGTTGCTTTTCTTTGGCACCGGCACGTCGCGCGCGCTCCACAAAGATTTTGGGATGCCCGCTCTCCAGAAGCATCTGGGAGAGGAGTTGGCCGCCGAACCCGAATGGGCGCGGGTGGCCACCGAACTGAAGGCAGGGAAGACACTTGAACAGGCACTGGACGGAACGGGGGCCGGCCTTGCTCCGGCAACCAAGGCCAAGTTCCGGAAGGTGACGGGGGACTTTGTCGCCAAAGTTGATCGCCGGTTCCGTGACCAACTGCTGACGCGCCAACAGCAATGGGTCGGCACACGCCTCTTGAAGACGCTGATCGGCCGCCTCCCGCCGCGCAATCCCCGGCTGTCCGTCATCACGTCCAACTATGATATGCTCATCGAGTATGCCTGCTCCGCGCATGGGTTTCGCTGGACGACCGGATTTGTCGGCGGCCTGATCCGCACATGGAACTGGGAGGCAGCGCAGGACAGCCTGCTCCAGTCCCGCATTGACCGGGACGGCGCTCGTGGCGCTTTGCTTGCCAATCGGTTGCCCAGAGTCGAACTCTTCAAAGTGCATGGTTCCATCAACCGTTTTACCATGCAGGGCCGCCAGGTTGAGTGCAACCTGTGGACTGATGGCTCACCGGCCGGGATCGAACGCGACCTCGCCGTGCCAGGCGGTCAGAAGTTTGAACAGGTTGCGGTCGGCAACATGGACACGATGTCGCGCGCCGCGCACGCTCAGGAAGAGGCCCAAGCTTTCATGGCGATCGGGTACGGATTCAACGACCCCCATCTCCACCAGAAGTTGCTGACGCGGGTTCGGGAACGAAATTGCCCTTTGGTAGTGCTGACGCAGGACCTCGATCCCGCTATGATTGCCGAACTGGGCAAGCATGGCGACCACGTGTGGGTGCTCGTCGCCCCGCGACTCGATGGAGGCGGGAATGACGAGTCAAGAACGGTAGTATACATGCCGGGACAGGCAAGCCCAGTTTTCCTGAATGACGAACGGCTTTGGGATTGTGATGTGTTCGCGACAAAGATACTTGGAGGATAGCCCTATGCCCTTTTTCCCCTTCGATCTCAATAGCGCCGCCAAAGATCCGTACTACGCCGGTTTCGTGGCCGCCGTGGATACTCGAAAGGTCATGCTGGACGTCCCCGACGACAGCCTTGAGCGGATCAGCGTCGGCAAGCTCGCTGTCCTGCCCATCCCGCAACCGGATGCTTGGCTAGTTGGGTTCATTGACCGTGTCGTCTGCAAGGCCCAGTACGTTGCAGGTCCATCCGATGACTCCGAGGCGGTTGGCGGGAAGGACAATCAAGGGCAACTCATGCCCATGCTGACGCAGGGGAACGCCGTCACCATTACCCTTGTCGGCGCCATCCAGCGTCAAACGAATAGCGGGGGCAAAATCGGCTATCGATTTACCCGTTCGCTCATCTCTGTACCGGATGTGCATGCCTCCTGCTTCGTTCTTCGTGAGAAGGCCCTCGAAACCTTCATGGGGCTTCTGGCCAAGGCCGGTGACACAGAGCATGCTCTCGCGGTCGGCCACTACACGCTCGACCCTACCGCCACGGCCTATCTCGACGGCGACCGGTTCTTCCAGCGCCACGCCGCCCTGCTAGGCAGTACCGGTTCCGGCAAGTCCTGGACCGTCGCCACGATCCTCGAACGCGCCGCCCGCCTGCCATCAGCCAACCTGATCGTGCTCGACCTCCACGGCGAATACGGGCAACTCGGCTATGCGCGCCAACTGCGCGTGCCGGGGCCGGATGACCTCGATTCGCCGGCGCCGGGACTGCTGTTCCTTCCCTATTGGCTGATGAACGCAGAGGAACTCATTGCCATGTTCGTGGACAGCGGTGAGTTCACCGCCCACAATCAGGCCATGGTGCTGCAACGGGAGGTCGAGAAGGGGAAGCGCCTTTTCATCGAGCAACAGGCCAAGAAGGACATCCTCCCCGCCCTAACTGTGGACAGTCCGGTCCCGTTCGCGCTGGAAGATGTCATCGCCACCATTGCCGAACTCAACAGCGAGATGACTCAGGGCGCACGTGGTCTCAAGCAAGGCGACTTTCACGGTCAGTTCGGCAGGTTCCTGGCCCGTGTTGATCGCAAATTGAAGGACAAACGCTATGGATTCCTCTTCCAGACGCCCAAAGCTCTACACTCCTACGACGCCTTTCACGCGCTCGCCCGTCAACTCCTGGACTTCGCCGAAGACAATGCCCGCATCAAGGTCATTGACTTCTCTGAAGTCCCCACAGACGCCTTGCCCATCATGCTTGGCATCGTTGCCCGCCTGGTCTACTACCTGCAATTCTGGATGCCCAAGGAGAAACGTCACCCCGTGGCCCTGATCTGTGACGAAGCCCACATCTACCTACCCCGCGACGGAACAAATCCCAATGAGAAACGCGCCATCGCCTGTTTCGAGAAGGTTGCCAAGGAAGGCCGGAAATACGGTGTCTCCCTCGTCATTGTCAGCCAGCGGCCGTCCGACGTGAACGACACCATCCTCAGCCAGTGCAACAACGTCGTCGCCCTGCGCCTGACCAACGCAGCCGACCAGGCTGTGGTCAACCGATTGATGCCAGAGAGCCTCACCGCCCTCCTCGAAATGCTGCCCATCCTCGACGTGGGCGAAGCCCTGGTCGTCGGTGACGCTGTCCTGCTCCCCAGCCGCATCCGCATGAACCCGCCGACGGAGAAGCCCATCAGCGCGACCATCGACTTCTGGACCGAGTGGAGCGCACCGGATAAGAAACCCGATTGGGAACTGGCCGCCGAGAACATGCGCCGCCAGCGGAGGCGTTCCTCATGAAGCGACGCCCATACGGTGGCGTGAATCTTGATGACGGCGTGGCCCTCGCGACTGATGAGGAGTTCGGACTGCTGTTCGTTGACGTCCGCCCGGATGTGCGGGCCGCCCTCCAAGGCTGGATCGCCGAGGACGGGCAGGAAGCAATTCTCTTCGGAGGCCAGATTGGCACCGGAAAAACAACCCTCCTGAACGGGGTTCTGCGCGGCTATGCCGACCCAGCTGTCATCCGCATGCGCTTCGACACTGCCTGCATTGACGCCACCGATGGCGGCTACGTTCTGCTGTTGCTCGGGCAGGTGCTGAACTCGTGCCTCGCCTACGGCGTGTCGGCGGATGGCTGCGGACTGGCTATCGCGGACTTCGCGCCGCTCGAATGTCCCAACTGGGCCACCCTCGCCCGGGTACTCACGATTCCGCCCGAAAGTCTCGCCATCGCGGACCGCTTGCGGCAATTCGCCGCCCAGGTGACACCCAATGGCGACCACGTGCGCCGCGCCTGCGGCGCGTTGCTGGATCGCCTTGCGCGGCAGTTGAACCGCAATCCGATCCTCGTAGCCGATGGCGTGGACAAGTTTGCACTCCAATCGTCCGATTACGACTCCCTAAAAAAAACGCTGGCCTTCCTGGCGTGCCGCAAGACGCTCTTCGAGGTTAATGCCGTGCATCTCTTCCGGGAGGACGATTTTCGCAAGGGCATCCGAAAGCTCTTCATCGGCGGTATATCGAACCCAGATGCGCAGGCCTTGTTTACGAAGCGCCTGGGCGCATACGCCCCCATGTACAGCAAGGCATTCCCGCTACTGGCGGAATACGCAGGTGGCAACGCCCGCCAGGGCCTGCGCCTCCTGAATGCGTACTATTACCATCGTATGCAGAAGCACGCTGCTCACGAAGCGGCGATAGGGGAAGCTTGTCACCGGGCAAGCATCGACATCCTGAATATCCCCGCCGGCCGTTTTCCCGTCGAAGTACTCAACGCCGTTGGGAAGGTCGGCTATATGGAGGGCAGCCTGCCCAACGACAGCGAAATGCACACTGCCCTGGACATCAACGACGCGCTCTATCGCAACTGGATTCTCATCGAGCGGGACCCCTTACCTCAAACGCCTACGCGCTGGCCTGCCCGCATCAATCCCTTGCTTGCGCGTGCATTTGAATGGAGCGCGCCAACCCCTCCGAGCGCTGAAGAACAGGCCGTTCTTGAATGGGCCAGACAGCACGGAATCAGCCCCTTGGGACTCAATGCGCCGGTTAATGACCGGGGCGAGCCGGATTGGGGCGCTTGTCAGACCAGAATCGAATCGTCCAGTTCTTCGGAGGATGACGCGCTCAATGTGGTCGGTCTGCTGGAGTCCATCGGCGCCGGACTCTTCGGCGTTGAACGGCAGGACCGCATCATCGTTGCCTATAAGGAGCGTGGCAACCTCGAAGCCGTCCGC
>Ga0156641_1140_pt4 | contig 28502 bp, 29 predicted proteins | sample RifOxyC3_FD_110715 | JGI IMG/M metagenome (GOLD analysis project Ga0156641, IMG submission 110715) | Lentisphaerae bacterium RIFOXYC12_FULL_60_16 | reverse complement strand
GGTACACGGGTGGATCCGGCCCTGGCGTCATGCGCCGGATGCCGGGTCAAAGGCCTCCGTGCCTACCGCATGATATGCGGGGTGAGTGAGAGCTGGACCCGGCGCTGGTTGCCGCCGTCCCGGAAACCGATCAGGAACCGGTCATAGAAATCCTTGTTTTGATCGAACCCGCCGAAGGTCACGGTTTGTCCGTCCAGGGCGACCACCTCGGTGGCCACGTTGATGAACTGCACCTGCCGGATATTGCCGTCCTCGGTCAGGACGCTTAATTCCGGTATCAGCCGGATAGCGACTCGTCCGCTGTTTCCCAGCAGGCGGGGCTGTATGCGCAGGTTGGCGCCGACCTGGCGGACCTGGATGTCGGCCTGGATATAACCCCAATGGCGGCCACGTTCGATCAGCCAGTTGACCTGGGGGACCTCCCGCCCGATTTCGAGGCTGGCGGTTCCCCCGCTCATGACCACGAGTGATTGGCGGGTGTTGTCGGATGTTTTCGTGCTCCGGTGGTGGATGGAGGGCTTGACCACGACCGAGACGGGACCCTTGGATGAGGGGATCGGGATGGTTCCGTCGATGCCGATGGATGCGCCGGTGTCATGCGAACTGCCGGAATCCTCGGTCACCACGTCGATCCGGATGTTGGCGGCCGGGACATTCACCTTGGCCAGCAGGGCGGCCAGCTGCCGGTGTGATTCGGCGGTTGCACTCACCAGCAGTTGATGGCCGGTTCGTTCATAGATGACCCGGCCCTGGTTGCCCACGAGTTCACGGGCAGCCTCGATCAGCGGCTCGGGGTCCGGCGTCGTGAGCGGGTAGGCTTCAAAGGTGCGTTCCTCATCCGCCCCGGAAATTCCGGCGATGAGCAGCAGCATGGCGATACGGCACAGCATTGGAACATGCATGGATTTCATAGGAATATGATACCGTAAAAATCCGCCCGATAAAACAAAATTCCGGGATCAACCCCCGGCCAGGAGGCGGGCGGCGTTGCCGCCCAGCAGGGCCTGTTCAAGCCCGGGATCGAGGTGCAGGTCGCGCACCTGCTTGAGGGTATCCGCCGGATCGTTCCAGGGTGAATCGCTGCCGAAGAGGAGGTGGGTGGGGAGGTGGCGGGCAAGCATGCGCCGGATCTGGTCGGGCGGCATGAGATGCAGGGAAAAGGAGATGTCCATGTAGATGGGCTGTCCCACGATCAGGGCTTCAACGGCGTCCCAATCTTCCCATCCGGCAAAATGGGTGGTGATGAGACGGAGGTCCGGAATGGCGGCGAGCAGATTGCGGATCCGGGCGGGAGATGCCTTGGGGATTTTCGGGAAGGCGATGTCGTACCCGGTATGGCAGATCAGCAGGAGTCCCGCGTCGGCGATGGCGCGGTAATAGGGATGCAGGGAGGGGTCGTCGAGGTCGATGTCCTGGTAGTAGGGATGCAGTTTCAAGCCTTTCAAGCCGGCATCGCGTACCTGGCGGATACGGGTAATCGCGTCGGGATCGCGGGGATGCACCGAGGCAAACGGAATGAGGCGTTCGGACTGTATCGCGAGGGACCACTGGAGGATCGGGTCGAACTGGCGGGGTTTGGTGGCAATCGAGCAGATCACGGAACGGTCCACCCCGGCCCGATCCATGGAGGTGAGCAGGTCCGCGACGGTACCGTTCAGGCGTGCCTTGACGTTGTCCGTTTCGGCTTCCAGGGTGCGGACGGCGTGTTCAGCCAGGCTGTCGGGGAACGCATGGGTATGGATGTCGATGATCATGATGTCAGGGGCTGCCGGGCATGGTTGCGGCGGGCAATGCCGTTCCGTAATCCCACCGTTTCAACCAGGATGCCAGTATCACGATCAGGATAGCGGCGGCAGGCGGAAAATACAAGGCATGGCGAAGGGGTTCAACCGCCCCGTCGGGGAAACGGCCGATGTAGAGGGACAGCAGCATCACCACCAGTTCACCGATGGCCCATGAACCGCCGATACACAGCCCCATCCGGAACCGCGGCGGCAGCCCGTGTGCATGCCGGGCCAGTACCACGGACAGCGGAAAGGCGGCGCCGGCAGTCATGCCGATTCCGATCGCGCACAGCGGCGCCAGCCGGATGTCCGGGACGAGGATCAGCAGGATGAAGAAGGGAAGGCCCATCCATTCGATCAGCCGGATCGTGCTGCCGCATCCCCGTCGATCCGAGCGATGGCCCCAGACGTAGGCCATGAATGCGGCGACAATACCCTGGGAAAAAAGGACCAGGCCGCCCCATGCCTGGGCCTCGACGCCGAACGTGCGGACCGCAAAGACGGGATACAGGCGTGTGAGTACACAGGCGGAAGCCGAAATGGTCATGGCCACGAGGAAGACGGGCAGGAACGGCAATTTTCCCCTGCCGACGGAAGGCGGATCGTCCGGTATGGGGTTGGCCGGGCGCCGATGCAGGCCACTGGCGGCTATCAGGGCGGTCAGCAGCAATGCCGGCAAGCTGAAGCACCAGAGGCCGGCCAAGCCATGGTGGCTGGCCCACCAGGCGCCTACCAGGGCACCGGTTGAATACCCGATGAATCCGCCGGACATGAAGCAGGCGGTGGCGAGGCCTTTGCGGTTGCGGGTGAGCGACTGGGCCATCCACGCCGCCTCCGGATGGACGATGCCGATGCAGATGAAGGCCACGCAGAACAAGGCCGCAAATCCACCCAGGCTGGTGACCAGCCCCACGCAGGCGGTGAGGGCGGCCAGTGGTGGGGTTACCAACAGCAGCCAGGGATGTCCGTCCCGGTGCATCAGGGATCCGGCAACCGGTTGTACAATGTTGCATATCAGGGAGGATAATGTAGTGACAAAGAGAATGGTGGGCAGTCCACGCTGGAGGTGATTAACCAGCGTGGGTTCAGGCAACGGGATGGTGAGGCCGGCATAGAAATCGATGGTGAAATGCAAGGCGGCCAGAATCAGTATCCGCACCCGGTTTTGCAGGAAATAATCGGTGAATGACATGTGCTCGAAACCATAGCAGGCGGAATGGAACAGTCAAGTAAACGACCGATTCTTGATTGTGAGAATAGTGCGGATGATGTTTGTCGAAAACAAAGGAAAAATGTGATGTTTTCTGTGGTTGGTATCATACATGCTTTTAATAAGCAGGGGTGGCTGACATGAAAACAACCTGTTCAGTTCGAGCAATGAATAACAAGGGTTTCACGCTGGTTGAGATCATGATAGCAGTGGCGATCATTGCCCTTTTAGCATCGATTGCGCTGCCTTCGTTGCGCAAGGCGCGTTTGAGTACGCAGAACGCAAAGTTCGAGAATGATTTGCGTATTGCACGGGATGCGTTTGAGATGCTGGTGACATTTTCCGGGACCTATCCGGGGGATGAAACGCCGGGTGTGCTGCCCGCAGAGGTCCAGTCCTATTTGCCACGGTTTAAATGGACGGACCCGACATCGATCGGGGGGCAATGGGATTGGGATTTTGATCAATTCGGGTATCGTGCCGGGGTGTCGGTACATCTTCCTGACCGCGATGCGGGCGCCATGCTTGATATCGACAGGATCATTGATGACGGTAACCTGTTGACGGGATCATTTCGCCAACGCGCAAATGGCTACATCTGGATCATTGAGGAATAATGATTTGCCGGAGAAACTAAGGGAGTGGCAGGAACTGTCCGCCGCCCAGGTTGTATAACCGGGGCGGTAGGGTGTTGGTCTGTGCCATCCAGGCGGCGACGACACGCCCGATGAAGATCGTATGGCTACCTGCGTCCACGGCCTGGACCACTTCGCATTCGAAGTTGACGGGACATTCCTGGATAAGCGGAGCGGCCACCTGTTTGCCCTTGAGGGGGGTCAGGCCGGTTTCCTTGAACTTGTCCACGTTTTTTCCGGAATGCGTGCCGCAGTAACGGACCGCCTTTTCCATGGCGGCATCGGGAAAACAATAGACGAAACTCCGGGATGCTGCGATCAGGCCGTGGGAATAACGTTGCTTGCCGATGGCGATGGCGACCATGACGGGATCACCCGAGCAGAACATGCTCCAGCCAACGGTGATGATGTTGGGCGGGCCGTTCGAGTGGGCCGCGGTGACCAGGACGATGGTTTCCGGATATTTCTGCCGGATGGCGGCATCCAGGGGCACCTCCCGTTGTTCCCAGCGAATGGCGGGCGCAGGGGCCTTTCCCGGTGTGGGGGGGACGGGTGGGTCGCCTGGACTGGAGGTGGGGAATAACAGGGGGATTGCAAGGCATAAGAGGGTGGTTGCGGTTCGACGAAGGTTGTTCGGGCTGATTTTCATGAATGGTTCCTTTGCAGGCTATGGATTTGACATGGTTTGCAGGTTTGGCGTATAAGTTCGGCGTCCTTTTTCGGGCGGGGTAGCTCAGATGGTAGAGCAAGGGACTCATAAGCCCTGGGTCAGGAGTTCGATTCTCCTCTCCGCCACCAATCGTGATTCAAAATGTGATTCCAACCAGGCCCATCAGGCTGTCCATCCGGAAATCCACTTCCTTGTCGAACCGTTCCCGGGTGGCGATGACTTCTTCGGGTGAATCGGCGGATGACGTGATGGATGCGAAGGACTCGATCTTCTGGTAGTGGACGCCGGCCGTCAGGGCGATGGAATCGTTGAGCGGCACCTCGAACAACACCCGCAGGCGCAGGTTCCGGTGGTCGATGTCGACATTCTTTTCCCGGTGCTCGTTGACGGTCAGCATCTTGGTGCTGCCGGTGAACTGGCAGATGGTCGCAGAGGCCTGGAGCACCAGGTTCCATTCCCCCGGGGCGCCGAAACGTATTTCGCCGCCGCCACCCCATTCCGGCAGGGCAAGTCCCATGAAGCCGGATGACCGGCCGCCGACCACGAAATCTTCCGGCGGGTTCTGGTACTGGACCACGCCCTGCGGTTCACCGGCATCGATGTCGTAGTCGCCGATAAAGCTGAACAGGCCAAGATCCACCCAGGGGGTTATGCTGAATGCGGGTGCCGGCTTGACGGTGAACGGTGTGATCAGACCGTGCAGTTCAACCGAGCCGCCGGTCATCTCGACCTGGAATTCCGAGCCATCCGGGATCTTCATCTGATTGTAGGACTGGCCGTCGTATTCAATGGAGTCGCCCACCTCGATGTAGTAATCGCGTTGTGCGGTGGGGTTTGCCGAGGGGCTCATGAAGGCGGCATCCAGCTGGAAAGTGAAATACCGGCCGATTTTCTCCAGGGAGGCGCCGGTCAGGTTATAGCCGCCGGACATGCCGAAGTCGTTCAGGTCGTAATCCTCGGCGGTCTCCTGTTTCCAGCTGCTGTCGGTCACGTCGTACAGGCGGCGCGTGGTTTCCTTGACGCCGATCTGGATTTCCCGGAGTTGCCCGAAGGCTGCCCGCAGGCTGAAGTCGCGGTTGTCGGATTTGGCGCGGCCGCCGACGAACCAGTCATCGGCGGGGACGGGAGGGGTACCCAGGAAGATCGATCCAAGGATGACGGATGCAACCAGACCGTATCGGTTCATGAGGCCTTTCTAAGCATCGAACTGCCAGGTTCCGAAGCAACGGGGAAGGTGGAAGTTCAGCTTGTCCACCGGCGCCCAGGCCGCCCAGTGGGGGTGGGTGGTGTCGCTGGCACACTTGTAGAAGTTTCCTTTCCAGGTGCATCCGGCCAGCGGGCGTACCCGCCCGACGTAGTGTTCGAGCATGGTCAGGGGGATAGAGAACTCGAGGATCCATTCCTGGGGATCGGGGTTCTCGGGATCGACCACTTCCGGCAGGGAATGGTGAATGCGCACCTGGTTGCCGTCTTCGGGCGGAAGCATGGTGACTTCCTTGAATTTCCGGTCGGGACCGATGGTGGAATCGGTGATGTAGGAAACATACAGGGCTCCGCCGCAGTTGAATTCAAAATTGAAGTAGCCGGCATGGTCATGCTGGTCCGAGCCGGGGAATGGCTGAAAGAAGCATTCCACACAACTGTCCTTGCAGACGGGGGATTGATACTTGGTGTTGGTGCAATGGACGTAGCGGTCCTGCACGTGGAAGATGCCGAACAGGTGCTGGTCGTCGTACAGGAGCTTGACGCGGGTTTCAGGCCGGTGCTCACTGCTTTCCGGACGGAACGCACTCACATCCACGGCGGGTACGGGATCCCACGCGTGACCTCTCCACAAGCCCATCAGTTCAGGTTTGACCGTTACTTTCCGGATCCGGTACGTATGCATGCTGACCTCTCGCTTGAAACATCATTCTACCCGGGCGTCAATTATTGCAAACCGCCGGCTCAAAGTCCATGCCAACCCTAATCGCGCGGTGACGGTTGCAGGTTCAATGCGGTGTCGGGTTTGAAGGTGCGGGTCCGGTCCGGCGCAAGGTGATTGCGCGGATACGGAGTGATCCTTTCCGGGTATACCGGATGTCGACGGACAGGCGGAGATTGGCCGGATGGATCATGGTTTGGCGGAAGGGGGCGCCGGCGATGAGCGGCGTGCTTTCCATGTGCGTGGTCGGGTATCGTGATCCCACCCGTGCCAAAAGGGTTCCAGCCGGCGCGTCCGATGAGAAATCGATGGTGACCTCATAGGCGCCGGCCGGGAAGGGGAGTTTGGGGCCGTAGATGATGACATCGTCCGGATCGGTCTCCGGATTGAGCACCACGTCATGACGGGCGAGATCGGTATGCCCGGCATGGAAGAAGAGGTAAGCGGGAAGGACCAGGGGATCGGGCACCTGGTCCGGATCCCATTCCATTCCGGTCAGCAGGATGGAATCCACGTCGAGGATTCCCTCGCCGGCGCGAAGGGTCAGGCGGGCGGGATTGAAACCCTGGAAAGCGGGTATCGGTGCCCGGACCCAGACCCAGTTTCCGGTGGAGGCGGGCAGGGGAAGGGTCAGGGTTGGCATGGTGGGTGAGCCTTCCACCGTGACGACGGCGGCGGCACCCGCGGCCGGGGTGCGGATGCGTGCCAGGAATCCGATATCTTCCATGCCGCCGACGGCAAAGGGGCGGGTCGTGCAATGGCCGCCGGATTCGATGCGCAGGAAACGGTCTGCGCTTGTGAACGGTTCGGCCCGGATGGTTGCGTTACTTGATGGAAGGTGTTCGGCCTCCCAGGAGCGGGTCGGGAAACGGTAACTGCAGGGCAGGAAATGTTCGGGCATTCGAAGCCGGTCTTCGATCCGGAAGGCCCAGACTGGACCGTCCTGCCGCAGGAAATGCAGGCGGGGCTCTTCCAGGAGGCGTGAGAGGGTGTAGGCCACGGAGAACGGGCTTACCTTTTCCGGGAACGCGTTCTCGTGAAGCAGCAGGTAGCGGATATCCATGGCGGTCAGCCGGTCCAGTTGGCCGGGCAGCAGGGTTCCGGCATTGAGGCTTTCCAGGGGTTCATACACGCTGGTGAAATAATGGCGGCGAACGGTGGGACGGTACCCGTTCAGCATACGGATCCGGTAAAGCGTGGTGTAGTATTGGTTGACGGAGGTCCAGTGCGAATCCCCCGGCCAGAGCGGCAGGGCGATGGCGCGTGGTTTTTCACCGCGGGCATCGGCATCGTCGGCGATGGCCTCGTAGGCCAGTTGGCGGGTGTCGAGCAGGCAGATGGTGGGGCTGATGCGCTTTCCGTAATCGGCGGTGAGGAATATCAGCGCCAGGCTGACCGGCAGGATGCGTGCCGTGGTGGTGCGCAACCGTGGAACCAGCGGCTGCATGTCCAGGGCGAGTGCCCAGGCAATCAGGGTGGGCGCCAGCACCAGGATCTTGGCGGATTGGCGGATCATGCCGAATGGCGGGAACCCGCGGATGATCCATGCCCAGAGGCGTTCACCCTGGGGCAGATGCGGCAGGACCGCCGCCAGGGCGAGCAAGACCAGCCCCAGGTGCAGGACGATTATCATCGCTGCCTGGAGGAACTGGCGGCGGCGGGGATGGCTGTACCATGCGGTGGAGGCTGTCAGTCCGGCGACCAGCAGGGCTGGCAGGAACCAGCCGATATAGGCGTGTGCATCCATGCCGTGTGCCCGGCGATTGAACCATCCGTCGGGGTGGGGTGACGATCCCATGACTTCCCGCCAGGGCCGCCCGGTTGATGCGAGGGCGGTGTCTTCCAGACCGGAGCGGACACCCCGGGCTTGCAGTGCCACCAGCCCGATGAAAATCAGGAAGGGCCATCCGGCCCGGACCAGGGATGACCATTCACGGCGGGTGGGCCAGAGGTGTCCCGACGCCTGCCACCAGATCAACAGGGCCGCCGGAGGGATGGCAAGGCAGGTGAAGAACTGGACATGGGCATCGCACCAGCCGGCGAGGAAAATGGATAGCCCGGCCAGTACCGCACCCCGTCGCCGGCGATCACGGATCATCCCGTCGAGCCCGAGCAATGCCAGGGGAACCCACATCATCGCCAGGCCGGTCGGACTGCCGCCCATCAGCGTCATCCACCGGTAGGGAAAGAGTACCGACAACATGGCGGCGCCGGCACTGAGCACGGGATCGGGCTGGAATCGCCGGCAAAACGCCCAGGTGGCGGCCAGGGTGATCCAGAGTGCCAGCCATCCTGTAAGGTTCCAGGCCAGGGCCGGCGGGAGGACCAGGCTGAACACCGCAAAGGCGAAGGAAAACGGGAGGTAATAGGTGGAAAACTCCCGCCGGTCGGCATCGTTACCGGTATTGAATTCGTAGGGATTATGGAACCAGGCCGTCGGCCCGAAGAACGTGTCGCGGGCCAGCCAGAGGTGGTAATAAAACTGCAGATGGTCACCGGGAATCATGGCCCGGTAATGGTCCCGTTCGGTGTTTTCAGCCGAGGAGGGGATGCCGCGTGCCGCGAAACGGGGCAGGGGCCAGGACATGACCAGCCAGGCGGCCAGGGTGATCAACAGGCTGATGATTATGAACCGGGTATGCCGCATGATGAACCGGACAATCCTTTCCCGTGACGTGGTGCGCCGGGTGGCAAGAACCCTAGAGAATCGGATGCGCAAGGTCAAGCCGAGCCGGAAACACCTGCAACGACAGGCTTGCTTGTGCCGGCGTAGCGGTTACACTACGGGGCATGGCAAGAATTCTTGTCATTGATGACGAGCCGGGCATTCTCAACGTGCTCAAGGTCATGCTGGGTGTCGACGGGCATACCGTCATCACCCTGCAGGATGGGTCGCTGGTGGAAGGGGCCCTGCATGAGCAGGATTTCGATCTCTTGATTTCCGATATTCACATGACACCGGTCGACGGCATGTCGGTTCTGCGTTATGTGCGGGATCAGCGGCCTGACCTGCCCGTGATCATGCTGACGGCCTATGGCCAGGTTGACACGGCCATTGAATCGATGCAGCTGGGGGCTTTTGACTATGTCAAGAAACCCTTCAAGGTGGATCAGTTGCTGGCGGTTGTGAAGAAGGCGCTACAGTCTGCCGGAACGGATCCGGGCTGAATCGGGTTGGATGGGGGCGGGTCATCCGTCGTTGTTTTCACGGAGCCGGGTTGTTTTACCCGGCTTCATTGCTTACGGAGTTTGGAGGTATGACCATGATGCGGAAAGCCGGAATTTGCCGGGGTTGTGTCGTTTTGGCGGTATGGGTGTTGATGTCGGGTATTGCCGGGCATGCGGAGCCGGCCCCGGCCCGGATGGTGTCGCCGTCGTTTGCCTATTTACAAACCGTGCTGGAGGCCTGTGATCGTGCGCTCACCAACCTGCCGGCGTTTACCGCGACGGCGGAACGAATGGCTGTGCGGCATCTCAAAGGCGGGGTCATCGGGACCTGTTGGGGCAACCAGAGCCTGGGCCCCGAGTTGTACGGCCGGTCGGGCAACTTCGTTCATATCGGGCATGAACGGCCCTGGAAGAAGGATCGGACGGACGCGGAACGCGCCGAGGACATGACCATCCTGGGCTTTGACCGTGCGTTGGATGCCGAGGACCGTGGATTTTTGGAACGCGACAAGAAACGCGGGTTCCTGATGATCGGCCTGGGCCCGCGGGATCATCCGGATATTGCCCCCGTGGTGCCGGAGTTCGAGGTGTTCTTCGATACGGGAACCGGAGCGGATGATCGACAGGTGCTTCTGTCGGATGGGACACGGGTGGGGCATCTCAATCATGTGATCAACGCCCTGCATGGCTGGGTATTGATGGCGGAAACCGTGGGGGCCCTGACGCGTCACGGCAAAATGCCGACCATGTGGAAGTCCTATGGATGGCCGGATGGCAAGGATTGGGGAAATCGATACCTGGGCAAGCAGCAATTCCATGATGATATCCAGGTGCCGCCCTGTCCCGCAGGCGAATTGGGCCGGCGGTATATCGAGGCGATCCGGTCCCTGGTGATCCAGTTCCGGGACCGGGAATTGGATTCTGTCCGGCAGGCGGGGGTACGGATGGGGGATGAAATCAAGGCCGGGCGGAAAATCCAGGTTGCCTGGGAAGGCCACATGCCGGAAGGCTATGTGGCGTTGCGGGATGACGCGGCATGGTGTGTCTCGGTGCAACTGCACCTGTTCCTGGAAAGTCAACGGGAAGGGTTCCGCAAGGGGGTCCCGGATGGCGCCTTGGTTCTCCGGTTGGGAACGTATGGCTTGGATCCGCTGGGCCCCCCGTTGTTCAAGGAAAAGAACCAGCCCTGGATTCTGGTGGCCGGGGATCATAACCAGCCTGACTGGTTGGGGGAAAAGGCCGGGGCCCCGCTGTATGTGCCGCTGCGTTTTCCGTTTGGTGACGCCTGTGTCAACCTGGAAGGGTATCCCATCCCGTTGTTTGCGCCTTCCGGAATCATGCAGGCGGTTGCCTACGAGGCCATCCTGGTGGAAGCCATTGCGCATCGTGACCAGTCCGGGATGGTTGAACCGCAATCCGGGAAACCCCGGGTTCCCATCGCCCCGCCCCCGCCGCCGCAGGATGCCCCATGATACACGTGACGGGTGGGGTCATCACGCGGCGTGGCAAGGTGCTGGTGATGCGACGGGCGCCCGGCCGGTCCCTGGCCGGCATGTGGGAATTTCCCGGCGGAAAGATGGAAGCCGGGGAGACGCCCGCCGTCTGCCTGGCGCGTGAACTGGATGAGGAGCTGGGCATTCAGGCCCGGATCGGCGAGCTGCTGTGGACGGGTGAACACGCCTATCCGGACCGGACCATCCGGATGTATTTCCTGCGTGTCGACGGATATCACGGGCGAATCCGGTTGCAGGATCATGATGCCATGCAATGGCTGAATCCGGACGACCTGGTTTCGCTCGACGGATTGTTGCCGGCGGATCTTCCGTTTGCGCGGCATTTACGGGATCGTTCCCGGCACCCTGCTGCCGGACAATGTGTAACGGGAACATGAAGACAAACCGGATATTACTGGTCGATGCCTATAACGTGATTCACCGGATACCGGCATTGCGTCGTGCGTTAGGTAAGAACCTGCTGGCTGCCCGGACGGCCCTGGTGCGCCGGTGTGCGGATTGGATGGCCGGACGCGGGGATTTCCTGAAATGCACGCTGGTGTTTGACGGTGATTCCTCGGTGATGGAACCCGGCGCCGGTGGTGCACCCGGTGTCAACGTGGTGTTTACCCGGTCGGGCGAAACCGCGGATCAACGGATGATGGCCTGGTTGCAGGCGCACCAGCCGGGGATGGTCTACCAGGTGGTGTCGGACGACCGGGAGGTGACGGATTGCGCCCGGCGTGAACGGGCGGATGTGTGGACGGTTCGCCAGTTCGAGGCGATGTTGTACCGGGCTGCCGGTCCGGGGTTGTCTGCCGATGATGAAAAGCCGGAGCTGGGTGACCGTGATGCCCGGGCCATCACCGAGAGCCTGCGCCGCATCTGGGGCGACGGAAACGGTCAATAGCAATGCTCGGCGGTGGGGAACCGGCCGTTTTCCACATCGTCCCGGTATGCCTGGAAAGCCTGCTGCATGGCGGTTCCCAGCGCCGCGTATTCCTTGACGAATTTCGGATGGACGGATCCGTGCATGCCGAGCAGGTCCGGGGTTACCAGTATCTGTCCGTCACAATGCGGGCCGGCGCCGATCCCGATGGTGGGCACCTGGACGGCGCGGGTGATTTCGTCTGCCAGGGCCGGGGGCATGCATTCCAGTACCAGGGCGAATATCCCGGCGCCTTCAAGGGCCTTGGCATCGTCCAGCAGGCGCTGGGCTTCCTCGGGCCGCCGTCCCTGTACCTTGTAGCCGCCCATGGCATTGATGCTCTGGGGGGTCAATCCGATATGCCCCAGCACGGGGATGCCGTTGTCCGTCAGAGCCCGAACCGTGGTGGCCCGGGTGGCGCCGCCTTCGATCTTGACGGCGCCGGCGCGGGCTTCCTTGAGGAACCGGCCCGCATTGCGAATGGCGTCTTCAACGGAAATCTGGAAGGAAAGGAACGGCATGTCGGCCACCACCAGGGCCTGCTTTACGCCGCGTGTCACCGCCTTGACGTGGTGGAGCATCTCGTCCATGGTGACCGGCAGGGTGTTGTCGTATCCCAGCACGGTCATGGCGAGTGAATCGCCGACCAGGATCAGCGGGGCGCCGGATTCATCCACGAGGCGCGCCGTGGTGAAATCATAGGCGGTGAGGCAGGCCAGCTTCTGCCGGCCCTTGGTTGTGCGGATACGACTGGCGGTCCATGCGTTCATCGTGGGTTCCTGTCTGCTTTACCAATCCGGCTTAAACAAAACCACGACCGGACGGTCGGGTAAAGATAAAAGCACGCCGGTCACGGTACGCGGGTCGCCGGGCAGGATGCGGTCGGGGCATAGATCAGCGAGCGGTTGCACCACGAACCGGCGGCTGGACCAGCGGGGATGGGGAACGGTCAGGTCGGGTGTTTGAATGCACCGGTCGTCCACGAACAGGAGGTCGAGATCCAGGGTGCGCGGCGCATGGGGGTCGGCGGTGCGGTTGCGTCCGCAGGCGTTCTCGATGCGATGCAGGTGGGCGGCGAGGGCTTCCGGTGTCAGGGTGGTTTGAACGAGCAGGCAGGCATTGAGGAACGGCAGCGACTGGTGTTCGGGGCGGACATCGACCGGTTCCGTCGCATACAACCGGGAATGGGCCGTGACACGGGTTCCGGGGATGGCGTTGATGGCGGCACGACCTGCCACCAGGTGGGCAACCCGGTCGCCCAGGTTTGATCCAAGGCTGATTCCCGTGAGTTTCATGCGAGGGGGTACCCGGATTATTCGAGCACGGCGGTCAAGCCGAGCACATCCTGCATGTCATAGAGGCGGGGGGGCTTGCCGATGATCCAGCGGGCGGCGTGCAGGGCCCCCATGGCCAGGGCATCACGGCTTTCGAGGTGGTGCGTCAATTCGATCATCTCCCCGGCGTTTTCGAAGCGAACCGTGTGATCGCCCACCACTTCGCCCTGCCGGAAGGACTGCACGGTAATGGCGGTTTCATCCTTTGGTATGTCGCCGGTTCCCTCGGGACGATGGACCAGGACCTGATGGAGGTCCTGCCCGCGGCCCTGGGCGATTTTTTCGGCCAGCCGCAGGGCGGTGCCGCTGGGCGCATCCTTTTTGTGGACGTGGTGGGTTTCATCCACCGATGTCCGGTAGGCGAATCCCAGGATGCCGGCTGAGCGTTCGACCAGGGCAAACAGCAGGTTGACACCGAGGCTCATGTTGGGGGCCCAGACGATGGGGGTGATCGAGGCGGACTTCTGGACCACGGCGGTCTCAATATCGAGCAGGCCGGTGGTCCCGATGATCATGGGAATTTTCCATTCCGCCGCCTGGCGTGCGTTGTTGGGAACGGTCTGGTGGAATGTAAAGTCGATCATTACATCCGACGGTTTCACGGCGCTGAAGTCCGCGGTGATCGGAATCCCGAGCGGGGGTATGCCTGCCGTGACCCCCGCGTCGGCTCCGAGGCGGGCGTGCCCGGCCTGTTCGATGGCGGCTGACAGTTGAAGGTCGCAGGAGGCGCCGATACAACGGATCAGCGCCTGGCCCATACGGCCGGCCGCCCCGAGAATGGCGACCCGTATCATGACAGGATCCCCGCTTGTTGAAGGGTCCGGCGCAGGGTTTGTTCCTGTGCGGGGGAGAGCTCGCACAGGGGGAGGCGGTAGACCGGCTCGACCCAACCCAGCATGGCCATGGCGGCTTTCACCGGAACCGGGTTGGTCTCGATGAACAGATCCCGGAAAACGGGGTAGTACCGCTGGTGGATCGCCTGTGCTCCGGGCCAGTCGCCCCGGCGTGCGGCCTGCACCAGCTGGACGATGGCTTCCGGGATGATGTTGGACGCCACGCTGATAACCCCGACGGCACCCACCATCATCATCGGAAGGGTCAGGGAATCGTCGCCGGAGAGCACGGGCAGGTGGCAGGCGTTCCGGATGGCGCTGACGCGGTCCACGGAACCGGCGGCCTCCTTGACGGCCGCGATGTTGGGATGGGCCGCGAGCCGCACGATGGTTTCGATCGCGATCTCACGGACGGTCCGGGATGGAACATTATACAGCACCACGGGAAGGCCGATATCCGCCACGGCTGAAAAATGGCGATAGAGTCCTTCCTGGCTTGGCTTGTTGTAGTAGGGGGTGACCTGCAGGGTTCCGTCCGCGCCTGCCTGTTGCGCCTGCCGGGTGAGGTCAATGGCTTCGGTTGTGGAATTGCCGCCAGTGCCGGCCAGCACACTCAGCCGATGGTTGGCGAAGGTGACTGTCCGGGCAACGACTTCGGCATGTTCCTTCATGTCGAGGGTGGGGGATTCGCCCGTGGTACCCATGGGGACCACGCCGGTTATACCGGCGGCCACCTGCCGTTCAATCAGGTCCTGGAGCCGCGGGTAATCCACATGCCCATCCCGGGTGAAGGGGGTGACGATAGCCGTATAGGTTCCTTCAAACATGATGCCGATTCCTTTCCGCATGATTCCATTCGGTCGGGATCAGTATAGCCGTGCGGGGGTGGATGTCAAAACCGTATGCCGGCCGGATCCGGTTCGCGGGCCACCAGGTCTTCGCGGGTATCACGTTCCCGAATCAATGCCAGCCGTTTGCCTTCGACCATGACTTCGGCAGGTCGCGGCCGGCTGTTATAGGTGGACGCCATGGAGAAGCCGTAGGCGCCGGCGCTCATGACCGCCAGCAGGTCACCGGCCTGGACCGCCGGCAGGACGCGGTCCTGGGCCACGAAATCACCCGACTCGCAGATGGGGCCGACCAGATCACCCTGGAGCGTGCCGGTTATCTGGCGAACCGCCCGTATGTCGTGGTGGGCCTGGTAGAGGGAGGGGCGGATCAGGTCGTTCATGCCGGCATCGGCGATGACAAACACCTTCAACGGGCTTTCCTTGATGTAGTGGGCCCGGCACAAAAGAACGCCGGCATTTCCGACCAGGTTACGGCCGGGTTCCATGACGATCGAGAGGCCGGAACGCTTGATGGCCGGTACGACCGCCGCGGCAAAGGCGGCGGCGGCCAGGGGTGCCTGGTCGGGCTTGTACTGGATGCCGATTCCGCCGCCGATGTCCAAGGTCTTGAACGTGGGGTATAGCGCCTGGAACTGGCGGCAGAGGGGGAGCACCTTGTCCAGGGCCTCGACGAACGGTTCGACCGTGAGGATCTGGGAACCGATATGCATGTGCAGGCCGGCGATTTCGATGCCCGGCAGGGTGGCGGCGAACGCGTAGGCCCGCTGGGCGCGTTCCATATCGAGCCCGAACTTGTTCTCTTTCTTGCCGGTGCTGATGTATTTGTGCGTCTTGGGATCCACGTCGGGGTTGATGCGGAACGCGATGCGGGCGCGGGCGCCCATGGATTCCGCACAACGGGCAATCTGCATGGCTTCCGGCTCCGACTCGACCGTGAAGAACCGGATGTTTTCCCGGATGGCATACCGGATCTCATCCTCGGTTTTGCCGACTCCGGCAAACACGATCTTGCCGGCATCGGCGCCGGCCCGGAGTGCCCGGAACAGTTCACCACCCGACACGATGTCGAAACCGCTGCCCAGGTCGGCAAAGGTGCGGATGACGGCGCCGTTGGAGTTGGCCTTGACCGAATAACAGATCAGGGGTTTCACCTCCGCCATGGCGTCGACGAGCGCCTTGAACTGGGCCTTGAGATGGCTCCGGGAATATACATAGAGCGGGGTCCCGTACTGGTCGGCCAGCTGGTTGAGGGGGACATCGTCGACGTGCAGGATTCCGTTGCGGTAGGTAAAAGCATCCATCGTTGGTTTCTCCATTAAAGGCGGCATGGATACCACAGTGTGAATCGGCTGTCAACGTAGGCGCAGGGCCCGGGCACCGGTCTGGTTTGGAGGGGCGAGCCTGCCCTGAGCGAAGTCGAAGGGCTTCCGCGAACCCGTCTGGTCTGGTTGTTGGCAGGCCGGCCGTATGATGAACCAACGGGCTTCCATTTCGTGGCAGATGGGATGGGAAATTGACGGAATTTGCCCGTTTCGAAAACTTGTCGGTCGCTTATGTCTTGATTTTAGGCGGAAAATTGTGGACGTATTGAGCGGTTGAACCGGTGGCGGAGATTCTGGCAAGATTTCCGGGCTGGTTTTAGGAGGATGTACGCAGGCGCGTGCATCAGCAGTTAATCGGTAAACGGGAGGTGTAGTGATGCGCAAGATTATGTTGATGGCCGGATGTGTGGTGATGATGGCGAACCTGGTGCTGGCCCAGGGGTTTGACCTGCAGGTGGCGGAATCAGCCGCAGCGACCGAGCAGGGACAACTCCGGGTCACGGGCGGATTCAATACGGGCGAATCCGATGACCTCGACCTGATGTATTTTGGTGGTCGGCTGTCATACGGCCTGGTTGAAAACCTTTTGGTGTTCGCCGGTGCGGGCCTTGTGGACACGGATAGTGATTCCCTGGACAGCGCTGTGTGCGTTTCAGGCGGTGCCCAATATGCGCTGCCGATGGAATTGCCGGTTGATGTGGCGGTCCGTGCCACCCTTGCGAAGCCATTCTTCGACGATATCGAAGTCGGTTCCGGGCGGAAAGAATCGGTCGATGTCCTGACGATGACGGTCATGGGCATTGCCAGCAAGGAACTGACTGTTACCGGCCTGACCGTTTACGGCGGCGCCGGATTTGCCCGGACCAGTACCGACGTGGGAAATAACGATGATTCGGAAACGGATCTGGCATTGACCGGCGGCGCGTTGTACCAGGTAAACGACATGTTCTCGGCATTTGCCGAAGTGACCCACGTTGACGACCTGTTCCTGGGCGCGGGTGTCCGGGTCGATCTCTGAGGTGAATGATTGGTGTATCGAGGGCCTGCCGGGTGACCGGCGGGCCCTTTTTTATTTACCAGACGAAGCGGCGTACCCGTGCGAGTGTGTCCCGGATGTTCCGTGCGAACTCGCTGCCGGGGAATCGTTGCTGGAATTCGCGGCACAACCGGTCGGTTTCAGGATAGTCGCGCTGATTTTCGGCGATGCGGATCATTTCAAACAGGGCGTTGTCCGCATCGGGGTGGGACGGGTAGTCATCGAGTATCCGTCGCAGGTCCGCAAGCGCCGCCCTGGATTCCTCCAGTTCCTTATGGTGTAACAGGGCGGAGGCCATCAGGGCCTGCACGGCAAGGTTGGTCTGGGTGGGGAATCGTTCCACCTGACGCTTGAATTCCTCCACCGCGGCGGGATATCCCTTCAAAATACGCTCATAATGCCGGCCCCGTTCATAATGCTGTTCGAATTCCGGGAGCCGGGCGATCTTGAGGATATCGTCGTGGCGGCTGATGGCGGTACGGTTGGTTTCGATCCGGTTGGCCAGGTCGCGGGTGGCGTCGAGCGGGATGGCTTCCAGCATGCGGACGGTCAGGTTCCGTCCGACATTGCCGGCCTGGTTTTGCAGGACCTTGCCGATGGGGACCACCGGTTGGAGTAGGGTGCCGTGGATTTCCGTTTCCGCTTCCACGGTGCCGTTGCGTTGACGGGTGAGAAACTGCCAGGCGTTGAAAGGAAGGGTGATGAACCGGGCGTTGTCGGCGCCGGTGTTCTCGCGGATGGTCATGTCCTGGATGCGCAGGGATGCCAGGCCGGAGAGGCGGCCGTCCCGGGCACACAGGCCCAACCGCACGGTGAGGATGCCGGATTCCGCAATGAAGGGTACGGATCGGGGACGGGTGGCGGTGAGGGCGGTCATGGGGAATTGGTCCAGCGACAGGTCGGCGTCCAGGTCGAGTTCGGCGGGTGTCAGCGAGTGCGGGTCGAGAAATCCATGCAGCAGCAGGGGTGCCGGATCACGGTGGTTGACGACGAGGTTCGCCTGTGCGGTGAATTCATAAGGCAATCCTTCGGTTCGTTGCCGTGTGATGGATGCCCGGATGTTTCCATTGGTGAGACGGATCTCGATGGGCACGTCAGAAGCGGGATCGAGCAGCCGGAGCGATACGGTAATAGGGGTTACCTCGATATTGGGCAGGCGGGCGAGGTCGAGGGCGGCCGGGGGCGGGGGGACGTTGGTCGGGGTGGTACCGGCCGGCATGGCGGCCAGGTCCACGGTGGTTTGCACCCGTACGCCGGTCACCCGGATGGAGCGGGCGGAGATGCGGCCGATCAGCAGGGGAAGCAACCGGTACTTGATCATCACGGTTTCGACGGTGAGGGATTCAAGACCGGGCGCCTTCAGGCGAAGGTCCCGGGCCTGCAGGCGGTTGGGCAGTTTGCCGATTCCCGCGCGAGCGCAGGACCATTCAAGGTTCGGTTCAATGGTCCGTTGGAAGGCGGCCGCGCGTCGGAGCAGCCAGGGGTTCAGCGGCGAGTCGAAGGCCGTCAGGAGCCAGAGGATGGCCCAGACGGCGGCTGCGACCAGCAGGCGCCGTGCAGTCTTTTTTGATAACCGGGGCGCCTGCATCGATCACCCGGGAGTGTCCTTGGCATATTTGAGCGTCTTGGACTCGATCTTTTCGACTTTCTTGAGCAGGGCACTGTGCGGGAACTGTTTGCGGAACCGGACGGATAATTCATACGCCTTTACATAATCCTTCAGTTCGCCTTCATACAGGTCGATGGCTTCGTAGAGTGCCTGGTCGGCCAGATCGCCGGCAGGGTAGCTGTCCGCGACCGCCAGGTAGTCGGCGATGGCCTGCTGGTATTGCCGGGCCTTGGCGCGCAGTCCTGCCCGGGCCATCAACGAATCGTCGGCGACGGGGCTGGCCGGATAGGTTGAAACGACCTGGCTGTAGCAGCGTTCGGCTTCCGACGGGTTACGGATGGCCGTTTCGAATACCTGGGCGGCTTCGAAGAGGGCGCGGGGTGCCGCCTCGCTTTTCGGGTAGGTCTCGGCACAGGCCAGCCCGCTTCGGACCGCCCGACCCCATTCTTTTTGCAGACGGTAGATGCGGACTTTAAGCATCAGTGCGTCCGGAGCGAGCCGGGGGGAATCCGGACGGAAGGTGGCCAGGGTTGCGCATTCCAGCGCGCGTGCGAGGAACGTGTCGCCCCCCAGGTCGGTGTAGAGATTTCCGGCCTTGAGCAGGGCGGCGGCGCCGTTGGGGCCTGCATCTTCCCGGGCTACCTGCGCGTATAATTCCGCGGCTCGTTCCTGGACGGCTTTGCGGAGGTTCCGGCTTTCCATGAGTTCCGACTCGGTGATCAGGGCATCGGCGGTTTTCATCATGATTTCAAGACTGGGGGCGGCACCGACCAGGAGGGGTGTCAGGCAGACCCACAGGCCCAGCAGGGCGATAACCAAACGGTGTACAGGGTGCATCGACGTTCCTCCTGCTCCACACGTATCCACGGGTGGTGCGATTTGCAAGGCGGTTTATTGCTTTGAAGGACACCTTACACCGTTTTGCGGTCCGGTGCAACGTTTCGGCGCTGGAGCCGGCCCGACCTCGGGCCGGTCTGGGTTGGCGGTTGGCAGGCCGTGTGACCAAGCAGCGGGCTTCGCACAGAAGCTTCACCGCGGCAAGCCCGGGTTTACCTCGCGGTCCGGGCGAGTACGCCGGTACCGCGATGGAATAAGGAAAAGAGTCTGGAATGGAGGTAAAATCGATCCGTCACATGTTAACGTTAAACTCTCAGGTGCGCGATGCGCCCAAGCCGGACCATTCCGCTTTACTCAATGGCATCCAGCACCTAACCTGAAGGGGAGATCAGGTTCTGGAGCCCGGTAACCGGCAGGAGGTCAGGTATGTTGTCCCGACGATTGATTCACATGGTAATCGGCTGTGCGTGTCTGCTGGTAGTGTCGCCGGGTGCAACGTCACAGGAAGTGGTGGTCATGCGCCGGGATGCGCCGGCACCGGTGCCGCAGGCGCAGGATATCGACACGCTGCTCCTGATCGAAGCCTGTCGGGGCGCGCTGGCGAACTCGGTGGAGTACCTGTTGAACCGTTGCCAGACCAACTACATGACCTTTGCGCTGCCGCCGGTGACCCAGCGTCCGGTGGTCGGGTATGAGGAGCGGACGACCTACGAAGTCCGGTACCGTTCCGAAACCGTGCAGGTTCCCATCTTCAAGAATATCGAAGAGGATTACGACGCGTATTTTGAGGAATATGAAACCTTCGACATGGGGGGAGGATCCTCCACGCAGGCACGGAGCATCAGCAAGGTCAAGGCGCGCCGACCGGTGGCCCTGGTCAATGGAAAGCCACCCCAGGGACGCAACATCATCAAGGTTCCGTCCAAGCGGGTGGTGGGGCGTGAACAGGTGGGAACCCGCGACGAGGAGCGCCTCAAAGCCGATCCCAACGGGCCGATTGTCAAGACCTATGAGCGGGTGGGGAAACCGATCTACGGGGAAGGCAACGACATCTTTCAACCCGGCAACCTTGGCGCCAATGCCCTGGTTTACACCGCGCTGCGCAAGTGTGGGGTTCCGGAGAATCATCCGGTGCTCGACAACATGATGCGCGAGTTTGAGCGGTTGCTGAACGACTACGGCATTCCGGACGACACCTGGAACATTGCCTGGCTGGCGGCTGCGTTTTGCAACAACTCGGAGGAACGGTACAAGTTGTACCGGGATCACCTGGTCAGCCGACTGATCGACGGGCAGGTCAAGGAGGGACCGGGTCGCGGGTTCTGGGGTCCGGTCTGTATCAATACCGAATTGATTCCCGTCATGCTGACGTACGAGCAGGAACTCAACAAGCAGCGCCAGGCCTCCAAGAAGGCGGCCGCCGAATCGGGCAAGGACCGTGAGAAGTTGCGAAAACAGGCGGAAGAAGCGGAAAACCTGATGGAGGAGTATGTGCTGTTCTACCGGTGGGTTACCCAGCAGGGGCTTCGTTTCCCGCCCCGCGAAGATATCACCGCCCGCACGAATGTCCGGAAACGCGAAGGGATCAATCCCATCAGCGTGCCAGGCCTTGCCTATCCGTATTTCAACCAGGCCCTGGCAGACATGGATAATACCTTTTACGCGATGTTCGCCATTCGTGAAGCGGCGGATCATGGCTATTTGCTCAAGGATTCCCTGCGCTGGATGATGTCGCGCAACCGTCCGGTCGCGCCGCCCGAGGAGAGCGATGCAATCCTGGCGCGGATGGCGGCGGCCCTGCAGGCCCGGCAGAAACCCAATGGCCAGTGGGACGAGTGCAATACGCATCAGCCTATCACGGCTTTTCAGGCGCTGGGTTTGCCTGACCTGATGCCCCAGGCCATGCTTCAACTGCAGGCACCGGTCACCCACTTAAGCACGGTGCAGGGGTATGCTTCGCTGTTGAACGCCGGCCGCGTGGTGGGCATGGCCAAGCTGATGGGGCGATTCGGAACGGTGGCATCGGCGGCTGCCAACGCCCAGCAGGAATCCGCGCGCTCTTACCTGGATGGACAGGCCGCCGGGCGCATGTTTGAACCGTATGATTTCTTCCTTGCCCTGACCGGGCTCCATCGCCACCAGGGAAGTGAAGCGGAATCCCGGCGTGACCTGTGGCTTCGGCTGGCCTATCGACTGGTGATGATCCAGAACCCCAATGGTACCTGGGGCAAGGAAAACGAGAACGTGGCCATCCATTCGTCAAGCTGGAAGGAGTTCCGCATCAAGTCCGCCGAAGTTGTCCACCTGAAACAGCAGGAGAACCTTGCGCCGGACAAGCGGACTCCGTTTGATGGGGATGCCTGGTGGAAGCGCTATGCCTGGGGAGACGGGTACAGCGCCCTGTCCCGGCCCGTGATCAATACGGCCATGTCGATTCTGTTCCTGGCCGATGGCGTGCGGTTGCCGGTGTCGGGTTACGTGCCAAAGGCCGGCCAGCAGACCCCTCCTCCCGTGTTGTTTTCCCGGGTGTTGACCACCCTGAAGTCCAAGGATGGTGTGGAGCCGACCTACCTGGCCGTCAATCCGGAGGTACAGGCGCATCACCTGGTTGGATTGCCGACGGTGTTCTTGACGCCGGATGCGGATTTGACCAGTCCGGCCGTACACCGTGCGCTCAAGGGATATTGTGACCATGGCGGGACCCTGGTGGCTGAAGTGCCGACCAGTGACCAGGTATCCGGCATGCAGACGAAGATCCTGAATCTTGTCGAGGGGGGACGGGTGGGGCCGGTTCCGGCTGAGGTTCCATTCCTGGCCCAATTCCAGGGCGCAAAACCCCGCTTGAATGGTATTTTCAACGGGAAAGGCCGCTTGACGGCCGTGATCCTTCCCCTGGATGTGGTCAAGCCTGTGGATGCCATTCAGACGGCATACTGGATCGTCAAACAGAACGTCGTCGATGGCTTTTTCGACGTGGACTATGCGTGGAAATGCGAAGACAAGGAAGGCAGCCTGATGCGTATCCGTGCCGTGTCCCAGCTGGCTGCCGAGGCTGCGGTCCAAACCCCCGCCGTTCAGGCTGCCCTTACGAATGTGCCGGCAGTGAAAGCGGATACGGGAACCATTGCGCCTCCATCGGCTCCTGCCGCCCCCTTTGTGCCGGGGCAGCCCAAGCCGCGTAAAGCGGATGAGAAATGGTAGGTCACGGCCAGGGCTTCCACAGGGCATCTTGTGGCGTGGTTTGAAAAACGCGAAACGCGGATATGTCGGCCTTGACGTTGGATCCGATCAGCCGGAAGCCGAATTTTCCGGTATCCGGGATCGGGTATTGTGATGTATCCCGGTCCATGACCCCGTGCGCATAGATGCCGTCCACGTAACTTTGCAGGTGTCCACGGTCCTTGGTGAAGCGCAGGTGATAGCGGCGCCCGATCTCCATGACGGGATCGTTTCCGTGGCCCACCAGCAGGCCGCCCGGGTTCCGCCGCCAGTTCGAGGTGCCGGTATGCACGCCCCGGTCATCGAACCGGCTGAAGGAAACATGGTAGCTTTGGAGCTTCCAGCGGGTAGAGAAATAGTTGGCCATGATTCCGGTGCGTGGCGGGAGCTTGTCACGGTCGGCGATCACGTCCTCGCCGTTCAGGCCGCGCAAGGCGAAGTAATTGATTATGAGTCCGCCCTGGCTGTGCACCATGAGGTCATATTCGATAACGACCGGGTCGGGCAGATCCGGGCGGAAGAAGGCCATGCAGGCCTCCTTGCCCTGGGCGCTGCCGTCACAATGCAGGCGCATGCCGTTGGCGCCGGGGACGGGTTCCAACCGGCCGATCCCCTCGTGGTGCCACCGGCTGAAATCCGTGAAATCATCCCGGTGCAACAAGGTTTCGTTCGGGTAATCGATGGGCATGGTTGTCCTCCGCCGAGGAACGTAGGCTGGAATGTCCGGTGGATCAAGCGCAAGCATGCAGGAAGTGATGTTGCTGCGTGACCTTAAAGCGGGGCGCATCGAGTTTGTGCATTTGCGCTGGAGCCGGCCCGCGTGCCGCTCCAGTAGGTCGGGCATTCCTGCCCGACCTGGTCGGCCAAGAATGGCCGACCTATCTTTGGAATAAGGAGGATGCGTCCGTTACTCGGGAGAGTTCGCTGTTGGCAGGTGGGGAGTGCTTTTGGTAGTTTAACAGGCCATGGCGGTAACCAGCCTGATGCAGGGAGGTCGATATGGCGTTGAACATCGTGGATCGGATTGATGAACGTGTGGCGATTCGGAATGTCCTGGTCAGTGTATCGGACAAGACGGGTCTTGACCGGCTGGTTCCCGGGCTCCTGAAGGTGAATCCCGCCATTCGCCTGTATTCAACCGGGGGAACCCATAAGGCGCTGGCGGAACTGCTGGGGGCCGCTACCCCGAAGCATCTGGTGTCGGTTTCCGACTATACCGGTCAGCCGGAAATGCAGGGTGGTCTGGTGAAGACCCTGGATTTCAAGATCTATCTTGGATTGCTCAGCGAGACCTACAATGCGGCGCACCAGGCGGACTTGCAGCGGACCCGGGCGGTTGCCATCGACATGGTGGTGGTGAATCTCTACCCGTTCGTCAAGACCGTGGCCAAACCCGGGGTTACCCCCGAGGAAGCGCGTACCAACATCGATATCGGCGGGCCCTGCATGGTGCGTGCATCGGCGAAGAATTTCCTGCGCGTGGCGTCCGTCACGGATCCGGCGGATTACAGCCGCATCCTGGAAGAACTGGCTGCAAACAACGGGATGATAACCCTGAAAACCCGCCTGGCGCTGGCGCAGAAGGCGTTCCAGCACACGGCGGATTATGATCAGGCGATTGCCGGATTCCTTGCCGGGCGTCCGTATGCGGACGTGGCGGGTTGCTACCAGCTTGCCTAGGATGCCTCCATGTACGAACTCTGCATAAAATCGCATTTTTCCGCCGCGCATCACCTGCGCGGTTATGCTGGTTCCTGTGAGGAGATGCACGGGCATAACTGGGAAATTGAAGTGTTTGTCGGGGGTGATCACCTGGATGATACGGGGATGCTGATCGACTTCCGTGAACTCAAGCGCCTGGTGGCGCATCTGATGGACCAGCTTGATCACAAGGACCTGAATACCCTGGAGATGTTCCGCACGATCAATCCCTCGTCGGAGCATATCGCACGGTACCTGTACCGGGGACTGGCCGCGAGCCTGACGGATCCCCGCATCACCGTGCGCCGGGTACGGGTTTTCGAGACTCCGTCGTGCAGTGCCTGCTACGGGGAGGAGGGTGGTGGCTGTTAGGCCGCCCGAATCCCCATGGTGGACCTGCATATTCATTCCACATTTTCCGACGGCAACCTGACGCCGGCGGAACTGGCGCAGATGGCGCATGACGTCGGGCTGACGGCAGCCGCCCTGACGGATCACGATTCGACCGATGGGGTGGGGTTGTTCCAGGATGCGTGTGTCGCGGTGGGGGTGGATGGCATCCCGGGGGTTGAGATCAGCGCGGAAGTGACCCATGGTACCATGCATGTGCTGGGGTATTTTGTGGATCCGGCCTCGGACGAACTGCAAACGCTTCTGGTCCAGATTCGCAAGGGGCGGGAAATACGCAATCATGCGATCCTGAAAAAGCTCCAGGCATGCGGGATGGCGTTGACCTGGGATGAAATTGCGGCCTTTGCCGGCGAAGACGTGGTCGGGCGTCCCCATTTTGCCCAGGCCATGATGGCGCGCGGGTATGTTTCCACCAAGGAGGCAGCCTTTGATAACTACCTGGGGAAGGGGAAGCCGGCCTATGTGGACCGGTTCCGTCTTGGCCCCCCGGAAAGCATCGCGGCCATCCGTTCGGCCGGTGGTGTGGCGGTGTTGAGCCATCCCTTTACGCTGGAGCTTGGACGCAAGGCGTTAAAGGCGTTGGTGGTGGAGTTGAAGGGATTCGGGTTGGGTGGCGTGGAAGTCTTCTATCCTGAACACACGGATGAGCAAGTCGCCCAATATCTGGGGCTGGCCCAGGGGTTGGACCTGGTGGCCACCGGCGGCAGTGATTTCCATGGCGCCTCGAATCCGTCGATCCGGATGGGAACCGGATTCGGTTCACTGGCGGTTCCCCATACGGTGGTGACGCAATTGAGGGTCCGGGCAACAGCATCCTGACCGGGGATGCGGGAGCGATTTCCGTGCGGCATGTACATTGGGTCAAGAATCTCAAGGAGTTGATCCGGCGGACCTCCACCGACCTGCCGGCGGATGTCGAAGGATCGATCCGCCGTGCCTTGAAGCATGAAGCCCGTAACAGCCATGCCTCCTGGGTCTTGGGAACGATCCTGGAGAATGCCGCCCTGGCGCGCAAACAGGGAGTCCCCTTATGCCAGGATACCGGTACGATGATCTTCCATTTCGGCGTGCCGGTGGGGTTTGATACGAATGCCCTGCTGGCCAGCACACGGGATGCGGTCGCCCTGGCGACGCGTGACGGGTACCTGCGCCAGAACACGGTTGATGCCATTACCGGCGCCTCCTTTGCGACCAACGTGGCCCCGTCGTCACCCGTGGTGAGTTTTCAGCAGGGGGCCCGCAAGACCGTCGATGTCCGCCTGATCCTCAAGGGTGGCGGGTCCGAGAACATGGGGCATCAATACAGCCTCCCGGACACCGACCTGGATGCCGGGCGTGATCTTGAGGGCGTGCGGCGGTGCGTGCTGGATGCCGCCTGGCGGGCGCAGGGCAACGGTTGTGCGCCGGGTGTACTCGGGGTCTGCATCGGGGGGGACCGGAGTACGGGATACTGGCATTCCAAGGAACAGTTCCTGCGGCGTCTGAATGACCGCTCCGAGGTGACGGTGCTGGCGCGCCTGGAAGAGCGGATCATGCGGGATGCCCGGCGGCTGGGTATCGGTCCCATGGGGCTGGGCGGCCGGACAACCCTGCTGGGAGTCAAGGTCGGGGCCGTCAGCCGGGTTCCGGCGTCGTATTTCGTGACGGTCTCCTATATGTGCTGGGCTTTCCGGCGGCGGGGCGTCCTGCTGGGGCCGGAAGGCGGCGTTCAACGCTGGATGTATTAAGGATGATGAAAGTGCTGGAATATCCATTTACCGAGGCCAGCGTGCGGGCATTGACCGCCGGGCAAACGGTGTCGTTTTCCGGCCGCATCTTCACCGGCCGGGACCGGCTGCACCGGCATCTCTTTGACGGCGGGCATTCCCCGGTTGATTTCCATAACGGTGTGATCTTTCATTGCGGACCGATTGTCCAGCAGGTGAACGGCGCCTGGAAGGTCTTGTCCGCGGGGCCGACCACGTCGATTCGCGAGGAGCCGTACATGGCCCGTATCATCGAGAAGCACCGGGTGCGGATGGTGATCGGCAAGGGCGGCATGGGCGAGATGACGCGTGAAGCGTGCCGGCGTTTCGGTTGTGTCTACCTGCAGGCGGTGGGCGGCGCCGGCGCCGTCCTGGCGCGCTGCGTTGAAAAAGTCAACGGGGTGTTCCTGTTGAAGGAATTCGGCGCCGCCGAGGCCTTGTGGGATTTTCAAGTCCGTGATTTTCACGCCATGGTGGCGATCGATACACGGGGCCGGAGTGTTTACCGGAAGGTGGAATCCGCTTCGCGGCGTGCCCTGACCACCGTGTTGCGGGAATCGGGATTCGCCCGGCATATCTGATCGGTTGCAAACAACAGGTGGAACCATGCGAATTGTCTTCATGGGATCAGCGGCGCTGGCGTGCCCCTGCCTGGAAATGCTGGCGGAGAGCCGCGATGTGCTGGTTGCGGCGGTCACCCAGCCGGACCGGCCCAAGGGGCGCAACCTGGCCCTGCAGCCCTGTCCGCTCAAGCTTTGTGCCCGGCGTCTTGGCCTGCCGGTGCTTACCCCGGAATCCATCAATACCGGCGAGTCGGTTGCCGCCGTGCAGGGGTTTGCGCCGGACCTGGTGGTGGTGGTGGCGTATGGCCAGCTATTGAAACCACGGGTCCTGGGGATTCCCCTGCACGGTTGTGTGAATGTCCATGCCTCCTTGCTGCCCCGGTACCGTGGTGCTGCCCCGATCCAGTGGACCCTGGTTAACGGGGATTCCGAGACCGGCGTTACCACCATGTTCATGGATGCCGGCATGGATACCGGCGATATCATCCACCAGCAGCGCGTCGCCATCCGGGAAGGTGAAACCGCCGGTGAACTGCATGACCGCCTTGCGGTTGCCGGCGCGGACCTTTTGCGCCGCACCCTGGAATCGATTCGTGCGGGATCCGCGCCGCGCCTGGTCCAGGATTCCGCGCAGGCCACCGGCGCACCCAAATTACGCAAGGAAGACGGGCGAATGCAATGGACCAGGACCGCGGTACGGTTGTACCATGAGATCAATGGTTTCAATCCGTGGCCGGGCAGTTTCTGCGAAGCGCCGGCCGGATCCGGACGACGGCTCAGGGTCATCCGGGCGACGGTTGAAGACGCTTCGGGATATATCGGAACACCGGGAACGGTTGTGCAGCCGGAGGGGGAAGGCCCGCTGGTCATGACCGGGAACGGCGGCCTGCGGTTGCTGGAGGTCCAGCCTGAAGGGCGTACCCGGATGACGGGACGGGATTATGTGCACGGGCATGGGGTTCATGCCGGCACCTGCCTGGGATAACGGATGACGGGTGGTCGGATGGAGAAGGCGGCAGCAGCATGAATCAGACGGTACCGGTTGGATTGGGTGAGCGTAGTTACACGGTCTGCATCGGCCGTGGCATGGATTTCTCCTTTTTGTTGGATGGCGGGATCCCGACACAGGTCCTGCTGGTAACGGATTCCAACGTTGACGGCCTGTTTGGCGCCGCGTGCGAGTCGGCACTGGCAGGGGCCGGCTGCCGGGTTCATCGGGCTGTTTTTCC
>Ga0156641_1105_pt2 | contig 28953 bp, 27 predicted proteins | sample RifOxyC3_FD_110715 | JGI IMG/M metagenome (GOLD analysis project Ga0156641, IMG submission 110715) | Lentisphaerae bacterium RIFOXYC12_FULL_60_16 | reverse complement strand
GAGGGGTATCTGGTGGATCGTTTGCGGTCGCCGTTTGCCTATGTGAATATCGATGATTACGAGGACATCCGATAGTGTGGCGTTCTGATCGAATCCTGGCGTTGGATGTTGGGGCCAGCAAAGTGGTCCTGGCTGAGTTTTCGCTTGCCAAGCCCCGGGGGCTTGAGCTCCTTCAGTACGGTGTGGCGGAACTGGGGATTGAGCCGGACGGCGATGCCGATACGTCGGCCTACATTGTCACCACTATCCGGGATCTGCTTCGCCAGCACAACATGCGGCCGGCGCCCTTGTTGATGACCTTGTCCGGCCAGGCGGTATTCCCCCGGTATGTCAAACTGCCGCCGGTGACCAAGGATAAGATCCAGCAGATTGTCCAGTATGAGGCCGAGCAGAATGTGCCATTCCCGATTAATGAGGTTGTGTGGGATTACCAGCTGATTTCTGGGGATACGGCTGGCGAGATGAGTGTCATGCTGGTGGCGGTGAAGACCGAGAATGTCACCCGCCTGACGGATTGTGTCCAGGCTGCCGGCATGGAGCCCGAGGTGGTGGATGCGTCGCCGCTGGCGCTTTACAACTCGGTCCGGTTCAATTATCCGGAACTCCAGGGTTGTACCATGGTGTTGGATATCGGGTCGCGGTCCTCAAACCTGATTTTCATCGAGGAAAGCCGGATTTTCATCCGTAGCATCCCGGTGGCCGGCAATGCCATTACGCAGGAACTCATGAAGGAGTTTGAGCTGGCGTACAAGGATGCCGAGGAGCTCAAGCGGGCCGAGGCGTTTGTGTCGTTTGGCGGGGTATATGCAGGCCCGGAGAACGAGGTGGCGGACCGGGTTTCGAAGGTGGTTCGCAACGTGGTGACGCGATTGCACTCCGAGGTGAACCGATCCATTAATTTTTACCGGAGCCAGCAGGGTGGGAATGCGCCTTCACGGGTTCTGTTGTGCGGTGGGGCGTCGGTCATTCCGCATACCGACACTTTTTTCCGTGAACGGTTGAAGGTTGAGGTGGAATACCTGAATCCGTTCCAGGCTATCCCCGTCAACCCGGCGCTGGATGTCGAGCGATTGCAGTCGGAGGCCCACCTGTTGGGTGAGGTGACGGGGTTGGCCCTTCGTCGGGCGTTGACCTGCCCGGTTGAGATCAACCTGATGCCTCCCGATCTGGTCAAGCGCAAGGAATTCCGCCGTCGTCAGCCGTTTTTTGCGATGTCGATCATCGGCTTGGTGTTGATCATGCTGTGCTGGTGGGTCTATGCCTTTAAGATGCAGGAGGTTACCACCAGCCAGCTGGAAAAGGTGGACCGGAAAATCGGCGGTCTGCGTGATATCCAGACCGTCTTGCAGGCGCGGGTTGCGGAACGCCGTGTGGCCGAGGCTCGCAATGTCGTGTTGCTGGATGTGGTGGAGCGCCGGTCCCGGTGGGTGGAGATCGTCGCGACCGTTCATGATTGCATGCCGGAAGGGATGTGGTTGATATCCATGCAACCGGTGATGGGGGGCGACCAGATTGTGGAGTCAGTGGAGATTTCGGGGGCTATTTTTGACGACAAATTCAAGGAATTTGCGACCGCCGAGGCCAACCCGTTCGAAGTGTTCCGTGACCGGATCAAGGAATCGACCGTGTTTTCCGAAAAGACGGAAATCAAGCGTCAATTGCGGTTGGGAGATTATGCCCAGGAATTCAACATCTGGGTGGGTTTGCGCAAGCCCATCGAGATCAAGCCGAATCCATCGGTGACAAAGCCTGCGGGGCAGGAGGGAACCGATCCTCATGCCTTCTAACAAGACAACCATTATCCTGGGGGTTGCGGCGATCGTGGTGCTGTTGCTGCTGGGTGCTTCCGGGTTCCTGCTGTTCCGTGGCATTTCGGAATTGAACAAGAGCGGAAGCCGTTTGAAGGGGTCCTTGCAGGCGCTCGGGGGCCTGTACAACGCCAACCCGTTTCCTTCACCCGCGAACGTGACGGTCGAGTCGGAGAGCTTGAAGATCATCAATCACTGGCATCATGAATTGAATGTGGCCTTGTGCAAGGGACAGATCGATCCTGATTCACAGAGCCCGTCCAAGTTCATGAACCTGCTGGACGATAAACGGCGTGAATTAGATGAGGGTTCTCAGCGGAACGGGACCACCCTGCCGGGCAACTTCCAGTTCGGTTTTGACCGCTACCTTGCCACCAAGGGGACGTTGCCGGACCCGGCGGATGTTGGGCGATTGACCCAGCAGCTGCGCATGGTGGAAATGTTGTGTAATGGCCTGTTTGAGTCGCGTGTGACCTCAATTTCCCTGTTGAAGCGGGATGAGTTTGAGGCGCCCATTCCAGGCGCTTCCGGCGCCTCGGACCGGTCATCGCGGCGTCGATTTAACCAGAATGATCCGTCGACGTCCGCTGCTGTGGCTCCCGTCAACGAAAGCGCCGGGGCCGGGCTTCTGAACCCGGGAGACCTTTATACCACCTTCTCATTCCGTATAGAATTCACGGCGCGGGAACAGGCCTTGATGGCGTTCCTGAACCGTTTGGCAAAGCAGGAGCCCTTCACGGTTGTCAAGACGGTCCGTACCGAGAAATCGGTGCCGGACGTCCGGACAGAGCTGCCGGCTGAAAAGCGTCAGCGGGACCGTGCGAAGGCGGCTGCTCAGGAAGCAGCGGTTGTCGACCCGTTGAAATTGCTGCTGGGAGGCGGGGCGCCGGCGGAGCCCGCGCCGGAACCGGTTGAACCGGCGAAGCCGGAGAAGCCCTTGTTGCGGCGGGACCGCCGGATGTGCGGGTTTGATCTGGAGCAACCCATGCGGGTCAAGATTGAGCTGGACGTGTATGCGTTTCCGGCTGATTGAGTGGCGGGATGTGAATGGTGAAAAAGCTGATTGACAGTATGAAGCGGCATTATGACAAATTGGTGTTTGTCGTAATCCTGTTGAGCCTGATGGGGTCATTGATTTACCTGGCGGTGCGGGTCGGCATGATCCAGTCGGACCAGCGGAAGTTCGACGAGCAGATTGCCGGCATGCGACCCGCTCATGAAACCGTTGACCGGGTTGTATCGGTTCCCTACGAACAGGCGTTGGAATTGATCCGGCAACCCCGTCCCCTTGGATTCCAGGCGTGGAGTAATGCCTTGTTTGTGCCGGAAGCACGGGTCATGTGTGTGGATTGCCGCAGGCCCATTCCGTACAACTATGATGAATGTCCGTTTTGTTTTACCAAGCAACCGCTTGAACCTAAAGATGAACCGGATTATGACGGTGATAGTGACGGCCTGTGGGACAGTTGGGAGATCGAGCATGGATTGGATCCGCGCGATCCCCGGGATGCCATGCTGGATGCGGATGGCGACGGATTCAGCAATCTGGCTGAATTCCGGGGCAAAACTAAACCGAACGATCCCAAGTCATATCCCCCTCCGGAGGCTGAGTTGTATCTCGAGAAGGTTGATGCGCAACCGTTTATGCTTCGTTTTAAGAGTGCAAGCAAAATGCCGGATAAATCCCTGCGTTTCCAGCTGAACTTGGCGCAGGGGCAGAAAACCTACTTTGCTTCATTGGGTCAGGAGATCGAAGGATTCGTGGTGGCCAAGTACGAGCCGATAATTAAAGAGGAAAAAACCGGCAACATGGTCCGGAAACGTGATGTTTCAATCCTGACATTGCGGCGGGGAGACAAGGAAATACCGCTGGTGCGCAACGAAGATGTTCCTTGGAACGAGCATACGGCGCATTTCCTCTTCAATCTTGATGGGACACGTTTTGCCAAGAAGCGTGATGAGACGTTCAAGATAAAGGATGTGGAATATCAAGTTATCAGTGTTGACAGTAAAACTGAAAAGGTAATAATACGCCGATTGCACGACGGTTGGGAAATGGAAGTTGGCAAATATCCTGATGCTCCGGCCGACGGCGCCGGAGGAACCACGGATCAGGGTGGGGTTCCTGCGATCGAGGGAGAACAAGCGAAATGACGCGATCCATGCGTTTGAACGCTGTATTGGCAACATCCGCAATCTCATGTTTATGTGCCGTATGGGTTTCGATGGCGCAAAACGAAAATGCTGAGATTGCCGTTGAGGAACTTCAGGTTGAAGCCGCCTTAATCGGTGACCTTCCGGCCGTTGAATTGCCTGAAGCGCCGCTTCCTGAACCGGAACTTCCCGTTGAAGCAGTGCCTGCCATGGATCCAGTTGAGGACATCCCTTTACCGGAAGTTGTTGAACCGGTCGTGGAGGAACCCTTGCCGGTCGCGGAACCGATTGCTGAAGAAACACCACTACCCGAGGCTGTTGAAGAGGAAAAGGGCCTCGCTGCAGAGGTGAATGAAACGCGAGAGGCTTTGAATGGGCTGGATCCCGAGACGGTAATTCCGGATGTCCCGGTTGATGAAGCGCCGACAGCCGAAGTGCCTGCTGAAGTGGTTGAAGAACCGGTTGCTGAAATTCCGGTTGTTGAAACGCCGTTGGTCGAGGATGCCCCAGAGGCAGCGGCTGTCGTCCCGGAAGCGCCGGCAGTCGATGCGCCCGTTGAAATTGTTGAGGAACCGTTAGCCGAAGGTGTGGAAGAAACGCCAGCGGTGGTGGCCGTCCCGGAAGTCCCGGTTGTTGAAGTGCCCGCAGCCGAAGTGCCTGCTGAAGTGGTCGAAGAACCGGTTGCTGAAATTCCGGTTGATGAAGTTCCGCTGGTGGAGGAAGCCACAGCGGTGGCGGCCGTTCCGGAAGAGCCGGCAATCGATGTGCCCGTTGAAGTTGTTGAGGAGCCCGGGGTTGAGGAACCGTTAGCCGAGGGTGTGGAAGAACCGGTTGTTGAAGAACCGTTGGCTGAGGATACCACCGGTGAAGCGGTTGTGGTGCCGGATGAGCCGGTGGTTGAGGAGGTTGAGGACGTTCCTGAGGCGAAGATTGCCGTTGATGGTGAAACGCCGGACGAGTTTGAACCGACGCTTGATGCCCAGGATGATCAGGCCGCCGTTGATATGGCGCCGGATCCCGTCGAGCATGGTGATGACCTTGATCTCCTCATGAATCAGGCGATCGAGACGGCCGTATCGGCCGGTGTGGAAGAACCGCCGGAAGGGTTGACGGTTCCTCCAGGGCTTGATCCTGAACAAAATGCCGCGATATCGATCATGAGCGATTCGGAAATCCTCAAGCGCCAGGCATACGAACAGCATGGCAGGGACAGTCTCAAGTCGGGCGATGAGGCCATGGGTAACAAGGATTTTCTCAAGGCGATGACGTTTTACCGTGAAGCCATGACCTATCTGGGACGTCGTCCTGACACGAAGGGTCCGTACAACACGGCCCGCAAGGGGTTGGCGGAGGCCTCGTACCGGCAGGCCTTGTTGTTGCGTGCCAAGGGTGAATATGACGGTGCGCTGGACATGGCTCGCAACGCCAATACCTTCGGCCATCCGGCTGCGGCCAAGCTTTCGGAACAGTTGAAACAGGACAAGGTGAAGCCGCCGGTGCCGGAAGTCAAAATTGATGCGGTTGTGCCACGCAGGACCCAGGAGGATTATCAGACGTCCCGGGCTGACATTCAGAACCGCATGCGGCGGGGCCGGGAATATTTCCAGGCCCGTGAATATCAAAAAGCCAAGGACGAGTTTGAATCCGTCCTGAAGCGGGATGCCACCAACACGGAAGCCATCCGGATGCTCGAAAAAATCGGCCGGGTGACCTATGACCGGTCGACGGAAGAGTTGGAGGCTACCCGTCGCAATATGATAGGCGATGTGAGGGATACATGGAATCCTCGTGGATATGCCGTGGGTGAGGAATTCCGGCCTGATACCAAAAAAGAACCGGACGGGAGGTCGAAACCGATTCAGCGCCTGGTTGAAAAGATGGAAACGATCACCATCCCTGAAATCGATTTCCGCCAGGCCAACATCAATGATGTCGTGGAGTTCCTGAATCTTGCCAGCGTTGAGTTCGATACGGTCAGCAAGGATGACGAGGTCAAGGGCGTCAATATTATCCTGAATCTTCAGGCAGGTGGCGCCAAGCCGGCCGCGGCGGCCCCGTCAACGGATTTATTCGGGGATTCCGGGTTCGGCGGTGGAGGCGGTGCTGCGACTGGCGGTGCTGATGTCCCGTTGATTACTTTCCAGGCCCGTTATGTGTCGGTTCTGCAGACGCTTAAAATTGTTACATCGGTTGCAGGACTTCAGCACAGCATTGAGGGTAATGTGGTGATGATTCTACCCAAGGACGCACCGACGCGTGAGATTATTCATCAATTCTACGATGTCGAGTCATCCTTTGGAAACAAGGTTACGATGGCGGCAGAAGAATTGGGGCGTGGCGGCGCAACCGGCGGGGGCGGTGGATTTCTTGATGGCGATGCGGCCGGTGGTGTTGGTGGTGGGGCCGGTGGCGACAGTGAAGTGTGGAAAAATTTCTTCGCTGAGATGGGTGTCAAGTGGCCGATCGGTTCGTCGATCCGACATATTCCATCGATCGGCAAACTGGTGGTGGCGAATACGTCGGACAACCTGGCCTTGTTCGAAAAGATCCTTGCCACGTTGAACGTGGTTCCAAACCAGATTGAAATTGAAGCACGGTTTGTGGAAGTACAGCAGAAGGATCTTGAAGCCCTTGGATTTGAGTGGTTGCTGACGGATGACTGGGAGGTCATGCAACAGCAGGGAAGCGGTGCATTACCCCTGTCCATGCGGCCGCGTGTCAGGGTGCCTGCCAATGCTTCCAGTGGAGGGTTTACCGCCGGCAACCGGTTTACCGCGGGGCTTGAAAATGGTCCGGTTGCCAGCCAGGTACTCCGGATCGGTTCGGTTCTGACCAATCCGGAAGTATCGATGATCCTGCATATGTTGTCCCAGAAGGGGAACAACGACCTGTTGTCGGCTCCCAAGGTTGTGACCCAGTCCGGTGCGGAAGCGACCATCAAGGTGGTGACCGAATATATTTACCCGACTGATTTCTCGGTGGAACCGGTTACAGGGACGGATGAAAACGGGAACAGCATTGTTATCGGTGGTCTGGTTGAACCGAGCAGTTTTGAGACGCGTGAAGTCGGCGTGATCCTGACCGTGATTCCGGAAGTCAGTCCGGAAGGACAGATGATAACACTGGCCATGTCGCCGGAAGTTGTCAGTGAACCCACGTGGGAGAACTACGGTTCAGAATTCACGTCAGGTGATTCATCGGTAGTTCTTAACATGCGGCAGCCGTTTTTCCATACCCGCCGGGTGAATACGACCATCTCGATTTACAACGGGGCAACCGTGATGATGGGCGGTATGATTACGGAAAAGCGGACCTCGGTGGATGACAAGATTCCAGTCCTGGGTGACATTCCCTTTATCGGTCGGTTGTTCCGAAGCAAATATGACCAGAGCGACAAGCGGAACCTGTTGATTTTCGTGACGGCGCGGCTGGTTGATCCTGCAGGGCGGCATGTCCAACGGCAGCAAGGCGACATTTCAAGTCTGCTGCAGGCTCCGGAAATGGTCGAAACGCCGTAATTCCGGAACATTCGTTTCGCATAGCACTCATGTCCAATCGATTCATGCTGGTTGACGGTCTTTCCGTTGCATACCGTGTTTTCTTCGGTATCCGTGAATTATCGGCACCGGATGGCGCTCCCACCAATGCCATTTATGGCTTTGTCCGTCTGATCCGGCAGTTGTTGATTCACTGGGCGCCGACGCATTGCCTGGTTGCCTTTGACGGGGGAATACCGCAAGCCCGCCGGGATCTGCTGGAATCTTACAAGGCCCAACGACCGCCGATGCCGGACTTGCTCAAACAACAGTTGCCGGGCATACACGACTATCTTGAATTGGAGGGGCTGTGCTGGATCCGGAGGGAGCATGAAGAAGCGGATGATCTGCTGGCTTCCGCCGCCGTATGGGGCGCTGGACAGGGGGCGGATGTGCAGATTGTCACGTCCGACAAGGATTTCCTTCAACTGGTCAATGACCGGATTGTCGTGGTGCCGGCGACCGGCAAGGGCGATGTCCGCATGGATCGAGACGCGGTACGCGGGAAATACGGGATCGAACCCGAGCAGATGGTGGACTGGCTGGCCCTGACGGGTGATTCAGCCGACAATATCCCCGGGGTGCCGGGCATTGGTCCCAAGACGGCAACCCGTTTGTTGCAGGCCTGTGGTTCATTGGAGGCCATGTGGGCGAATCCGGAGCGGATACCGGGTGAACGGTTTCGAGCCCTGGCGCTGGAGCATCGTGAATGTATCGAACGCAACCGTGGCCTGGTGCGGTTGGGCCTGGAACATGCTCCCGTCTGCGATTGGCGGGAAGTTGAGCGGAAGGCTCCGCAGGTTGAAGGTTTATACCGTTTGTTCGAGCGGCTGGGGTTCCAATCCTTGATGGGTGAGCTGGTGCGGGGGCCGAAGATTCCTGTCATGGTGCAGGGTTCTTTATTTTAATTTGACGCCGATGGGGATGCGTGATAGGGTAAATGTGCTTTTCTAATACGGCAGACGGCGGCGTTTGCTGTTCCATATCATCCACATCACGCTTTCTTACAACAGCCGAACCGGTTTTCATGTTCCAAATTGCGATTACGGGTGGGATAGCGTGCGGGAAAACGACGATTGGCCGCAGCCTTGAAAGCTGGGGCTATCCGGTATGGGAAGCGGATGAAGCCGCCCGTGTTCTTCTGGCGCCCGGTCAGTCGGGGTATGAATGGGCGGTGCAAACCTTTGGTGGACGGGTTACACGGGCTGATGGAAGCATCAACCGGGAGGTGCTGGCCCGACTGGTGTTCGCGGACGGGACCGCCTTGCAAGCGTTGAATTCGCTGGTTCACCCGAGGGTCCTGAACGATTGCCGATGTTGGATGGAAACCTGTAGTCGCAAGGCGTGCCGGGCAGCGTTTGCGGTTATCCCGTTGTTGTTTGAAGCGGGCATGGATGCCGGGTGGGATGCCATCTGGTGTGTGGTTTGCGACGAAAGGATCCAGGCGGACCGTATGCGCGAGCGGGGGTGGGATGCCGTTCATGCAAAGCAACGATGTGATGCGCAATGGTTGATGGCGCGAAAGATGGAACGGGCGGACTGTGTGCTGATCAACAATGGTGACCGTGCGGTGTTGGAAGAGCAATTGCGACGTAGTGTAAATCGGTTAGCAGCGAGGTGATACCATGGGGGAACGTAATTTTCATAATCCGCGACGGCATCGGCATCCACGGCCACCACGGGGGCCGGACATGCAGAATCATGGGTATCAGGATGCCCGTCCATCGGATGCGGATGGCAATTCACAGCCCCTTTCCACGGATCCCTCCGCCGGAATGCCGCCCCCGGTACCGGGTGGGGAGAACGGAACCGGCGAGCCGATGGCCCCGCCTCCACGGATCACGTTGCCGACGCAGAACCTCAGCCTGTTCGATCTTCAGCAGAAGAGTATTCCGGACCTTAACGCCATGGCCCAGGAATACGGGCTGATTGAGCTTGGCGCCATGCGCAAGCATGAGCTGATTTTTGAGATTCTGAAGGCGCATGCCCGGAATGCCGGCACCGTGTTCAGCCGTGGTGTGCTGGAAATCCTGCCGGACGGGTTTGGATTCCTGCGGTCGCCCCTGAGCAATTATCTCCCGTGTCCCGAGGATATTTATGTCTCGCCATCGCAGATTCGCCGGTTTGCGCTTCGGACTGGAGATCACATTGAAGGCGAGATACGCCAGCCCAAGGACAAGGAACGTTTTTTTGCGATGGCGCGGGTGGAGAAAATCAATGGGGGGTTGCCCGAAAAGGCGCGCGAGCGGGTGCCGTTTGAGAATCTGACGCCGTTGTTTCCGAACCGGCGGATCCGTCTGGAACGGGAACCGGCCGAGGTTTCCATGCGGGTACTCGATCTTTTTACGCCGATTGGCATGGGGCAGCGCGGGTTGATCGTGGCGGCGCCGCGCACCGGCAAAACGGTGCTGATGCAGAAGATCGCCAACAGCATTTCCGCCAACCATCCGGACGCCTACCTGATCATCCTGTTGATCGACGAGCGGCCCGAGGAAGTCACCGACATGCAGCGCAACACGCAGGCGCATGTCCTGAGTTCAACCTTCGACGAGGCGCCGGAACGGCATGTCCAGGTGGCGGAACTGGTTATTGAAATGGCGAAACGGATGACGGAATGCGGCCAGGATGTCGTGATCCTGCTGGATAGCATCACCCGCCTGGCGCGCGCCTACAATACCGTGCAACCGCACAGCGGCAAAATACTCTCCGGTGGTGTGGATGCCAACGCCCTGCACAAGCCCAAACGATTTTTCGGGGCGGCCCGCAACATCGAGAACGGGGGCAGCCTGACCATTATTGCCACGGCCCTGGTGGAGACGGGAAGCCGCATGGATGATGTGATCTTCGAGGAGTTTAAAGGCACCGGTAACATGGAGTTATGCCTGGACCGGTCCCTGGTTGACAAGCGGGTGTTTCCCTCCATCAATGTGGAGAAATCCGGAACCCGCAAAGAAGAATTGTTGCTGCATCCGGATGAACTCAGCCGGATATGGATCTTGCGCCGGGCAATCAACGGCATTCCCCCGGTGGAGGCGATGGAGATGATTTTGAATCGTCTTAAGAAAACGAAGAGTAATGCCGAATTCCTAGTATCGATGAAGGAATAGACAGGGGAACGATGAAGATCAAGGTGGACAAGGCAGGGCCCTGCCGTCAGAAGCTGATGGTTGAAGCATCCGTGGAGGAAACGCGTGGAACCTACGACCAGACGTTGAAGGATATTTCCCGTGTTGCCGAGATCCGTGGTTTCCGCAAGGGGAAAGCGCCGGTTCCCATGGTGGAGAAACGGTTGAGCAAGGAAATCATTGAGGAAACGCGCGACCGGCTTGTTCCGCATTTATACCGGGAAGCCCTTGCCAAGGAAGGCATTCACCCGATTTCCATCATCCAGGTCGAAGGTGTAAAATATGCCCCTGACCAGGGTGTTTCGTTCGCGGTAACCGTTGATGTTCCGCCGGATTTCAAGCTTCCCAAATACGAGAAGATCCGGGTCAAACGCAATGCCGTCGAGGTTTCGGATGCCGACGTCGAGCAGCACCTGAAGCAGCTTTTGGAGCGGCGATCCCGGTTTGAGGATACCGAGCGGAAAACGATCCAGGCGGAAGACCTGGTGCGGGTTGATTACACGGGTACGTGCGACGGGGCGGCGGTTGGTTCAACCGCTCCGGATTGTGCCGGTCTCGGAGAAGGCAAGGATGTCTGGGTGTTCCTGGGCGGACAAGATTTTCTGCCGGGATTCAACCAGGCCCTGATCGGTGGTTCGGTGGAGCAGGCAGTGGATGTTCCTGTCAACTTCCCGGCTGACTTCCACGTGGCGTCCATGGCCGGCAAGAAGGCCCTGTACCACGTCACGATCCGCCAGATCCGGCAGCGGGTGCCCCCGGAGATGAATGAGGAGTTTTTCAAAGCCTTCGGGACGGACAGCCTTGACGGGGTGAAGGCGTTGATCCGGAAGGAGCTCGAAACCTCCGCCCAGGCAACGGAATCGGCACGGTTGAAAGAGGCGGTGGCCGGGGAATTGCTCAACCAGACAACCTTTGATCTGCCGCAATCCGTGGTGGATGAGGAAGTCCGTACGGCCATCCGCGGTATTGTCCAGGAGAACACCATGCGGGGGGTTCCGCAGGCGGAGATCGAGGCGCGGAAGGACGATATCCTGCAGTCCGCGGTGAAAACCTCGGAGGAGCGGGTCCGGTTGTCGTACATCCTGTCCCGGATCGCCGATGAACTGAAGGTTGAAGTGACGGAGGAAGCCATGGATCGGCGACTGGCACGTCTGGCCGTGCGGTACCGGATGGAGCCATCCGCGCTGCGCGACATGATGGAGAAGAACAACCGTCTGGAGGAGGTCCGGGGTGATTTGCGGGCTGAGATGACGTTGGATAAACTGGTTTCGAAAGCTGCGGGTGATGTACCGGAGGGTGCCTGATATGCACGCATCAAATCAATTGGTCCCGATTGTTGTTGAACAGTCCGGCCGGGGCGAGCGCGCCTATGACATATTTTCGCGTCTGCTCAAGGATCGGATCATCTTCATCGGAACGCCCATCAACGATGAAATCAGCAACCTGATCATTGCCCAGTTGCTGTTTCTCCAGGCGGAAGACGCCGAGAAGGATATCAGCATGTATGTCAACTCGCCGGGCGGATCGGTGACGGCGGGGCTGGCCATCTATGACACGATCCAGTTCCTGAAGTGCGATGTGGCAACCTATTGTGTCGGGCAGGCCGCCAGCATGGGTGCCGTTCTCCTTGCCGCCGGGGCCGCCGGCAAGCGGTTTGCCCTGCCGAATGCGCGGATCATGATTCACCAGCCGTGGGGCGGGGTGGAAGGGGTGGCTGCCGACATCAGCATCCAGGCCAAGGAAATCCTCCGCTTACGCGACCGGATCAATGAGATTCTTTCGGAGCACACCGGCAAGTCGGTCGACCAGGTGGGGCGGGATACGGATCGGGATTATTTCATGTCGGCCTCGGAAGCCAAGTCGTATGGACTGGTTGACGAAGTGGTGAAGAGCCGGAAGGTTTCAGGACGCAAGGGGAAGGGGTGAAGTCGTGAGTCGAGATGCCACCTGTTCGTTCTGCGGGAAACGCCAGGGGCAGGTGGGACATCTGGTGGCCGGCCCCGGTGTCAACATCTGTGACGAATGTGTCCGGTTGTGCAACAACATCCTCCGGGATGGCAAGCAGGCCACGAGCGAGAAGGGGGAACAGCGTCGCAAGGAATTGAAAGTTCCCAAGCCGCATGAGATCAAGGAGTCGCTTGATCAATACGTGATTGGCCATGAGCATACCAAGCGGGTCCTCTCCGTGGCGGTGCACAACCACTACAAGCGGCTGAAGCAGGGCGTGCATTTCGAGGCGGCCGATCCGTATGCCAATGTGGAGATCGAGAAGAGCAATATCCTGCTGATCGGGCCGACGGGGACGGGCAAGACCCTGATGGCCCGTACGCTGGCCCGTTTGCTGGATGTCCCGTTTGCCATTGCCGACGCCACGACGCTGACCGAGGCCGGGTATGTGGGGGAGGATGTTGAGAATATCCTCCTCTCCCTGCTCCAGAACGCCGGGATGGATATTCCCTGGGCCGAGATGGGCATCGTGTATGTTGACGAAATCGACAAGAGCGCCCGCAAGACGGAAAATGTCTCCATTACACGGGATGTGTCGGGTGAAGGGGTCCAGCAGGCCTTGTTGAAATTGCTGGAAGGGACCGTAGCCAACATCCCGCCCCATGGTGGCCGCAAGCACCCCCAGCAGGAATATATCAAGATGAACACGACCAATATCCTGTTTATCTGTGGGGGATCATTTGTCGGCCTTGAGGATCTTGTGCGGCGCCGGGTGGGGGTCCATCACCTGGGGTTTGCCGAACCAGACCTGAAAGCCGGTGCCGGCCTGGATTCCACGGGATTGACCGTTGAGCCGGAAGACCTGATCAAGTACGGGATGATCCCGGAATTTGTGGGACGATTACCGGTGATTTCTGCCCTGGCTCCCCTGACGGAGGATGATTTGCTCCGTATTCTTGTGGAGCCGAAGAACTGCATGGTCAAGCAATACCAGAAGCTGCTGGCGATGGAGGGGGTCGAGTTGACCTTTACTGATCAGGCCATGCGGGAATTGGTGCGCCAGGCGATCCAACGAAAGTCGGGAGCCCGTGGCTTGCGTTCCATTGTGGAGCGGATCATGCTGGACATCATGTATGAGGCGCCCCGCCAGCAGAAGGGCGGGAAGGTTCGAATCACCAAGGGCATGGTGGATGATCCTTCCACGGTTGCCCTCTCGCAGCATGAGCTTAAGATTGCCTGACCGGAAGGGTCTTGAAGCTCAAGGCCAACAACCGGGCGGCATCCTTCATGGTGCGGGCGGCCGTTTCGCCGACTTCCTTATGGGAGAGGGGACCGGTCCCCAAGCCGCCGGCGAGGTTGGTCACGCACGACAGGCCCGCAACCCGCATGCCGGCGGCATTGGCCAGCATGGCTTCCGGAACGGTGGACATCCCGACCGTTGAGGCGCCCCATTCCTGCAGCATGCGTACTTCGGCTGGCGTTTCGTAGGCTGGTCCCGTCATGGCGACATAGGTTCCCTGCCGGAGCGTCATGCGGAGCCGCCGGGCAATCCGGGCGAAATGCTCTCGTAACGTTAGGTCATAGACCATGGTCTGGTCGGGGAACCTTGTGTCCCAGGGTGATGGAAGCCGGCCCATGAGCGGGTTAACCCCCATGGCGTTGATGTGGTCGGCAAGCAGGAAGAGGGATCCGGGGCGTACTGCGGGGCGTAATGACCCGGCGGCATTGGTTAGGACCAGGGTGCGGGCCCCGCAGGCATGGCAGGCATATACGGGGAAGGCGATGGGATTCCACCCGCGCCCCTCATACCAATGGCAACGTCCCTGGAAAACCAGCAGCTCTCCCCAATCGAATGACGCAAGGCCGATCCGGCCGGCATGCCCATCGACACCGGTTGCCCCGAGTGCGGGGATACGGTGGTAGGAGAGGAGCGGCCGGACCCCGAGTGCCTGGGCGGCGGATCCCCACCCTGACCCGAGGATCAGGCCGGCCTTGATGGCGATGGATGCCGACAGGGTACGTTGCAGGGTGCGGAGCCCCTGCTTGAGGAGGGCAGCTGAAATCCGGGTGTTATCCCTGCAGGGGGGCATCGGGTCCTTCCGTGGCTATGCCCAGGGATTCCAGCCTCCGGCGCAATTTGCTGCGCGACAATCCGACCATGCGGGCTGCCAGCGAGACGTTCTGGCGGCTGCGTTTAAGCGCTTCCTGGTAGAGCTGCCGTTCGACATCGACCAGACGGACGGTCTCGATCGGCCAATTATCGGGACCCGTATCCCCCGTTGGAATTGCGTCCGGCAGGATGATGTCTGAACGGTTCAGCAAGCCGGTGTGGCGGCAACGGATCACCGCGCTTTCAATGATGTTGCGCAATTCCCGGACGTTGCCGGGGAAAGCGTAGGAAGCCAGTAATTGAAGGGCCTGATCCTCGATGCCGGCAAGGTCCTTGCGCATTTCCGCTGTGAAATGCAGGGCGAAGTAAAGTGCCAGGAGCGGGATGTCGGTCCGCCGGTTCCGCAGCGGTGGCACCTCGATGCAACAGACGCTGAGGCGGTAATACAGGTCTTCGCGGAAATGTTTCTGGCGAACCTGTTCGAGCAGGGGCTGGTTGGTTGCCGCGAGAATCCGCACATCGGCGGACCGTTCGGTATGGTCGCCGACGGGGGAATAGGTCTTTTGTTCCAGCAGGCGGAGCATTTTGGATTGGGCTCGAAGGGGAAGATCCCCGATTTCATCAAGGAACAGGGTTCCGCCTTCAGCTGCCTCCACGTAACCGGCGCGGGTCTCAACAGCCCCGGTGAAGGCGCCCCGGCGATGGCCGAACAACTCCGATTCGAAGAGTTCCTCGGGGACGGAGGGGCAATTCAAAACCAGGAAGGGTTTTGATTTGCGGTCGCTCAAGGCATGGACGGCGGCGGCGACCAGTTCCTTGCCGGTTCCGCTTTCACCCGTGATCAGGACGGTGGCGGTTGTCGATGCGACATCCACGATGGTCTGTGCCACCTGATTCATGGCGTCGGAACGGCCCAGCATCACCGGACCTGACGAGGATGGCAGCCGCTTGGAGCCTTGCAGGAGATTCAGCTGGTCGGTCAGGATCTCGGACTTCCGGTACAACTCGCGATACCGGGTGGTGCGGACCATGGCGGCATGCAGGGCGGCCACCGTAACCGGTTTCTCGAAGAAATCGGTGGCGCCTTCACGCAATGCCCGGATGGCGGTTTCAAGCTGGGCATGGGCGGTGATAAAGATCAAGTCGCAACCGGGATCGATGGTTTTGACTTCATGAAGCACGGTAAAGCCGTCGCAGTGCGGCATGCAGATGTCGGCAATTACAATGTCGCAACCATTCTGCCGGATCCATTCGAGCCCTTTACGCGGATCCTCGAAACCCTGAACCTTGTATCCAAGATCCTCGAGCGCTGCGTCCAACGCTTTCAGCACCATGGCGTCGTCATCGATAACCGCGACACGTACATTGGGGAAGGAGCTGTCCATGCGTCAGGATTCAATATGCTTTCCGCCAATACGTCCAGAAAAATGGCAATCCAGAATGGCGCCGGGAGGCCGTATCGTGTGTAATCGGTTCCGGACAAGAAGGATACGACATGATTGACTTTTTGCTTGTCTTGTAGGTGTCCTCGAATATAGTAAGTGGGTTTCTGCAAGGAGTGCATATTATGCCGAGAAGTTGTGATATATGCGGCAAAGCGGTTCGGATTGGGCGTTCCATTGTTCGTCATGGTATGTCCAAGAAGCAGGGGGGAATCGGCCTTCATACCACCGGGATCAGCCGGCGGTTGTTTGCCCCCAACCTGCATCGCGTTCGCGTTGCCGAGAATGGCGGGACCCGTCGTCGGGTGGTTTGTACGGCTTGTATCAAGAGCGGAAAAGTTGCCAAAGCCTAGGGGCCTTTCCGCACATTGATCGGAGCGACTGACATGGTCGATGTGCCGGGTGATTCCAGCGAGATAAAGGAAACGGATATCGTTTTCGACTGTCCGCATTGCGGGAAGAGTCTGGCCATTGATTATCGTGGCGCCGGCTTGAGTATTCCATGCTCGGACTGCGGGAAGGTTGTTGAGGTTCCCATTCCTGACGGTATGGAGCTGGCGGATATCGACAGCAATAACGAGGAACAGGAAGTCAGGATCCTCAACCTGAGGCGGTCACTGGCGGTTGCTGAGTCGCGCGCTGAACACCTGGAATCCGAGTTGGAGTCGGTGAACGACCGCCGTGAAAAGCTTGAGGCATCCCGTTCTGCTTCCATGGCACGATTCGGGCAGTTGCTGGAAAAGATCAACCGGCTGCACGAATCGGTTGATGCGGTGAGCAAGACGCTTCAGGAGCTTGCCCAGCTGGCACGCGAAGGAAAAAACAACTAGGGAAGTGTTCAGGTGTCAGGTTTCAGGCGAGATTACGCGCTTCCGTCAACACATTCCGACCTGACACCTGAAACCCGACACCTGAACACCATCCTTAAGGTGCGGGTGTCAGGATCCGGAAGATTCAGGGGGGACGGGTGGGGTGTCAGTCCGTTTCAATTGCTTCTCCATGGCATCCAATCGGCCCCGGTACTGGGAGTCGAGGCTCTCGACGGCCGATAACAGCAGGCTGTTGATCTGGTTCTGCTGGGACCAGAGGCGATAGGTGTAGAACTTCAACAAGTTCCATACGGCCTTTTTCAGACGCACCCACAGGGCGGTAAAGGGCCGGCGATGTTCCGTGATGTCGTAGTCGTTGATGTCGACGTTTACCGCATCCCGCAGGCAATCCAGGTAGAAAGCCAGGAAATCGGTGTCGGCTGAAAGTTTGCGCAGGTTCAGTCGTTCGGCATGCGCCACCCGCGGGTCTGAATAGAGTCCTTTACGGATCTTCTCGGCAATGGACTGACGAAGTTGCTCGATGATCCGGGTGGTGTCGATTCCCGGTGCGTTGATTTCGATCGGGGTATCCTCCGTCATCGTAAGCTCCTTGGGTCAGGGGTTGATCGTGCGGGCTGCCGGGTGATTCAGGCCGGACAGGAAGGGGTTGCTGAGTCGTTCCCGGCCAATGGTTGACAGGATGCCGTGACCGGGGAAGATGGCGGTATCATCCGGCAGCGTGCATAGCCGATGCAGGGATGCCTGCATCTGGCTGGAGGATCCGCCGGGGAAATCGGTGCGCCCGACGGATCCCGCAAAGAGGGTGTCGCCGGTCAGCAGGCGTGCTTCAGATTCGATGAAAAAGCAAACCGAGCCGGGTGAATGACCGGGTGTGGCGAGGACACGCAGGGACAGGCCGGCGATGGTCAGCGTCTGGTTGTCTGACAGTGGAACGATGTCGCCTGCCGGCGGTTCGGGCTGCGGATAATGCGGTTCCCAGGCGTTGGCGGGGGTAAAGGCCCAGGTCAGGTCGGCAGGATGCAGATGGACGGGAGCCGGGAAACGACGGGAAAGGGCGCCGATGGCGCTTACATGATCCATGTGCCCGTGGGTTAGCAGGAAGGCTGAAACCGTGAGATGGTGGGAGTCGATGAACGCTGCCAGGGTGTCCGGTTCGGCGCCAGGGTCCACCAGGATGGCGTTGGAATCGCGGATCAAAACGAAACAGTTGGCCTCGAATTCTCCAAGCACGAAGGTGCGGATGCGGGTGGAAGGTTTGGCTTTCATACGGTTTTTCCTGTCCCCCATCCTTACCTGAAGCCTGGGCCTGAACCAAGCTGAAAATGCGCTTGGAGTGGGTGGGTGCGGACACTAGACTGTCGATATGCGTATTCTGATTACTGCCGGTCCCACGCGTGAACCCATTGATCCGGTCCGTTATATCAGCAACCGGTCCAGTGGACGGATGGGTTATGCCCTGGCATCGGCGGCGGCGAGTCGAGGGCACCGGGTGGTCCTGATCAGCGGGCCGGTGGCGCTTGCAGAACCCCCGGGGGTACGGGTGGTGCAGGTGACTACGGCGCGTGAGATGCAGGCGGCGGTACGGTTGTGGTTTGACCGGTCGGATGCGTTGATCATGGCGGCGGCGGTGGCGGACTGGCGAGTGCGGGCCGTGAGCCGGCAGAAACTCAAGAAGCGGTCCGGGACCCCGGTGTTGCGGTTGGTGCGCAACCCGGACATCCTGAAGGGCGCCGGCCGTTGCAAGGCGGGCCGGCTGGTGGTCGGGTTTGCCGCAGAAACGAGCCGGGTGATCGCGGAAGCGCGCCGGAAGCTGGCGGACAAACGGCTGGACCTGATGGTTGCCAACGACGTGTCACGTGCCGATTCCGGGTTTGATGTGGATACCAACCAAGCCACCCTGCTGGGCATCGATGGTTCGATTGAACGTCTCCCCCTGATGACCAAGCGGGCCCTGGCGAAACGTATCGTTGAGCGGGTGGAGCAGTTGCGGCAATCCCGTCAATCACGGCGGGGCGCGCTCACCGCACGTTGCCGCCGCCAGTCGAGATAAAGTGGTTGATCGATCGGAACATGTCGCCCGCGATTTCGGAAAAGAAATAACCACTATCCTCCCCGACGGCGACAAGGCAGCCTCCGGCGATGGCCCGCAGGTAGAAATCATCCGAGACTGAAAAAAGGTAATACAGGGAATAGAGTGGCACAATCGCGCAAAGGACCCCCTGAAGAATGGAGTCCTTGAAGGATTTCAGGACCACGATTACATGAAATATCACGGCCAGCCAGGGGCCGTAGTCCGCGAGAATATCCAGTCCCTTCATGGTCAGTCCGCCCCCATATCGGAAATAAGCCCCGATGGTTGCCAGGACAATGAACAGCAGCCAGCTGTAGAGGTTGTGGGAGACATGGACGGTTTTATTGACATCGGCCTTGTGTTCAACCTTTGCGACCACCCGGGTGCCTGCGTTTACGTCGGGTATGACGGTGGTCGGAACCGGGGATTGCATGGTGGGCTGAACCCGGAGACGGGCAGTCCCCTTGCGGGGGTTGGCGGGATCCCCGGGTTGGGGCAGGGTTGCCGGGGCGGGTGCTTTAAAGGGGGCTTTACAGGTCCGGCAGGTCATTAGTGCAGGGTCGGCGAATTCGGACACCATGACCGTTTTTCCGCACTGGGGACAGGTAATTTCGATGTCAGCCATGTTTTGGAAACCCTTCCTCGTTTTCATTCAAGCACGATGGCATGGCCTTCTGCAAGTGGATTCAATATCCATTGAAACACTTGCGTCAGGTTGGGGCGGGTGCTAGGATTCAAAAGAGATTTCGGAGGATGCGATTATGCCTCGTTTCAAGTATGTCGCGATGGATTCCAAGGGTGCCGAGACGCAGGGTGTCCTGGATGCGGAAAACCAGTCTCAGGCCATTTCCATCATCCGTTCGAAGGGGTTCTTCCCGACCAAGGTGAGTGACATGGGCGGGGCTGCTTCTGCAACCGCAGCGTCGGCCGATTCCAAGGCCAAATCGGTGTCCGCCAGTGTCAGCAGGCAGGGCAAGGGTGGAAACAAGTTGCTCCACATGTTCGGGGGAACCGTCAAGCCGAAGAACCTGATGGTCTTCACCCGGCAGTTGGCCACTCTGATTGATGCGGGTCTTCCGTTGTTGAAAGGGTTGCGTATCCTGCTCAAGCAGGAGAAGAATGCCGCCTTGCGCGAGGCGTTGAATGGGATGGGGGAGTCGGTTGAGGGTGGTGGAACCTTTTCGGAAGCCTTGGGGCAATATCCCAAGATATTTGACAAGCTGTTTGTGAACATGGTCCGGGCCGGTGAGGCAGGCGGTGTGCTGGAAGTGGTTTTGCAGCGTCTGGCTGAGTTCATGGAAAAGGCCGAGCGGATCAAGAACCGGATCAAGAGTGCCATGATCTATCCGGTTGTTGTACTGGTTGCGGCAATCGGCATCCTGGTCTTCCTGCTGGTCAATGTTATCCCGAAGTTTGCGGAAATTTTCAAGGATCTGCTGGGCGGTCAATCGTTGCCGGCCCTCACGCAGTTCGTTATCAACATGAGTGATGCCATCAAGAACCGGTGGCTGGTCATCCTGATCGTGATCGGTGCTGGCGTGGTGGGGTTCAACCTGGCCAAGCAGACAACCAAAGGCCGCATGCTCATGGACCGGTTCAAGCTCCATGTTCCGATCTTTGGTGATTTGTTTCGTAAGACGGCGGTGGGGCGGTTCACGCGGACCCTGGGGACCCTGATGACCTCCGGTGTGCCGGTTCTCCAGGCGTTGAATATCGTACGGGACACGGCCGGGAACGACGTGATCGCCAGGGCCATCCAGGTGGTACATGATGCGGTCAAGGAGGGCGACAGCATGGCGGCCCCCCTCGGTTCCACCGGGGTCTTTCCTGACATGGTGGTCAGCATGGTGGATGTCGGCGAGGAAACCGGCGCCCTGCCCGAAATGCTGATGAAGGTGGCCGACAATTACGACGATGAAGTCGATACGGCCGTTGAAGGGCTTACTTCCGTCATTGAGCCCATCATGATTGTTCTGCTGGCCGTCATCATCGGAACCATTGTTATTTCGATGTTTGTGCCGCTGATTTCAATCATTGGCCAGATGTCCCAGTAAGGGCTGCGGGCACGATCGGTCCTGAATGGTCGGGTCAGGGACGTTGCGCGGTTCCTGTACGGATGAAGTATACGGACCGGGGGGACCGGGACGGTTGGACGCGTTGGATAAACCCCGCTTCACCGAGGCGTCGAAGGTCTTCGGTTGCCGTGTTGGACGATACCCCCATCATCTGGATGATTTCCTGTCGGGTCAGCCATCCCTGCTCATCAAAGATGCGGCGCAGTTGTTCCAGGCGCCGCAGGTGGGAACGGCCCTTTGACCAGGCAACCGGAGGCTTCGGCGGGACGTCGGTGATTTGCGTGCGGACGGCCATGGCCGGGGCGGAAGGTTCAGAAATTCCCAGGAAATCCGTCAATTCGTAGTGCGGACGGTCCGAGGTGAGGAGCCGCATGCGTTCGAGGCGGTTGCGCAGTTCACGAATATTGCCCTCCCACCGGAGGGTGGTCAGGTGATCGCGAAGCGCCGGAGCCAAGGTAGCCGACTGGTTGGAGGGACGGCCTTCGTTGAGGAAGTGGTAGGCCAGCGGCAGGATGTCGTCGCTTCGTTCGCGCAGGGGTGGGATGTCAATTTCCATGCGTTGAAGCCGGTACAGCAGGTCTTTCCGGAATTTTCCGGTTTCGGAGAGCTGGGTCAGGTTGGCATTGGTTGCCGCGAGGATCCGGGCGCGGATCGTCCTGGTTTTGGCGCTTCCGACCGGACGTATTTCGCCGGTTTCCAGCACCCGCAAGAGGGCCACCTGAAGGCGGGGGGGTATGTCGCCGATCTCATCCAGCAGTATGGATCCGTCTGCTGCTTCCTCGAACAGGCCACGGTGAGCCTGGGAAGCGCCGCTGAAGGCCCCTTTCTCATGGCCGAACAATTCGGATTCAAGCAAGGATTCCGCAATGGCTCCACAATTGACGGCGATGAATGGATCCTTGTGCCGTGGGCTCAAGTCATGGATGGCGCGGGCCACCAGCTCCTTGCCGGTTCCGGTCTCCCCGGTTATCAGGACCGGCACGTCCAGGGGGGCCAACTGGTGGATTTGGACGCGGATTGACTGCATAACGGAACTGTTCCCGATCAAATGGGCCAGTTTTGGATCTTCGGAGATGGGGGGTGCGAGTTTGCGGGGTGACGGGCTGACGGAGGGAAGGGGAATAGGAGTTTCCTGCAAGGATGGAATATGGGGTGCAATCTGGATCAGTTGTTCACGGGATAATTCAACTGATAGCTTGAGTTCGGCGGCAAGCCTTCCGAAGGCTTGATAATCAAGCGCGGGTTGTTGAAGTTTCCGGAGGAGTTTCAAGGCGTCGGGCATCCGGTTCTCCAAGATGGCAATACGGGCCTCGAAAAAAGTGTCCAGGTAATGCAGATTGCCCTGCTCGTGGCGCAGGCGCAGGATACGGGATGCGGCTGCCGTCTGGCCGGTAGCCAGTTCGGCACGCATCAATGAATAGGCGGTCCACCCGATTCCGGTCAGTGATACCGGATGATTCCGTTCACTGACGCGAGCCCATTTCAGGGCTTGTTCGGTTCGTCCTTCCAGCAGGCATCGCAATGAAAGTGCCCAGTCTGGCAGATCGGAAAGGTCGATGGGGAGATTCAGGTGTCCCAGGATATTTGCCAGGATCGTGGCGTGGCGGATGGCGGTATGTAGTGGTGCCATTGCGGGAATCGATGCCCGGTCGGGTTCGGATAGCTGGTTGGCCAATTCCCATCGGCCGGTCTCGATAGCGTCGAGGTACCGTAATGCATTGAATTGATGCTGGTGCGAAGCGGTGGTGACGATTTCGGGGAGGATGTTTCCCATCGAGGACAGGCGACCAGAACGTGCCATTAAAGCTGCCATTTCGAGGTAAAGGTCCTTGAACCGGGGGGAATTCCCGGGAAGTGTTTTAAGGGCGATTTGGAGAAGGGATTCCTGTCGGATACGGTTCCCTTCCATGCCTGCGAGGTGTGATTGCGTGGTTAGAAGTTGGGCGTTGATTTCCAAGGGGGTTTCGGGTTGACGAAGTTTCTCCGCCTGGACAACCAGTGCCCATGCTTCTTGTAACCGTTCGGGAATTGATTGGGACTGGATGCCGATGGCATCCGCCCATCTGCACAAAAAGAGGATTACAAGGTTTGGATCTGCATCTGGAAGATGGATTTTACGGGCGGCAAGAAAGGCGCCATTGGTTCCTGGTTTTCCGTCCAGGAACTGGCATAATTGCGACAATGCGGCAAGCAGTGGGGTGTACTCTTGACCGTCGAGTATTTGCGATAATGGCTTGTCAGAAACGATATATGATTCCACAATAGTCTTCATGTTCCTTCACATGTAAAACTGACATTCAGCCAATTTAGATAACAATATAAGACTATAATAAGATCATAATAGAACTATCGCAATAATATTGTTTCTTTGGTTATGCCCGTGGGCAAACGGGCTGAACTTTGATGGGTATTTAGGATGTAGATAATATCCGAATATTGCACCATAAATTGTCACAAATAATCATTCAGGCTTATGTTGCATTTTTCGCGGTTTGGCATTATGGATGCTGTACAAAGATTGGAATTGTTGTTGGAGTCGGGCGTGTAAGCGGTTTCTTGGAGGGCGATTGATGAAAATGAACAAAAGGCAGGACTGTTTCACGCTGATCGAGCTTCTGGTGGTGATTGCGATCATTGGGATCATTGCCGGGATGGTATTCAAGATGATGGTTTTTGCCGGAAGAGCGTCTACGGAGTCTCAGGCCAAGGCAACGATGGAAAAAATCGCCCTAGCGTTGGAGGAATTCAGGGCTGAATATGGGATATATCCTCCTGCCACGAATTTTTATTTCGAATATGACGCTGGCCCGGTACGTATGGGCCAGGTGGCCTGTGATTATTTTTGCAGTCATCCTGAAACAACCTATGCCGACGGGCCCGGCGGAATCCCTCCTGGATTACCGTTATTCAAATATGGATTAATTGGATATCTTTGGTATCCCAACGGAGATAATCCGGACTATCCTTCTCACCATCCCGACAGTGTGCAATACTTTAGACTCACTGCGCGAGATATTGCAGCTCGTAAGCGTTGGACGCGATTTGTGGAGGATATCAAAGTGTCTCCGGATTTTGCATCCTACACCATGGCGAATGTGGGACTTCCTGGAGTTCAGTATACCAATCGTTACGAGGAATTGCGGGATTTCTGGCATCCTCCGGTCTGTCCACCTTATAATTTGCTGATATACAGGGCGGATGAGCCGTTTATTAGTTACGAGTTGCGGTCTTGCGGTCCGGATGCAGTATATTACACCAAGGATGATATTACCCGGACCAGTTGGGATAAATAAGGGGTTAGCCATGGCAACGGTATCATGTCGGCAGCGGCATAGTTTTACCTTGATTGAAATGCTGGCCGTGATGGGGATCATCGTCATACTGGCGGGCATTCTTCTGCCGGTCCTGACCAAGGTGCGGGAGGCTAGCCGGAGAGCGGTGGCGAGGGATCTGTGCTATCAGGTTGCAACGGCCTGGAAATCATTCCTGCAGGATCACCGGATGTTTCCGCCGAGGGATTTGTTCGAGATGAGCGTTGTTGGCGGGAAGAACAGCGCATTGAGTATCCTGGGAACAACGAATTCGGATTATAACAGTACCATGCTGTATCTGGAGTTCGGGACCAACGAGTTGGTCAAAGGAATGGTGGATCCGTGGGGTGGGCTTATCCAGTTTGCCCTGGACAATGGCGTATCCTGTGGCGATGCCACGGCGTATGACGGAAAGGTGCGTGTAGGGTCGTTTGGAAATATTTACGATTCCGTTGCGGTATGGTCCAAGGGGCCGGATCCGGATGACGAAGCGGACGATGTCCGCGGGTGGTGATGTTTGTGACATATATTTGGGGTGGCTTATGAGATGTGAACGCATGCGTGGATTTACCCTGATTGAACTGCTGGTGGTGATTGTAATCATCGGCATGTTGTTGTCGCTCTTGAGTTCCGCCCTGCTGCGTTCCCGTGAAAACGCACGATCCGCACAGGCGGGAGTTGAAGCAATTGCCTTGCGGACGGCCATGCAGGCCTACCGGACGGAATATGGCTATTGGCCGATTCCTGCCGGCAAGCGATCAACCGCCATGGTGACCTTTGTCGGGAACAATTACGAAGTGTTGAATTACCTGGTCTCCAGCGATCCAGCCTGTAATCCTCGACAAATACGGTTCGTCAATCTCGGCGAGTATTCATGCATCATCCGGAACAAGCGTGAAATGATCGGAAACGTATGGCATCCAGGATTCAATACCGCGATTGTCAATCCCTGGAACAATCCCTATATCATCAACATTTACAATGCCGGGGACAGTAACCAGGTTGGATCGATCTCCGGCGGTGGTGCAACCACGTATTATTGAAGAATGGTGGGATCTTCTGTGTGGTACGGAGGGTCCGGTTTTTCGGGAACTGTGTCCCTTGGAATAACGATGAATGAACGACTAAAAGCAGAACCCATGGCCCGGACCGGGTTCACCCTGATCGAACTGCTGACCGTGATGGCCATCATGATCACCATGGCGGGCATTGCCATCGGTTCCTACTTTGCCTTGATGCGGGGTGCGGGTCTACGGTCGGCCGTTGAATCGGCGAGAAACACCATTCTTCTGGCGCGGCAAGCGGCAATCATGGAAAGCAAGCAGGCGTATGTGATGTTCGGAGAGGTTAGTGCGAGCAACACGATGTGGTGCATGTTGTGCATGCACGAAGGAACTGCATCCGGGGCATCGGGAGCTGTGATTTGGGACCGGTATGGTGATTTGGGGCGGATTATCCCCGGTACCGCGATCTATAATTTGTCCGACAACCCGGTCCAATCTGCGATCGTTAACAAGTTGGAGCGGACGAATGGTATGTGGATCGTGACAACCTCCGCGAATATATGGAATGCAGACGACAAGTATGGTTGGGCGCGAGGAAGCCCGGTTGGGCTGCCAAAGGGTTTTTTCTATGGAGCGGGGTCGCCTTCCGTGCCGGAACCGATCATATTTAATAGTGACGGGAGTACCCGGATGCAGGGGCATACCCTGCGTATCTATGAGGAAATCAACCCGACATACCTGGTGCGTGTGATCGTTGAGGGGTTGACCGGGTTCATCAATGTGGAGTATCCATGAAACACCTCGTTTACGGGCGCCGTTCATTCCGTTCGGGTTTCACCCTGATGGAGGTGAATTTGTCGGTTCTGCTGATCTCGGCTGGATTGTTAGCCATCTTTGCCCTTTTCCCGTTCGCCATGAGGGAGAGTGAATACTCCATTCTGGACACCCATCAGGCGATGTTTGCTGATAGCGTTCTGTCGGGAATCGAAGGCAATGCCATGGCCATCGAGTACTGGGAAGATTGGAGCATGACCACGATGCAGGGGGGCAAGCCGGTTTTTTGTGCGAAAATTGAATCCGGTGTCTACCCGATTGACAGTGTGGCTAACGATGGGGTTTGGAAGCGGGTTGGCAGTGCCTGGGTTATCGAGAAGACCGGTATTGGCGATGACAATGCCGTCTTGTTCCCGAACATGCCCGGAGGCGGGATTCCCCGGTATATCCGGTATTCTTTGCAGGTAACCCCGGCAGGAAATATACGGATAATTGAACTGAAGGTGGCCAGCGGTGCCTACGGTGTGTTTGCTGATAAACAGCAACCGTATTTCACGCAGGTTCGGTATATGGGAATGTGAGGAAATGGTGAATGCTTTGCGTTCCAAACAGGGGTTTACCCTGATTGAAATTTTGGTCGCGGTTGTCATCCTAGTGTTGATCGTGCTGATGATGAGTACCCTGTTTCATCAGAGTGCGATTGCCTGGGATAGTGGATCCCGTAAAGTCGAGGGGAATGTCCAGGCTCGTTGTCTGCTGGCGCTGATTACCCGGGAGCTGGTGCATGCCGTTTCGGACGGCGATGTTTTTGATGACACGGGAATGGTCAATGGCGCCAATAAGATCACGTTCTTTACGCTTGAAGATCCCGCCGGAAATCTGATGCGGGTAGCCAAGGAAGTCACATTCAGTCTCTCCGGGGGAACCATTACCCGTTCCGAACGACGGATGAATCTGACCTATAATGGTTGGGATGACAAAAACAGCACCAACGACATGACCATTATGAAGAATGCAACCGATCTTCGGTTCTATATGTCGGGGATCCGTCCTCCGGATGCTCCGCCACCCTGGGTTCGAGTTGAGTTAACGATGACCCGGCAGGACGATGTTTCCTCGGTTGGTGCCCGGAGCTTTGGGCCGGACGGCAAGCAGGATCTTCCCAACGCCTTGAATAAGGATGATATTGTCAGTTGGTAGGAGGCGGTGATATCTCATGCGGCGGAAACATGCATTTACGTTGATTGAATTGCTGACCGTGATCGTCATTATCGGGGTCTTGTCCTCCATGTTGGTGGTTGTGGTGCGTGCCGCGCGGGAACGGACGGCAAAGACAAAGGCATCCGCGGAAGTCCGTGAATTGGTGCGGGCGTGGAAATCCTACTGGATGGTATACAACGAATGGCCGGCAACCTTGGACGGTGAAAATCGACCGATGGATCTTCCCGCCATGCGTATCCTGCAGGGGGAGAATCCCCAGAAAATTGTTTTTATGAATTTCGACATTGAACGCAATGATGGATTCCGGGATCCGTGGGGGAACTATTATTATTGTGATTTCTCTAAAACCGTCAATCCGGGCCGGGAAGTATATCAGGCGAGTGTGAGCATACCGAACTACCGCAGGTACCATCATGAATATAATCAGGATCTTCAGTAAACGGCGGGTTTGGCAGCCGTTGGTGATGCATGCAGTGCCTGCCCTTGCATGGGGTGGGTGGAGACGGCGGGATGGAGTGGCCATTATCCTGGTGTTGGGGATGATGGGGATTTTCCTGATTTCCGCCACCGCCTTCTCGATTGCCATGCGTGTTGAGCGGCAGGCGTCGTCCAACTACCGGTTTACGGTCCAGGCCCGGCACTTGTTGTGGGCGGCACTATCAGCCGCCATTGAGGATATTCATACCAATATGACGGACATGGTATATCCGCCTTGGGCGGTCCTGGCTTCGGGCGGCAATTCTCCAGCCAGCCTGGTATCAAGGGCGGCATCCCCCTTCATTCCGATAGACCTGCAGACCCAGGTGGACGCGTCTGATCCGCAATGGCGCCTGCTGAGGGCTGGAGGAGGGACCGGTGCAATCTGGGGACGGTATTCGTACCTGATCCTGAATACCTCGGGGTATCTCGATGCGAATGTGGTTGGTGGAACGAATCGCATGTATGGTGCGAAACCTGCTGAAATCCAGATTGGCATGCTGCCGGAGGTTCAGAACGCAGGTGCATTCCGGGATGACCGTAACAGCCATTACCGGTTTGAAACCCTGGCTGAATTTAACCAGTTGGCGGATGGGATTGTCGGGAATCCCGAGCATTTCAGCGTCTATTCGCTGGCGATCATGAACGAGGTACGGACCAATGTGGTCGGTACGCCGTTGCAGCAAATCGACATCAATGGCAAGAATTGGATAAATGATTCGTCCAAGGTGGCACAAGTCTCGAATGCGCTGGTTCGTGCGGGGATCGGCAAGACCCCTGCCATTTACCTGACGCGGACTCCCAACCGCCTGATTTCCCCGGCCGCGTTGGCCATGATCAATCTGCGGGATTTCGTGGACGAGGACTCAAAGCCGGGTGAAGTCCTTGTCAATGGGCAGCCCTGCCGGATCGGAGTCGAATCGGTCCCCATGCTGAACGAGGTCATTGCCTCGAATGTGGTGGCCCATGCGGGCGGGGCAGGTGTAGCCGGCCTGTCTCTGAAGTTCGAGTGGCATTACCCGTTTGTGGCTTCCAACAAGCTTCATTTTAGTATGGCCTATGATGTCC
>Ga0156641_1153_pt1 | contig 29943 bp, 6 predicted proteins | sample RifOxyC3_FD_110715 | JGI IMG/M metagenome (GOLD analysis project Ga0156641, IMG submission 110715) | Lentisphaerae bacterium RIFOXYC12_FULL_60_16 | reverse complement strand
TCGCGATTTCCACGACCAAGGAAGGCCCCGGCACGCTGGAACTCAATGCTGCCAACACCATGACCGGTGTGATGACGATCAACGAAGGCCTGGTCCGATACGGGGCCAATGGCGATCTGGCGGCGACCATGCCGCTGACCATCTGGCAATCCGGCCAGTTCGATCTCGCGGGCAAGACCGACACCATTGCCGCGGCGTTGATCTATTCCGGCGGCATCACCAACAGCGTGGCCGGCGGCAATCTGACGATTACGACCTTGACCCTGGGGTCCGGGCCGGCGGGTTCGCAGGCCTACGCAAAGACGGGCTCGGGTACCCTGACGTTGGGTGGCAACGTAGTCTACAACGTGGTAAATGATCCCGGCATGGCGGTGATCGACGGAAATCTGGCGCTCAATGGCGCGACGCGAACGTTCACGGTTGCCGATAGCGTGCATTCCAACGCGGCGAGTGACCTAAATATTCCGGCGATAATCAGCGGAGCCGCCGGATATGGCATCATCAAGGCCGGGACGGGGTTGATGCGGTTGGGCGGATCGAACATCTTCAACGGGCCGGTTTCGGTCAATGCCGGAATCCTGCGATTAAGCAATCCGCAGGCGCTGGGAACCCCGGGAGCCAACCGGACGTTGGCGGTGGCTGCTTCAGCAAGCCTGATGTTTGACGGGGAAAACGGTGACATCGACGTGTCGGATTACTATACGCCCATAACCCTGAACGGCACCGGTAATCGGCTGGTCGGTCCGATCAGCGGCGTGCTGGTCAATCAGTCGGGCAGCAACAGCGTGCCGGGGGCGATCACCCTTGCGGCGGCTTCGCAGATCGCCTCGCTGGCCGGTAAGCTGACACTGAACGGAAACATCACGGCTGCCAACCTGGCGTTGACACTATACGGCGAGGGCAATACGGAACTCGGCGGCGCGCTCGGTCTCGGATCCGGGGCGTTATACAAATACGGGGGTGGAACGCTGACCTTGAGTGGCGCCGGCAACAATGCCTTCACGGGCGGCACCGTGATTTATGGCGGGAAACTGGCGTTGAACAAGTCCGGGACGGCTTATGCCATCAACAGTGGCCTGATCAGCATCTATAGCGGCGGCATCCTCCAATATGCCGCGTCGAGCGCCAATAACAACCTGATCAACACGGCTGCGATGAATATCTACGGTACCGGCCAGTTCGACTTTAACGGTGCGAGCGACACCATCGGCAATCTGGGCATCGTGTCAGGCACGTATGCCTCGGGTGACAGTGTTCCGCTCACGAACTCGGCGGGCGGCGGCACGCTGACGATCGGCACCTTGGCCATTACCCCGGTTTCCGGGTATATCACGACACTCGACACCGGTACGGGCACGTTGAAACTCGGCGGTAACGTGACGTTCACGGCGAACGGGACCGGCCGGGCGCGAATCGGCGGCAACCTCGATCTGGGCGCCGTGAACCGCACCTTTACGATCGGCGACGGGACGCATCCCAATCATGACATGCTGGTGGATGCCAACATTTCCGCGTCTGGTGGCGCCTACGGCATCGTCAAGGCCACGGCCTGGAGCCGGTTGGTGCTAACCGGCACCAACACCTATACGGGTCTTACCACGCTGGGCGGCGGCATTCTGCGCGGCCAGGGCAATACCAATGTGTTTGGCCGGAGCACCGCCGCCAACGCGCTGACACTTGCTACCGCCACCACCTTCCTGGAGTTGGCGGGCGATATGGGCCTCAATTTCGGGCGCAATGCCACCGTCGGCGCCGCCATGCAGATCACCAGCGACCGGGTTACGCCGGGCGCGGGAACGACGCATCAACTGGGGGCGCTGACCATCGGGGCGTTCACCATGACGGTGGCGGCCGGTACCAATGTGACTTCGGGCATTGCAGGCGTGACCTTTACCAATGCGACGCTGACGGGCAACGCCGGATTTGCGGTGAACAACCCGGTCGCCGGCGGCACGACGCGGTTGACGATAGACGGTCCGGTCGGCGAGTCTGGCGGCGTGAGAACTTTGGTCAAGAGCGGCGTCGGTGAACTGAAATTCACGGGATCGACGCCCAATACCCGCAGTGGTTTGCTTACGGTCAGCGTCGGTTCCCTGTTGCTGGACAAGTCCGTTGACGTGAATGCCATCGCCAACGGCGGGTTGACGATCGGGGCCGCCAATACCAACCGTGCGGTGGTTATGTACACCGGCGACAGCACCGACATGATCGGTTCGGGAGCGGTGACCATTAACGGGCAGGGCCGGTTGGATTTCAACGGCAAGACCGACACGATCGGAAATGTGGTGGTGGCGGCAAACGGTGCGGGCAGCGACACGATTGCGTTGACCAATACGGCCGGTGGCGGCGGGTTGACCGTCGGGACACTGACCGTTACGCCGCAGACGGGCTATCTGACCACGCTCGATACGGGCACGGGTCTGTTGACGCTTGGTGGAAATATGACGTTTGGGGCGGCGGGGACCGGCCGGGCGAAACTCAGCGGCAACGTAGACCTGGGCGCCGCGAACCGGACCTTCACCATCGCCAACGGAACCCATCCGGACTACGACATGCTGGTGGATGCGAACCTTTCCTCGTCGGCGGGCGACTACGGCGTCATCAAGGCCACGGCGGCGAGTACGCTCGTGCTGTCCGGGACCAACACCTACACGGGGCTCACGACGTTAAGCGGCGGGATTCTGCGCGGCCAGGGCAACACCAACGTGTTTGGCCGGAGCACGGCGGCCAATGCACTTGCCTTGACGACGGCTTCCACGTTTCTCGAATTGGCCGGCGATACGGGCCTGAATTTCGGGCGCAATGCCACGGTCAGCGCCGCGATGCAGATTGCCAGCGACCGGGTCACCCCCGGTGCGGGTGTCTCGCATACGCTGGGAGCGCTCACCATCGGCGCCTTTGCATTGACGGTGAACGGTGGCTCAAACGTGAATGCCGGCGTGGCGGAGGTGGTGTTCACGAACACGACGCTGACCGGCAATGCCACGTTTACCGTGAATCAGCCGGCGAATGGCGGGATCGCACGCCTAGCCTTGCAGGGCGAGATCGGCGAGAGCGGCGCCCGGACGCTTATCAAGAACGGCGTGGGCATCCTGCGGATCGCCGGCACCAACACCTGCTCGGGCGCCACGACGGTCAGCGCCGGCACGCTGGAGGTGTTGGGCGCCATGAACCGGACTGTCAGCATCACCGTTAACGGCGCAGGCGCCACGCTGGCTGGAACCGGGATCATTTCGAATGCCGTGACGATCACCAACGGCAAGGTTACGCCGGGGGAGGCGGGAGCGAATTCCGGCATTCTGACCATCAAGGGCAACTACAGCCAGGCCAATGCCAATGCCGACCTGACGATCGACATTGGCGGTCCGACGGTTGGGACGGGCTACGATCAACTCGCGGTGTCGGGCGCCATCACGCTGGGCGCCGGTTTGGGAACCCTGACCGTGAACAGCGCCTATACGCCGGTTTCCGGCGACCAGTTCATCATCGTTCGGAACGACGCGGCCGGCGCCGTGAGCGGCACGTTCAGCGGGTTGGCGGAAGGCGCGACGGTCATCGTGGACGGCCAGAACTGCACCATCACGTATGTGGGCGGAGACGGTAACGACATCGTGCTGATTGCGCCGATCACGTTCAGGTCCTGGGATGGCGGGTCCCTTATGAATTCCAACTGGACAACTCCCGAGAACTGGATTTCTGATACAGCTCCGGGCGCCGGAGCCGGCCTGATTTTTATCGGCCCTGCCAGGTTTAACAATGTCAACAACTTCGCCGCCTACGCGCCCTTCGCGCAACTCGCTTTCACGAACACGCCGGCGTCCTTCACGCTTTCCGGGAATGCCATCACGCTTCGCGGCGATATCATCAACTACAGCGACTTTGCGCACACGATTAACCTGGGACTGCGGCTGGCGGGCTTCCCTTCGATCGCGGCCATTGGCGGCGACCTGATGCTCGGCGGGCGCATCGATGACGATGGCGCCGGCTACGGCATCGTGGTCAACGGAGCCCGGATCGTTACGGTGACAAACGACAACGCCTACCTGGGGCCCACGGTCCTGGGGGGCGGTACGCTTCGGGTGCAGGGGCATACCAATGCCCTGGGGCTGGGAACCGGCGCCGACGCGTTGACCCTTAACGGGGCGGGCAGCGAATTGCACCTGGTGGGCGATACGGGGATGAATTTCGGGCGTAACACCCTGGTCGGCGCCACGATGCGGATTTCCGGCGACCGGGCAACCCCGGGCGCCGGTGTCACCCATCGCCTGGGCACGTTGTCCATCGGGGCTTACACGGTTACCGCGGCGGGCGGGACCAACGTGAATTCCGGAGTGGCGGGCTTGACGTTTGGCGATAGCACGTTGACCGGGAGCGCCGGGCTGGCGGTCAGCAATCCGGTTGCCGGCGGCACGATGCTGCTGACGATTGACGGGGCGCTTGATGGCGCGTTTGCGCTGACCAAGGTTGGAGCGGGAACGTTGAAGTTGGCGGGAGGCACAGCCCCCAACACGCGCAGTGGCCTGATGACGGTCAGTGACGGCACGTTGCGACTCGATAAGTCCGGTTCCGCGCAGGCCATCGCCAATGGAGGGCTGACGATCGGAACCGCTTCCACCAATCGCGCCCTGGTCCTGTACACGGGCGACAGCACCGATATGATGGGGACCGGGACGCTGACGATCAACGGCCAGAGCCGGTTGGATGTTGACGGCAAGAGCGACGAGATCGGCAATGTCGCGATCGTGTCGACCGGTGCGGGCGGTGACACCGTCGCGATCACGAATACGGCGGGCGGTGGCACGTTGACCATCGGCACGCTGGGGATTACGCCGCTGACGGGCTACCTGACCACGATCGATTCGGGGACGGGCATGCTGACGCTGGGTGGCAACCTGACGCTTACGGCGGCGGGAAGTGGATGGGCGAAGATCAAGGGCCATCTGGACCTTGGAGTCGCCAACCGTACCTTTACGATCAATAATGGAACCTATGCGGACGATCTGGTTGCAGACGCCCCCATGACGTCGGCTTCAGGCGCCAGTGTCATCAAGGCCGGAGCCGGTACGATGATTATGTCGGCCACCAACACCTTTACGGGATCGCTCACCAATACGGCTGGTGTGCTGACATTGACCAGTTCAAATAGTTTCGGCGGGATCGGTAAGACGGTTACCCAGGTTGGGGGAACGTTGAATATTAACCATGCCTCCTCGCTGGGCGATGCAGCCAATACATTTATCATCAACGGGGGTACGATCAACAATGTCAGCGGATTGCCGATGACGCTGGCCTATGATTATGCGCTGCAATGGGGCGGCAGCTTCACGTTCGCGGGGAGTTCGGCGCTGGACCTTGGCCGGGCCCCCCTGATCCTTGCCGGCAACTGCATACCCACCATCACCGCTTCTTCCCTGACGGTGAACGGAGGCGTGAGCGGCGCCTTTAATTTCGGCAAGGCCGGCGCCGGGATATTGAACCTATGGGGTACCAATACGTTTGGCGGCGCGGGCAAGACATTCACATTGTCCGCCGGCACGCTTAACTTCAACCACGATCAGGTATTTGGCGATGCGGCCAACACGTTGATCTTTACCGGTGGCACGTTCAACAACACGACCAATGGCCCTGAGACGTTGGCGTATGACTACACGCAGACCTGGGGTGGTAGTTTCACCTTCGGTGGAAACCGTCCGTTGTACCTGGGAGCCGGTCCGGTCACGCTATCCGCCAACTCCACGGTGACCGTGGTGACGAATATCCTGACCGTCGCCGGACCGATCAGCGGCGCTCCCTATCTGGCCAAGGCCGGTGAGGGTGTACTGGAATTGACCGGTACCAACGACTACACGGGCATCACCTATATCAGTTACGGTGTGTTGCGCGCGGACGAGGGCATTGGATTCCCGGCGAATTCAGCGTTGTATCTGAATTACAACGGTACGGTCGGGCCGAACTGCCTGGAAACGAGCGGTACGTTCACCCGGAATATCGGTACCAGTGCCGGCGAAGTGTATTGGAGTTTTTCAGGCGGATTTGCGGCACGCGGCGGTCCGCTGACCGTGAACCTGGAAGGTGGAGCCACCCTGAACTGGACGGACGCCAACACCGGGTTCCGCAGTCAATATCTGTTGCTGGGATCGCGCTCGGCAACCGATGTCGTGACGCTGGAAAACGACATCGACATGCGGTTAAACCGTAATATCTACGTGTTTGACAACCCGGCATCCACCTCGGACTACGCGCGCCTGACCGGCGTGCTGGCCAATGGCGATGCCACGGCGCGCGGCCTGAACAAGCTGGCTGACGGCGTGCTGGAAATGACGGCCAAAAGCACGTATTCGGGGTTCACCCGCATCTTCCTGGGCGAATTGCGGATGAACGGAACAATTACCAATGCCAATCATCTGACCACGGTTTCCTACAGCACGACGCCGAGTATCCTGAGCGGGACCGGCATGGTCGGGCAGTTGACCGTGAATGCGCTGGGAACGGTGGCCCCCGGCCACAATGGCGCGGGTCCGCTCCGGACGACCGGTAACACGATCTTTAACAATAATTCGACCTTCGAATGCGACCTGGGTCAATGGACCAACGACACCGTGCATGTGGGCGGCAACTTGTCGTTGAATTCCACCTGGACCCTCCGCCTGAAGGATGACGGCGGCGTGGCGGTATTGTCCGATGAGTTTACGATCTTCACCTATGCCGGATGGATGGCGGTGACTCCCGGGACCTGCCTGTTGGATCTGAGCCCGTTGGATCCGGCTTTATGGGAGACGAACAACGTCCAGGTGATACATGACGGGGTACTCAAGCGGGTGTATGTGACCGGTTTGCGATACAAGGGGGTCACGCTTTCCATCGGCGATGCCGTGGTCGAGGAAGGCAACGGCGGCACGACCAATATGGTCTTTACCGTTACCGCGAGTGGGGGGACCAATGCGACGGTCAACTTCAGTTCGGTGAATGGAACCGCGGTGTCCGGTTCCGACTATGTGGCAACCAATGGGGTGATAACCTTTACACCGGCGATTACTTCCCGTGTGTTCACCGTGGTGGTTAATGGCGATACGGATGATGAATGGCCGTCCGAACAATTCCATGTCAGCCTGCTTACGCCGACCAATGCCCGGCTGGGTCGATTGCGGGCAACCGGATATATCGCGGACGAGGACAGCGGGATGCTGTACTGGATGAAGATTCGGGTGCCGGGCCATACCGGTGGTGTCCTGAACAATTTCCCGGTGGCGGTGAAGCTCAACGAGTCGTTGGACGGGTTCAACTACGACCAGTTCCTGTCTGTGACGGGCGGCGACCTGCGGTTCGTGAACTCGAACCGTACGGTGTTGTTGAACCACGAGATCGAACGATGGGATCGGCTGGGGGATTCCGCGGTATGGGTCCAGTTGCCGCGGATCGAGGGGACGAACACCTGGTTCTGGGCGTACTGGGGCGACCCGGCCCGCGCCACGGCGCCCGCCTATACGACCAATGGCTCCACGTGGACGGAAAACTTCCTGGCGGTGTGGCATTTGAATGCCACCAATGCGGCGGGAAGCTTCATGGATTCGACGGCCAACCGGTTTGACGGGGTCAACCAGGGGTGTATCGACGCCGCCGGGGTGACGGGAGGAGGGCAGGATTTCGCCGGGTTGCAGCGGATCAACATCACCGGGGTCAATTATGCGCCCACCGTGCCTGTCCAGCGGTTGTTTACCATCCAATACTGTTTCAAAGGTGTGGACACGACCGCCAACCTGTATCTCATCGACATCCAGACGGGGCGATTGATCACCGGCCTGAACACACCGGAGGCTGGCCGGATTGGTTATTACAACACGGCCTGGGTTGGCGGCCTGGGTAGCGGGTTGAATGACGGGTCATGGCATCATGCGGCCTATACGTTTGACGGCGGCGCGACTACCTGCTGGGTATACGTGGATGGTGAGTTGGCGGGCGCCTTGCCGTATACTGGAACCTATGCCATCAACGGCAATGCCCGTATCGGAAGCGATTATAACGGCGCGGGCAACTATTTCGAAGGGCTGATGGATGAAGTGCGGATGTGCAAGGGGATGCGGTCAGCGGACTGGATCCGCGCCACCTGGGCGAATCAACAGCCGGGCAGCACGTTTGTGGCGATTGATTCGGTAGCGTCCAGCGCCACGGGGCTGGCGATACGGAACCGGTCGGTTTCAAGTGTGACCCCTTATTCCGCCACGTTAAACGGTTTTCTCCTGCGGGATGGCGGGGAATTGCCGAAGGTATATGTATGCTGGGGTACAGTGGATGGCGGGACCAGTACGTCGACCTGGCAACATGTCGAATATCTGGGCAACACCTTTGCCTCGCTGGATTCCTTCTCGACCAACCTCAGCGGCCTTCTGCCCCAGACCACCTACCGGTATAGGGCGTTTGCCACCAACTCGGCCGAAGGGGTATGGGCACCCTCGCTGGAGGTCTTCCAAACGCGGGGCGTCTGGTATGTGGCCACCAACGGAAGCCATGGCGCCGCGACCAACTGGGCCACCGCCCGGACCAATCTCCAATCGGCGCTGACCAGCGCCTCGGTGAACGATTACATCTATATCGCCGGGCACCAGTTTGTGGTGCGGGATCAGATCCTTTGGACCAATTCCGGGCTCCGGGTGATGGGCGGATATGAAGGGGTTGGGCAGCCCGGTAGCAACAACCCGGCCTTGTGGAAGACACAATTTGCCCGTCCGACAAGTTCAACGAACCGGATCTTTTATGTCAAAGGAGTCAATAACGGGTATCTGCATGGTGTCACGATAACGAACGGATACCGTGTCGGGGCTGGATCAGGGGCAGCAGTGGGCGGCACGAATTGGTCCAATTATGGAGGCGGTCTTTTTGTTCTCAATTGCCAATCGATGACGATTTCCAACTGTATCATCCGTAACAACCGGATCTACATGACCGCCGGTAACGGGTACTGGGTATACGGCGGTGGCATGTTTATGGCCACCAGCAGCGTGACTGTTGCGAATTCCGACATATCCTACAACCGGGCCAACACCATCAGCGTGTCCACGCATGCACGGTCGGGTGGCGGCGGGATTGCCGCCCTGGCCAGTACCCTGGTCATCCGTGACTGCACCTTCGTGACGAATATCGCGCAGGCGGATTATGGCGTGGGACATGCCTACGGTGGATCCTTGTGTCTGGATGATACGGATGCCGAAATTTCGAATACGGTTATCACGCGCAGTGATGTCTATGGTTCGCCCAATGACAAGGGAGATGGCGTCTATGTGGGCCCGCTGAGCGACGCCACCTTCCGGAACTGCCTGATTACCCGTAACGGCGGCGCGTCCGGGACCGGCGGCATATATTTGGATGGGGGATTCACCCGTGTCGAGAATTGCACGCTGGCGTACAACACCAGTTACGGCATTTATCGCAACTCAGGCGCGGCCACCGTGCGGAACAGCATCCTGTGGGAAAACGGCGACGACATCTATCAGAACGTGGTGGGGAACGTCAGTCTCTACTATTCCACCATCCAGGACGGCGATAACAATATATTGGACGGGTGTACGGATGCGGATCCGTGGTTCAGTGATACCGAGACATTCCATTTAGCCTCGATGTATGGACACTACACCAACGGGTATTTCAGTGGAGGATCGTGGACCACGGCGTCGGTCAACAGCGCGGTGATCGACCTCGGTGATCCGGATGACGATATCTCACAGGAGCCGCCTCCCAACGGTGGCCGGATCAACATGGGTGCCTATGGCAACACGCCGGTGGCTTCCAAGTCGCATCCGCTTCAGGTCAGCAACCTGGCGCCGTCGGGCATATCGCCGACCGGTGGCACGCTGCGTGGCCGGATTGACCACATCGGGAGCCGGGGAGTCAGGGTGTGGTTCTATTGGGGATTGTCTGATGGCGCGGGTGACACGGGAGCATGGGCCAGCAATGTCTATGTTGGCGAATATCACTCCCCGACATCGTTTTGGAGCGTGCTGACCGGCTTACAGGTCAACTCCAACTACTATTACCGGGTGTACGCCACCAACAGCGGTGGCGCGGTCGCCTGGGCTGCACCGTCCACGGGCTTTACGGCGGCGGTGTATGCGCCTGAAATCGAATCGCGCGGGGTCCTGAATGATGGAACGGCGCTGGTGACCTTGCAGGGTGAGGTGACCAGTGCCGGCGGTGATAATCCCAAGGTGTATGTCTGCTGGGGCCTGACGGATGCCGGCATGTCCACGGCAGCCTGGGATCAGGTCGAATACCTGGGGATACTCGACGGCACGTTCTCGACCAATATCGCGACCGTGGCGGGCGAAAATTATTTCTACCGATGTTACGCGACGAATGTTGCCGGGGATGCCTGGTCTGATCCCGCCACCGATTTTGGAACCTACAAGATGATTTATGTGGCGACGAATGCCGCCGGGTTGGGCACCGGTGAAAGCTGGCTCAATGCGTTTACCACCCTTGATGCGGCGGTGGCCGCCTGCAGTCTGACCAAAACCAACCGCATTCATCTGAAGGGGGGGGCGGGAGGCTCGTTTGTCATATTCAACCAGGTCGAACTCAGTCGATCGAAGGTGATTCTGCGTGGTGGCTATGAAGGCATTGGCTGGCCGGGTGCCCGCAATACCACGGCGTGGCCCACGATTTTGCGGCGTTTCCCCGCCAGCAGCACCCGGATTCTTTGTGTGCAGAATGCCACCAATGTGGTGATCGATGGGTTTACCATAACCGCCGGGTTCACCGATGCGAACGGAGCCGGTGTGGCGATTCTGAGTTCCACCAACGTGGTGTTGTCGGGTTGCATTATCTCGAACAACACGTTGTCGGCTTCGACCCTCAATTCCTATGGTGGTGGTGTCTATGCGTCACAAAGTTACGGCGTGATCAGCAATTGCTGGATCGGACGGAACCGGATGCAGGCGATCGCGGCCGGTTATCGGTTATACGGGGCTGGTATCCACCTGGCGGGAGGCCGGTTGGAGGTGCTCGATGTCGTGCTGTTCTACAACACCGCGCGGTCTTCGGGGACGGGAGCCTATTGTTATGGCGGCGGGTTGTCGGTTGCCAATGGGACCCACACGGTGCGCAACGGGCTGGTTGTGCAGAATTATTGCTGGGGAACCGCTGATACACCGGTTAACTCCCAGGGGGATGGAGTATACCATTCGGCCGGTGACCTGACACTGGAAAACTGCACCATTGCCGGCAACAAAGGCGAGGGGGTCCGTGGCATTGCCGGGACTACGATCCGGGACAGCATTCTGTGGCGCAATGAACGGGATGTAACCAACAGCGCCGTGGTGACCACCATGAATTGTAATATTGGCAATGGGGAGCGGGTGGGGATCAATGGCAACATCTTGGTGAATCCCCGTTTCGAAATGGGATTCTATTTGGCCGCCGGCAGCCTGTGTCGGGATGCGGGAAGCCGGACCGTGGGTGATGCGGGATTGACCGGCAAGACCACGATGACCAACGCCACGGCCGATACCGGAACGGTGGATCTGGGTTATCATTATTCCGGTGTGCATCCGTTGCCGGACCTGTATGTGTCCACTGCGGGAACCAACACGAATGCCGGTACCAGTTGGGCGACGGCTTTCCGAACCGTGGGACGGGCCCTGTCCGCGGCGGATATCGGTACGCGCATTCATGTGGCGACGGGGGTATATGACGTGGCAGGAGGAGAAACCTTCCCGTTGGTGTTCGATACCGCGGGGGTCTTACTCGTGGGAACCAACCGGGATAATACGGTGTTGTATGCCCCGGGTACGCCGACCCAGATCCGGGTCATGGATATTCCAGATCTGTCGTTCGGTACGCTGGAAGCCCTCAAAATTCAGAACGGTTATTACAGTATTGGCGGTTGGCTGGAATACGGGGCTGGTGTCAATGTGCTGAATGCCACGGACGTTCAGTTTGTCAATTGTGTGGTCGTCTCGAACATCCTGAATGGAGGTGCCAATGCCCAGCCCCGAGGTGTTGGCATGTCGTTCCGGGCCAGCAGCGCCGTGATCAAAGACAGCGTCATTGAACATAACCGGAGTACGGTGAATCCGGGCCCCTGGAACGGAACGATCCAGGGAGGCGGAATCTATGTGACTGGTGGCAATGTGGATCTGGCCCGGACCGTGGTGCGGCACAACCGGACCTACCTGAACAGTTACCAGACCCAGCAGGGGGCTGGACTGGCCTTGATCGGTGGCCCGCATTCGATGACCAACTGCCTGGTTTTCGGCAACAATTGCACGGGTAATGCAAACGACCATGATGGGGACGGCATCTACGCCAACGGTACCGTGAAGCTTGAGAATTGCACGGTGGCCTATAACGGGACGAATGCCACGGCACCGGGCGGTGGCGACGGGCTCTGGGCCTTCGGCGATGTACTGGTCACCAATTGCCTGTTCTGGGGCAACAACAATGATCTGGATGAGGATGTCGTGGGGTCCATCCGTCTCTATTACTCGTCCACTGAGAATGGCGACAACGAGGGGGTACAGGGTTGTGTGCGTGTCAATGATCCCTTGTTTGTGGATAAAACCTATTTCCATCTCCGTTCGACATATGGACAGTACATCAACGGATTCTTTGACGGCGGCACATGGACCAATGATGCCTCCACAAACAGCTACCTGATTGACCGGTGCAACCCGGATGTTGAACCGGCAGGGGAGGGGTCCCCCAACGGCGCTGTGGTCAACATGGGGGCCTATGGGAATACGGCCGTGGCGTCACGGTCTCAGTCGCTGACGGTGACCAACCGGCTGGTCAACGGCGTGTCCACCAATACCGCCACGCTCAACGGGCGGTTGGTATGCGTGGGGGATCCGCGGGTGCATGTCTGGTTCTATTATGGTCCGACCGATGGAACCAACAATCCCGCGGCCTGGGCGACCAACACCTACGTTGGTTTGTTCACGGGAGCGGCGGACCTGTCGAAGTCCATCTTTGGACTGTCCAGCAATGTCACCTATTACTACCGGGTGTATGCCTCCAATTCCTTTGGGACGGTTGCCTGGGCGGCGCCATCCTTCAGTTTTGTGGCTGAACAGTCAGGTCCTGAAGTGGAAACGCGTGGGGTGGTCAACGAAGGTGGACCGCTGGTTACGTTGAAGGGTGAAATCACCAGTACGGGTGGCGATGATCCCTACGTGTTTGTCTGCTGGGGCGTGGGGAATGGCGGGACCAGCACGGCGGCCTGGGATCGCGTGGAACGGTTGGGGGTGCAACTGGGAACCTTCGAAACCAACGTGACCATCGATGTCCGTTCCAACTACTGGTACAATTGTTTCGCCACCAACCGGTTCGGCGTGGATTGGGGCGATGCGATCTCCTTCGGCCGGAACCGGGTCCGGTATGTGAAAAAGAGCGCCACCGGCCTGAACACGGGGCTGAACTGGACCGATGCCTATACCGACTTGCAGGGCGCGCTGGATAACGTCGCCCAGGGCCGTACCAACATTCTTTACATGGCGGGGACTTACACGATTCCCGCGGAATTGAGTTGGACCAATTCCAATATCCAGCTGAAAGGCGGTTATCAGGGGGTTTCCGGATATCCGGGCAACTGGAACCCGGACCAATGGCCGACCGTTATCTCGAATATTGCCGCCCCGATCCGGGTGATGAGCCTGAACCAACTCACCAACTGTGCCATTGAAAATCTGACGATTGCGGGTGGGAAGGGCGATGTGAATGGTGGCGGTTTATATATCGTCCGGTGTACCAACCTGCTGTTGAACGGGGTGACGATCAGCTTCAACTCCGCCAATGATGTCGGCACCTATACCCTGGGTGGAGGCGTCTTTGCGTCCAACACCTATGGAATCGTGTCCAACTGCTGGTTTGAGCAGAACTTCGTCAGGTCCTTCCAGAATACCCGGCAGAATTACGGTGGCGGATTGTATATCCGGAATGGTGCGATCCATATCCGGGATACGGGGTTCTACTTTAACAAGGCGGAATCCAAGGGGACCGGGGGTACGGCCTTTGGCGGCGGGCTCTATATCCAGGACGGCATCCACAGCGTGAAGAATGCCCTGTTCGTCCAGAACTACAGCCGCGGAGCAAACGACACCGTCACCTATTCCCGGGGGGACGGCATCGTGGTGGCGGGAACCACGCCGGTGGATTTCCAGAACTGCACCATTGCCGGAAACAAGGGTGAAGGATTGCGGGGCAACAGCAACACCGTCATTTCGAATTCAATCGTGTGGGCGAATTTCAATGACATTACCAACGTGCCGTTCGCGAACATCAGCTATTGCAATGTGCAGGATGGCGATGGTGCGGGCATGGCCGGCAATTTCCGCGCGGATCCGGCGTTCGAGCGGTTATGCTATCTGTCCACCACCAGCGCCTGCATCAATGCCGGCGGCGCGACCGCGGCATCACTGGGTCTCACTTCGACCTATTTCACCCGGACCGACGGAATCGGCGATTCGGGCATGGTGGACCTGGGCTTCCATTACCGCCAGACACCGGACAAGCGGTGGAGCGACTTCTATGTGTCGTTGACGGGTTCCGATGCGAATGTCGGCACGAATTCCCTGGTTCCGTTCCGGACGCTTACGCATGCCTTGTTGCGCAGCCGGCCGGGCACCTATATCCATGTGGGCGACGGCACGTTCACCACCAACCTCGCCCAATCCGCGGAATCCATGCCGTTGTATGTGCGTCACGGCGGGGTGTGGATCATCGGAAACGGTCCGTCCAAGACGCGGATCGAAGGCCCGGGCTATCCCTCCCGGACCCAGGTGATCATGGTGATGGACAGCGCATTCGGCCGGTTGTCCAACCTGCGCATTGCCAATGGGTACCGCTACAACGACAATGGCGCGGGCGTAATCATCAGCAATGCAGCGGGTTATGAGATATACGGGTGTGAGGTGGTCAGTAATTATCTGGATGGCGGCGCCAACTCTTATACCTATGGCGCGGGGATATACGGCCTGATGAGCAACGTCGAGATCTACGACTCCCTGATCAGCACGAATACGAGCTACCAGAACGCCGGACCGTGGGCGGGCCAACTCTATGGCGGCGGCATTTACGTGCAGGACGGGGAATGGCGCATCCGCCGGTCGATCATCAGCCGTAACCAGCCTTGGTCCGGCAACACGTCGTCCTACGAGGGCGCGGCCCGCGGCGCCGGCATCTATTTCATGCGCGGAACGCATGATCTCGAGAATTGCCTGATCGTCCAGAACAGCACGGCAGGATCGGCCACTCCTCCCCACCGGGGGGACGGCATTTTCGGATCCAATGCCGTATTCCGGTTGTTGAATTGCACGGTGGCGGACAACGGCATGAACAATCCGTCGGCCGGATGCGGGGACGGCATCTTTGTCGCCGGTGGTTCCGCCTCGCTGACGAATTGCATCCTGTGGGGGCAGACGGTCGATTTACGGAACGTGGGAACGGACAACGTTTATTATTCGGTCATCCAGAGCGGGTTTAACAACGGGACCAACGATTGCTCCATGGTGGATCCGGACTTCGTGGATCGCACGTATTATCATGTCACCTCCATCGTGGGCCAGTACGAGGGCGGTTATTTCAAGGGTGGAACCTGGCAGACCAACGCGGTGATGAGCCCGTTGATCGATGCCGGGGATCCGGCGCGGGTGTTCAATCGGGAACCAAGCCCGAACGGCGGGCGGGTGAATATCGGGGCGTATGGAAATTCGCCGACGGCGTCACGGAGCGGGTTGGAACCGTTGTTCGGGAGCATGTATATCCTGTATTAGTCAGGAGAAGGAACGAAAGTGAAAAGGGCAGGACGAGGCATACCCCGCGCGGCGCGGGGCAGGCTGCCGAGCCGGGGATGATGGTTTCAGGTTGACGGGTGCGTTGGAGACGATGATGAGAAGGCTTGAACAGATTCGGGATCGAATCCCGGCCTTGCGGCGCGGATGGTTGTCCGCGGCGATGGGACTGTTCTGTCTGGTTGCCGCCCAAGTTGCAGCATCCGATTTCTCGCCCTGGAAGTATTCGATGCGCATTGATTTCCCGGGCTATACGCGGAGCGAGACGCTGGCAGATTTCCCGGCGCTGGTGGTCCTGACCAACAACCGTCCGGCGGAATTCGCCTATGACCAGTTTGCATCGCCGGTCGGGAACGACTTGCGGTTTTCGTCCTGGGACGGCGGCGCCGAGCTGAAGTATGAGATTGAACAATGGAATACCAATGGCGCTTCGTTTGTGTGGGTGCGGATACCTGCTTTTACGAATGGAATGGCGATCTGGGCATACTGGGGCAATACCAACGTAGCGGCAGATCCTCCGTCTTTCACCACCAATGGGGTGGTGTGGAATTCCGGATATCTGGGGGTATGGCATCTGCAGGTGACCAACGCCACCGATTCCACGGCTAATGGAAATCATGCATCGAGCGCAACGGCGGTAACACCCGTATCGAGCGGGAGGGTCGGGGCTGCCTGTGATTTTGTGCGAAACAACAGCTTTATTTCAATTCCGGATAAGACGGCATTCACATTGTCCGGTCCTTATACTGTCAGCGCCTGGATAAATTCGGATGTGGCGGGCAATGTGGCGGAAGGTTTCGTCGGAACCTATAACGGGTCGCAGGGGTTTATCTTTGATGTCAACAGTGATGGAGCCAACCAGTTGGGGTTTTGGGCTGCCGGGCAGTGGCGGTACAGCGGGGTGGGGATTACGGAAGGCCAGTGGCAGCATGCGGTCTATACGCGAAACGGGACCAATGGATATTTCTATATCAATGGAAAAAGGGTCGCGGTCATTAACAATGCGGTAGCCGGCAATAATGGAACTGCGCTGCATATCGGGGGTGGAGGAACCGGGTGGGCGGCGAACCGGTATGACGGGAAGATTGATGAGGTTCGGATCTCGAATGTAGACCGTTCCTCCAACTGGGTCTGGGCCAGTGCGATCAACCTGGCATCCAACGCGGTGTTTTGCGCCTACACGAATCTTCCCCTCCGGGTCGTCAATTGGTACCGCCCGATCGGCGGCGCGTCCCTGATGCTGGGCGGACGCTTGTACGGGACGGCCAGCGGGTGGCAGAACCCCCGATCCTACCTGTGCTGGGGCCTTTCGGATGGGGGCCTTGCCACGGGGGCCTGGGAGCATGTGATCGACATGGGCACCAACGCCGGCCAGTTCGGTTCCTTCTCGACCAATATCAGCGTCTCGCTCGACACCACCTACTTCTACCGTTCGCTGGCCACGAACACGGTTTCCGGCCAGTCGGCCTGGGCGGAAACGACGGCGTCAGCCCGGGTCGGACCTCCCGAGGTGTCGGCCGACCGGGGCGCCACGAACATCACCGCCACCAGCGCGTGGGTGACGGTGGAAATGGTGACAACCAACGGGGCCCCCGCGAATACCTGGTTGTGCTGGGGGACCGTCGATGCGGGAACCGGCACCAGTGGCTGGGAACACGTGGAGTATCTTGGCGCGCTTCTGGAAGGCGTGTTCTCCCATCGGATCACGGGACTGGAGCCGAACACGGCGTATATATACCGACTGGTGACGGACAATGGATATGGAACTTCGACCTCCCGCAAGGCTTTCCTGTCGGGGCCGTGGATGCTGACCTTCACGGAGAATTTCGACGAACGCGACCTGGGGGACATGCAGGGACAAAATGGGTGGATGGTCAGCCGTCCCGCGGCCGCCCTCGTGCAGACCAACATAACCTACGGCGGAAGCGCCAGGGCCTGCAGTTTAAGCAATGTCGTTCTACAGCATGATTTCACCGATCCGTTCGCCACCAACGAAGTATGGGTGGATTTTACGGCCAAACCGGTATTCGCCGATTTATACACCGATACCACCAATGCCACCGTGGTGTTCTGCGTGCATACCAGCGGTTATGTCAAGGTCTCCAGCGGGTCAACCGAGCTCCTGTTGACCAACGGCCCCGTAATCGCGACCAACACCTGGGTGCAGTTCAAGATCCGCAGCGATTATGTGGCCCGCCGGTGGGATTTATACGTGGACAACAACCTGGTTGCCTCCAACCTCTTGTTCCGGTATGCCAAACAGTCGTTTACGCGCATGGATGTAGTGGAAGATTCCTTCCATACCCGCGGGTACGTCGACAGTGTACGGATTTCGCGTTTCGATCCCTCCATGCAGGCCTGGGGCACCTTGATCGAGATGGACACCCGGAACCGGACGAACACTCCCCTGCCGTTCACGGATACTTTCGAGGGATATTCGCTCGGTTCCCTGAACGGGCAGGGCCAGTGGAACGCGGATCCTTCCACGGCTGTCGTGGTACAGACGGCTAACCGGTACGGTGGAAGCAAGGCGGTGCAGATCATGGATGCGTCCGCCTGGCACAGCGTCAGCAACCTGATCGCGACAAACGTCTGGATGGATTTCTATATATACCCGACCCGGCACCAGCCGACCCCGCCGCCGGATATCGTTTCCAGCGCCACGGCGGCATTTTATGTCAACCGGGACGGGTATGTGGTGGCGCTCAGCAACGCCAACTGGGTCACCTTGTTGACGGAACAAATCCCGTCGAACACCTGGCAACGCTTTACAGTCAAGCTGGATTATGTGACCCGTCGATGGAGCTTATACAAGGCCGGCCCGTCGCCGAATGCCGCCTCAGTCCTGCTGGCGCGCGATCTGGCGTTCCTGGCGGAGGGTATTTATTCCGTCCGGAGTTGGCGGATGTGGCAAAAGGAATCCACCGGCTACCTGGACGACATCGGTATGGCGGCTTCTCCGCCGGCCACTATTGACGACGACGGCGACGGCATTCCCGACATCTGGGAGAATCAATATCTGGGGAGCACCACTTATGCCGCCGGGGACGACACGGACGGGGACGGCGTGTCGAACTTCAACGAATGGCTGGCGGCTTCCAACCCGTCCAACACCGTTTCACACCTGCGTGTCACCTCATTCGGCCTTCCGGATGAGGGCTCTCCGAACCTGGCGTTGACCTGGCTGGGGGGCGAGGCAACGGTTTCCAGCCCGTTCTTCGCGGTCGGTGACCGGCCGGGCCGGCGTTTCCTGGTGCTGGCTTCCGACAACGACGCCTCGCTGGCGCCGGCGACCCGCGCCTCGCTGAATCCGAACACAACCGGAACCAATGCCTGGACCGATACGGGCGCCGCATCCGCCCCGATCAGCCGGTATTACCGGGTAGCGGCATCCCATGCAGGATATGTCTATACCAACGAGCAGGAATGGGCCTTACATGTACAACCGCGCAAGAACAGCAACCTCTACATGGTGGGCATGCCGGTGGACCTGGGCACCAACACCAACCTGCGTGGAACCTTGGGAACCCACCTGGCCCGCGGGTTGTACCCGTCCGCCAACACCGCCCAGGCGGATCGGATCTATGTGCGCCTGACCAATCAGGTCTGGAAGGAATTCTTCTTCGTGACCAACGCCGCCGGCCAGGCCATGTGGTGGGATTATGACACGGATACCAATGCTGATTTCACCATCACCCCGGTGATGGGCGTATGGGTGGATCGCCGGAGTGGGGCTCCCCGGGTCCGTACGAATGCCGTGTTTACCGGCACCTCACATCTCACGGCGCCACCGGTTACGTTCCTGACCAATTCAGCGGTGAATGGGTGGGCCTGGTCGGTGTTTAGCTGGCCGTTCTCCGCACCTGCACGGCAAATCAATTCCGGTATCGGCCCGACACCGCCCAACCAACTGGGTTTTGAAGCCAAGGCCTATGGCGGTCAAACCATGGATGCGGAACGTCCGCATGCCGACAAGGGGGACCAGCTCTGGGTATGGGAAAGCAATACCTTCAAGCGCGTGTATTGGTTGATGGGAGGGGTCGGTACGAACTATAATGGACGGTGGTGGAGTGACCGGGATGGAACGTTCGGGAATGTCCGCCTGGAAGCCGGCAAGGCGTATTTCTACCGGCACCATGTGGCGACGAATGGAGCGACGACCGGTACCAACTTCACCTGGCAGCCGGTGCGGTAGATGAGAAACGGGGAACGGGGCGAGGTCGTCCCGTCTCCAGTAAAAATGGATGGGTGTCTGGAGTTGGCCCGACCTCGGGCCGGTAGATGGAGGAGCGATGAATCGTAGGCAGACAATCAGGATGGCGGCGACCCGCCGGATACCGGCGTGGCGCCGGAGGTTTGTCCTGGTCCTGTCTGTGTTCTGTCTTGCCGTCCTGCACGCCCCTGCCCAGGAACCCGTTGACTGGACGGATACCTGGTCGGCGCCCGGATTGAGCGGTTGGCTGGGCGCTTCGACACAGGTTAGTTTCTCCAACCGCTACCATTACCTGGAAGCCGGATTCAAGGCACAGAGCTATCCCGCCATGACGACCTTCACGGCACGACGACCGGTCTCGCTGACCTACGTGCAGCGGCTGTCCTTCCGCCTGCTGGTCCATGAGGCACCCAGCGCCTTGCGGGTGTGTTTCCATTCAACCCGCAGTGGCAACGTGTGGTATGTACCGGTCAAACCGGGATGGACGGGGGAATGGTTTACCGTTGAACTGCCGGTTGATTATGAAGCCGGATGGACCACCGGTCCCCTGCGGAACCGGCAGGACTTTATCAATGACCTGCTGGCGATCGACTGGATAGGCATCTATGCCCGGCGCGGTGCCGGATGCAACGCCCAACAGGTGTTGGTCGACGATTTCCGGCTGGAAGGGATCCGGATCCCGGAACGGATCAACATGTCCGGGATCGTTTATTACGAGGGGCCTCAGGAGGGGCCTGTCCGGGTGGTCGCCACGCCGATTCCCGCCGGTTCCCCGGAATCCGGCCTGACGGATGGTCCCGGAGCCTACCAGGTCGACATCCTGCAGCCGCTGACCCGCTATGCGGTGCATGCTTTCCGTGATTCGAACCAGAACGCGGTTCAGGACGCCTGGGAGGCTCATGGCGTGGCGGATTGGAATCCGGTCGATGTGCGGTTCGATTCGATTCTGGGCGTGGAAATCGCCTTGAATGATCCGGTGACCCCGGATGGCTTGCCCTTGTGGTGGGTTTCACAGACGTTTGGCGAGCCGGTTGCAGGCGGCGGCAGTGGAGGCGGGAGCCTACCCGCCGCCACGGATGATCCGGATGATGACGGAATCAGCAACGAGCAGGAATTCATCGCCGGGACGGATCCCCTGGATGGCGCCTCCGCCTTTGTCGTGGACACGTCGATGGATGAGGTGGTTCCGGATGACGTGGTGTTGAAGTGGAATTCGGTTGCCGGTCGCCGGTATGCCGTGTGGCGTACCGCCAACCTGATGGAGCCGTTCGTATGTGTCGTGGTTGATTTGCTGGCTACGCCTCCGGTGAATGTGTATCGTGATCCGGAGGCATCCGGTGGCGGCCCGTATTTCTACCGGATCGAGGTAACCTACCCGTGATGGATGTGCGTCATAACATGGTGTGCCTTGCGGCAGGCCTTCTGGCCGGTTTGGCAGGAGTGGCGTCTCGCGCGCAGGCGGATGCCATTGTTGCCATGACGGATTGGAATGACGGGTCGCTGGCGAACTGGAGCGAGAACCAGGCGTGGGTGACGATTGCCAATCCCGGGTCCGGCGGAATCACCAACAGCGGATTTCTCCAGGTGACCCTGGATGAGACCGATCCGCTCAATGAAGGGCTGGGTGAGGAATGGTATTCCCTGGTCCAGGTCTCGGCGGCGGATTTCTTTACCGGCGAATGGAAGACCAACCAGTGGTTCGAGTTCAATCTCTGGGCGTCGAATACCACGCCGGATTATGTGCAGGTGCGCTGGTCGGCGGATCCCGGGCGCGTCTGGCGCGACACGGTGTTTGATTCCCTGTATGACAATATGGGAACCCAGAGTTGGGAACATCTCCGGTCGAGTGCGTTGACCGATTATTCGTCGTGGGATTACGGCGGTGGAACCCAGGAACAGTTTCTTAATGACCTGGCGGCAATTGACTGGGTCGGGGTTTTTATCTGGCGTGATGGCGCGGGGCTGCAGGTGTACGGGATCGATGATTTTGCGCTGATGGTTCCGGAACCGTCCGAATGGCTCCTGCTGGCGGTTGCCGGTGTCATATCACGCAATGCCTGCCGCCGCAAACGGAAGCCGTGTTGAAGCGGAGGACGGATCGGCCCCGCTACCGTGGGGTTGAGGGCTGTGCCTGCAGACGGGTGTCGAGTTCGCGGAGCAGTGCCCCGGCTTTTACGACGTCGTCATCGGCCATGCCCTTGGTCCGGGTGGAAATGTCCAGCAGGTGTTGTTGTGCCTCCCGCAGGTTGTCCGAGGACAGTGCCATTTCGGCCAGATGCAGGCGGGCCCGGAACCCGAAGTGGCTGTCGGCCGATTCCTGTTGAATGATCTCCAGGAGCATGCGCCGTGCCGTTTCCGGTTTTCCGGTTTTAAACAACACAACGGCCAGCGTGTCACGGATGTGGGGGTTGTCGCCGGCTGCGGCTTCCAGGGCGGGGATCCATTGCCGGGCATCGTTTTCGCGACCGGGGGATAAGGCCAGGGTGAAGGCCAGGTTGTTGATCAATGCGAGGTCGTTCGGGTGCAGGCGCAACCCTTCCTCCAGCACGGATCGTGAACGGTCAAGATCACCCAGCCGGCGGGCGGCTTCAGCGACAACGATATAGGGGGTCCGGTTCCCGGCGCCGGCTTCAATGGCATCGTGCATCTGGGCCATGGCATCGACGATTTCCCAGCCGCCCCGGTTGAAGCGGACGATGCCCAGCATCTGGGCCCATAACGGGTTGCCGGGTTCCCGTTGCCGGAGCGTGCGCAAGGCCTGGACCATGGCGGTATCCAGGTCGATCATGGTTCCATCGGTCTTAAGGGCAACCAGCAGGCGGAGCAGGGAGGTGTCCGGGTGGATTGACGCCGCGATGGCCTTGTGGGCGGACTCGATGGCCAGGTTGTGGTCCTGGACGGACCTTGCGCTCCGAAGGCCGGCGAGGCAGACGGGGAGAAGCCCGCGGCTTTGCCGAACGGCTTCACGGGCCGCCGTATGGGCGGCCTTTTGAAACCCGGCCCGCAGCAGGAAATCGGATGCACGGGCCAGGTGGGCGGGTGTTGGCACGGCGTTGGAAAGGGAATGGCGGATGAAAGCCGTCAGGTTGGATTCCGCCGGTCGTGGTGTATCCACGGTCGAGGCAACGAGGCTGGCCAGCCAGATCTCGGGATGGTCGGGACAGGCTGCAAAGGCTTCCTGAATAAGCGGGACCCTGCGGGGTGAGAGGGTGATGGCGAGCAGCCAGGTGGAGTCGCTGTCGCGGGCGGTCCGGGCCGCGGCTTCAGCGGCTTCGGCCGCTGCTTCCCCCCGTTGTTCGCGGGCAAGCAGGAGTGCGAGTTGGGTGAGGGCGATTGACTGTTCGAAACGGTTTCTCCCCAGCGATGCCCACTGGTCCCGTTCGGCGGCATCGCCACGGCAACCGGACTGGTAGCTTTCAATCCAGAGCCGGTACAGGGGTCCCAGGAATTCGCCGGTTTCCTGCCGGAGGTTGGTACGGATGGCGGCGGCCTGGCGGGCATAATCATCACCGGATGGCAGGGTGAACCGGTAGCTGAAACAGGCGGCTTCCGCCGGAAGCAGGCGATCCGTCTGGGTTTGTGCGGGCAGGTTGGCGGGCGGCACGATGAGGGCATTCCGGCAGAATTCCGCCAGTTCGTTGTAGCGGTGGCTCCGGTAGAGCGCTTCAAATTCCAGGAAATCCATCACCCGGGTTCGTCGGGCCCGGGGTTTGGAAAGGATATGCAGGGCATGGTCGGCCTGTCCCTGGTCGAGCAGGAGTTTTGCCCATTGGGTGGCGGCTTCGGAAGATTGTGGATACCGGGTTGCCGCAATCCGGGCGGTTTGAAGGGCTGCCACCGGCAGTCCCAGCGCCTGCTGGGCGCGACTGAGGCGAAGCAGGGGAACCAGGTCCGGTTCCGGGCTGTCGGCGTACCCGTGAAGGGTTTCATACACCTGGACCCATTCGGCCTGCCGTTCATAGATTTCGGAGATGAGGAGACGGTTGCGGTCCTGGACATCGGGGACCCGATCGGCCAGCCGGTTCAGGCGGGCCATGGCCTCAGCCGGCTGATCGGCCAATTCCAGGGTGCGGACATATTCGTATTCCAGCGGGGAGGAAAGCGGGGCGATGGCCGCACGCGATTCAAAACCGGTCCGTGCCATACCCAGAAGTTGCCGGCGCGGTTCGGTGGTATCCTCCACGGCCAGCTCGACACCGTAGGGTATCCACGCGCCGAAGGATTGCCATTCCGACAGGTTCATGCCCAGGCGATACAGGGACATAACCCGGATCTCCTGATCCTGGTAGGCTGCCGGCAAACCGACGAATCGTTGCTTGAAGGTGAACCACCGGTCCCCGAAGCGCGCAGCAGAGAGGGGGAGGAGCGGGTGTTCCGGATCAATCCGGCGGATACGGTCGACCAGTATCCAGGCCAGGTCGGGACGCGCGAGCTGGAAACATTTCGGCAGCAGGTTGTAAAGGGGTTCGACGCCATCCAGCAGGTCCAGGCAGCGGACCAGATGGTCGGCAAACCGGGCTTCCCAGTCGGGATGGTTCCGTTGGAGGGTCATGTAATACAATGGCTCCAGGAAACGGGGATCATCAGGCCAGGTGGTGATGGCCTGTGCCACGATGGCGGCGACTCGCGCCGACTGGTTCAGGTTCATGGAAGCTTCGGTTGCGGCCAGGGCCTGGGCGGGGTCGGTGTGGGGGACGGGTCGGTCCGTATCCCGGATGGCATGCCACTGGCGGTTGGCCCGCAGAAAGGGATACAGCATCCGGATGCGGGGGAGTTGGGCCTGGTAGCGGGCGGCAACGAGCAGATGACGGGCGGTGGTTTCGGCATCGCCGGTGACCATCGCCATTTCCGCCAGGATCATGGCCACACGGACATCATGCAGGCGATAACGTTCCGGCAGCTGGTTGATGCGTTCGCGTGCTTCGTCAAGCCGTTTAAGCCCGACGAGGGCATAGGCTTCAAGAATGCGTTTTTCGATCTGCTGGGCGGCCGTATGGTCCGGCGCAAAACGTAACTCGTGAAGTGTCTGCTCATGTTGGTCCCGGAGCAGGAACAGGCGGGCGCGGGCCACCCGCCAATCGGAATCAAATGGCGCCAGGTGCAGGACGGAATCCGCGGCCCGCTGGGCGGAATCCAGCCTGCCGGCATCACGCAATGCCATGGCAACGGATTTGATCATTTCCGCGCGGTGATAGGCGCGATTCTTGTAGAGGGTGAGCAGCGTCAGCAGGGCCAGCAGGGTCAATGCAGGCCAATATGACCGGGCGCGTGCCACGACACGCCAGAACGGGGGGAAGGGGCTCATGTGCAGGAAACGGTCAAATTGCGGATCGGCGCGCCGTTGCCGGTTAATCTGCAGGCGGCGGTCCCAGACGTTCCATTCCAACCAGGCAAGGATAATGCCGGCCAGGGAGACCAGTCCCGTGCTGTCATGCAGGGCGGTCCATGCCGTTGATGCGCCTGCATGGCGGAATCCCAGCACGAGAATCACGATCCGGATCACGTTCAGGAGCAGGGCTTGTGCGATGCCCAGCGGGATCATGACCAGCCAGTAGGCGCGGGGCATCCGACGGTAAAGGCCCAACCCCAGGATCATCAGCAGGACCGTGGTCATGGCGCGCAACCCGCTGCAGGAAGACGGCACTTCGAAATCGACACCGCCCGTCCGTAAAACCAGCCCGTCGGCCCAGATGCGGACATTCATCACGTGCAACAGGCGTTCCGCCAGATGGATGGATCCCCATTGCCCCCCGGTTTCCAGCGGGCTGAAAAGTTGTGCGGGCAGGGGGTGCAGGAAATAAAGCATGCACCAGACCGGTGCGAGATCCCGGATTCCCAGTTGCGGAAATGCGGCCATCAGGCCGGTTATCAGCAGCAGGGTCATGCCCAACCATTCCATCTGGCGGATGGGAATCAACAGGCCGGTCAGGGCCAGCGCCGTACCGGCGAGTGCCAGGAAGGGAAATGCCGATGAGGATGCACGATGCGGTGTGGAGGGGGGGGTGTCTACCCGCCCGGCCGTGGAGATCCCGCGCCGCAGGATGGCCAGGGCGAAGCTGAGGCAGAGCCCGGCCCTGATCCATCCGTTCTGGGTCTGGACCATGCGAGGGAGATGGGTTACCAGCCAGCCGGTGAACAGCAGGATGGCGCCCAGTCCGGCCGATAGGCGGAGGCGCGTGGCGGATGGCGGTTCAGTCATGGGCGGTGCGGACTCCATTCAGGGAATGAATTGCTTTCACCGGCAAATGGTATTATATCAGGGGCCATGCCGAAACGACAAAAAAAGGATCAACCCGCCGTGGGGATACTGACGACAAATACGGTTGGACGGGTCACGACACAAATCGTGCGTATTTCCCTGCCGCCTGAAGGATTCCGGCTGGAATGCGGACAATGCCTGCCCGAACTGCAGATTGCCTATGAAACCTACGGCACCTTGTCGGATTTGCGGGATAACGCCGTATTTATCTGCCATGCCCTGTCGGGGGATGCGCATGTGGCGGGGTGGCATGATGCGGTGGGGACGGGTATGCCGGGTTGGTGGGAGGAAATGGTGGGCCCTGGAAAGGGCATCGATACCCTGCATTACTTCGTTGTCTGTGCGAACATCCTGGGCGGGTGCAAGGGGACCACGGGACCGGGCAGCATCCATCCGGCCACGGGCAAGCCGTACGGTTCATCCTTCCCGCCGATCACGGTGGGGGATATCGTGCAGGCGCACAGCCTGTTGGTGAAACACCTCGGGATAACCGGGCTGGCCGGTGTGGTGGGTGGATCCTTTGGTGGCATGCAGGCGTTGGAATGGGCGATCCGGGAACCGGAGGTGGTGTCCCATTGTGTGTGCATTGCCTCCGCGTCGCGGTTGTCCACGCAGGCCCTGGCGTTCGATATTGTCGGCCGGCAGGCCATCATGGCGGATGCCGGCTGGCAGAATGGCGATTATTATGGAAACGGGCATGGCCCCGAGGCCGGCTTGTCGCTCGCCCGCAAGATCGGGCACATCACCTACCTGTCGCCGGAAATGATGGGCCGTAAATTCGGCCGGGACCGGCACGAGGTTCCGGATGGCGGGCAATCGGGGACACCTTCCCCATTCCATTCGAATTTCGAGGTGGAACGGTACTTGAATTACCAGGGGCGGAAATTCGTGGGACGGTTTGATGCCAATTCCTACCTGCACATCACGCGGGCCATGGACCAGTACGATCTGGGGGAACGGGCCGCCTCCCTGGAATCGGCGCTGGTTCCGGTACGTGGAAAGGTCATGATTGTGGCGCTTAGTTCGGACTGGCTGTTTCCGCCGGAACAGTCCATTGAGCTGGCCTCCGCCCTGTTGCGGGGCAACAAGCGGGTGTCCTATTGCAATCTGCATGCGCCGCACGGCCATGATGCGTTCCTGGTGGATGTCGAGCACCTGGCGGCGGCCATCCGCGCGTTTCTGCCCTGGGTGGAACAGCCGGATGAGCTTGCGCGGCGGGAGGATCCGGCCGGGATGCGGGATGCGGGCCGCAAGACGGAATTTGATTCGATGGAGCGCTGGATCCCGTCCGGCAGCAAGGTGCTGGATCTCGGATGCGGTTCCGGTGCCCTGCTCAGCCGGCTGCGTGCCTCGCGCCGGGTGCATGGGGTCGGGGTCGAGATCGATATTCAGCAGGTGATCGGTGTCCTGGATGAAGGCCACGATGTGTTCCAGGCGGATGTGGACGGTGGCCTGGCCATGATCCCGGACGGATCCTATGAGGTTGCGATCCTGAGTGAAACGTTGCAGGAAATGCGCAATCCGCGCCTGGTGCTGCGTGAGATGATGCGGGTGGCGCACCAGGGAATTGTCAGCTTCCCGAATTTCGGGAAATGGTCCAGGCGTTTGCAGCTGTGGTTTACCGGCCGGATGCCAAAGGGTGGCGCCCTTCCGTTCGAGTGGTATGACACGCCCAACATCCATCTGTTCACCTTCCTGGATTTTCTGGATTTGTGCCGTGTGGAAAATATCGACGTGCTGGATGTGGTGTGCATGCCGGCAAGTTGGGTGGATCGTGCATTGATCGGGATGGGCCTGCGCAATGCGGGTGCTGAACGGGTAATTGCGCGGATTTCCCGTACAAGCGATGGCGCTCCGGCGCCCTCGGGTGACCGGGCGGGAGGGGTGGTATGAGCAAGCAGAAGGCGAAGGGTGGTCTCGATGCGGCGATGAAGCAGGCGCTTTCCGGGCTGGCCACCTGCTGGCGTTGCCCGGTGGGCAAGACCCCGCACAAGGGGATCAGCCTGGCCGGCCAGCAATCGGTCCACACGGTCCTGCAGGATCTGATCACCATCCTGTTTCCCGGCTGCCATGGATTCCGTTCGGCGGGTGGCCGCCCGGCGGGTGCCGAGATGGGGCGTCTGTTGAAGCGCTGTGCCCGGCAGTTGACGGAGCAGATGCGCCGGGCCTTCCAGTACCAATGTGAGTTTGACCGGTGCCGTCGTTGCGGCGATTGCCGCGTGAAGGCCCGGGCCGGAGTGGCCGGCCTGCTTTCGGAATTGCCGGCCATCCAGAAGGTGTTGCAGCAGGATATCGTGGCGGCCTTCGAGGGGGATCCCGCCGCCCGGTCAACCATGGAAGTGGTGATGAGTTACCCGGGCCTGTTTGCCGTGACGGTACACCGCCTGGCCCATCGCCTGTATAAACTGGAGGTTCCGCTGATTCCGCGGGTGATGTCGGAATATGCCCACTCGCTTACCGGGATCGATATTCATCCCGGCGCCATGATCGGCCCCGGGTTCTTCATCGATCATGGCACGGGCGTGGTGATCGGCGAAACGTGTGTGATCGGCCGGAACGTCAAGCTGTACCAGGGTGTCACGCTGGGTGCGTTGAGCTTTGTCAAGGACAGCAATGGCCGGCTGGTCAAGGGCAACAAGCGGCATCCGAATGTCGAGGATCATGTGGTGATCTATGCCGGCGCCACGATTCTGGGTGGTGAAACCACGATTGGCGCCCATTCCGAAATCGGCGGCAATGTATGGTTGATTCATTCCGTGCCGCCGTATTCCAAGGTCTACAACCAGCAACCGCGTCCGTTGATCCGTGAGGCCGGAACCCGGAAAACGACCGACGGAACCGGCTGGGAGGATGTCGGCGCCGGCATTTGATGTTGCCGGAATATGGAACCGTCCGTTTGTCGTTCCGGCGCGTTTCCGCATGGGCATGGGGAGGCTCGGTAGGGACACCTCGCCCTTCTACCAGGGGAGGGTGTGGGGGCTATTCGCGAGTGTTTTCCAGCCGGTCACGCAGGTGGCGCAGGGCGCGGGCCAGGGTGGGACCGATGCTGTTCTGCGGAATACCGGTGAGTGTTGCGATGTCCCGGTAACGCCGGCGTTGCAGGAAGAACAGCGTGATCAGGGTCTGTTCGCGTGCCGGCAGGTCGGCAACCGCCCGGCGGAGCGAGGCGTCGTCAATACCGGGTTCCGGTTCGACCGCCGGCGGATCCTCGGCGCCTCCATGATGCGGCTCGAATTCGACCGTGTCGCCACGATGTTTCCGCATGATGTCCACGGCACGATGCCGGGTGAGTGTAACCAGTGCGGGCAACAGGGCTTTGCGTGCCGCGCACTGGCGAAGTACCCGATGGTCATGTTCCAGCAGGTTGCGCCAGACGATGGCCACGGCATCCTCGGCATCCTGCGGGGCGGCGCTGTACCCGTAGTTGGCGAAGGTGCGCCGGGCAATGGCCAGCAGGATGGGCCCGTATTCCCGCACCAGTTCATCCCAGGCGCCGGAATCGGCGCGGAGCAGGCGCCGGAGCATGCGGGGTTCCTGGGAAGGGTCCGGGTTCATCCGGAATTTATAGCCGATGCCGGGGGAGGCCGCAAGAATCGCCGTCTGGTCCCAGCGGTTCCAAATACTGGTAAGGAAGAGGCTGGATTGAGCGAGGGAAGCAAAAGGGATTGAGACGAGGGCATATCGAGGAGGCC
>Ga0156641_1086_pt2 | contig 29990 bp, 23 predicted proteins | sample RifOxyC3_FD_110715 | JGI IMG/M metagenome (GOLD analysis project Ga0156641, IMG submission 110715) | Lentisphaerae bacterium RIFOXYC12_FULL_60_16 | reverse complement strand
GATGAACCGGTCGGGATTCTGTATGCGCGCACGGACCGGCGCCCACAGCAGGTCGACGTAGGCCAGAAAAACGATCCGGGTTGCCAGACGCCGTGCGGTCAGCTTGCGGTCGATTTCATTCAACAATTGAACATACCATTCGCTATGGCGTTGCTTCCGGCACGCGGCACACTCGCAGAAATTGTTCGAGCCGTCTGCCAGCCAGACATGCACAATCGCCTCATCCGGATGCCGGCCGGCATACCGCACCACGTCATCCGCCATAATAGAACGAACCGCCGGATTCGCGTAACAAAGCTGCGTGTTGAGCGCAATCCCGCCCCACAGCTCACGAACCCCTTTAACTTCGGCAAAACACCGACGGGCTTTCTCGGGAACCGGGGCGCCATGTTTCCCCCACTCCAACCCTTCGACACCGAACGGTTCACAGGTCCAACCATGCCCCACCATGTGGAGGATCATTCCCCGGCGCAGCGCTTCCCGCTTGACTGCCGCATGAATGACCCCGGCCTGCTTCTTGGTGAAGGTTGTACGCAGCGGTGAACGATTCTTTTCAAGACCATACCAGTGTTCGAAGAATGTGTAGCTGGTCCGGAACTGGAGAAAGTAGGCGTTGAACCCGCGCTTGGCGGCATAGTCGATCAGGTTCGTTACATGTTCACGGGAACACGACCCCTCGATACAGATGCAACGATGGCTGTAACTGGCCGTTTCCACGCAGGAAACCGGAACCCGTAACGGATCGGCTACCCGCGGAATCCGTTCACCATGGGAACCGGGTTTCAACCAGCGACACCCCAGCGCCTCCAGCCAGCGATAGGCTGCGAACAAGGCACTGCGCGGATTCGATCCGGCCAGTATGGCACGACCGGCTCCGGCCAGTATCGCAATCTGATCCCGGCTTGGATCGGCGCCGTTGAGAACCGCCTCGGGCCATTCACCGGCCAGCTCGGAAATCAGTCCGATCCGTATATCCGCCATATGCAGGGCGCGTGTCAACCGGACCGGACACCCCGTCATCAACCCGAGGTAACGCACGACATCCCGTGCTGCAAAGGCCAATACGGGATCATGGCTTAAACACCCAACCGTTATCGAAGCAGGTTGCATATGGACCTCCCTACGGGCGGCGTGATTCACGGCCCGGAGGCCGGATCTTCACCGCAACCGATGCCAGCATGACCCCACCCGTCTCCCCCGTGACGGCAAGCGACTTGATGCGTAAATAATTGGCGCCCGCACTCAGCCGGCGCAGGCAGACCCGCGCCACCTGCCGGCCATCGAACCGGACCCGGCAACACCGGTCCCCGTCCACACGCCACTCCATCTGGAATCGGAACCATGGACCCGGCTGCAACAACCGGTCCGTCGACAGGCGCCATTCCACCAGATTATGGAAGGAATCCTCCGGATCGAAAGGAGGGGAAAAATGATCGGTCAACCCGATCGACAAACCCTGGCTTCCCGGTTCCGCCCGGAGCAACATATCCAGCACACCCCGCGCACCCAGGGGAAAATTCCATACGGCACAGGACGGCCATGCCGCATCGATCTTCCGGATCATCAGGATCTGGCGACGGGAATCATCCGGATGCGGACACAGCATCACCCCGCGGGTTCCAAACCGGGACCAGTCCTCCGCGGTTCCCGAGAAATCGGACACCTGCCGGGTGGCCTGAAGAAACGCCGGGTCCAGACGGGAGAGGACGACCCGTCCCCCCCCCTGACCGGAACTGATCAGCACCGCGCCTTGAGCAGTTACCACGGGATACGGATAGGCCGTTCCATGATCCCCCTGCGGCGGTGGCGGTTGATCCCGCAACGGGTCCCGCGCAACCTCCCTGAACCCCTGCCAGGTACGGCCTTCATCCCGCGAAAGGGCCGCATGCAAGACCTGGCGTCCTCCGTAGGCATAGGGATGCCGCTGACACCCGTTCCACACCAGCACCAGCCGGGTATCCGGCAACCGGACCAGGCCGGCAGGCGAATCGGACGACACGATCCCGGTGGGCGCCGGCCGGGTCCAGACCGCACCATCCGGCGACGTGGATTCATACAACCGACCCAGCTGGGTGCGGATCAGCATCCAGACCGAACCATCGGCACGTTCCACGGCAACCGGTTCACAGGCTCCATAGGCATGGGTAATATCCGGCGTCTGCACCGCCAGATCATTGGATTGTTTCCAGGTATGCCCGGCGTCATCCGAATACAACACGGCCGACACGAACATTCCCAGGAACGTGAAGGCATCGAGTCCCTCACCCCGGACAGCCCACGTCCGGGGAACATAATACGAGAACGGCAGCAGCATCCTGCCGGACCGCAGGGTGAGGGCGGCATTCAACGAACCCGTATAACCCTTCCAGATGCAGGTTGGCGCTGTCCACCGTAAACGTCCGGCTTCACTCCGGGCATACCAAACATCGATTCGCCTGCCTTGAAATGTTCCGGATCCGCCACGATCCCCTTCCCCCGCGGAATCCGGCGCCCGATCGTTGAGCATGAAAACGTGCAGTTCACCCCGCGCATCCAGCGTGGCCTCCATCACTGGTCCCAGGGTGACGGGGGCTCCCGCCCGCGGGATCGTATCCATGCAGGGGCCCCAGGTCATTCCATGGTCCCGGGAATAACGTGCCCGTACGGGCGAGGTGCCGGGACCCGGATCCCGTACAAAGGCCACCAGTGAGCGATCCGGCAGGAGCACCAGCTTGGGCGCCGTGTCGAACCCGGCATCCGCCACCGGTGTCAAACCTTCATGACCGGTTCGGGATCGGTCAGCGGAAGATCCGTTTGACATGCCGCTCCAGTATGTTCTGGTGAACGTTCTCGGCGATCTTCGATTCGAATCGTTCCAGCGCCTGGAAGTAACGGGTTCCCATTTCCGCCGCCACCTTGTACCCGACATGGATCAACTGCCGGAAATCGGCATTGTATTCCCCGCATGCCGGATCATGCCGCAGGGCATTCACAAACTGTTGGGCCGACCAGCCGTGCACCACATCAACGGAAGGCAGTCGATCCTTCCGGATATCGATGACGCTGGCATAGGGCCCGCACAACTCATCGAAACGCGAGCTGGCGGTCGCATAGATATCCCGGGCAACGGCCAGCCCCTCCCCATCGGCAGCCGCCAACCCGATCACTTCCTCCAACCAGGTGGTGCCGGCCGTCTTAAGGTGCAACCCCGTCTTGCGAGCCCGCACCGCCTTGCCGATTATCGGGTACAGGGAAAACTTGTCACTGCCCGAGTGGACACTGAGCTTCAGGTTACGGGGCAGTTTGAATTCACACAACGCAAACGCAATCACATCCAGATCCTGGCAGAACTCACGCTCGAATTGCCGCAGATCCCCGACGTAATCCACACCCTTGTTGAATCGCCCGGTGAATTTGGGCGCAATGGTCTGCGCAGGAATACCTTCGTCCGCGATGGCCGCCAGGATAAAGAACAGTTCAATCGGAGTTTGAGCGGCACCCGCTTCATCCATCGACACTTCGGTCACAAAGGTGTCGCGGCCGCGGGCCGCCTCGATCCGCCGATAGATGCGTCCCGCTTCCTGCACCGCCAGGAGGAACTTGCCCGCAATCCGGCGGATCATGTCCTGCGTAACCGTCAGGGGGGAACTGATGCCCGGCACACGGATTTCCCCGACATAACGCTGATGCCGGCTCACAAAGGCCTCCACGGCATCACCGGTCGCCGGCTTGCCGATGAAATCCGCCACATCCAGCGTGAAGAAATCACAAGCCTTCACGAACAAATCGACATTGCCAAGGCCGATATGATCCGCATCAACAAAATACGATCCACCCCACCCCAGGGACTTGACCGCCGCGTCCGCTTCGGCACGGACATCCTGGGGGACGGTATGCACAATCGTGTGCTCCCGGTTCGACTTATTCCAGACCGGCACCACCTCGATCCCCAATTGCCTGGCATCCAGGAATGCCTGAAGCTGGGCTTTCCCCTGGTGCGCAAAACGGTCACCGATCCCCATCGAATACTTATCCAACAACATACGCAATCTCCTTGTACAATCCGTCTCCTGAACAAAAATAGAGCAAAGAACAATCCAGCCGCTTTGGAAAGGAAAAACCACCAGTTCCCCCCATATATTGTGTTGCCCGGCCAGGGCACACATGCTATAGGATACCCCATTACGCTTGCGCGGGAGAATGTTGTGTATCTGAAAACACTTGAAATGGTCGGGTTCAAGAGTTTCGCAAACCGGACCCACCTGGAATTTGAACCCGGCATGACCGCCATTGTCGGTCCAAACGGCTGCGGGAAAAGCAATATTTCCGACGCCATGCGCTGGGTACTCGGCGAACAAAGCGCCAAGGCCCTGCGTGGCGCGAAAATGGAAGATGTCATCTTCAACGGCACCGACGCCCGTAAACCGCTCAACATGGCCGAGGTTTCGGTAACCTTTGCCGACTGCGATGCCGCGCTGGGCATGGAATACCGCGAAGTCACCATCACGCGACGGGTTTTCCGCACCGGGGAAGGCCAGTACTTCATCAACAAGACCCCCTGCCGCCTGAAAGACATCCAGCGCCTGTTCATGGATACCGGGGTGGGCACCACCTCGTACTCCCTGATGGAACAGGGACGCATCGACCAGATCCTGAGTTCCCGCCCGGAAGACCGCCGTGAAGTGTTCGAGGAAGCCAGCGGCATTACGAAATTCAAAGCTGATAAACGGGAAGCCCTGCGCAAGCTGGATCACACCGAGGCCAACCTCCTGCGGCTGGCCGATGTCATCCGGGAAGTCAAACGACAGATCGGATCCCTTCAGCGCCAGGCCGGCAAAGCCAGACGGTACCAGCAGATGCACGACGAATTGCGCAAGGTCGACATTCTGGCCACCCGGGAACGCCTGAGCCTGTTCGATCGCGACATCAAGGAACTTCAGGACAATCTGGAAATCGCCCAGAACGGCTTGAAGACCACCCAGCTGACGGTCGACGAACTGGAAAACACCAGCCGGGGACTGCGCCAGGGATTGGTGGAGACCGAGCACACCATCGGCACCGCCCGTGAACAGGCGGTCCAGTTGCAGGGTAAACTGGACCACACCCGCGAACTGATCGAAGTCAGCGAACGCCAGATCGTGGAGTACCGGACCCTCTCCGAGCGTGACTCCCGGGAAATCGAAACCACCTCCCAGCAGCTGCACATCACCCGGGAAGCCCTCGCGACCATGGAATCCAGGGTGGAGAAGCTCCGGGTCGAAAACCGGCAGGCCCAACTCACGCTCGATGAGGTCACCCGCCGCTACACCGAACATTCCACCCGTATCGAGTCGGCCCGCCGTGATCTGCAGGCATACCGTACGGAATCCATCGAGCAGGAAAGCCTGGCCACCCGTCTCCAGAACCAATACCTCGAAATCGAAGGCCGCGAACGATCCCAGGTCATACAGCGCGAACGCCTGGCCGCGGAACGTGCCCATCTGGATGACGTGGTAAACAATTTCCAGAAACGTCAGTCGGAAATGGCGGCCATCCTGAAGACCTTGCGGGATGAAATGACCTTCTGGCAGCAACAGGTTCAGACCCTCGAACAGCAACGGCAGTCCACCGAACAACAGATAGCCGAGCGTTCCCAGACCCTGGCCTCCCTTCAATCCCGGCATGCAGCCCGTCAAGCCCAGTGCGAACTGCTGAAGGAAAACCTCGACACCGGTGAAGGACTCCCCGGGGGAACCCGGGCGCTGCTCGATCCCGCATCCCTGACGGACATCGACCCCTCCCGACTGCTGGGCACCCTGGTTTCCCATCTCGACGTGGATGCCGACCATCAGGTGGCGCTCGAAACCTGTCTGCGCGCCTGGGTGGACGCCCTCGTGGTCTGCGACCTGCCGTCCGCACTCGACCTGGTCCACACCCTCCAGCAACGCAACAGCGGTTCCATCCGCCTGGTGACGGCCGACGCACCCCCGGCAGGAGGAAGCCACCGTTCCGGTGATGGCGATTACCTGCTGGATCATGTGCGGGCATCGGAACGGGTCAAGCCCTGGATCAACCACCTGCTGGCATCCGTCCGGATCGTTCCCGACACGTCCGCCATCCCCCGCCCCATTCCGCCCGGTGAAAGTTTCGTCACCCGGGACGGCATCCTGGCGCACCATGACGGGCGCATCGAGCTCTACCAGCGGGACGAAGCCGCCCCCAACCTGTTTGCCCGGCGCCAGGCACTGGCGGAAGCCGATGCGGAACGCATCCACCTTGCCCAGGAAGTGGAAACGGTCGGGCACGGGATCCATCAACTGAAGACCACCCTCGAACCACTGGGCGGCCGCATCCGCGATGCCCGGACCAACCTGGAAAAAAGCGCCCGCGCCCTGGCACAAAAAGAAGGTGAAAACCAACTGGTTGAAAAGGAGGCGCACGATACCACCCACAAGCTGGAAACCGTCTCCTTCGAGCTGGAATCGATCTCCCAGCAGGGTTCCGCCGGTGACCAGGAAAAACAATCGGTGGAGCAGAAACTCCGCGAAACCCGGCAACGTCGGGAACAACTGGCCGAAACGATCACCCAGAGCAACCGTGAACTGCAACGCCTGGAACAAACCTTCCAGCAATGCCAGAATGATCTGACCGACGCCCGGGTTCGCAACAGTGAAATCGCCCAGTCGCTCAAACATGAGGAATCACGCCTCGAATCGGCAACCGCCCGCCTGCAGGAACTGCAGGACCATCTCAACGGACGGTCCGCCGGCATCGAGGATTACCGGCATCGCATCACCGTGCTTGAACAATCCATCGAACAGGCTCGCAGCGGTCTGGGAGCACTCGAAACCGCCGTTCGCGAACACCTTGAACGGATTGACACCCTCCAGAAAGCCAGGTCCCGGCAAACCATCGAACTGGAAGACTCCCAGACCCGGATCAACCGGCAACGTGCCGCGCTCGAATCCTTTCATGAACAGAAGTCTGCGCTCGATGTCGCGTTCACCGAGAAACGGATGCGGCGCCAGAACGAGGTGGACCGTGTTACCTCCGAGTACCGGATATCGCTTGACCAGATGGCGGAGGAGACGGAACCGGAATGGGAAAACGGGCGGCCGGCCGCGGACGCCATGGACACCTATGTCGCCGAGTTGCGGACCAAGCTGGATGCCATGGGGCCCGTCAACCTGGTAGCCATCGAGGAACACAAGGAACTGGAGGAACGCTATGCGTTCCTGACCAGCCAGGAACAGGATCTGGTCAACGCCAAGCAACAGTTGATGGACATGATCCGGACCATCAACAAGACCACCACCGAAATGTTCCGCTCCACGTTTGAACAGGCCAATGCCAATTTCCAGGCCATGTTCCAGCGCCTGTTCAACGGAGGATCCGCCCGGCTGGTCCTCGTCAACGAGGAGGACGTGCTGGAATGCGGCATCGAGATCATTGCACGCCCGCCGGGCAAACGCCTGCAGAACGTCTCCCTGCTCTCCGGTGGCGAACGCACCATGACCGCCGTCGCCCTGTTGTTCTCCATTTACATGATCAAGCCCAGCCCCTTCTGCATGCTGGACGAACTGGACGCCGCCCTCGATGAGGCCAATATCGGCCGATTCGTTTCCGTGCTCGGCGACTTTCTTAAACAATCCCAGTTCGTGGTGGTCACCCATAACCGTAAAACCATCGCGGCCGCCGCGGTGTTGTACGGTGTCACGATGCATGAAAAGGGTATATCCGAAATCGTTTCCATGAAATTCAATCCCTCCCAGATGGAGGCCGGCACCCCGGCAAAGGAGCCATCCCATGGCTGAACAACCCGATGAAGCCAGGCTTCTAGCCGTTGCCGTATCCGCCGCCCGGGCGGGCGGCCTGCACGCCTTGACCAACTGGTCGCGTCGCCACGAAGTCATCATGCGGGCCCCGCACGACATCAAGCTCCAACTGGATGTGGAATGCCAGCAAAAGGCGGAGTCCGTCATACGCCGGGCGTTTCCCGAACACCTGGTCCTGGGCGAGGAAGCCGCCGGAACCGATGAACGGAATGCCGGTTCCTCGGATTACCGGTGGATTATCGATCCGATCGACGGGACCGTCAACTTCTCGCACGGCCTGCCGTTCTGGTGTACCTCGATCGCCGTTGAATACCGGGGCGACGTGCTCGCCGGGGCCGTCTTTGGCCCGGCCCTGGACCACCTGTTCACCGCCACACGATCCACCCCCGCCAGTCTCAACGGGCAACCCATCCGGGTATCCCAAACCACGGACCTGCCCCAGGCCATGATCGCAACCGGGATTGACCGGGGCTCCAACCTCGGCATCCCGCCCCTGGCCATGTTCAACCGCATCACCTCGGTCATCCAGAAAGCCCGCGTGTTCGGTTCCGCCGCGCTGGATCTGTGCCGGGTCGCCAGCGGCCACGTGGACGGATATTTTGAAGCGGGCATCTTCATATGGGACGTGGCGGCGGCTGGATTGATCGTGCGACAAGCCGGGGGACGTACCGAGACGCTGGGCGTTCCCCAGGGACACTGCCTTCGCTTCATGGGCAGCAACGGTCATATTCACGACGCGCTGCGAACGGTCGTCGATGTGACCCGGTTCGACTGATTCCAGGCCGTTTACAAATTCGCACTCGTCATATCGGCCGCTTCCCCGTCACCGCCCGGCTCCCCATCCGAACCGTAACTGATCACCTCGAAGATCGCTCCTTCCGGACCGGGGGACCGGTAGGCATAGGGGTTCCCCCAAGGGTCTTTCGGAACCACGGGGCTTTCCAGATAACCTTCCGCGGGATACCGTGCGGGCAGGGGATCCACATCCGGCTTTCGGCACAAGGCCTCCAACCCCTGGCGGGTGGTTGGAATCATGCCCTGCTCCATGCGATACAACTGCAGGGCCTGCCGGAAGATGCGGATCTGCGTCTCTGCCGCCGTCCGACGGGCCTGACCCGGATGTCGGGCAACACTGACCCCCACCAGCGTCCCCAGAATGGTGATGATGGCCAGCACCACCAGGATCTCCAACAACGTAAAGCCCGATCGATGGATCCGGTTCATGACGATGCCTTTCGTTTACGTCGAGGCGGGGAAACAACCGGTTTCGACACCTCCCCCTCCCCGTCCAGAACCAGCTTGCGGTTCAACGCATCCAGCTTGTCCAGGTAAAACTCCACATTCTCATCACGGCGGTCCGGATTCCAGTCCGAAATCAGGCGGGCCGCTTCATGCACCACCACCCGCTTGCGTGCTCCGGTTACGTAATAGGACACCCAGTCTCCCGCCCGGTATTCGCGCCCGGATCGTGCCGCCAACTCATGCGCCGCATCACGGGCCCGTTTCCCGCCCGCCACTTTTCCGGCATACGTCCCGGGTGACTCCTGCAAACGCTCCGTCCGCGCCAAACGTTCAATGGACCATTCACGTCGTCGAATGGCATCCGCGTATTGCCGGTACAAACCCTCGATCTCGCGGTCACGCCCCTCCAGCTTCAGGCGGAGGACCGTCTCCATGAAATCGCGCTGGAAGGGTTCCAGACCCCGCGATTTCAGTGCCGCCCCCTTGATGATCAGGATGCCCTGGCGGTCCAGGAGGGCATAATTCTTCATCTTGTAGCTGAACATGGCTTCATATTCACCGTCAAACTCGAGATCGATTCCCGGCGGCAGGGAATCCGTGATGGCGCTCCGGAAACGTGCCAGACCGCCGGGTTCCAGCGTCGGGGGGACAAAATAAATTCCATCCGTGTCCACTTCGATCGGGGTGCCGCCGTTGGCCCGGAGACTTTCCACCATCCCCTGCAGGATCGCACGGCCGCGGGCGGTCACCCGTTCAGCGCCGTCATAATCGTTGAAACGCGCCTGGGAAAAACCCAGGTACCCGTAGAATGAATTGATCAACACCTTGAAGGTTGCCTGCAGGGCATCATAATCGATCCGCTCATGCGGATCGGCAGCACGTTTGGCCCGATCACGCGCCGCCAACCGGACCGTCCGCAAACGGTCAAGCAATGACAGGAACACATGCCCGTCATCCCGCTTCGGCTCCACGCGTTCCTGCAACATGATGGATGGGTACAGGGACCGGACGTCACAGTGATGCACCGTGCGGATAACCCCGCACATCAGCACATCGGTATACCCGCCGGCATATTCGCGGGCACGATCCGGCAACGGTAGTGCCCGGCGTTGCCGCACATATTCCCGGATCATCAAGGCATCAATACGGGCTGCATTGCCGCGAACTCCGACATTCTGGTAGCTAAAGGGCAGTAACTGGGCCTGCAGGAATACACTTCGTGCCAGCAGGGCCGACAACTGCCGGGTCTCCCGCACATCGTCCCGCACATACCGGCATAACCGGTCCGGATCGTCCTGCCAGACGGAAGTGATCGCCGCACCATCCACATAGGTACGGTCCGGATCGGACAATCCAAAATAGCGCGCCACCTCCTTGAGTCCGAACCCCGGCAGGGACCGGTGGGTCAAATCATAGGCATGCACCAGGAAAAGGGTATCGATCACGTGCCGGCCATGCATGTCGAACCGCTCGTAAGACAGGGTTCTTTCCCCCATGGTCACCTGGCTGGAACGACGACGCGGCACGCTTCCATCCCGGCCCAACTCTAGCCGGACCCCATGACGCCGTGCCCGTTCCGCCAGGTAGGGAAGATCGAAATTGAAAAGGTTATGCCCCTCCAGCACGTCGGGATCCTGCTCCCGGACACAGGCCACCCATCGGCGTATCAGGGCCGCTTCATCATCCCCGGCCGTCAACACGTCAATGTCGCCATCCGGCTTGCCGACCGCAATCGCCACAATCCGGTCTCCCTCCCGTTCGGCGTTGCAAAATTCATACCCCGGCGTCGTGAGGCATTCGATGTCAACCTGCAGGCGACGCAGCCCGTCAAACGACATCCCGACAAACGACGTGCGCCCCGCCATGATCAGGTATTGGAATACCCGGTCGTTGGGCGCATAGTAAGGCGCACCCGGCGCCCCGGCGGTCCGTCCGGTTCGCTTGGCCAACCAGGCGACGGCCGACTGATAATCTTTCCAGCAACGGAAACGGCACAGGCGGTCCAGCACCCCGGCGCCTTGTAACGATTCGACGGCAACCACGGCAGGACACCCTTCCACCGCATCATGAGCGGCAAACAGCCAGGGCTGGAAACGTTCCGTTCGTGATACCGTCGATTCCCCGGAACGGATATACAGGAGAACCGTCTCATGGCCCCCGGCATCGAGCCCGGCCGGCTCAACTGCCACCAATCCGGGCAGTGGATCACAACCGTACAACAGCACATCGTCGACAGGTAACGGCTGACCGATGCTGCCCGCATCCGGTTTCATTGCATAGCCCGTCCACGAAGTCCAACTTCCGGAAAGGCGCTCAGCCAGAATTCGAGCTGGACCCGGTACTCGTCATCCCGCTCAATCCCGTCGGATTGAACATATCCGGGAAGGAAACGGAAACCGGACCGGACGGAGAGGCAATCGTAGTTACGCTGGATATAGCCCCCCTGTTCCTCAAACCGTGCGGTCTCAAATTCATACCTTCCGAACAGGTTATACGCCCATTCCCGGCCTTCAAACAGGAGCAGATCCATCGTCAGCAGACTGCTATCCTCACGCAGCAGGCGATGCTCCAAACCCGCACTCCACCAGGAATCGCCCTTGTATCCGAGACGGGTGTTGAAGGAATCCCAGGCAGCTTCCTGCAGGTTGTAGGAACCATCCAGGTAGATCGTCACAGAAGGAGTTGGACGAAGATCCGCATCAAGGGTCACATGGGTAAACAGATCCTGACCTTCTTCGCGATTCAGGTTTCCCACCGTATAGAGATTGACGTCGGCCAGGTCAACCGGCAGTCCCTCACGTTTTGCCTGGTACTTGTTACGAACCCCCAACCGTACATTGTGTTGTTCATCCAGCGAGTCCACGCCATCAAACGCATACAATTCATCCGGCGTAACCGATGGCTCCGGAATCAACGTATAGTTCAGATACGGCTCCACCACATGGCGGCGTGGCCGTTCGGCCCCTCCCCAGGTGGCATACGCCTTGAAGGATACATCGGCTCCAAATTCCATCATGGAGCGAAGCACGGCCCCTCCCTCCCCCTCAACGGTCTGGGTGCGGGTCTCCTGGATCCGGGTGAACTGGTTGGTGGTACCGGCCAGCAGGTTGGTCACCCACACGGTCGTCACTTCGGTCCGCACATCGCGGCTGGCGGAATAATAGGTTTCCCGGACTCCGGCCCGCGGGACCAGGCTCAGGAACCTGAAATAGGTGTTGGGATAATAGACCCGGTGCTGGGTATCAAACCGGAAGGTTGATGGTTCATCCCCTGGATCCGTTGATGCACGACGACGTTGCAGGAACACGGCATCGGCAAATCCGTCATAATAGAACGGGGTGCCGGGAATAACCTGCCGCAAGAAGGTCGCCGTGAACTGTGGCAAACGGTCAACCGTTTCAAAGTAATCGTTTACCCGCACCTGTGCCAGCATACCGAGGGAATAATGGGTTCCACGATGCGAATAGACAAAGTAGTTCTCGGGCACCGCGGACTGACGGAAGTCCGACTCGAAGAAATCCTGTCGAACATCACGGTCACTGACATATTCCCCGCGCAGGTACAACCGGTCGACATCGGTAATTTGCATGTCCTGTTTCAAACGGATCCGGTAGCGTCCCGGATCGATTGATCCGGGTTCGTCGGTTTCGTCCTCCGGCTCCTGATCCTGTGCATAATAACCCGACACACCCCCGCTCCAGGATCGTTCCCCGGGTTCCCACCAGTTGAAATCCTGACCAACCGCCACACCGCGGCGGGTCCGCCAATCGAGATGGGTTTCCCCCTTGAACCCGGGCGCCATGCGGTACCAGACCGAACTCAACAGGTAGGCACCCCACCGGCTGTCATGCCCGGGGCGGAACCGGTATCCATAATCATCGCTCAGACTGCGATACCACCGTGGAAAATAAAAACACGGAACCGGTCCGAAATACCAGACGGCGCCACGACCGGTCAGGTGATCATCCGGCACAACGGTAACACTCCGGGCATGCACCCGCCAGTGAGCACGGTGCATGGGGTTCGTGCAGGTGGTCACCCAGGCATCCCGCAACTGGTAATGCATCTGTTCCGTCCGCTCAATCTGCCGGGCTTCGCAACGGAACGGGTCGGCGGTCACGGCAACCCCTTCCCCCAGGAACAGGCGGGTCCGGAAATTATAGGACCCCTCCTTGCCCTGCCAGACCTGCCCCGGACGCCGCAGCACGACATTCCCGATTGCCTGCGCCTCCTCGGTTGCCATGTTAATGCGGATCAGATCGGCCTCCAACACGTCCGGCCCCTTACGCACCTTGACGTGGCCATGTGCCGTAATCCAGCCCGATACACGGTCATATTGAACATGGTCCGCCTCGGTCTGGACCTGTTCATTGGAAACCGCCGGGGCCGTTTGAGCCGCCGCTGGAAGCGACGGCATCACCGGGGCAACCGCCTCCCGGGAAGCCGACGGCTGCGGGACAACCGGCGCAGGAACGTCTCCCTGGAAGGAAGACGGGACCGTCTGCGCCACCACCGGACCGACCAGACCAGCAGCCAGCCATGCGATCAGCACCGTCATGCATTTTACTGGATTACCCATGAATGTCTCACCGTTCCTGGTTGGTATAAAGGTCTTCGCCGGTTGTCGTATTTCGAATCGTGAAATGCTCCACATGACGGGACGGATCCGAACGGAAACTTAAACTGGCCCCGTACCGTGTCTGCATATCCAGGAGAAATTGCTCATCCTCCTGGCGCAGACGTTCCATGACCGTGGGGTGAATCACCACCTGGATTTCCTGCAAGGGGGCCTGCTTGCGTTGCCGGCGCAGGATGGCAACGATCTGTCGCTGGATATCCACGCTGATCCCCAGCAGGGACTTGACCAGTCCCCGCCCCTTGCAATAGGGGCAATCCACGAACAATTGGGCCTGGATACTGCCTTCCACCCGCTGGCGCGTCATCTCAAGCAGCCCCAGTTCGGAAATGGGCAGGACATTCGTCCGGGCACGATCCTTCTTGAGCGCCGCCTTGAACGTACGCCCCACCTGGCTCTGATGCTTGCGCGATTTCATGTCGATCAGGTCCAGCACCACCAGTCCCCCGATATTCCGGAGCCTGAGCTGGCGGGCAACCTCTTCCACCGCCTCGGTATTGACCTCGAGTATGGCCTGATCCTGGGAACCGCTACCCTTGTATTTGCCGGTATTTACATCCACCGCCAGCAACGCCTCGGTTTCATCAAAAATAAGGTATCCCCCCGATTTCAACCCGACCCGGCGGCCAAAAGCCTCTTCGATCTGGGTTTCGACATTGAAATTCTCGAATACCGGTCGATCGCCGTCGTACAGGTGGACCTTCCCTTTGGCACTGCGCGAAATCTGACTCGCAATGTCCCGGACATGATCATACGCATCCTTTGAATCCACCACGATCCGGTCAATCTCTTCCGTCAACGAGTCACGAATCACCCGTTCAACCAGACCCGGTTCCTGGTACAGGCAGGCAGGCGCTGTCTTGGTGTTCATAGCCTTCTGGAGGTCATCCCACAGCGAAAGTAATCCCCGCAAATCGCGGGCGAAACTCCGGCTGCTCACCCCGTCCGCCGCCGTTCGCACAATCAGGCCAAGACCCGATGGCGCCGGCAGGCGATCCAGGGTCTTCTTCAGCCGTTGTCGTTCATCCGCATCGGTAATCTTGCGGGACACCCCGCGCAGGTTGGCACCCGGCATCAGCACCAGATAACGCCCCGGAATACTCAAGCTGGCCGTGACACGCGGCCCCTTGGTCCCAATGGGACCTTTGGTGACCTGGACCACGATCTCCGAACCGGGCGGGAACAAACGTTCAATTTCCTGGTTGGAAAACCGCTTGCGGCGGGGCCGTCCATGTCCACGATCCTCTTCCATGAGCTCAGCCGCAGCCTCTTCCGGATTCATATCCCAATAATGCAGGAAGGCATTCTTCTTCATGCCGATATCGACAAAGGCAGCCTGTAAATCATGTTCCAAATTTTGAATCTTACCCTTGAAGACACTGCCCACAATCCGGGTCTCGGTGGGATGTTCAACCTGGAACTCCTCCAGACGCCCCCCATCGAGAACCGCCACCCGGGTCTCCAGGTTCTCCGCATTGATAATGATCATCCGATTTACCCGATTCCGCTTGAACCAGCCAAACATGGTCTACCTTCCCTTCCTTGCTATCGTTCGTCCCACCGGGGTGCGGGACAGGTTTGGAACCGGTTTCTCGTACCATTCCGGACGATACATCCGGACCTGTACACTCTGAACCAGGCCAACACCCGACATAACCAACATCATGAAAGAACCCCCGTAACTCAACAGCGGCAACGGAACACCCGTCACCGGCATCAACCCCACGGTCATGGCCATGTTGACAAACACATGACTGAACAACAATGCCATGACCCCCACACAGATGAGACGGCCTGCCTTATCCTCGCAATGCACGGCCGTTTGAAGCCCCGAAATCAACAACAGCGTGAACAATCCCAGCACCAGCATGGACCCCATGAAACCGGATTCCTCGGCAATCACCGAATAAATGAAATCCGTCGGGGCAACCGAACGGGGAAGATACCCGAGAATATTCTGGGTTCCCTTGAGGAACCCCTTCCCCCACAAACCGCCTGAACCAACCGCAATCTCGGATTGCATCTTGTTCCATCCGGCACCCAGCGGATCACGATCCGAATTAAAAAACACCAGGATCCGTTCCCGCTGGTATTCGCTCAACCCGGTTCTCTCATGGAACCATTCCTGGTGTTCCGGACTCATCCCCAGCTTGCCGGGAAGAAACAGGGCACCCACCAACAGCCCAACCGCCAACAGGCCGGCCAGCACAACCCCCGCAAGCGCCCGCCACGGGGCACCGGCAACAAACCACAGGATGAACACCGCCGGCACAAACACCATGGCCGTTCCAAGATCCGGCTGTTTCATGATCAACGCCATCGGGATCAACGCGATCCCCGCGCTGGCCAGGAACGGACGCCAGGGCGATTCCCCCTCGGAGGTCGTCGAGAACAGGCGGGCCACCATGAGAATAACCGCCAACTTGGCTATCTCGGATGGTTGAAGCTGGAACCCGCCAACGGCTATCCAGCGACGGGCCCCATACACCTTCAGCCCCACCACCATCACCAGGAGCAGCAACACCACGCTCACCACATACAGGACCGGGGCCCATTTGACGATCCAGCGATAATCCACAACCGTCAACACCAGGCAGCAGATCCATCCACCGGCTGCCCACCACAACTGCTTGAGATACAGGTTGCGCACCGCATCTTCATGCACATAACAGGCGCTGTATACGAACAGGATGCCAATCACCAGCAACCCAAGCACCGCGGCATTCAATACCCAGTTCATGCGCCGCAACAATGCAAGACTCTGCCACAGGCGGTTCATTCATCAACCTCCTGCGGCAAATCGGAAACGGCCTCTTCGCGGATACCGGTTTCCAGGCCGAACACCGCCGCCAGCACGTCCCGAACCCGGGGCGCCACGGTAATACCCCCTGAAATACCGTCTTCAATGACAATGGCCACGGCAACCCGCGGATCGTCGTAGGGCGCAAAGGCAATCATCCAGGTGTGCTTCCGTCGATCCTCGCGTGTTCCGTATTCAGCGGTGCCCGTCTTCCCCGCAATCGTCAGGCCCTGCAGGAAGGCCCGTTTTGCGGTCCCGGTTGGTTCCATCACGACCCGCCGCATGCCCTCGCGCACCGGACGCCAGGTGTCAGCGCGCCAGGGAATCCGGACGCCGGGTTCATCCATCATCCCGGCACCCCGGACCAGTCGGGGATGAAACATCACGCCCTGACCGGCAATCGCCGCGGTCATCACCGCCATCTGCAAGGGGGTCACCAACAGGGCTCCCTGCCCGATTGAGATATTACAGGTGTCGCCTCCGCGCCAGCCATCGCGCATCACCCGCCGCTTCCAGGCGGTATCCGGGACCAACCCGGCCGCTTCAGCCGGCAATCCAATGCCCGTGACCGTACCCATCCCCAGGGTTCGTGCCGCCTGAATAATCCGATCATGCCCGCACACCATGCCCAGGTTGCAGAAAAAGGCATTGCAGGACTGTTCAATCGCTTCGATCATGGGGATGTGTCCATGCCCGGATTTTCTCCAGCACCGGAACCGTGTATTGCCCAATTCAAAATAACCCGGACAATTGAACGCGGTATCCCTTGAGGCCACCCGTCCCTCCAGCGCCGCCAACGCAACCACGGGCTTGAACGTGCTGCCGGGCGGATATTGTCCCGACACCGCACGGTTGAACAAGGGACGCAGGGGGTCGACATTCAGGGCTTTCCAGGCCCCCGACGTCATGCCGGCGCCAAATTGGTTCGGATCAAACGACGGGGCACTGGCCATCGCCAGTACATCACCGTTCCGGACATCCAGCACCACGCCCGCACCCCGTTCATTGGCGAGCACGGCTTCCAGCGCTTGTTGAATGCGGACATCCAGCGTCAACATGAGATTCTGTCCCGACACCGGTTCCCGTTCCGCCGTCTCAGCAAAGCGGAAACCCGACACATCGACCCGGATCAGCATGCCGCCCGCCACACCAGCCAGGGTCGTGTGGTTGGCCTGTTCCACACCCGACTTTCCCTCCATACCCGGCAGGTAATAATGATAAACATTATCCTGCTCCTCGGGAGGCAGCAGATCCACCCGTCCGACATACCCCAAAACATGCGATGCCAGCGTTCCGTGCGGATACATCCGCAACGGCTCGATAACGAGATCCACTCCCGGGAATCGCCCGGCATGTTCCGCCCAGCGCGCCAGCACCCCGGAATCGATATCCTGCCAGGCCAGGAACGGCAACGGTAACCGCCGGTTGACATGCCGGACAATATCGCTCCGCGTAACCACCGGCTTGATTTCCAGCAGGTCCGCCAACTGGTTGATGACCCGCTGAACCTCATCCACCGTGCGGGTCCATTTCCCCGGTTGCCGCAATTCCTCGATGTAAATGGCGATGGCATAACCGGGACGATTGTCCGCCAGGATTACCCCGTTCCGGTCGTATATCAAACCCCGGGACGCCGGTAACCTGACCCGCCGGATACTCTGTCGTTCCATGCTGGACCGGAACTCGGAGTGCCGCATCACCTGCACACGCCACAACGTGCCGCCCAACAACAGGAATGCCAGCAGCATCCCCGAGAGGACCACGTAAATGCGCACACCGTCAGAATCCGGGCCGTCAAATGCCATCGTAAACCTGTTCCATCTCCAGATTGCCGGCCAGCTTGTCCAGCCGAGCCAGCAGCCATCCCATGATCACCGTACACAGGGCCCCCAGCACCATGCCTCCGAAAACCTTCCATGCCAGCATCCAGAACCCCACCTCCACCAGGCCGCGCCGGACCAGCAACAGGTAGAGTCCAACAATCAGACCGCCCCCCGTAAAACCACCCGTCAACATCCGGGCAGCCGCACTACCGGAGGCAATAAACCGGCTCACCCCCCAGCCAGCCAGCGCCGCAGCCATGAAACACAAGGCGGAATACCCCATCGGTATAAACGGCGTCATGGCATCCTGAAGCAGGCCCGCCATGAGCGCAGCCAGGAGCCCATGATACAACTGCCGATCCATCGCATAATAAAGCACCACGCCCATCAACCAGGGAAACCGCACCTGTCCCAGCCAGACCGGTCCTGGGGCAACCGCCTGTGCCAATACGGCAAGACCCAGGATAAACACCATGATTAACCAGGTCATCGTGACCGCTCCCGTTGCCGCTGCTGAATCCGGTCTCCGGGTACAACAACAAAAACATAACGCAACCGTTCCAACGCGACCAACGGCACAACATCCGCAGATTGGTACAACCCGGACGAATGCAGGCCCGACCGCTCCACCCGCCCCACCGGAACACCATCCGGGAAAACACCACCCAGTCCCGAGGTCACCACCTCGTCCCCATCCAGTATTTCCAGTTCCTTGGCCATGTAATCCACCCGGAACGGACGCGGTGCACACATCATTTCCAGGGTGGAATCAATGGCCGTGAACCCGCCGCCGCGCAAGATGCCCAAGGCACCGGTCCGGACAAACCGGCAGGCCACCCGGCATCGCGGATCGGTTACCAGCAGCACATCGGCCGTCAAATCGGTGACTTCCAGCGTTCTGCCGACCAGCCCGGATTCGGTAACCACCGCCTGGTCAACCTTCACGCCATCCAGGTCACCACGATTGATCCGGATCGTCTGCCACCACCCACTGGTCTCCCCCCGGGCGATGACACGTCCCAGGACCAGTTTCCGACTCCCCTGGTCCCGGTAGCCCAGCAATAGCTTGAGCGTGGAATTCTCACGTCTTTCAGACTCCAGTTCCCACACCTGTTGCTGGAGTTCGGCAATCCGGACCACCAGTTCCGAACGTTCACGGATTGCGGTTCGAACCGACCCCAGGAACTCCACGCCATGGGCCAGACGGTCCATGGCCATTGAAATGAGGTTCTGGTAAGGAGCCATACCGTCACGGGTCATCATCTTGAGACGCCACGCACGGGGCACGGGAAGGACGAGCAGGACGACCAGTCCGATAATCGCCAACCAGAAACCTAACCGGTTTTCTCCCATGCCTCACCTTCCAGACCATCCGGATACGGACAGTCGACGGATGTGGACATGAACAGGTGCAGGCGACGTTCGGAACCGGTCAATCAGGCACGATCCACGGCGGTCTTCCGGAGAAAATCCAGTTCGTTCAACACCACGCCGGTCCCCTCAGCAACCGCGCTGAGCGGATCATCGGCGATGTGAACCGGCAAACCGGTTTGTTCGGCGATCAGTTTGTCAATCCCCGTCAGCAAGGCACCACCACCGGCCAGCACCATCCCGCGATCCACGAGATCGGCAGCCAATTCCGGCGGACAACGTTCCAGCGTGATGCGGATGGCATCAACAATCGAGGAAACCGGTTCCTGGAGCGCTTCGCGCACTTCTTCCGAGGTGATCGTGATCGTCTTGGGCAATCCGGCAACCAGATCCCGCCCCTTGACTTCCATGGTGGTTTCTTCTTCCACCGGATAGGCGGACCCCATGGTCATCTTGATTTCTTCCGCCGTTCGTTCGCCAATCAGCAAATTATACACCCGTTTCATGTACTGGATGATACATTCATCCATTTCATCTCCGCCCACCCGCACACTGCGGCTGAACACAATTCCAGCCAGTGAGATGAGCGCCACTTCCGTTGTTCCTCCTCCAATATCCACAATCATGTTGCCTGCCGGCTCCTGCACCGGCAACCCGACTCCGATGGCGGCCGCCATCGGCTCCTCAATCAGAAACACCTCGCGAGCGCCAGCCCGGCTGGCCGAATCCTTGACCGCACGCTTTTCCACTTCGGTAATATCACTGGGAACCGCAATGATAATGCGGGGTCGGACCATTTTCTTGCGATTGTGGATCTTCTTGATGAAATACCGGAGCATGGCTTCGGTAATGTCAAAATCCGCAATCACACCCGCCTTCATCGGACGGATCGCCTGGATGTTACCCGGCGTCCGCCCCAGCATGCGCTTGGCTTCCTCACCGACCGCCAGGATTCGCTTGGTTCCGGCCTGGACCGCCACCACCGATGGTTCACGCAGAACAATTCCCCGGTCCTTCACGTAAACCAGGGTGTTCGCTGTTCCCAGGTCAATCCCGATATCATTCGAGAACAACCCCAGAAATCTGCTCAGCATGTTCATACGTGCGGCCCTTTTCAACTATCAGGATGACTTTCCGCCCGCACCCCGTGCGGGTCAAGCGGGAAAACCATACCCTAGGGTTTCACCACCGTGCCAGGCGGCGGGTTCTTCGCCCCCTCGATCACGTCACAATAAGACATCTTTTCCGTTACGCGGGCCACCTTGAGTTTCCCCAGGACCTTGCCTTCCTCGCGTCCCAGCACGGCGCCGGTATCCGGATCGGTCAGGAGTTCACCCTCTTCGACCATCACCAGTTCCTTGCCGGCTTCCATCGCAAATTCCGATCCGCGGTTGATGATGACCTTGCCGTCGGAAACCTTGACCACCGAACCTTCAAACGGCATTTTCTCCATTTGCCGGGCAAAGAAAATCGCCGCCTGGTTGATACAGTCCTGGGCAGCCTCACCCAGCGGGGTCTGCTTGAACCCGCCCATATTGGCGTCAACGCCACCGCGGCTAACCCCCACGTTCAGCGCCACACGGCCGGCTTTGCCGACCACGGTCTGCTTGGCCACGATTTCGCCCGTGGTGGTATCCACCAGCTTGGCAATAACGGTAATCTGCGCCTTGGATTTTCCGCCCCCCAGCGATATCCCCTTGATCGTGATACCACCCAAACCGCCGGAAACCCCTTCATCCACCTGCGTGATGGCACCCGTACCGATGTAACGAGCCGGCCGGATCAACCCCTTTTGGGCGGCCTGCTTGGCCTTGGCTGCACGACCACTGGCCACCAGATCCTGCTCGGCAAGCACATCCTTCAGCTTCTCACGCTCGACAATCACAAACCGCCCGGTATCAAACAGGGCTGACTCCAACAGGATGGACAGGTTGTTGCCGATCTCCCACTGCCCCTTCCAACCCGCCTGGTTCTCAAAATCCTTGCACCCGATGGCATGCTTGAGACCCTTGTATTCACCCAGGTTCATCGAGGCGTTCCCGTCCGCCGTTTCCGTCTTGGTATCCAGCAACGCGCACCCGACCAGACACCACAAGGCCGCCAATGTCAGGGACAACAAACTCCGTCGCATCGCTCTCCTCCTCCCGGCCGGATCGTCCGGCCGCTTGAATGTTCGCCTATAGCTTGCGCAGCAAGACACAGGCATTATGCCCGCCAAACCCAAGGGAATTATTCAGACATACCCGTACATCGTGCGAACGTGCCGTGTTGGGCACATAATCCAGGTCGCAATCCGGATCCGGATTCTCCTGGTTGATCGTGGGGGGAACCACCCCGGTCTGGATGGCCATGGCGCACACCGCCGTCTCCAGGGCCCCGGCCGCCCCCAGCAGGTGTCCGGTCATCGACTTGGACGAACTGATCATAACCTTGCGGGCCGCCGTCTCACCCAGCGCCCGCTTGATCGCCCGGGTCTCAATCTTGTCGTTCAACGGCGTGCTGGTCCCGTGGGCATTGATGTAGGTGATGGCATCTGCCGTGACCCCGGCATCCTTCATGGCCATCTGCATGGCACGGGCCGCTCCACTCCCATCATCCGCCGGCGCCGTCATGTGAAAGGCGTCACACGACATCCCGAACCCGCCCACCTCGCAATAAATTGTGGCGCCCCGCTGGCGGGCATGCTCGTATTCTTCAATCATCACGACTGCGGCGCCTTCCCCCATCACGAACCCGTCCCGGTCCCGGTCAAAGGGACGACTCGCCTTTTGGGGATCATCGTTGCGCGTACTCAAGGCCCGCATGGCGCAAAAACCGGCAATCCCGAGCGAACACACCGCGGCTTCAGCCCCACCCGTGACAATCACATCGGCATCCCCGCGCTGAATCAGCCGCAGGGCATCACCCACCGCATGCGCCGAGGATGCACAGGCTGACACAACCGCAAAATTCGGCCCCTGCATGTTGTACTCGATGGCAATCAGCCCGGCAGGAATGTTGACAATCATCTGCGGGATCATGAACGGGGAACAACGCCCGGGGCCCTTGTTCACCAGCACCGTATGCTGCTCTTCCAACGTCTGCAAGCCGCCCACGCCGGAAGTGACCAGCACCCCGACACGCTCCGGATTCTCCCTGGCCATATCGAGGCCCGAATCCTGCATCGCCAGGCGGGCAGCACCCATGGCATAATGGCAGAATTGATCCATCCGGCGCTGTTCCTTTTTCGGAACAAACGCATCGAGATCATATTCCACCACTTCCGCCGCTATCTTGGATGCATAGTCCGTGGCATCGAACTTCGTTATCCGGCGTATCCCGCTATGCCCGGATGTCAGCCGCTTCCAGAAAACATCCTTGTTTGCCCCAAGCGCCGAAACGATACCAATACCCGTAATGACTACCCGTCTGGCCTGCATGCGTCAATCTCCGGCACGAAATAAAAGACCGGAAGGTCACGCTTTCACGCACCCCCGGTCCGAGGATTTCAAATGCTTACTTGTCGAACCCCTTGCTCTTCAGATAGTCGATGACCGAACCGACCGTCTTGAGTTTCTCGGCGTCCTCATCCGGGATCTCGGCGCCGAATTCCTCTTCAAAGGCCATGACCAATTCAACCGTATCCAACGAATCCGCACCCAAATCCTCGATAAACGAGGCTTCAGGCTTCACCTGGCCGGCATCCACACCCAACTGTTCAACCACGATATCTTTCACTTTGTCTTCAAGCGCCATGATCTCTTCTCCTTATGCTACATTAGCATGCCACCATTGACGTTCACCACCTGGCCCGTCAGATAAGCGGCACATTCTCCGGCGAGAAAACGCACCACTCTCGCCACATCACCCGGCGACCCGAAACGCTTCATGGGTATAGCCTCCATCATGCGCGTCCGGACATCCTCCGGCAATACGTCGGTCATCTTCGATTCAATAAATCCCGGGGCCACCGCATTCACCCGGATATTCCGGGAAGCCAACTCCCTGGCCGTCGACTTGGTGAACGCAATCAAACCAGCCTTTGAAGCGGCATAATTACACTGCCCGGCATTCCCGATCAAGCCAATAATCGAGGCAATATTGACAATGGCGCCGCTCCGCTGCTTCATCATCGGCCGGGCCACCGCCTTGGTCATCAGAAAGGCGCCCTTCAAATTGACCGTCAACACCGCATCCCAATCCTCTTCCGACATGCGGATTAATAACGTGTCACGGGTGATCCCCGCGTTATTCACGAGAATGTCAATCCGGCCAAACGCCTGCATGACGGCTTCCACCGCCCGTTCAACATCGGTTCCCTTGCCCACGTCAACCCCGAAACATTCCGCCCGAACCCCCATCGCCCGGACCGCCGTAGCCGTGTCAGCCGACCATTCAGCCTGAACATCGCACAGCGCCATATCGGCTCCCTGGCTGGCCAATTCCTCGGCAATCGCCCGTCCAATACCACGCGCCGCACCGGTTACCAACGCCACCTTCCCCTTGAACTCGCTCATTCCACCTGCTCCTCAACCCGCCAACACGGGTTTGGTCTTTTCCAACGTCACAACATCCTGAATGTTAAGCGTCTCCGCCTGCGAGTCAATCCGCTTTATCAACCCACTCAGCACGCGGCCCGGCCCAAACTCGACGTACCGGGTGGCGCCGCCATGCTTGAGCCCGTTCACACAACCGGCCCACAGCACCGAAGAAGTAACCTGCCGGATCATCGCCTGGCGGATGGCATCAGGATCCCCGTGCGGTTGTGCCGTCACATTCGCCCATACCGGAATCCCGGGGGCCCGGAACACCACCTTGGCCAGGACCTCCCGCAGTTTGTCGGCCGCCGACCGCATCAGGGAGGAATGATAGGCGCCCGCCACCTTCAACAGGACGGTTTTCTTGGCGCCCGCCGCCCGCGCCAGCTGTTCGGCACGCTCGATGCCGGCGCGCGGACCCGACAACACCGTCTGCTCTTCGGAGTTCAAATTCGCGATTTCAACCCCGCTCTGTTCACAGATCCCGCGCAACGCATCCAGCGGCAAACCGATCACGCTGACCATGGCCCCGGCCTGTTCATCACAGGCCTCCTGCATGAACCGCCCACGGGCTTCCAGTATCCGCAGGGTTTCCTCAAAACCAACAACCCCGGCCAGATGTAAAGCCGTCCATTCACCCAGGCTCAAACCGGCCATGCCCGTCACGGCGGGATCACGCCCCACAAGTTCCCGCAAGGTGGTATAACAGGCCACACTGACCACGAAAATGGCCGGCTGGCAATAGCTGGTCTTGGTCAGGCTCTCTTCCGGACCGGTGAAACAGATATCCGAAAGCTTGAAACCCAGCACCTCATCCGCACGCCGGAACAAATCGGCGCAAACCGCAAAACGGTCTGCCAGATCCTTGCCCATCCCGATGAATTGCGCCCCCTGCCCCGCACATACCCATGCATTGCCCGCCATGATCACACCCCCCATTCCACCAGCGTCGCACCCCAGGTAAACCCACCGCCAAACGTCACGAACAACAACCGGTCTCCCGCCTTGAAGCGGTTCGCGCGAACCGCTTCATCCAGCGCCACCGGCACGGAGGCCGCGGACATGTTTCCCACCCGGTCAAGATTGATGCAGAACCGGTCGGTCCCGATACCGAGACGATCCGAAACCGCCTGCACAATGCGCATGTTGGCCTGGTGCGGAATCACGCAGGTCACATCGTCCGCCGACAACCCGCACCGGGCCAGCACCTGCTGGGCGGCATCGGTCATGCACCGCACCGCATGCTTGAAAACATCCTTGCCGGCCATCTTCATGTAATGCATGCGGTCCGCCATCGACTGCGCACTGACCGGCGTACGGCTCCCACCCCCGGGAATGGTCAGAAGTTCGGCCAACGTCCCGTCCGACCCCATCACGGTGCCCAGGATACCATGACCCGTGGTGGTGGGCTTCAGCACCACCGCACCCGCTCCATCGCCAAACAGGACACAGGTGGTCCGATCCTGCCAGTCCAGCACACAACTGAGCTTTTCCGCGCCGATGACCAGGGCATTTTTCACGGTACCCGACGCCACAAATTGCCGGGCCGTTTCCAGGCTGTAGAGAAATCCGGAACAGGCGGCTTCCAGGTCAAAACAAAAGGCCTTGCGTGCACCGATGTGCTTTTGGACAAAACAGGCCGTATTGGGAAACACCATGTCGGGCGTCACGGTGGCAACCACGATCATTTCCACATCCTCAGCCGCCAGACCCGCCATGGTCAGTGCATGCCGGGAGGCTTCGGCAGCCAGGTCGGAGGCGGCCTGGTCATCGCGGGCAATCCGCCGTTCGGAAATACCGGTCCGCGTCCGGATCCATTCGTCGGAAGTATCCACGATCTTGGTCAAGTCGGCATTGGTCAGAATCCGTTCCGGCAAATACGAGCCCACACCGGCAATCACGACCCCCCGCTGGCCTTTCCCGTCCCGATTCATTCCGTCGCTCCCATCCCGGCAATATCCCGGACAATCGACTCGTTGATCTGCTCCTTCACAAACTCGCATGCCACACGAACCGCATGAAAGATCGCCCGGTGCGATGAGGCCCCGTGCGTGATAATGCACACCCCGTTCACCCCCAGCAGGGGCGCACCCCCGTACAATTCAGGATCCATCCGCTGCTTCATCGTGCGCAACGCCCCACGCAACAAAACCGCACCCAGCATGCGCATCGGGTTCCGCTTGAATTCCTGCTTCATCCAGTGCCCGATGGCATGCGCCGCACTCTCGCTGGTTTTCAGCACCACGTTCCCGACAAAACCGTCACACACCACCACGTCCGTTTCCCCGCGGAACAGGTCATGCCCTTCCACATTGCCCCGGAACCGGAGTGGCGCCCGGCCCAACAAACCGAACGCCTTCTTGGTGACATCATTCCCTTTGACATCCTCGCCACCGATGCTCAACAGGCCCACCACGGGATCCTCCTGCTTGAGGATGGCCTTTGAATAAACACTTCCCATCACGCCGAATTGGGCCAGCATCTCAGGATCGCAATCCAGGCTTGCCCCGGCATCCAGCAGGATAATGGGCCGGGCGGACGTCGGCATGACCGTCGCAATGGCCGGGCGCAGGATTCCTTTCAATAAACGTAATTTAAGCGTGGCCGCCACGACCACGGCGCCCGTATTGCCGGCCGATACCGCGGCATCCGCCTGGCCATCCTTCACCAGGTCAACACACCGCCCGATCGACGAATCCTTCTTGCGTCGGATTGCCTGGGCAGGCGCCTCGTCCATCCCGACCACTTCGGACGCATGGCGCACTTCCAGGAGCTCGGGAATCGGGCCCAGCGCGGCAAGTTCCGCCCGCACACGAGGCTCATCACCGACCAGGATCAAACGGGTAAGGGATTTCAACCCCCGCGCCGCCTCAACCGCCCCCTTGACAATCTCACCCGGGGCGTAATCCCCGCCCATCGCATCAACCGCGATTCGCATGGGGGGGATCAGGACGATTTCACCGTCAACACCTGACGGCCACGGTAGTAACCGCACGCCGCGCATACCCGATGCGGCCGATGCGGGGCCCCGCATTCAGGGCAGGCTTTTGATGCCGTCACCGGATGCTTATGGGAAGCGCGGCGGATACGGCACTTGCTTTTTGACTTCTTCCTTTTGGGTAACGCCATAACAACTCCTTATTTTCTCATATCCAGCCGGTCCAAAACACCCCACCGACTGTCCGCCGGCGGCCGGCATTTACAGGTCGCCTCGTTACGGTTGACACCGCACTGGTCACATAATCCCCTGCATTCCGTGCGGCACACCGGGTAGGCAGGAAAGGCGAGGATCATAGTTTCCCGCATTTCATCGGTCAAGTCCACAAGCGCATGTTCATCCGTATAGGCCAGAACCACCTCAAACCCCGGTTCCCGCACCTCCTGGCTGAAAATCCCTCCACATCGGGAACAGTGGAAATCAACGCTGATCGCCAGCGTTCCACGGACAATGAGTTCCCCGGGAATGGCTTCCGCCTCGATATCATACCGCAACCCGCCGGTTAAATGGAGGGTGGGATCATCGGAAAGCTCCAGGATACCCGACGGCTCCTCACCGGTAAACCGGGTCGGATTCTCATAGACCTGGTCAACCGCAATCTTCATGACGATTTCCGGGAAGCCGCCAGAACCTTACGCATGTAACGGCGGACGGTCGGTGGCACAAAATCACGGATATCCCCGCCCAATTGGGCAACCTGCTTGACCGTGCTCGAACTGACGTAGCTGTGGACTTCCTTCGGCATCATGAACAAGGTCTCGATCTCCGGGGCCAGTTTGCGGTTCGTCAACGCCATCTGGAACTCATATTCGAAATCCGAATAGGCCCGTAATCCGCGTATCAATACCCGAACGCCTCGTTCCCGGGCGTAATTCACCAATAAATTGTCAAACGACTCCACGGTAACGTTCCGGATCCTTCGGACCACCTCGCTGGCCATGGCCACCCGCTCCTCGGTCGTGAACATCACCTGTTTTGGCGTCTGCACGGCCACGGCAAGAATCACCCGCTCAAACAGTTCCGCCGACCGCTCAATCAAATCCAAATGCCCGTACGTCAGGGGGTCAAAGGTTCCTGCATAGATTGCCAACCGCTTCATACCGCCTCCTTCCCGTCACCGGGAACTTCCGCCAGCCGGAAAAAACGCAGGACCGTGGATCCATACACACGTTCATCCGCCAACACCCACCCGTCCCCCGTATGTTCGGCACCCCGGGCCGCCAGTTCCAGCACCAGGCATCCCCCCGACGCCAACACCCCGCCGGCCTGCACGAGAGTCAGCAAACGTTCCTGCCAGGGATTCACCCGTTCCCCGTCCGACCCCGCTCCATACGGTGGATCAGCAAAGATAATATCAAATGGCCCGCCTACAACTCCTTTTTTAACGACTCGCGCAACATCCGCCACCACGACCCGTCCATTCCCGATGCCGCACCGCTGGAGGTTTTCCTTTAGTATGGCCGCTATCCGCTGGTCCGACTCCACCCACACCACCTCTGCCGCACCCCGGCTCCATGCATCAATCCCAACCGTCCCGGCACCCCCAAACAAGTCCAGAAACCTGGCATCGATAACCCGTTCTCGCAAAATCGAGAAAAGCGCCTGCCGAACCATATCCTGCGTAGGCCGTACTCCCGTTTTCGGCACGATCAAAGTCCGCCCCGACAATATTCCACCCGTTACCCGCATGGGGTCAATCCTCAAGACCTTTTATAATACACGCTTTCTCGCGGAAAAGGGTGCCAATACGGCACGACCATGTCAATCCCGGCCTCAAACCCGTGAGAGACGGCCCCCGCGGCGGATTTACCCAACAGACGCTTGTCCCGAAATGAAAGCCCGCCGGTTCATCACACGGCCTGCCTGGCACCCAACCTCCCCGATGCGCCCCCCATCAGGGGGCGTGCGAACGAACATGCCGCACCAGCAACTCGATCTGGGTGCGTTCCCGGAAGGTGTTCTCACGCAATTCGGCGGCAACGTCAATCACACCGGACGGAAGGGGCCGGTCACCCCACCCGAACGCCACCGCCTGCATGGATTGCTTCGCATGCTCAACCCGGAAACGCACATGCCGGCCATCCTTGCCCATGCGTACGGGTTCCCCGGCCACCCGCAGGTGGCGGATGCCCAGCAATGGCACCGGGTTACCCTCTCCGAACGGGTCCAGGCGGGCCAATCCATCCACCAGCGACTGATCCACCTGCGCCAATCCGTTCAGCCAGGCATCGATCCGGACCATACAGGCATTATCCCCCCGGGGGTACCCCTCCCGGCAGGCGTCAGCAAAGGCGGCGCGAAACGCTTCCAGGCATCCGGGCTTTACCACGATGCCCGCCGCCATGCGATGCCCCCCAAATCCGGCCAGATGTTCCCGGCATCGCTCCAACGCCACCATCAGGTCACCACACACCGGACCCCGGCACGATCCTTTTCCCCCGCCATCCGCATCCAGGCTCACCACGGCAACCGGACGGTTGTGCGCCTCCTTCAACCGTGACGCCACAATCCCGATCACCCCCGGGTGCCAGCCGGACGCCGCCACCACCAGTCCCTCCCTCGGACCGGCTTCCAGCATGGCCTGCACGTCACGTTCCGCCACCGCCAGCACCGCCCCCTCCACCTGCCGGCGTTCCCGGTTGGCCTGTTCCAGCTGTCCTGCCAACGTCTGCTGTTCATCGGCGGAATCCGACACCAGCAAGCGCACGGCGGCGCCGGCATCCCCCATCCTTCCGGCGGCATTCATGCGCGGCCCCAGCACAAAACCCAGCGTGCCGGCCGACACCGCATCCTGGCAGGCTGCCGCATCC
>Ga0156641_1146_pt2 | contig 30527 bp, 22 predicted proteins | sample RifOxyC3_FD_110715 | JGI IMG/M metagenome (GOLD analysis project Ga0156641, IMG submission 110715) | Lentisphaerae bacterium RIFOXYC12_FULL_60_16 | reverse complement strand
GGGATGAGGCCCTGGTCGTGGTACATGACGATGTAGGCATCGGTTTGTGCCCGGATATCCGGCACGAAGGCGGTGTCGGGAGGCAGGGGACCGAGGATGGTGAGGCCATCTTGCCGGGCCTGGGCGATGGCGGGGAGAATCAGGCGGGTTTCCTCGGTGCCGAACAGGCCGGATTCGCCGGCGTGCGGGTTGAGCCCGCAGACGGTCAGGCGCGGGTCGGACTTACCGAGCCGGCGCAGGGCGTCGGCGGTAAGGCGGATCGTGTCGAGGATGCCCTCGATGGTCAGGCGGCCGGGCACATCGGCCAGCCCGAGGTGAATGGTGACGAGGCTGACGATCATTTGGTCGGAGGCCAGCATCATGGCATGACGCCAGGCGCCGGTCATGTTGGCCAGCATTTCCGTGTGGCCGGGGTAGGGGATGTCGGCCAGGTGGAGGGCGGCCTTGTTGATCGGGGCGGTGACCAGGGCAACGGCACGGCCGCGGATGACCGGGTCAACGGCAGCCCGGATCGAACGGAAGGCTTCGTGGCCGGCGGCGGCCTGGACGCGGCCGGGTTCGATGGTGCGGGCGCCGAGCGGCAGGCCGGTATCCAGCCAGGCGCCGGTGACGGGTGAAGCGGAACCGGCCAGCCAGTCGGCGATGGGGATGACCGTTTCGGGCGGGGGCAGTCCGGCGGCGGATGCCACGCGGCGGGCGAGTGCGGCTGAACCGACGACCAGCGGCCGGCATATGGCCTGAACGGCGGGTTCCCGGAGGGCACGCAGGCAGAGTTCCGGGCCGATGCCGGCGGGGTCGCCCATGGTGATGAGGACGGGAGGGGTCATGGGGTGTTGTCTCCGGGGGCGGGGTCGACGGAGGCGGGGGTTACCGTGACAGGCACGATTTCTTCCGTCTGGTGCTGCCAGAGGTTGCGGGTGGTGAGGAAGATGCCGACGAGGGCCACCAGGGCGAGTGCGGCCAGGATGGAGACCAGGATGTGGTGGCGGTTGATCCAGTCGAGGATCGGATGGAGCACGGCGCGGATCAGGCGCTGGTGATGGTGTTCGGAGAGGTGGGCCGGCGCCATGTGGATGTCCGTGGCGCGGGCCCGGTGCAGGAGATCCAGGGTGCGTTGGATGTCCGCGGCGGCTGCCTGGCAGGAGTCGCACTTGCGCAGGTGTTCCCGCACGAGGTCGGCGCGGTTGCCGCCGAGTTCGCGCGTCATGTAGTCGAACAACACCTCCTGGATGTCGTCGCAGGCCATGCGGCTGACGGCGGGGGTGTGATGGTCCGGCTGGGCCGGGGTGTTGGAGGGGGTTGGATTCATGGTGAGGGTGGTGGGGTTGATTCGTGGAGGGCGGCCGCCAGTTTCTTCATGGCGTGGTGCAGGCTGTAGCCCACGTTGCTGACGGACAGACCGGTGATGGCGCTGATCTCCTTGTAGGATTTTTCCTCGTATACTTTCAGCAGGATCAACTGTCGATCCCGCAGGCTGAGCGTCTCGAGTGCGCGGGCGGCGCGTTCCGCCTCGTCGCCGACGGCGCACAGGTGCTGGTCGGGCGCCGGGGCGGTTTCCTCCGCGTGTTCGGCGGCGTGTTTCAGGTGGAGGGATTCCATGCGGGATTCGCGGCGGACATGGTCCACGGCCGAGTTGTGGGCCACGCGGTACAGCCAGGTCTGGATGGCGGGGCCGGGTTCGAAGGGGTCCTGCCAGGTGCGGTACAAGCGGATGAAGGTGTCCTGGACCACGTCCTGGGCGGTGTCCCGGTTCTGGAGGAGGCGGTGGGCGTAACGCAGGAGCGCGCCTTCGTAGGTGGATACGATGGCTTCGAACGTGGCCAGGCGCTGGTTGGGATTGTCGGTTTTATGTTTCACGCTGATGGTTTCATGGGCCGGGGTATTGAATGGAAGCCCGGCCATGAATCTGAAGGGTTATGTAGGGGGGATTGGTGGCGGCGTCAAGCGGCAAAGCAGGGGGTGAGGGGAGGTCGTGGGTGGGCGGCCGGCCGTGTGATGAAGCAGCGGGCTTCCATTTCGGGGCAAGCGTCTTCGCGTGATATGGCCCCATCCGCGGCGTTGTCGCCATCGGCGCATACGGGAGTATTGCGCCGATGGCTCCGCCTTGCGGCTGAAGCCATCTGACGCGAAGCCGTTGCCCTGATCGAAATGGAAGCCCGGGTTTACCTCGCGGTCCGGGCGAGTACGCCGGTACCGCGATGGAATATGGAAAAGAGTCAGGAGTTGTGCGAAGCACATGGAGGGCTCGTTTCCACACGAGCCGTCTGGTCCGGTTGGTGGTTGGCAAGCCGTGTGCTGATCGCGGCTGGTCTTTTCCGTTTGGGGGTGGGGACCTGGTTGTGATAGGGTGACCGGCAATCAAGCGGTTAACCGGGAGGTATGCTATGCGGTTGTTGAACCTGTGGATGGCGGGGCTGGCGGTGGCGGGAATGGTGTATGCGGACGGTCTGCCGGAAAAGGAACTGAAGCGCAAGGCCATGAACGATGCCAATGACCGGGCCAACCTGCGCCAGAAGACCCGGTTTGTGGTGGAAAAGTCGGATGCGTTCATCCAGGTGCCGGCCCTGTATACGAATGAGGCGGGGTTTGACCGCGCCAAGACGGTCCCCACGGTGAAGCTGCAGATCCTTCCGGACCAGCAGCCGGAATATTTCCCCGGGGGCGACCAATACATGGCCTGCTGGGCCAACTGGGCCTATGTGGCGCGCAGCGACGACAACCGCTTTTTCATGGCGGCGAGCGATCATCTGGCCAAGGGTTCCGATGTCCATATTTACACCTATGCGCCGGGCGCGGACGCCGTGACCAAGGCGGTGGATGTGGATGACCTGCTGGGGTGGACCGCCGACCAGTATACCGACGGCAAACTGCACGGGCATGTGGGTATCATCTCCAACCGCATGCTGTGGGGCGCCACGCATTTCGGCGTCATGCCGGATGCCGCGTGGTATGCGGCCGGTTACCGTGGATCCTGGTTGTTCAGCTTTGACCTGGAAACGGGAACGGGCCGCAACTGGGGAACGCCTCTGCCGAGCAATTCCCTGTCGTGTTTCTCGGTGGATACCCGGCGCGGTATCCTGGCGGGAACCGGGGAGATGGGCGGTTTCCTCTGCTGGGATTGCAACCAACACACCAACCGTTTTGCGGGGCCCCTGCCGAACGGCTGGAAGTGGTCGCCCCGGTCGATGCTGCTCGATCCGTCCACCGGCATGTTCTGGGGGCAGGAGATCAGCGGATCCCCCGCGTGTTTCATCCGGTTCGATCCGGCGACACGCACGTTCAAGCGGTTTGCGACACCGGTTCCGACCGGCGGGGCGAAATCGGTGTTGTTGCGCGGGCATACGGATGCCCCGGCCCGGGACGGCTGGTTCTACTGGGCGACGCAAAGCGGGCAGCTGTTCAAGTTCAAGCCGCAGGGTGACGGCGAACCGCTGGTGGAACCCGCCACGACGACCTGGGACCAGGGGCGTGACACGCTTCAACTGGCCCTGTCGCCGAAGGGGCGTTACCTGTACTGGATGGGCAAGGGGGACCCGTCCCCCGTGGTCCAGTACGATGTGACCACCGGCCGGAAGAAGGCCCTGTGCTGGTTGCAGGATCATTTCTTCGAAAAATATGGTTACTGGATGGACGAGGTGTACGGGTTGAACCTCTCCACGGATGGATCGTTCCTGGTGATCTGCATGAACGGGACCTTCACGGATAAACGGTCGTATGCGTTCGGGCATCCCTCCTGCGTCGTGGTCGAGATTCCGGAGTCGGAGCGGGTGGAGTAGGGCGGAAGCGCCAGGGATTCCCGGCAGGGGGGGGATGCGCGCCGCCGCATCTGAACGGGGTTTGGAGACGGGCATGATGACACGTGCAATCATGGTGATGGCGTTGGCTGCCGGGGTTTGCCTGGCCGGTGTGGACCGGTTGAATCCCGACTTGCGGATCCGCCAGCAGGTGTGGCTGGACGTGGTGGCGGAGCGGGAATTGCCGCAGGGGCCCAATCCCGGCACCTGGGTGGATGCCGAGCGCTGGTGCGTGGCGCATGCCTGCCTGGCCACGGGGGTGCGCCTGGAGGAGGCCAACCAATACCTGGCCGCCGTCGAGCCGGTCTCGAAGTGGCGGGGGCTGGTGGCGGATACGGATGTGCAGGTGACCGACCTGCTCCGGACCTACCTGGAGTTCCGGGATGGCGACCGCCTGTCGCCGGCAGCCCGTGCGCGGCTTGAGGCATTTTTCCGGGACTGGCGGGTCCCCAACGCGGACCGGAACCGTGATGCCGACACCCGCTACGAATGGCCCGGGGCGTATACCGAGAACCATGCGCTGAACAACCTGGTGGCCGCGTACCTGATCGACGTGGCGCTGGGCCGGGACCGGTTGCTGCGTCTCGACCTGCTGGAACGATTCCTGGCCGACCGTGCCCGGTGGGGGTGGAGTGAGTTTCATTCGCCGAGTTATTTCCTGGTGACGGCCAAGGCGCTGAGCTGCCTGTCGGATTTTGCGCCGGATGGCGGTCTGGCCACCGCCGCCGCCCTGAACCTGGATATGCTGACCATCCAGTATGCGGTACAATGCCTGGGTACCTGGCGCGGGGTTCCCTTCGTGCGCGGGTACGGGAGCCAGGTTGACAACCAGCAGAACTCCGCCGTGCCGCTTGCCGAGTTGTGGTGGGGCGGCCCCTCCTTTGATATTCCCCAAGCCGTGAACCCGATGGCGGTGCACCTGTTGACCAGCCGGTATGGTCCCCCGGCGCCCGCCCTGAGCCTGGCCCGTGATCCGGGCCGGCGCGGGGTGTATACCCTTCGGATGACCGGTACCACCGGGCCCGGCCGGCTGCAGGTTCCGATGGTGATGCATGTCCGCCCGTCCGCCACGATGGCGTCCGCGCAGGGCAGCGGCAGTTATTATGACGGGTGTTACTGGACCATCAGTTTCGCCACGTCGCCGCGGGACGTGATCACCGGCCACTACGGCGGCGGACGGACGATTTTGCAGGTGGACAATGTGATGGCGGTGTTCGGCACGGCCCAATGGCGCGGGGGGCTGAAACCGGAAACCGATGGAAACCGGAAAATTGCATCCGCCGGTCCCGCGTGGGTCGGCCAGGTGGACCTGGATGCGGACTGCCATGTTTTTCTGCTCAGTGATGGGTCCGGGCACCCGGACCTTCCGTCGTTCCGTGCCGCGCTGGACGCCCTGCAGGCCGCATTCACCAACGCGGTGGTTTCCTGGGTGATGCCGGACGGGCGGCCGGTCCGCCTGACGGTCCGGCGTGACGGCGAACGCCGCCAGTTTGTGCAGGCCACCGTGGCCGGGGCGGACTGGCCGCTGCTGTCCGGCATGCTGATCGATTCACCGTGGGTCCGGTCGGTCCGTGAAAGTGCGGTGCTGGAGGTGATCCATGCGAACACGGTCTGGACGTACGATTTGCGGGATCCGAAGGAGCCGCGGACGGATATCCGGCATGGCGGCCGTTTTGCTCCGTTGCCTCCGGCAACGCTCGACGGACCGCTGGGGATCCGCCTGCGGCTGATCCCGGGTGGCGCATTCCCGATGGGCAGCGGGGTGACGGAAGGACATGCCGACGAGCATCCCGTGCGCTGGGTTCCGGTGGACGCCTGTTACCTGTCGGAATTCGAGATTACCGTGGGGCAGTACCGGCAGTATTTGGAGGCTGTGCCGGAGGCCGCCCGCCTGCCGGACTGGTACTGGTCCGAATGGGGAAAAACGGACCGGCATGCCATGACCTGGATCAGCGGGGATGAGGCGGCGGCATTCTGTGGCTGGCTCTCGAAACAGGATGGGCGGGCCTACCGACTGCCGACCGAGGAGGAATGGGAGAAGGGCGCCCGCGGATTCACGTACCGGGTCTATCCGTGGGGCGACACGTATGACGGATCCCAGGCGGGAACCCCGAACGGAACCTATGATCCCGTGGGGTCGAAGCCGGCGGACCGCAGTCCGTTCGGCCTGCTCGACATGGCCGGCGGGGTGTGGGAATGGTGTACGGCCGGCGAGGCACCGGTCGCGGCCGGGCGCCGGATCCTGCGCGGGTGCGGCTGGAATTTCGATCCGGACACCTTCCGGTGCGCGTACCGGAGCGCGTGGGAGGGTACGAACCGCTCGGTTCACCTCGGTTTCCGGATCGCCTGTAACGTACCGTGATCGCCGGATTATTTCCGGAACGTGGAGGTGCGGCGCATCCGTTCCAGGTGCCGGTCGTATTCCGTGCGGCTGACGGGCAGGCGGATTTCGCGGCCGGTCCAGGATGACAAGGTGATGGCGTTGGCCAGTTCCAGGGATCCCAGGGCGGTGTCGGCGCGTACGACCAGGGGTTCGCGGAACAGCACGTGCCGGACGAAATTCCGGATGGACCCGGAGGGTTCGAGCTGGGACTGTGAGACCGGGAGCTTGACCGGCTTGCATTCCGGAGAGAACTTCCAGGCTTCCTTCGATTTCCGGATGAAGGAACCGATTGCCGGCTGGTACTGCCAGCATTCGAGCTTGCCGTCGCGGTAGGCCAGCTTTCCCTTGTCGCCGAACAATTCAATCATCTGGCCGGGGAGCGGCTCGTTGGTGGAACAGTAGAAATAACCGGTGGCGCCGTTGGCCCAGGTCAGCATGGCTTCCGCGCGGTCCTCGACCTCGATGTGATGCATGACCGTGGCGATGGTTCCCCGGACCCGTTGCGGCATGCCGGCGAGCTGGACGAAGATGTCCATGATGTGGGGCGCCTGGTTCATCATGACCCCGCCGCCCTCGCCCTTCCAGGTGGCGCGCCAGGTTCCGGAATCGTAATAGGCCTGGGTCCGGCATTCCGGGGCGATCATGACGGCGCGATAGAGCGTGCCGATGCCGCCCCGGTCGACAAAGGCCCGGGCTGCCTGAACCACGGGGTCCATGCGGCGCTGGAAATTGACGGCGAACGCCACGCGGTACCGGCGGGCGGCGCGGATCATGCGGTCGGCCTTGCCGACCGTCTCGGACAGGGGCTTTTCCGACATCACGTGCAGGCCCGCCTTCATGCAGGCAATGGAAGCCTCGGCATGGCTGGTGTGCGGGGTGGCGACGATGACCGCCTCGGCGAGGCGGGATTTGACCAGGTCCCGCACGGCGGTGAACATCGGGACGCCGAAGGTTGCCGCCGCCCGTTCGGCATTGGGCACATGCGCGTCGCACACGGCGGTCAGGATGGCCTCGGGGATCTTGTCGAGAATGGTGCGGCAATGGCCGGATCCCATGCCGCCGGTTCCGATTACCGCCAGTTTCAAACGTTTACGTGGTGCCATGGAAGCCTCCTCCCGTTTGCGTGCGCGGATTCAGGTGACGGGCTCGCCGGTCTGTACGGAAACCGGGCGTCCCTTGAGTTCGATGCTGCGGTTGGCGGCGATGCCGATCTGCACGGCCTGCAGGCCGTCCTCCAGCGGGGCGCGCTGGCCGAGGGGGTCGGGCGGCGGTTCCGCCTGGAACACGAAGCGGAGCAGGCCGGAATCCGCCCCGCCGTGGCTGCCGGTGAGGGGGGGCGGGGTCAGGTCGGTCATGCGGTGGTTGGGGTCGATGAAGACGAGGCGTTCCTTCTGGTCGCCGCTCTGGGTGAGGGTGGCGGTGGATTCCGGGTCCTTGCTGCCGACGGCCCACTGGGTGTTATGGACGGCGGTCCATTCCAGGCGTCCGTCGGTTCCCTCGATGGCGAACTGCATGCCCTCGTACGAGGCGTAGGCGATCAGCGAGTAGGAGACCTGGACATCGTTGTCGTAGACGATGGAGACGTTCATGGTGTCGGGGATGTCGATTTCCTCGCCGAACACGCACTGGTCGCGGAAATATCCGTCGAGGTGTTCCACGTCCTTGTAGAGGGTCTGCAGGTAGGGATTCTTGAACACGTCCGCGTGGAAGAAGCAGCGGGCGGCGTGGTCGCAGGCCGAGCAGCGGGGGCCGCGGAAGGCGCCGTTGCGGCCGTAGAAATGGAGTCCGCCGAGGGCGGTGAGGGATGCGGCGCGGGAGCCGACCATCCAGTTGATCAGGTCGAAGTGGTGGGAGGCCTTCTGCAGCAGGAGTCCGCCGCTGAGGGCGAAGCGGCGGTGCCACCGGCGGAAATAATCCGCGCCGTGGAACCGGTCGAGCAGTTCGGCGAACTGGACATGGTGGGGCCGGCCGATGCGGCCGGCGAGGATTTCCCGGCGCATCTGCTCGGCGCAGGGGAGAAAGCGGGCGTTGTGGGTGACCAGTACCGGGCGGGAGGCGCGCGACGCCACGGCGCGGAGGGTTTGGACCTGCGGGAAGGTGGTGCACAGGGGCTTCTCGCAATAGATCGCGAGACCGGCCTCGATGCCGCGCACGACGTATTCGGCGTGTGTGGAGTCGCTGGAGGCGATGAGCATCGCGTCGGCGCGGGTGTTGCCGAGCATGTCGTCGAAGGATTCATAGACCGGGATGGAGGTTTTCAGGATGGTGTTGCAGGCGCGGGCGCGGCCGGGGTTGATGTCGTAGAGGCCGACCGGTTCCGCCTCGGCGGCGTAGTGTTCCAGCATGGATTGTATCCACATGCTGGTGCCGCGGGTTCCGGTGCCCACCACGATGAATCGTCGCCGTCCGCTCATGAAGCATCCTCCCGTACTGTGTTGATCATGCGTTGCAGGCACTGCCGGGCGGTTTCTGCGCCGGTGAACAGCACCCCGTGAATTCCGGCATTCACCGCCGCCTGGACGTTGTCGGTCCGGTCATCGAAGAAGACCGTCGCCGACGGTTCGAGGGCATAGGTGGTGAGCAGGTGTTCGTAGATCCGCAGGTCGGGCTTGAGGATGCCCACCCGTCCCGAGGTGACCACCCCGTTGAAATCGCGGAGGAACGGGTGGCGCCGGGCGAGGTCGGTAAAGATGGTGTGGTGGATGTTGGAGATGCAATACCGGCGCAACCCCATCCGGTGCACCGCGTCGAAGAAGGCGACGGATTCAGGGATGGGGGCCAGGCCGTCCCGGTACACTTCGAACAGGCGGCGGATGGCTGGTTCGCCGAGGCCGGTCTTGCCGGCGAAGAACCGGATGGCCTTGGGTTCGCTCATGTTGCCGGCGTCGAATTCCAGCCAGTCCGGATCCTGGAACACCTGGTCGAGCACCCGCCGGGCGACGGCGGGATCCTCGAAGGCCCGGGCCACGATCTGCCGGGGATTCCATTCCAGCAGGACGCCGCCCAGGTCAAACACCACGTTGCGAATACCGGTTGACTGGTTCATCATTTTCAGGGGATACGTTACCGTATCAGCGTGTGAAGAAAAGCCAAAAGAAAACATGATGCGGATTGCCGATTGGTATGGTAACGTTGCGGACGTTACAATCTCCCACCCCTTGGGGCTTTACCACATGATGGCAGACACGCTCCAGCAGGTTCCCGCGCCGGGGACACGCATGATCCGGCATGCCGGTGACCGGGTGACCTTCACGCTGGACCTGGGGGGTGACCCGCGCGGCACCGGGTGGTTGCGGACGAACATCGGGCGTGCGGCGGTCCGGGCGCGGGAACGGGTGCAATTTATCGAGCGGGGGGCGCCGATCCTGGCCCATGACTGGCATGATGTTCCCCTGCGCCGGGTGGCTGCCGGGCGGTATGCGGTGACCCTGCCGTTGTTCGAGGTGGGCCGGTTTGAAGCCAAGGCGTTGTTCCTGGCGGCCGGCGAGTCCGAGCCGGTCTGGCCCCCGGGCGGCAACACGGTGATCAAGGTGGAACCCGCGGGCACCTGGTGCGCCAACAGCCTCTACAGCGCCTTTGTCCGCCAATTTGGGGAGGATGCCGCTGCGGGCGGTCCAGCCCCGGGCAGTCCGGACCTGTTGCGGCAACTGGATGCGGCGGGATACACGGTGATTCCACGGTCCGGCACGTTCCGTGACCTGATCCGCCGGCTGGATGTGATCGTGGGTGATTTGCGGTTCCGCATTGTGCAACTGTTGCCGATCCATCCGGTGCCCACCACCTATGCGCGCATGGGGCGGTTTGGGAGTCCGTTTGCGGCGCTGGATTTCCTGGATGTGGATCCCGCGCTGGCCGAATTCGACCGGCGGACCACCCCGCTGGACCAGTTCGGGGAACTGGTGGATGCGGTGCACCGGCGCGAGGCGCGGGTTTTCCTGGACATGCCCGTCAACCATACCGGCTGGGCGTCGAAACTGCAGGTGTCGCACCCGGAATGGTTCATGCGCAACGCCGACCGGTCGTTCCGGTCGCCCGGCGCCTGGGGGGTGACCTGGGAGGATCTGTCGCACCTGGATTATGCGCAGCGCGGGCTGTGGCGGTACATGGCGGATGTGTTCCGGTTCTGGTGTCACCAGGGGGTGGACGGGTTCCGGTGCGATGCGGGATACATGCTGCCCGGCGAGGCGTGGGAATACATCATTGCCCGGGTGCGCCTGGAATATCCGGACACGGTGTTTCTCCTGGAGGGATTGGGCGGCAAGCTGGAGGTGGTGGATTCCCTGCTGGCCGATGCCAACCTGGACTGGGCGTATTCGGAATTATTCCAGAACGAGGACCGGTCCCGGATCGAGTCCTACCTGCCGGCGGCGCTGGAATCGTCGCGGACGGCCGGGCGCCTGATTCATTTTGCGGAAACGCATGACAACAACCGGCTGGCCGCCACGTCGCCGGCGTATGCGCGCATGCGCACGGCGCTGGCCGCGCTCGGTTCCATGGATGGCGGGTTCGGGATCACCGGCGGGGTGGAATGGTATGCGACGGACAAGGTGGATGTTCATGAGGCGCCCCCGATCAACTGGGGGAACCCGGTCAACCAGGTGGATGCCATTGCCCGGTTGAATGTCATGCTGGAGGCGCACCCGTGTTTCCATCCGGGGACGGACATCCGCCTGATCCAGCAGGACGGGGGCAATGTGCTGGCCGTGCGGCGTACGGCGCGCGATGGCCGGACACGCCTGCTGGCGTTGATCAACCTCGGTGCGGAACCCGACACGGTGCGTTGGAATACGGGGGACTGGCCGGTTCCGGACGATGGCTTGACCGACCTGCTCGGCGGAGGACCGGTACGTCCCGCGGTGTCCGGATCGATGGCGGCGTGCCGGCTGGCGCCCTACGGGGTGTTGTGCCTGACGCCGGTGGCCGGGGAGATGTCCCTGCTGGATGCGGCGGGATCGCGCCGTATGACGGCGCCCGTTGCGCTGGTTCACCGCCGGCTCCGTGCCAAGGCGTTGGAACTGCATGCCTACCTGAAGGGGCTGGCGGATATTTCCGACCTGGATCCGGACGCCATGGCCGGGGCGCTGGCCGATGATCCGGCGGCCTTTTGTGCGAGGCTGGCCTCGACCGGGAGCATGCCGGCGCTGGTCCGGTGGGTGTGGCCGCGCGATGTGCGCCGGGTGGTCATGGTGCCGCCCGGACACCTGTTATATGTGCGGGTGCCGGTCCGTTTCAGGGTCCGGTGGAGTTGTGGTGAGTTGGCCTGGCGCACCGAAGAGAGCCTGCCGGCATCCGGCGGAGATCATTTTGCGCTGTTGGTGCCGCCGGGAGCAGGAAGGGATCAGACGACGGCCGAATGCACCCTTGATCTGACCGTATTTGCCGCGGACGGGGTGGTGCATGAAACGGCCTCGCTGCTGTGCCTGGACCGGTGGGACCGGGTGTCGGTGCCGTTTGATTTGACGGCCGAAGCGGTGGCCAAGGCGGATGCTTGCGCGATTTGCACCAATGGACGCGGCGCCCTGTCGCAGGTGCGCGGCCGCTGGGGAGCCGTCAGCAGCCAATACGATGCCCTGCTGGCCGCGAACCTGCATCCCGGGGTGCCGGTGGACCGGCACGTGTGTTTCACCGTATGCCGGGCGTGGCTGGTGTACCGCGGGTATTCGCATGCCATCACGATCAATTGCCTGGACCGGTTTTCCACCGGGGCGGACGGGGGGGTCCGGTGGGTGTTCTCGGTGCCGGCCGGCAACGGGCGGTGTGTCCGGCTGGATATCCGGCTCCGGATGATCGCGGGATCCAATGCCATCCGGCTGGAGTTTGTGCGTCGCCGCCTGGCGGGTGAACCGGATGGCATGGATGACGGTTGCCCGGTCCGCCTGATACTCCGGCCCGACATCGAGGACCGTAATTTCCATACCAAGACCAAGGCTTTCACGGGACCGGAACAGGCCTGGCGGCATGCGGTGGAGCGTCGAACGGACGGGTTTGTGTTCCGGCCGGCGGGGGACCGGTCCCTGGTGCTGGGGATGACCCCGGGGCGTTTTGTCTGGGAGCCGGAATGGCGCTACATGGTGGCGCACCCGGTGGAGGCGGACCGGGGCCTGGATGGCTGTTCCGATCTGTTCAGTCCGGGATATTTCGAATGCAACCTGCGCGGCGGCGAACGCGCCGAGTTGTCGGCGGCGATGATGACCGGCCGGGATGATCCCCCGGTGGAGGATGTGGTGTCGCTGACCGCCGATCCGGAGGGGGATGAACCGGTCAGCCTGGACCGTGCGCTGATCCGTTCCATCCGTGATTTCATAGTCCGCCGGGACCAGTCCCGCACGGTGATTGCCGGGTATCCCTGGTTCCTGGATTGGGGCCGGGACACGCTGATCTGCCTGCGCGGGATGATTGCCGCCGGCTGGCTGGCGGAATCGCGTGACATCATCCGGCAGTTTGCGGGCCGGGAGTCGGGTGGTACGCTGCCCAACATGATCCGGGGCGCAGATGATTCCAACCGGGACACCTCGGATGCGCCGTTGTGGATGCTGGTCGCCTGTGAGGACCTGGTGGCGGCCGAGGGGTCGGCGGATGTTCTGCAGGCGGATTGCGGGGGGCGTCCCTTGCGCGAGGTATTGCGATCCATCGTGTGCGGGTACCGGGACGGGACGGTCAACGGGATCCGTATGGATCCGGAAACCGGCCTGGTGTTCAGTCCTTCCCATTTCACCTGGATGGACACGAATTTTCCGGCCGGCACGCCGCGCCAGGGGTATCCGATCGAGATCCAGGCCCTGTGGTACCGGGCCCTGTCGTTCGTGGGGCGGCTGGAACCGGAAGGTCCCTGGATGGCGCTGGCGGACCGGGTGCGGTCTGCCGTGATGGCTTTCTATCCCCTGCATGAGGGATACCTGTCGGACTGCCTGCATGCGGCGCCCGGGCAGGGTGCCCGCCGTGCGGTTGCGGATGATGCATTAAGACCCAACCAGTTGATGGGGATAACGTTAGGACTTGTAAACGACCCGGTTCTAGGGGGCGGAATCCTATCGGCGTGTGAGGAATTGCTGGTGCCGGGCGCCATCCGGAGCCTGGCGGAGCGGCCGGTCCGTTACCCGGTTCCGGTGCGGGGCCGGGACGGCTTGTTGAATGATCCGCTGCTGCCGTACTGGGGCCGGTACCGTGGTGACGAGGATACACGCCGCAAGCCGGCCTATCACAACGGGACCGCCTGGACCTGGCAGTTCCCCCTGTATGCGGAGGCCTTGTTCCAGGTATACGGGGAACCGGTACGCGATACGGCGCTGGCCCTGCTGGGGTCGTCTGCGCGGCTGATGAAGGACGGGTGTATCGGGCATCTGCCCGAAATTGTGGACGGTGATGCGCCGCACGGCCAGCGTGGCTGCCATGCCCAGGCGTGGGGTGAGACCGAATTGCTCCGGGTGATTGATTTATTGACTGGGAACCGCCGGCATGGCATATAGGGTATGCCTGCTGGTATAGATTCAAGGGGGCAGGGCTCCCGCGAGGTCCCTGGAACAAGATGACCCAGCAGCAAGGAGGTCAGAATGGGGACTCAAAGCAGTGGTAAACGTATCAAATTCCAGCTCCAGGCAGAACCCGGATGCGAAGTGTTCGTGGCCGGGTCCTTCAATGGCTGGAATCCCAAAAAGAACCGGTTGAAGTTTGCGGCCGGCGTTTATGCGACCACGCTGGTGGTTACACCGGGGCGGCACGAATACAAGTTCGTGGTGGACGGCGTGTGGTGTGTGGATCCGTCCTGTCCGGAATGGGCGCCCAACGGGCTGGGGTCGCTGAATAGTGTGTTGACGGTCGGCTGATTCCGGGTCTTCCGGTGATGTTGTGAGATGCCATGCCCGCCGGGGCGTGGTGGGGTGTTTTTATCGTGGTTAAGGGAACCGGATGAATAGAATTCAGCTGTTCAATGTAGCACCTTCCATTCCGCAGAGACTGGCATTTATCGAGCGGTTGTCCCGCAACCTGTGGTGGTGCTGGAATTCCGATGCCATCGAGCTGTTCAGGCGTATCAATCCCCAGAAATGGCGTGAAAGCTGGCATAACCCGCTGTTGTTCCTGGGCCAGGTACCGCAGGAGCGCCTGGAATCGCTGGCGGCCGACGAGGGGTTTGTAAGCCATATCAAGCAGGTTGAGGCGCGGTTCAAGCGCGATGTGCAGGAGGATGCCTGCCTGGACAGCACGTTGAGCCACCGCAAGGTGGCCTATTTTTCGCTTGAGTTCGGCATGCATGAGAGTATCCGGGTATACTCGGGTGGTCTCGGATGCCTGGCGGGCGATCACCTGAAGGCAGCCTCGGACATCAACCTGCCGATGGTGGGGATTGGCCTGATGTACCGGCAAGGTTTTTTCCAGCAGTACCTGAACAAGGACGGCTGGCAGCAGGAGGCCTATCCGGAGAACGAGCTGCACCTGATGCCGCTGACGCGGGTGCTGGGGTCCGACGGCCAGCCGGTGACGGTGTCGCTGCCCCTTCCGGAAGGCGAGTTGCAGGCCATTGTCTGGAAGCTGATGCTGGGGAACGTGCCGCTGTTGCTGCTGGACGCGAACATCCCGGAGAATCCGCCGGAGTTCCGGCGGATCACCGCGCAGCTGTATGCGGGCGACCGGCGGATGCGCCTGCGGCAGGAGCTGCTGCTGGGCATCGGGGGGTTCCGCGCCCTGCTGGCGGCGGGATGCGAACCGGCGGCCTGCCACATGAATGAGGGGCACGCCGCGTTCATGGGGCTGGAGCGGATTGCGCACCTGATGAAAACGCGGAGCCTGCCGCTCGATGAGGCCGTCCAGGTGATGGCGCGCTCGACCATCTTCACGACCCACACGCCGGTTCCGGCCGGCAACGAGGCGTTTGATTCCTCGCTGTTGTACCCGCATCTGCAGGCCCTGCACAAGGAGTTGCAGCTGGACATCCCGACCATTCTGGCCTGGGGCAAGCATCCCGAGCAGAACCCCCAGCATGAGCTCAACATGACCGTGCTCGGGTTGCGGCTGTCGGAATACCGCAACGGGGTGGCGCAGCTGCACGGCAAGGTTGAACGGAAAATGTGGGCCAAGTTGTGGCCGAATTCGCCCGAGGATGAGATCCCCATCGGCCACGTGACCAACGGAGTGCATGTTCCGTCGTGGTTGTCGCTCGACAACATGAGCCTGTTTGACCGGTATTTCGGGCCGACCTGGCGCGAGCATCCCTCGAGCGCCGACGTGCTGTCGGCGATCCACCAGATTCCCGACGAGGAATTGTGGCGCGCCCACGAGTTGGGGCGTACGCGGCTGGTACGCACGGTGCGCGAGCTGGCGGAGAAACAGTATGCCGCGCGCAACGCCACGCGGGTCGAGATTGCCCAGGCCAAGTCGGTGCTGGACCACGACGTGCTGACCCTCGGGTTCGCGCGCCGGTTCGCCACGTACAAGCGCGCGGCGCTGCTGCTGCGCGATCCCCAGCGGCTGGAGGCCCTGCTGTGCAACGAGAGCCGTCCGGTCCAGATCGTGTTCTCCGGCAAGGCGCATCCGGCGGATGACCATGGCAAGGCGCTGATCCAGCAGATTGTCCAGTTTGCGCGCCGGCCGCAGGTGCGGCGCCGGATCGTGTTCGTGGAGAACTACGACATTTCGATCGCCCGGTCCCTGGTGCAGGGTGTCGACGTGTGGCTGAACACCCCGCGGCGGCCCCAGGAAGCCAGCGGAACGTCCGGCATGAAGGCCGTGATGAACGGCGGCCTGCATCTGAGCGTGCTCGACGGCTGGTGGTGCGAAGGCTACAACGCCGAATGCGGCTGGGCCATCGGGCATGGCGAGGAATACGAGGATTCGGAATACCAGGACACCGTGGAGGCGCTGGCGCTCTACAACATCCTCGAGAACGAGGTGGTGCCCTGCTTCTATGACCGGCCGGCCGGCGATGTGCCGCAACGCTGGGTCCGCATGATGAAGGCGTCCGTCCGTATGGGGTTGAGCTTTTTCACCAGTCACCGGATGGTGTCGGAATACAAGTCGTTGTACTACGACCAGGCCGTCGAGGATTATGACCGCCTGCTGTCCGACAACGGGGCGGCGGCACGGAACCTGGTCGAGCAGTACAAGCGGCTGGAGTCGCTGTGGCCGGTGGTCTCGCTCGAGCTTCCGGTGACGGACCGGAATCTTTCGTTGCTGCATGTCGGGGACCGGTTTGCGGTGACCACGAACCTGCACCTGGGCGACTTGAAGCCGGACGAGGTGGAGGTGCATGTGTATTACGGGCCGGTCAACGCGGAGAATGCGATTGCCGAAAGCCGCGTGGAGCCGATGACCATGGCGGAGGAAGCCGGGCCGGGCCGGTACCAGTACCAGTGTGAACTGGTCTGTGCCTCCACGGGCCGGTACGGGCTGACGGCCCGTGTGATTCCCCGGGGGACGCGCTGGCGGAACGCCGTGCCGGGGTTCCTGACCTGGGCGCAGGGTTGACCGGAGTGAGGGAGGACGGGCTGTGCGCAGTAAACCGCGGATTCTGATTGTCACGCCGGAGATCACCTACCTGCCCCAGGGGATGGGCAACATGGCCAACGTGCTGACCGCCAAGGCCGGGGGCCTGGCCGATGTGTCGGCCGCGCTGGTGTCGGCCCTGTTCGACCTGGGGGCGGATGTCCATGTGGCGCTGCCGCATTACCGCCGCATGTTCGCCATCGATGTGGGGCGCCTGATCAATGACGAGCTGCGCATGTTCCGCAGCCGCCTGCCGAACACGCGCATCCACCTCGCCGAGGACCGGGTGTTCTACTACCGCAATTCCGTGTACGGGTACGACCATGTTGAGAACCCGAAGATTGCGCTGGCCTTCCAGCGGGAGGTGATCAACAACATCCTGCCCGAGGTCCAGCCCGACCTGATCCATTGCAACGACTGGATGACCGGGCTGATACCCGCCATGGCCCGCCGGATGAACATCCCGTGTCTGATGACCGTGCACAACATCCACACGTACGACAGCACACTCTCGGCCATCGAGGACAGCGGGGTCGACGCCGCGGTGTTCTGGAAATATCTGTATTTCAAGCGGGTGCCCTCCAACTACGAGGAATCCCGGGACAGCAACCTCGTGGACCTGCTGGCCAGCGGGATCTTCGGCTCGCACTTCATCAATACGGTGAGCCCGACCTTCCTGCACGAGGTGGTTGACGGCCGGCATGATTTCGTGCCGCCGCAGATCCGCCAGGAAATGGCGCAGAAGCTCAAGGCCGGCTGTGCCTTCGGCATCCTGAACGCCCCGGACCCGTCCTTCGATCCCGCCCGGGATACGAACCTGGCCGCGACGTATACCGCCGACACGCATATCGATGGCAAGCTGGCCAACAAGCTGGCGTTCCAGGAGCGCGCGGGGTTGCGGCGTGATCCGCATGCCCCGATCTTCTTCTGGCCGTCGCGTTTGGACCCGATCCAGAAGGGATGCCAGCTGCTGACCGACATCCTGTACCGGGTGATATCGCGTTACTGGAAGGACAACCTCCAGGTGGCGCTGGTGGCCAACGGGCCCTACCAGAAGCATTTCCGCGACATCCTGCGGCACCACGACTTCTATGGCCGGGTGGCGGTGTGCGATTTCGACGAGGGCCTGTCGCACCTGGCCTATGCGGCGTCCGATTTCTGCCTGATGCCGTCCCGGTTCGAGCCGTGCGGCCTGCCGCAGATGATCAGCGCCCTGTACGGGACGCTGACGGTGGCCCATGATACCGGCGGGTTGCATGACACGGTGCACCACCTGGATGTTTCCAAGGACCGGGGCAACGGGTTTGTATTCGAAACCTACGACAGCAACGGGTTGTCCTGGGCGATGGACCAGGCCATGGCCTTTTACCACCTGCCGGCCGAGGTCCGCCGGGTCCAGCTGGCCCGCGTCATGCGGGAGTCGGCCACCGAGTTCAACCATGGCGTCGCGGCCAAACGCTATATCGACATGTACGAGCAAATGCTCCAGCGCCCGCTGGTCCAACCGTTCTGATGCCTGCCTCATCCCGACAACCCGCCGCTCGTCAACGGGTCCTGCGCCGGGAACCGTTCGGGACCGATCCGTACCTCGACCACTTCCGCACCGTGATCAAACAGCGCCGGGAACGTGTGGCGGCCATGGAGCAACGCCTGACCGGCGGCGCCATGAGCCTGGCTGATTTTGCGTCCGGTCATACCTATTTCGGCCTGCACCGGCAGGGGGACGGGTGGGTGCTCCGCGAACGGGCGCCGTATGCCACCGCCCTGTTCCTGGTGGGTCGGTGGAACGACTGGTGGGAGACGCCCGATTGCGCGTTCCAGCGGGTGGATGACGCCGGCACCTGGGAATTGCAGGTGCCGCCCGGGATGTTGAACCATGGGGACCGTTACCGGCTGCGCGCCCGCTGGCCGGGCGGCGGAGGGGACCGCGTCCCTTCGCATGCGCGGTACGTGGTGCAGGATCCGGAGACCCACGCGTTTTATGCGCAGGTGTGGGACCCGCCCGAACCGTACCGGTGGAAGCGGCCCGCGTGGCGGCGCCGGCCCGGGGCGCCATTGGTCTACGAAACGCATGTCGGCATGGCCCAGGAGAAGCAGGGCGTGGGGTCGTACCGGGAATTCACCGAGAACATCCTGCCGCGCATCGCCCATGCCGGCTACGACACGATCCAGTTGATGGCGGTGATGGAACATCCCTATTACGCCTCGTTCGGTTACCAGGTGGCCAACGGGTTTGCGCCGTCGTCCCGTTTCGGCACGCCGGACGATTTCAAGCAACTGGTGGACATGGCTCATGCGTTCGGCCTGGCGGTGGTGATCGACCTGATCCATTCCCATGCCGTACGCAACGAGATCGAGGGGTTGAGCCGGTTCGACGGCTCGGAGACCCTGTATTTCCATGCCGGGCCGCGCGGGTTGCACCCGGCCTGGGATTCCCGCTGCTTCAACTACGGCAAGACCGAGACCCTGCACCTGCTGCTGTCCAACTGCCGGTTCTGGCTGGACGAGTTCCATGTGGATGGGTTTCGGTTCGACGGGATCACGAGCATGTTGTATCACGACCATGGGCTGGGCCGGCCGTTCGACCGGTATGACCGTTACTTCGATGCCGGGGTGGACGAGGACGCGCTGGCGTACCTGACCCTGGCGAATACGCTGATCCACCGGTTGCGGCCCGACGCCCTGACGGTAGCCGAGGATGTCAGCGGCATGCCCGGCCTGGCGGCGCCGGTGGCGGAAGGCGGGTGCGGGTTCGATTACCGGCTGGCCATGGGGATTCCCGATCTCTGGTTCAAGCTGTTGAAGGACGTGCCCGATGAAGCCTGGCCGGTGGGGCATATCTGGACCGAGCTCAACAACCGCCGGGCGGATGAACGGACCATCAGCTATGTCGAATGCCATGACCAGTCCATCGTCGGCAGCAAGACCGCCGCGTTCGAGCTGATGGATGCGGCCATGTACCGGCACATGCAGGCGGATGATCCGGACCTGACCATTGATCGCGGCATGGCCCTGCACAAGCTGATCCGGCTGTTGACCCTGTTCACGGCGGGGCACGGGTACCTCAATTTCATGGGCAACGAGTTCGGTCATCCCGAATGGGTGGATTTTCCCCGCGCGGGCAACGGGTGGTCGTACCATTACGCCCGCCGCCAGTGGTCGTTGCGCGACAACCCGGGACTCAAGTACCGGTTCCTGGCGGAGTTTGACCGGGCGATCATGACCCTGGCCCGGGAACATGACCGGCTGGACATTGCCGCACCCCGGTTGCTGGGCATCCATGAAGCGGACAAGTTCCTGGCGTTTGAACGCGGCGGACTGGTGGTGCTGGTCAACCTGCATCCCTCCCAGTCGGTGGCGGATTACGCGGTGGATGTGGATCCGGGCCGGTACCAGTGGGTGATGGACAGTGATGAGGCACGGTTTGGCGGACAGGGGCGGATCCGGGCCGGCCAGGACTATTTCAGCCGGCCGCGGGAGGGCCAGGGTTCCGGCGGGCGGTGCGGGTTGCAGGTGTATGTGCCCAGCCGGTGTGCGCTGGTGTTGCGCCGGCTGGATCAGCCGGACGGGGACAAGCCGGCGCGCCGGCAGCGTACGGCATAAGGCTTACGGAGGACGGACCATGCAGACGGACACGCGGCATCCCGAGCACCAGTACCTGGACCTGTTGCGCGATATCCTGGCCAACGGGTCGAGAAAGGAAATTTTCCTGACCCCGGAGGTCAAACAGCAATATGCCACCCGGGGTGAGGACCTGCCGACCATCACGTCGGTGTTCGGCCGACAGATCCGGTTCGATGTGGCCGTTGGGTTCCCCCTGCTGACGACCAAGAAAATGTTCGTGCGCGGCATCATCCTGGAACTGCTGTGGTTCCTCAGCGGAAGTTCGAACATCAAGTTTTTGGCCGATCACAACGTGCATATCTGGGATGAGTGGGCCTACAAGCGGTATTACAAGCACTGCCGCAAATTGAGTCAGCCGGCGCCCACGCAGGAGGAATTCATTGCGCGGCTGAAGGTGGAACCGGCCGACAGCGAGTTTGTCCGCCTGTGGGGCGACCTGGTCACCATTTACGGCCGGATGTGGCGGCGGTGGCCGGCCAGCGACGGGCGCGAGATCGACCAGCTGGGCTGGTGCATCACGGGATTGCGTGACAAGCCGTTCCGGAAATCCTACATGGTCTCGGCCTGGAACCCGGACTTCATCTACGCGATGGCGTCGCCGGGCAATGCCAACGAGGTGCCGCCGTTCTGTCATACCATGTACCAGTTCTCGGTGACGGGCTCGAACCGGCTGAACCTTGGGCTGTACCAGCGCAGTGCGGACGTGTTCCTCGGGGTTCCGTTCAACATTGCCAGCTACGCACTGCTGTTGCAGATGGTGGCGCAGGTCACGGGACTGGAGCCGGGTGAGCTGGTGCATACCTTCGGTGACGTGCATGCCTATTCCGACCATGTGGGGCCGATTACCGAGCAACTGGGGCGGGAACCGCGGCCGTTTCCGGTGATGCGCCTCAACCCGGCGGTGCGCGAAATTGACGGGTTCAAGCTGGAGGACTTCACGCTGGAAAGCTACGACCCGCATCCCGCCATCAAGGCGCCGATCACCAACGTGGGAGGGTTCTGACATGCCGGTCCGGGTATCCATCGTTTGTGCCCTGGGCCGGAACCGCGCCATCGGCCGCCGGCAGGAACTCCCGTGGCGGTTGCCGGAGGATCTCAAGCGGTTCAAGCGGCTGACGATGAACCACGTGATGATCATGGGGCGCAAGACCTTCGAATCGATCGGCCGGCCGTTGCCCGGCCGGAGCCATGTGATCGTGACCCGGAACCCGACGTTTCTTGCGGCGGGATGCGCGGTGTGCGGCGGGCTGGGCGAGGCGCTGGATGCGGCCCGGCAGTTGGATGCGGAACAGTACCGGTCGGGGGAGGTGTTTGTGATCGGGGGTGGCGAGATTTACGTCCAGGCCATGGAACAGGCCGACCGCCTGTATCTGACGCTGGTGGATGATGCGCCGGCCGATGCCGATACGTTCTTTCCCGAATATACGGAGGCGTTCCCGCAGGTGGTGGCAACATCCGAAACCGAATGCAACGGACACCGTCTCACATTCGAGGTGCGGGAGCGCGCGGTTTCGGTTTCCTGAACCGCGTATGAATTGCCACGGCACCTCATAATGATCGTTTGCAGCGACGTTGAAGATGGAGCACGGACGATACAGGGTGAAACGCCGAAGGCCGGGAAAAGTGTGTTAATTACATCAGAATATATTAACGGACAACAGCTTATCTACAACGTCCCCATTCGTCGTCCCCATTCGTCTCGTGAGGGTGTACCTGCGGCGGCCCCACGCGTCTTCACCGCACTCCGGCTAGGTTGCCCACGAAACGCACCTCCGGCTTGCGCGAGCCCCTCCACGCAATGGCGTGCGGAATGCCGGGGTAGACGTCGAAGAAGTTGTCGGACATGGGTTTCCGCCCGGCAAGATCGAGACAGACACCCCACACAAACGTGCGGCTTGTGAAGATCGCCTTTCCGGCATGCATCCGAACCTTGAGCTGCGGGGGAGACCACCTCAAGTCCTTGAAGAACGGCAGCAACAGTCGGTTCCGCGCCACCACGGCATCACCTTTCATGAACATGGCGAAGGCGGCGGCGGAGGCCGGATGTTTCCATTCGCGTTTCCTGAATGAGGCGATCCGTGTGGAAGCATTGGGAGGCAGGTCCACCGGCAAGGATTGGTCCATCGGCAGGCCGCCGGCTAGGTTGAAAAGCCCATACCGTACCGTGCCGCTCCACGTTTGGGAGTGCTCGTTGACGCCGAATACGACAATGTCGTCATCCTCCTCGGCCACGATGACATGCAGTGGCTGCATAGCGCGCCGCACCGCCGCGAAAGCCGGCGTGCGCCGCAGGTAGTAGTCCACGATGGTCCAACTCCGTGTCGCGGGCCAGCAGTCGTTGTACATCCAGAAGATTGCCGACGACGTGTCGAACATGCGGCGCCGGAAGTTCTCGCAATACTCGCGGAGGGCTTCGCCCTGAATCAGGCCGCCCCAGTAGGTGAACTCCTCGATGCTCAGCTTCCGGATGTCTTTGCCCAGCCACTGCGCGACCATCTGGTCCGGGTAACTCGGCTCGCCCCAACTATCAACGGAGTTGTCATGAATCTGCCACGCAAATGACTGAACATACCGTTGATCCTTCGGCAGGCACGCCAGCATGGTGGGCAGGGACGTGGGACCGAGCGTGCCGCCCTCGTTGGGAAAGCGGCACACCATCTTCCGATAGTCGCGGAAGTCGGTATTCTGCATGCCAACGGACCACGGATGCTGATCGCCGGCTTCGTCCGCGTTCGGGTTCAGGCCATCGGGCGAATAGGGGGAACTTGGCTGGTAGTACCGCCCGGGGTCTTCCTCCGCCAGTAGCCGCGGAATCGTCAGGTGAAACAGGGCATGATCGGGATACACCACACCGCGATCATACCCCCAGTTCCATGCGCCCCATTCCATTTCGTTGTTACCGCACCAGATCGCCAGACTCGGGTGCGGCGCCAGCCGTCGGATGTTGAAACGGGCCTCCTCCCTCACACTGTTGTGGAAGGCTTCGTCCTGCACCGGGAACTTGGCGCAGGCGAAGATGAACTCCTGCCAGACCAGAATGCCTTTCTCGTCGCACAACTCGTAGAAATCATCCGACTCGTACAGGCCTCCGCCCCACACACGAAGCATGTTGAAGTTCGCTTCCAGCGCGAGATCCGTGACCTTGTCGTAGCGCTGGCGATCCGCCCGCGGAAAGATCATGTCTACCGGCACAAAGTTGCCGCCCTTGACGAAGATCTTCCGGCCGTTGATCTCGATGGTAAAGTATCGACCCTTGTCGGGGTGCGGGTACTGGTTGATCCGAACGTGGCGGAAGCCGATCCGCGATGAACGGTCCCCAATCCGTTTCCCGCCCGCGGAAAGCGAGACGCGGATCGTGTAGAGCTTCTGCCCGCCGTGCTTCACCGGCCACCACAGTTCAGGGTCGGTTACCTGGACAGAGACCTCCACTGGACTGAGTCCCGGCTTGATCTCCACGTCCACGGTCGCCTTCCTCCCGGCCTCGGGGACTTCCAGGGTCAGCTTGCCGCGGCACGGCTTGTCGGTCAGTCCCTCAACAAACAACCGGCCCCGGATGGTTCCGGTCTTCAGGTTGGCCGACAGGTCTGCCAACGGAACAAACCTATCCAGCCGCACCGGGTCGGACGTCCACTCCAGTCGCACGGGCTTAGTGATTCCCACGTTGATGAGGCGCGTGGACCAGTCCCAGCTGAACTGGCATTGCGGCTTCCGGAGCCAATGCCGCTTGTGCAGGCGGGCGTCCAGCCCCACACCCCAGCCCTCGACTGGCTTCTCGGCCGCATGAAAGAGCCCGCCATCGAGATGAACGGTCAGCAGATTCCTCCCGGGCTTCAACTTTCCGGTGACCTCGATCCGGCAGGGGTGAAACGAATTGGCGTGCTTGCCGATCTCCTGGCCGTTGAGCACGATCGTGGCGGCCAGATCGAGCCCCTCGAAATGGAGCCACGCCCGCCCTTTGAGCGTCACCCGTGGCGCAGTGAAGAACCGCCGATAGCTCCAGATGCACTCTTCCACCCAGCGGGCAGCCAGACAGTTGGTCTCAACGTAGGGATCCTTGATCCACCCCTGTTTCCATACATCCATGTGGATTTCGCCGGGGACCTCGGCGTCAATGTACCGGGCCTCGTCGACTTCTTCCCGGTTCGCATGGTCGGCGCGCCCCCGCTGGCCATCCGCCCACCGCACCCGCCACGTTCCATTCAAATCAAGTTGCTTGAGCATAGCGTTTCGATCTCCTCAGCCCTCTTCGGTCATCCTTCCAGCAGAACGTCCGGCCTCTGCCTGAGCCGCGCTAGCGGCGATAGGCAGCAGGCCGTGGTTCGACCGCATCATTCGTAGTGGGTCCACATGCGGAGGATCTTCACGGTCTTGATATCCTCCAGCACTTCATAGACCAGTCGGTGTTGGATGTTGATTCTTCTGGAGTATGCCCCATGGAGTTCACCAACCAACTTCTCATAGGGGGGCGGCGTCTGGAACGGATTCTTGGCAAGCACGGCAAGCAATTCCTCTGCCTTCGGCCGTAGGCCGGAGGCAGATAGTTTCTTGGCGTCCTTCTTGGCGTGCGAGGTGAAGACAAGCGCCCAGGTCACCACTCAATCTCCCGACTGCATTTTGACGCAGGCGTCTTCATTCCCTTGACAATCGATTCCTTCATGCCGGGGATGCTCGCCAGAAGCAGCGTTTCCTGTATGGCTCGCCAGTCGTCTTCTGAAATCAGAACGCCATTGCTCCTTTTGCCCGTAATCTGGATGGGCTCGTGTGAGAGCGCCACTTCGTCGAGAAGCGAATAGAGTTTTGTCCGCGCCAGAGTTGCAGTCAGGGTCGTCATTGTTGAAATCCTCCTCATGTCGTACGTCATATCGTACGTCCTTGAGTCGTTCAAGTCAAAGACATTCAATCTTCTTGTCGAACGTTGAGAAACTCAGGGACAAAATATTTGCAGAAATTAGTGGAAATTGCACCTGCTGTTTCCTTTAAGAGTATAGGGGGACCGGATGGTCCGGTTTCGGGGAGGAGACATCATGAGACACTCTCGGATCAAGGCCGATGGGGCTGGATACTACCACTGCATGTCACGGATCATCGAACGGCGCTTCGTGCTGGGCGATGTCGAAAAGGAACGACTACTCAACCGGATGCGCCAGCTGGCCGTTTTTGGCGGCATCGAAATCCTCGCTTACAGCTTCCTATCCAACCACTTCCACGTATTGGCCTATGTGCCCGAGAAACGGGAAGTCACCGATGCCGAACTCATCGAACGGCTGGGGCATATCTTCCAGCCGTATCGTGAAATTCCGGGGACACGCAAGCTGTCCTGACCCGGAGGACTCACGTTCGAGGTGCGGGAGCGCGGGGCTTCGGTTTCCTGAATAACAGGAACAGGCCGGCGCCGGCTCCGGCAAGGCAGATGGTTCCGGCCCGGTCCAGCGGCCAGCCGTGTTCCGGCAGGGTGCGGTCGAGCATGGCATCGGCCGGGTCGGCCGGGTTGTAATAGACGGTGACGGTGCGGCCGACCGGGAAGACGCACCGTTCTTCCATGGCGGACGGGCTGGCGGTCGCCTCAGACCGTATCTCCGGCACGAGAGGGGCCAGGCAGTCGACGGCGGCCTCGACCGAATCAGTTTCCGGGGTCATCAGCGTCAGGCGGTCCCCGGCATACGGGTTGGTCCCGACGGTGTAGGCGTAGGCCACCTCGGGCCGGAAGTGGATCGGGTTGCCGGAGTCTGTCCCGGGCGGGGCCGGTTGACGAACCACCCGTGCCAGGTAGAGCGTTCCCTGCGTAGAGGGCCATTCCTCCAGCCTGCGCTGTTCGGTCCGGAGCATGGCAGCCAGACGAAAGCAACCGATTCCCAGCAGAACCAGACCGAGACAACTACCCAGGTAGGCGAGGATGAAGGTTCGGGATGGCGGGGTGAAGTCTGGCATGGCGGTTATCCGGCGCGGAACATCTGGCCCATGCGGTTGCCCAGCAGGCAGGAGGCCCACAACAGGGCGGAGGCCAGCAAGGCCATGGCCCATACCCCCAGGGCAGCCGCGACATTGACACCGTTCTCCAATCCTTCCATCAGCGTATAGATGGCCTTGGTGATGGGGTAGAAGGTTTCCGTCTGGGCCAGGATCAGGCTGTCGGAGACCTCGAGCATGGAGAACACGAAGCACAGGATGCCGCCGGCCACGAGATGGGCGGACACCAGCGGCAGGGTGATGCGGCGGATGACGCGGCCGGGTGAGGCGCCCAGGTTGGCGGCGGCCTCCTCGTACACGACGCTGGTTTGTTCCAAGCCGGCGTGGGCGGCCCGCACCATGTAGGGCAGGCGCCGGATCCCGTAACTGATGGCCAGCAGGAGCATCGGGTTGTACCGTGGGTCCATGAGGGTGCCGGGCCAGCGCCCGGAGAAGCAACCGAGGTATCCGAACGCAATCACGATGCCGGGAACCGCCAGGGGAAGCATGGCGGCCGCGTCAAGCAGGTTGCCGCCGCGAATCCGCGACCGGACGCACAGCCAGGCGATGCCGAACCCCAGCGCGATGTCGAGCAGGGCGGCACCTGAAGCGAGCAGCAGGCTGTTGACCAGCGCCCCGCGGGTCAGGTCCGATGCCATGGCGCGCCCGAAGAAGGCGAAGGTCCAGCCCTCGGGCAGGATGGTCAGGAACCAGCGGCGTCCGACGGAAAGCAGGATCACGCTCAGGTGGGGAAGCAGGGCTACTGCCAGCACGAGCCCGAACGCCAGGTAGAACAACAGGGTGGCAGGCCGTGACAGGGGACGTTCGGTGCGCCGCACGCTCAGGCGGCCGAGCGTGGCCACGGTGCGCTGGCGATGCAGCAGGTGCTTGCTGATCCAGAACCCGGCGGCGGCCACCACGAGGATCAGCGACACCTGGGCATGGCCGATGGGGTTGGTGCCGACGGTGCTCACATTGTCGTAGATCAGGACCGGGAGCACGCCGCGGACCCCGAACACCAGCGGGGTGCCGAGTTCCGTGAACGACCAGATGAACACCAGGATCAGGCCGGCGAACAGGCCCGGCCCGGCCAGCGGCAGGGTGACACGCCGGAAGACGCGGGCCGGTGAGGCGCCCAGGTTGGCGGCGGCCTCCTCCAGCGAGGGGTCGATGTTGGCCAGCGCGGCGACCAGGTTTAGGTACAGGACGGGGAACAGGTGGAGGGTTTCCAGCAGGATCACGCCCAGCAGGGGATAGGCGCCCAACCAGTCAACGGGATGATCGGTCCAGCCGAGGCGCATCAGGAGTGTGCTCAGGGCGCCGCACCGGGCGAGTACCAGTTTCATGCCCACGGCGCCGACGAACGGCGGGAGAATCAACGGGACCAGGATCAGGCCGGAGAACAGTGCTTTGCCGGGGAAGCGGTAGCGGGCCATGACCGAGGCCAGCGGCAGGGCCACCACGAAACAGGCCACGGTAACCAGGGCGGCGATCACGAAGCCGCGCAGGATGGCTTCGAGCTGGCGGGGTTCCTGGAACAGGGCTTTCAGGTAAAGCAGGGAGAATCCCTGCTCGTCCGTCATGGCACGCTGGAAGCTGTGGGCGATGGGCCAGATGAGAAAAACGCCCAGGAAACCGATGACCGCTGTGGCCAGCAGAAGGGTGCGCACCGGAATTTGGAAGGGCTTTCTCATGGCGTATCCGGCAGGGCGATCGTGTGATTTATCTCGGCGGCCCAGTCGCCGGTTTGTCCCCGCTGCAGGGAGAGCATGAAATCGTTGGTCAGGGTGGCCTTGAGGGCATGCCCCGCGGCGTCGAGCCGGACGGAGACGGTGGGTCCGTTCATCCGGAAATCGGCGACGGCGGCATGGAAACGGTTGGCATCGGGAGCGGACGATGCGGCGGGACGGAGATGTTCCGGGCGGATCATGCAGGTCAGACGGTCGCCGGCGGCGGGGCGGGAATCCCGGGTCCAGACCGCCTGGAGGCTCCCCAGCGGGGTGTCGAGCATGACCCGGTCGGGTCCGGTCACGGTCTTGACGGTGGCGGGGATCAGGTTGGATTCCCCGAGGAAGTCGGCGCAGAAGACATTGGGCGGGCGGTGGTAGAGGTCGAACGGTTTGCCCACGGCGCACAGGCGGCCGTTGCGCATGACGGCCATCCGGTCGGCCAGCGAGAGGGCCTCGGACTGGTCGTGCGTAACGTAGACGAAGGTGATGGCCGTTTCGCGGTGAAGCCGGGCGATTTCCTCGCGCATGTCGTGGCGCAGTTTCGCATCGAGGTTCGACAGCGGTTCGTCCAGCAGGATCACATCGGGATTCAGCACCAGCGCCCGTGCCAGCACCACGCGCTGCTGCTGGCCGCCGGACAATTGGCCGGGCAGGCGGGCGCCCAGTCCCGCCAGGCCGACCTGTTCCAGGGTGCGGTTGACCCGTGCTTCGATTTCCGCGCGTTTGACCTTTTGTTCGACGAGGCCGAACGCGATGTTGTCGCGCACATTAAGGTGGGGCCAGAGCGCATAATTCTGGAATACCATAGGGGCGCCGCGCCGGTAGGGGGGCAGTCCGGATACGTCGCGGCCGCGGAGCAGGATGGTGCCGCGGTCGGCGGTTTCGAGTCCGGCCAGGATCCGGAGCAGGGTGGTTTTGCCGCAACCGGACGGGCCCAGCAGGAAGAAGAGTTCCCCGGCGTTGGCGTTGAGGGTGACATCGTCGAGGGCGATCACCGAACCGAACCGTTTTTCCAGGTGCTGGATCTCGATGGTGGGTGTGTTCATGGAGTCGTTCATCCTTGGGGGTTGGGCGCCGGTTCGGGAGGTGGTTGTTTGCCGGCGGCCAGTGCGCGGTACCGGCGGCGGGCGGCTTCGGACCAGGCGTTCATGGTTTCAAGGCGGAACCGTGAATCGTTCCACTGGTTGAGGAGGGTTTCCATGCCGGCAACGGTCACGGGAGGACGGCAGAGGGCGGCCACCCGGTCCGGATCGGCGCCGGCGTCGAGGATGGCATGCCAGGCGGCGGCCAGATCGGTTTGCGGCTCGATCATCCAGCAACCGAGCAGGTCGTTGATCAGCCGCCAGCGGCGGCTGCCGAGGGCGTCGTTGTAGACGAAGCCGGCTTCGAGGTCATAGGGGCGCATGCGCGGAGCGACGGGTTGGTCATACAGGTCGCGGCGGACCGGCAGGCGGTAGAGGGCGAACCGTTGCCCGTTGGTTCCGGCGGGCTGGAACAGGATGCGCTGGCCGGTTTCCGACAGGGCGAAGGTGATGAAATGGGCGGCCAGGTCGGGGGCGGGACCGCCGCGCAGGGCGCCGATGGAATCGGCGCCGATCATCGTGGCGTGGGGAGGGAGGATGAATACCAGGGCATCGGATCCGACGGAATCCATGACGGTCTGGGCGTACTGGTCGATTACCATGCCGGCGGCGGCTTCGCCGTTGGCCACCTCGCGGGGGGTGGTGCCGCCGCCCTCGCTGAAGGTCCGGACATTGGCGCTGATCCGGGTGAGCAGGTTCCAGCCCCGTTCGAACCCGAGCGCCTGGAGGATGATCTCGTAGCACATGTGCACGGCGCCGCTGGCGCGCGGGTCGCCGGAAGCCAGCCAGGTACGGTATTCGGGGCGGCCGAGATCCTCCCAGGTGACGGGAGTGGGCAGGCCCATGCGGTCGATGATGACGCGGTTGTACAGGATGCCGAAGCTGCTCAGGGCCACGCCGAACCAGCGGTTGGACGGGTCATAGACCGCCGAGCCGGCGCAGGTGGGCGGGATGGCGGACAGGACATCGGGCGGGATGGTGACAGGGGTGAGCCAACCCTGATCGATGGCGGTCAGGTAGGGGGCGATGCCGCCGCCGAACAGGAGGTCGACGCCGGGCCGGTCGGGCATGGCGGCGTAGCGGGATTCCAGATCCTTGAGCATCTTGGCTGTGCCGCCGGCATCGAGCCACTGGATGGTGACGTTCCGGCCGGTTTGTTCGCGCATCCAGGTGCTGAAGGCGCGGCTGTATTCCTGGCGGACTTCGCGGCGGTGCGGGGAGAGGATGGCCAGGGTTTCGGTGGAAGCCGGTGTGGCGGGATCGTCGGACCGGAAGGATCCGAGCATGACGAGATACGGCAGGGCCGCAATCGCCACAAAAAGAAGTCCGCTGAAAGTTCGCATCATGGTGTCGGGGGCAGACTATACGATCCTGCAATTCGCGGTACAAGCACAGGATGGCGTGCGGTCGCCGCCGTCTGGTTTGGGGTGGATCGCGTTGCTTGCCCTGCCTTGGCGAAGCGGGGTCCCTAACGGCGTCGGGAGTTGAAAGG
>Ga0156641_1110_pt1 | contig 30870 bp, 31 predicted proteins | sample RifOxyC3_FD_110715 | JGI IMG/M metagenome (GOLD analysis project Ga0156641, IMG submission 110715) | Lentisphaerae bacterium RIFOXYC12_FULL_60_16 | reverse complement strand
CGGCTGGCGCAGCGGGTAACGGTCTGCCTGCTGTTTGGTTGGTGCCTGGCCTGGCTGGTGGTCAACAGCATCAGCGGGCCGGCGGGCCGGTTGCGCAGTCCGGTCTACAGTGAGCCGGTCCAGCGGTTGGAGTCGGCCTGCCGCGCGATACGCGAATCCGGTCTGCCGGGTGATGTCCTGGTGTGCGGTGGCGGCGGGTTTATCAGCTTGTGGACGGGCCGGCGCGTGGTTTCGCTGGATGCACAGATCGGGCCGGATGGTACGTTGAAAGCATTCAACATTCCGCCGGGTATCGCTTTCGTGTTGTCGGGTGAAGGTGAATTTGTCGATTACCGGAGCCGTTTCATGGAGCCGTTCCTGGACGCCAACCGGGGCCGGGTCGAGGTGTTCCACCGCGAACAGGAAACCACGGTTTACCGGGTTCTGGAACGCTGATGGTGGATGTCCGTTTTGGATTGCGCGCGGTCAACAAAACGGCTTACATTGCACCCATGTTTTTAATCGGGTACCCGTCTAAGGGTGCCACAATTAGGTAAAAGGAGAGGGTGGTTATGGAAAGCGTAATGATTCCGTCGATCTGGTGGGTGGCGCCGATTGCGTCCCTGCTGGCACTGGGGTTTGCCGGGTATTTCTATAAGGCGGTTCTGGGGGCCAATCCCGGTACGGTCCGCATGCAGGAAATCGCGGGATATGTCCGGGAAGGTGCGATGGCCTACCTGTTCCGCCAGTACAAGGTGGTGTCCCTGGTGTTCCTCGTTCTCCTGGTGATCCTGGGGGCGCTGGCCTATTTCGGGATCCAGAACCCGTTTGTACCGATTGCATTCCTGACGGGTGGTTTTTTCTCCGGGCTTTGCGGTTACATTGGTATGCGTACGGCCACCATTGCCTCGTCGCGCACCGCGCAGGGTTGCAGTGAAGGGCTGAACCGCGGGCTGCAGGTGGCGTTCCGGTCGGGCGCGGTCATGGGTCTGGTGGTGGTGGGTTTCGGCCTGCTTGACATCTGCCTGTGGTACTGGGTCCTGGCCAAGTTTGTCTATCTCCCGAACCTGTACCTGGCTGAGCCGCTCAAGTTCCTGGGTATGACCGTTGTCCCGGCGAACTGTTCCGAGATGGAAGCCATGGTCTATATCACCACCACGATGATCACGTTCGGGATGGGCGCCTCGACACAGGCCCTGTTTGCCCGCGTGGGTGGCGGCATCTATACCAAGGCCGCCGATGTGGGCGCGGACCTGGTGGGCAAGGTGGAAGCCGGAATTCCCGAGGATGATCCCCGCAATCCCGCGACCATCGCCGACAATGTGGGCGACAATGTGGGCGATGTGGCCGGCATGGGCGCGGACCTCTACGAATCCTATTGCGGTTCGATTCTCGCCACGGCGGCGCTGGGCGCGGCAGTGGGCGTGCATCATTTAAGCAAGGTGGCCAATCTGGGCGAGGAGGCGACGATGGCTGCCCTGAAGCAGGCCGCCGGCCTGGTGACCGCCCCGATGGTGGTGGCCGGTGTGGGCACGCTGTTGTCCATCGCGGGTATTTTCATGGTCAAGTGCCGCGAAGGGGCCACGCAGAAGAACCTGTTGAAGGCGCTGTTGACCGGTACCCTGGGCAGTTCGGTGATGATTGTCATCGCCCTGCTCATCATGGCGGGCCTGGGGATGATTTCCTGGGGTGTGTTGTTTGCCGTTGTCGCCGGACTGGTGTCGGGCGTTGTCATCGGGCAGTCAACCGAGTATTACACCTCCGACGAATACGGTCCCACCAAGGGGATCGCCGAACAGGCGAAAATGGGTCCGGCCACGACGATCATCGACGGGTTGGCGACCGGCATGTATTCGGCCGGTCTCCCGGTGATCACGATCGTGATCGGCATCATCTGTGCCTTCGGGTTTGCCGGCGGATTCACCGATATGAGCATGGGTCTCTACGGGATCGGGTTTGCCGCGGTCGGCATGCTCGCCACCCTGGGCATCACGCTGGCGACCGATGCCTATGGTCCCATCGCCGACAACGCCGGCGGCAATGCCGAGATGGCGCACCTGCCTCCGGAAGTGCGGGAACGCACGGATGCCCTGGATTCCCTGGGCAACACCACGGCTGCCACGGGCAAGGGGTTTGCCATCGGGTCCGCGGCCTTGACGGCCATGGCCCTGCTGGCCGCCTACATCGAGGAAGTAAAACTGTGGGTGGGTAAGCTGGCCGGACCCGACGGTGTGTTCATGGGGATGAGCCGGCTGGAGGCCAAGGCGGCCGACCTGATGACGTTTGTCGACAAGTATGAATTGCATATCATGAATCCGCTGCTGATCTGCGGCTTGTTCCTGGGCGGCATGATGGCGTTCGTGTTCTGCGCGATGACCATGAAGGCCGTGGGCCGTGCGGCGGGCGCCATGGTGAATGAAGTGCGACGCCAGTTCCGGGAAAAACCCGGGATCATGCTGGATACCGAGAAACCCGACTATGCGACCTGCGTGGCGATTTCGACCGCAGGCGCCCAGCGCGAAATGCTGGTGCCGTCCCTGATGGCAATCGTCATCCCGGTTGTGACCGGGCTGGTGCTGGGTGTGCCGGGTGTGATGGGTCTGCTGGCAGGCGGCCTGGCAACCGGGTTCGTCCTGGCGACGATGCTGAACAATGCGGGCGGCGCCTGGGATAACGCCAAGAAATCCATCGAGAAGGGCGCACACGGCGGAAAATATCTCAAGAATGCCAAGGGCGAATACGTGGATGTCGCGGGCAATGTCGTTGCCGACAAGTCAAAGGCCAAGAACCCGGTTCATGGCGCTGCGGTGATCGGTGACACCGTGGGGGATCCCTGCAAGGATACCAGTGGTCCCGCGTTGAACATCCTGATCAAGCTGATGACCATGGTGAGCGTGGTGTTCTCGCCGGTGGTGGTGAAATATTCGCCCGTCATCCAGGAATGGTTGCGCATCAACACGCGCTGATCGTCCCGGATGATGCAGCGATGAAACAACCGCGGGGCGCCTGACGGCGCCCCGCCTGCTTGAAGGATCATGAAACTCCTATTCCTCGGAACCGGAACGTCTGTCGGGGTGCCTGTGATCGGGTGTGATTGCCCGGTTTGTGTCTCGCCGGATCCCCGCAACCGCCGGCTCCGGTCCAGCCTGTATGTGGAAGCCGGGGGGACGGCGTTGGTGGTGGATACCGGGCCGGATTTCCGGGAGCAGATGTTGCGGCATCATATCCGGCGTTTGGACGCTGTCTGCTTTACGCATTCCCATGCCGACCATGTGTTCGGATTCGACGACATCCGCCGGTTCAACACCATCCAGGATGCGATCATTCCGGCCTATGCCGTGCCGGGAACCATGGATGACCTGATGCGTATTTTCGACTATGTGCACCGGGGCGATCCCGTGCCCGGGGTCTATCGGCCCCGCATTGATTTCCGTGTGATCCGGGAACCGTTTCAGGTTGGAGCGATCCGTGTAACGGCCTGTCCGGTGGATCACGGGCCCAAGCCGACGGTGGGTTACCGGTTTGAGGCCGGGGGGAGACGGGTGGGGTATTTTCCCGACTGTCTGCGGATGGATGCCGCAACGGTCCGGCAGTTGCAAGGATTAGATATCATGATCCTGGATGCCCTGCGGCACCGGCCGCACAGCACGCACCTGACCGTGGCGGACAGTGTGGCCCTCCTGCAGTCCATCGGGGCCCGGCAATCCTACCTGGTGCATCTCTGCCACGAACTGGACCATGCCGCCACACAGACCGGGTTGCCGCCCGGCATCGACGTCTCACATGACGGTTTGGTGTGTAACCTTCAATAAAAACCGGCCCCACCCGTGGGGGGTGAGGCCGGTTCGTGTTTACCGTTGGTGACGCAGCTTATTCAGCCGCGGCGTCGCCTTCCTGGACCTTATTGACTTCGGTGACCTTTTTCAGGGCCACTTTGCCATCCTTCTCAATGCCCATGCCGATCACGTTGACCTGGACTCCGATGAAATCATCGAGATTCAGGACATCGGCCTTGGGGGCGGGCAATTTTACCGCGGCACCCTTGGCGTCGGTCAGGGTATAGGTGGTTACGTCTTCGCCCTTTTTGTTGGCCTTGGTTTCCTTGGCAATCGTACCGGTCAGGGTGATTTCCTTGAGTTCGAGCTTGGCGGGTTTCTCAGCAGCGACCGCTGCGGCGCCTTCCGCCATGACCATCGACGTTGCCACGAACAGAACGGCCAGACTGCATGCTACCAGACGCTTCATGGTGTTACTCCTTTTGATTAAAAGATGACTGCCGACTGCTTGCACAGACCTGATGCAGATGTGGCGGTGAAGGTAGCAACAACGAGGCGGGGAATCAAGTTGTGATTGGCCGCCCCTGCGGGCTCACGCGGGTGGCGGGCCGAACCGTTCCAGCAAGGCTTTTCGCAGCGTGTCGATGGCGGGTTGTGCATGCTCCAGGATCTCGTGGTAACGGTGAAACTCGAGGACATGGAACCCCTCCAGGGACGGTTGCACATAGAAGTCCGGCGGCGCATGTTTCATGCGTTCGCGCAACACCGCCTGTTGCATGATGTTGACGGTATGGCCGAATTCCCACGCGCGCGGTATGGCGCGGCCGTTGCGTTCGGCCCCGCGTGATACGTTCACGGCAATGACGCTGGAGCAATCCTCCTGCAAAAGGTCATAGGGTACAAGATTGGACACACCGCCATCCACGAGCAATTGGTCGCCGCGCACGACCGGCTCGAACAGGACCGGAATGGCCATGCTGGCCTGGATCGGGGCAAGCAGGGGACCGGACTGGAAGACGACGGTTTCGCCGGTCCAGAAATCGGTGGCAACGACCTTCATGGGAATCTTCAATTCCTCGAAGGTCGACACCCCGGCCTGGTCGTAGAGGTGGCGAACGATACCGTCCGTGCGCACCAGTCCCTTCTGGCCAACCTTGGGCAGGAGCAATTGCATCCATTGCTTCCACACGCGGGCCCGTGACAGGATCTTCTCGACGTTAAGCGTGTCGGGTGCCAGCACGACATTCTCGACGAATTTCCGGATCTGGGCGCCGGTGCGACCGGCGGCGTACAGGATTCCGATTACCGCACCCATGCTGGTTCCCGCCATGCGCCAGGGGCGGATCTTGAGTTCGTCCAGCAGTTCCATCACGGGGATGTGGGCAAACCCGCGTGCCCCGCCACCACCCAAGGCGAGCCCGATTCGTCGTCCGGAACGCAGGCGTGGCATTCTTATATGCATGGGTCGTATTACCAGCCGGCAACCATATAGGCCTGCAGGGTTCCGGTTTCGTCGGAGTTGAAAAATCCCCGGATTCCGTCAGGCGAGAGGAAGGGATGGGCATGGGCCGGCGACTGGTTTGAGGCGTGCAGGTCGAGGAGGTGTGTCCAGCCGGACGCCGGATCACGGCCGGGTTCACCCAGACTGGCCAGGAACAGGCGACCGCCTTCGTCGTAGGGACCGCAGTCGGTCAGCAGGTGTCGACCGTCGCGGTCCGTTTGAAAATGGCGGAAATCGGGGATGTCAAACGAGCGGCTCATGTCGTTGCGGATGGCGCCGGGGGTGGCGCGGCCGAGGTGCCCGGCCGGTGGGGCGGGAAGGCTTTCGATCAGTTCCTGGCCCCAGCCGTGTTTTTGTCTGGGGTTGGCGATACCGGTACCGGTGATGGTCCACGATGTCCGCCCCCGCCAGCATTGGTGGCCCTGGCAATATTCGTCTCCGTCACGGCCCACCGGGATATCCCGGAGCAGGGATCCGTCATCGCGGATCACATGGATGTCGACACCGTTGCCGGAGGTGCCCCGGGTCATGGTACCGTCAGGCCCGACGTGTCCCCCGTGGTTCTCCTGGATCAGGATGTCGCGGGAGGCTTCCGGTTCGATGGAGCGGCAATACTGGGGATGCAGGTTGAGCAGGGTGGGGGACTGGTGGACGACCGCCCCGGTTGCTTTTTCCAGGTCAAAGACCAGCAACCCCCAGGGTGCGTTATCCGTGTTGCCGTCTCCGAGGAATGCGCCGGTGGCCAGACGTTCTCCGTCGGAAGACAGGGTGGACAGGATGTAGAGGTTGGAGGGGATGGTTGCGGCGCCGGGCAGGGGCCGGTCCACGCACAGCACAGTTTCCCGGCTGGAGCCGTCGAGACGGACGCGTTTCAGGAAAAAGCGACCCCCGTTTACACGGGAATCCGCCACCACGAAATAGTACATCCATTGTCCGTCGGGCGTAATCGAGGGGGCGATGGCGCCGACCTCGTCGGTAAGCGGGGTCATGCGGAACCCATCCTCCAGGTCGCACCGGTAATAGCGGTGAAGGGGATCCCGTCGGTCACACCCGTGGGGGTGGGCCGGCCAGTGCAAAACCAGGCTTTTGGAATCCGGGGTGAAGACCTGGGCCTCCATGTAGACGTGGGAGGCCGGTGTGCCGGGCGTGTCGGTTATCTGGAACACTGTCAAGCCGGGTGGTGCATCGGGTGACACCAAGTCAGGGCGTGGTTGCATGTGGACAATGTGCCATAAAGCATCCCGGTAGACAAGAATGATGGGGATCGTCAACCGAATCCCGGTTTTTAAGGATTTGCGCAAAGGATCGAAAGCGTCATGAACAAGCATCCCTGCCTGTTGAACTGATGGGGTTGCCGGCGCGGGTGGTGACGGTTTCCGTATCGGTGGAGGATGCCACCTTGCTGGAATGGCTGGTCAGCTGTTCCCCTTGACCGTGTCGTCGGTTGAACACGGCCCCTGCTTGGCCTTGTCCCATGAAAACCCGCAGGGGAGATCCGGCCGTATCGCGTTGCGGTCCTTGAGGTCATGGTGATCGATGGGGAAATTGCTGCAATTCCGCGGACGGAACCGGTGATAGATCTTGCAGGAGGGGATACCGTTGACATAGGTGAAATAATGGCATTTCCAGACCAGCTGGCAACAGGCTCCGCACCGGTGACAGGCCCCGGACCGTTTCGCCAGGTTGGCGCGCACAAAGTGGGGGCGGAACACGTTCCAGATGAACCGGCGCGGGGTTCCCAACAGGCGTTTCAACCGTGAACGACGCTTCTTTTTCATGACCACCCGTGGCAGGGGCGTCAGGAGACCGGCAACGCTTGCGCGATGTCCCGACGCCGTATGCCCTATGCGATTTTGACTTCGCGGTGCTGGGCGGCGGAGGCGTAGATGCCGTCGAGCATCTGCTGGACCGCCCACCCGTCCCGGCCGGGGGCTTCGCAGGGCTTGCCATCACGGATGCAATCCACGAAGTGGCGCATCTTGTAGGCGAAGCCGTCCTGGTTGCCCGGGAAGGCCGGGGTCTGGTTCCACATGTAGCCGCCGGCGTCCGTGAAGATCTGGAGCGGTTCGAACGTGGCGCCCGCCTTGGTGCCCATGATCTGGATGTTGAACACATCCTTCTCAATGTGGGCGGCAAAACTGGATTCGATCACCAGGCTGGCCCCGCCCTGGAAACGGATGAAGCCGACCGCAAGATCCTCGACCGTATAGGTCTTGTGATCCCAGTTCGGCCACTGGCTGAGCACGGCGGATTTCTTGTCGCCGATATAGGTGTGGCAGGATCCGGAGGCGGAGAGGGGTTTCGGGGCCCCGATCACGCAATGGGCCATTTCCAGGATATGGACGCCGATGTCGATCATCGGGCCGCCGCCCTGGAGATCCTTGCGTCCGAACACGCCCCAGTTCGGGATGCCGCGCCGGCGCAGGGCCTGGCAGCGGACATAGAGTATGTCGCCGAAATCACCCGCCGCGACGCGTTTGCGGAGCAGCTGGGCGGCCGGAGTGAAGCGCCACTGAAACCCGATCATCAGGAGCCGGCGGGCCTTGGCGGCGGTGTCAACCATGGCCTTGGCTTCGCGGGCATTCATGGCCATGGGCTTTTCCACGATCACGTGCTTGCCGGCCTTGAGCGCGGCCACGGTGGGGGCAAAATGCAGCTTGTTGGGGGTGCAGACGCTGACCGCGTCCAGATCCTTCATGGCCACCAGGGACTTCCAGTTCTTGACGGACTGGACACCGGGGATGACTTTCTGGAATTCAGCCAGCGATTGGTCGCTGACATCCGCCACGACCGGTATTTCGACGCCGGGAATCTCTTTCAACTTGGTGGCCTGGAAACGTGCAATACCGCCTGCGCCGACGAAACCGATCCGTAATGGTTTGCTCATGGGTTGTCGCTCCTTGTAAAAAGGGTTTGGCGGACCCTAGCGAATCGCGGGTACAGGTCAAGCGGATTTAATGGAATTTTCCGCGCCAGACCGGGACGAGGTCGCCCCGGCTCCAGCCGGACCAGACGGCCATGCGGGCCGGACCCAGCTTCGCAGCCGGAATCGAAGAATCAGATGGATCATCTTCAGCCCGAGGAGGAATGCCACCCCGTGGTTTCCGGTGACCGATGAGTGGCCGACGCGCCGGGTGTAGTTGACGGGGATCTGGATGATCTTGCGCCGCTGGGCAATCGAGACCAGCATCATTTCGGGACCGAAGAAACTGCCCGTGACGGTGAAGTGCGGGCGCATGCCGTCCAGTGTCTCCCGGTGCACGCACCGCACGGTGCAGCCCACATCCGTGAGGTTGGTGGTGTTGAAGAGGAACTCCATCAGCTTGGCCACGGCATAATTGCCCCACTTGAGGAACAGGCCCATGTTGGCGCCCTGCCAGATCAGTTCCTTGACCGTGCGGCTGCCATACACCACGTCGAAGTCGTCGGCATACGCCAGGACCTTGTGGATGTCGTGCGCCATGAAGGTGCCGTCCGGTTCGAATACGGCGATCAGGTCGCCCTGCGCCTCGGCGAATCCGCGCTGGATCGCCGCCCCGTAACCCTGCCGGGGCTCGAACACTTCACGGGCGGTGGTGTTGCGGATGGCCTCGCTGGTCCCTTCCGCGGCGTTGTTGTTGATGACGAGGATCTCGTCGATCACGGTCTGACGTTCGAGGTCCTCGATAAACGCTCGTATGGAATCCTTTTCGTTGTAGGTGGGGAGGATGACCGAAACGCGTTTGCCGTTCCACATGGTGGTTCCCTCATTTATCCCGTTGTGCCACAATATACATCTGCCGCGCCAGCGGACGGATCGGGAGATTCAGGTACAGGCGGACCAGCAGCGGATGATGTGGCAATCTTGACTGCATGGAGAAGGGCAACAGGCCCGGGATACACCGGACAATCCGGAACCCGTTGGCCGTGAGGAAATCGCACAGGCTTGTGTCGGTGAAGATCGTTGTGTGCGTGTAATCGTCGAAATACCGGTCGGGACAGAGGCGGTAATTCGGCTGGATCAGCAGGAGGCGTCCAGCGGGGGTCATGATGCGCCGGAGTGCGGTCATCAGGGCGTCGAGCGGTTCGCGGGCCAGGTGTTCCAGCAGGTTACTGGCGAACACGTTGGGCATGGAGGTATCGGGAAGGAATGAAAGGTCGGTGCAGTCGCCCTCCACCCAGCGCACGTCCGGTGCGGCGTAGTCACGGGATATGGTGCTGATGTCCACGGCGACCTTGTTGCGCACGTTTACCTGGTTGATGAAGTCGCAGTAGCCCGGTCCGAGTTCCAGGATGGCGTCGTGATTTGCCAGGTCCCGTTCGACATACCGGGCAATTTCCCGCCAGACCCCGCGACGGTCCGGATCGAAGGTGAACCGGTTGCGGAAGTAGTCGGAAGCGGTTTCGCGCGTGATCACGGGAACGTCTCCAGTTCGGGGGTGAGGAACGGGAAATCCGCCATGAATTCCTGCCGCATGCCGCGGACCTTGTCCGTATAACCGGCGTCACGGGGTGTGGCCCGCAGGTAGCGACGGCAATAATCGAGGGCTGTCCGGGCCCAGGGTTCGCGTTCTGCGGGGTTAGTAGCCTGCATGGCGCGCTTATACCAGAAAACGGTCAACTGCCACAAGGCGGCGTCATAGTCGGGCCGGGCCTGTTCGGCGTATTCCAGTGCGGCACGTTGTTGTTCGGAGGGATCTTCCCGGACGATGCCGATAAGCGCCCGTAGCAGGAACAGGCTGTGCAGGGAAGGTTTTGGCGAGCCGGCCGGCCGTGAATCGGCGGCGTGGATGGCGCGGGTGATCACGGCATCGGACCGGTCCAGCCAGGCGTTGCGTTCATGGGGGTCGGTCTGGTTGTTTGCCGTACGGTAACACCAGGCAGCCAGACCATAGAAGGCGTCGGTGGGAGCATCCGGTTGGGCGGCTTCGTGCATCCAGAAGGTCTCGGCATTGCGCCAGACCGGCAGGCTGACGGCTTTGGCATGGAGGTTGCACCCGACGACGACCAGCAACGCCAACCCGGTGGCCCAACGCACGATCCGGTTGCGGGATCGAAAGCCGTGGGCGGCGATTGCCGCGAGGATCATTACCAGGAAGTAAGCGGAAAAATACAGGTACCGGTTGGCCACCCAGATGCCGATATACGTGAGGTTGAGATAGGGGACCATAACGGCGAAAAACGCCAGGCAGGGAAAAGCCAAATGGCGGCGTCTGGCCAGGATCCACCCGAGGCCGATTGCCAGAGACAGGAGGACCAGGATGGCGAGTGCCAGGGACGGGCCGTGGGTTGAAGCGGCCAGGTCGGGCCAGGTGTGGAAGACCCTGAGCCGGACGGGGACCAGCACCAGTTGCAGGTAGCGGAGGAAGACCAGTGGATTAATCACCAGGAGGTTGCGTGCATGCTGGAGCGGGGTGGCATCGTAACCGCGATTCAGGAGGCCGAAATCCGACAGGACGCCGCGGTACCAGGCGGTGATGGTCAGGGCTATCAGTACGTGTGGCAGGATACCGGCGATGAGGCGGAGGATGGTGCGGGCGTCCCGGCGGGGTTCACAATCTTGGAGCCTGTCGGTCAGCCAGGGGCGGAAAATCCCGAGCAGCAGGAGGATGGCGGGAAGGGTCACGGCACTGATCTTGGATAACAGCGCCAGCAGGGTGAACACCATGGATCCGGCATACCAGGCCCAGGCGCGGCGTCCGCGAGGAAGATCGACGAATCGCAGGTAGGCGATGAGCGTCATGAAGCTGAATCCGGCGGCCAGGATGTCCTTGCGGCCCATGATCCATGCCACGGGTTCGGCGTGTACGGCGAGGGCGATGAAAGCGAGTGCGATCAACAGCGAGTAGGTGTACCGGTGTGTAACGGACAGGGTAAAAAGAAAGGCCAGCATGACCACCAGACTGTGTAACAGGATATTGCCGCCATGGTATCCGGCGGGGTTGGGGAATCCGAACCAGCGACTGTCGACCGCCCAGGACAGGTCGCGGACCAGCAGTGGTTCTTCCCGTGGATAGGCCTTGAAAAGGATGGTTCGAACGCTGTCCGTGAAACGGGCTTGATTGTACCGTTCCGGATGCTCGGCCAGGATGTGGGTGTCGTCGTACTGCACGAAGTCGTAGCGAAGTGTCGGCAGATAAACCAGGATGGAGAGAAACGCCAGTAGCAGACCGGTGATCCATGAGCGGGGGGACGGGAGGGGGGGGAGCGGATGGACCGGTGTTGTGGATTGGGATGCCTGGCATCCCGTCCCCGGATCATGCATGGATGATCCTTGGTTATGAACGGGTTGCATGCGGAAACGATGCCGGAATAAAGCCTGTATGTCCACGTTTTGCGCACGGATTCTACTGGATTTGAATAAGCACGGGATACTGCAAAGCAAGAAGGGTAAGGCTGGGGGGTATTCCCTTCAACGAACGACGGATGAAATCTGGCTGGGTGATGTGGTTACGCTGGCGCTCGCCTATGATATCGATGCCATCCATGCGAAGGCCCGGGTTATTCCAAAGGATTGGCAGTCCCGCCTGCCGGACAACAGTTCGCCGTATGTCTCCACCATCGTGTTCCTGGTTCGCAAGGGGAACCCGAAGGGAATCAAGGATTGGGACGACCTGATCAAACCGGGTATATCCGTGATCACGCCGAACCCGAAGACCTCGGGGGGGGCGCGGTGGAATTACCTGGCGTCCCGCCAGATGAAGGTATACACCGCCTGATACGGCAGGGGCCCGGCGATGACCGGGCGTATAGTCAATGCTGGTCCTTGACGCACCTGTTCATGACGTCGCGTTACCGGCGCGGGTTCTTCAATTACCTGTCCTACCTGCAGAATCCTGACAACACGGAGTCCCTGGACGAGGAGGATCCGCTGGATGTGATATGCCGGTTCCTCGGCACGCCGCCGGACAAGCTGGAACGGCATTGGCGGGATACCATCGCCGGGCTTCGCGCCCCGTGATGGTATTCAGCGTGTCATAAGTTTGGTATTACGGGGTGGCGGTAATCGCCTGGAAGGCGCGGTCCCAGTTCTTGAAGACCGGTTCGAGCCCGAGCGTGCGGAGTTCGCTGCAGAAGGCGGTGACATCGCGCGTGTCGTGGATGTCGAACTGGCCGCCGGTGGCGGGGGACCGGGCATCATAGCCGCCCACCGTGGTCCGGCTGGCGACGCTCATCCGGTTGATGCCGATACCCGCCATGGCGTTGCGGAAGGCGGCGCTTTCCCGCGTGGAAAGGGTCAGCGTGACATCCGGCAGGCATAACCGGCAGGCAAGGATGATGCGGACGAGCAACCGGTCATTGACCGGATGGGCGGGTTGGAATCCGCCGCTTTCCGGCCGGAGGCGCGGAAAGGACAAACTGTAGTCGGCTTTCCAGTGAATCCGCATCAGGTAACGGATATGGCGGACCATGGCCAGCGTATCGAAGCAGGGGTCCCCCAATCCCAGCAGGGCGCCGAATCCGCAGGTGCGTATGCCGGCGTCGAGGGCACGGCCGGGCGCTTCGAGGCGGTTGAGGTAATCCTGCTTGGGGCCCCACCGGTGCATTTCGGCATAGCGCACGGGGTCATAGGTTTCCTGGTAGAGGGTCACGCCCACGGCGCCCGCGTCGACGAGGCTGCAATACTCGGGTTGGGTCATTGCGAAGGTTTCCACGCTGATACTGTGCAGGCGGCGGGCGGCGGCTTCCACGGCGTGTGCCAGGGTGTCCACCCCGCATTCCGCGCAACGTTCACCGGTAAGCAGGAGTACATCCTCAAGGCCAAGGGCCTTGAGCGCGTCAAGTTCGTGATGGAGTTCGGCGTCGTCGAGGACACGCCGGACCTGTTTGCGGTCGGCGGCAAAACCGCAATAGGCGCAGCCGCCGGGACAATGGTTGGACACGTACAGCGGGGCGTACAACTGGATGGTGCGTCCGAAGCGGCGCCGGGTGATGGCGCGGGCGCGCTGGGCCATGGCTTCCAGGCAGGTATCGGCGGCGGGCGAGAGGAACAGCGCCAGTTCGCGGATGTCCGGGTGGTCCGCCTGCAGGGCCTGGCGGACCGGCGCGGGATCGGTGTTCCGGGTCAGGTCGAGCCAGGGCCGGGGATCCAGCCACTCGGGTAGGACGGTTGTCATCCCGGCTCCGGAGCCGCGAGGAACGAGGTGAGGGGACTGGTGGGGCTGGCGGAGGCGCCAACCGGCATAAGCCCGGCGAGTCGCGCCCGGCGTCCGGCCCGGACTGCCTCGGCGAAAGCCCGTGCCATTTCGACCGGCTGTTCGGCGGCGGCAATGGCGCTGTTGACGAGCACGGCGTCGCAGCCCATTTCCAGGGCGGCGGCGGCTTCGGAGGGGGACCGCAGGCCGGCGTCAACGATCACGGGGATACGGCTGGATTCGACGATCAGTCGGATCAATTCGGAGGTGCGCAATCCCTGTCCGCTGCCGATGGCTGAGCCGAGCGGCATGACCGCGGCGCAGCCGACGTCTTCAAGGCGCTTGGCCAGCACGGGATCCGCCGGCATGTAGGGGAGCACCAGGAACCCGTCGCGTGCGAGGACGCGGGCCGCCTCGAAGGTTTCGATGGGGTCGGGCATCAGGTGCAAAGGGTTGGGGTGGATTTCCAGTTTGATGAAAGGGCTGTCGGTAAGTTCCCGGGCGATTTGGGCGATGCGGATCGCCTCGTCGGCGGTGCGTGCGCCCGAGGTGTTGGGCATGATGCGCAGGCCGGGAATGCGGCTCAGGGGGCCCAGCAGGTCGCCGGATCCGTCGTTGGGGTTGAACCGGCGCAGGGCGACGGTGACCAGCCGGGTGCCCGAGGCTTCGATGGCGCGGGCCATGGTATCGCGGTCGGCAAACTTGCCGGTTCCCAGCAACAGCCGGGATTCCAGCACGTGGCCGCCGATGGTAAAGGTATCGTTCGCGATCATGTTGGACGGTTGGAGGTGGTGGTTCAACCGCCAGCCGCAAACACAATCAACTCGACTTTGTCGCCCGCTGCAAGCCTGAATGCATCGCGGTCCGTGCGCGGTACGATTTTTTCGTTCACCACGACGGCCGCACGGTCGAGGCTGATCCCGAGTTCGGCAGCGAGCCGGACCAGGGACCCGTCCCCCTCATGGATATGCGGCGCACCGTTGACAGTGAGATTCATGGCTGTTCGCAGGCGATTTTAAGCGCCTGGTCGAAATCGGCCTGGATATCCTCGACGTTTTCGAGGCCCACCGCGACACGGACGAATTCCGGGGTGACCCCGGCCGCCCGCTGGGCGTCATCGGTCATCTGCTGGTGGCTGGTGGAACCCGGGTGCAGGACCAGGGTCTTGGCGTCGCCGACATTGGCGAGGTGGCTGGCCAGTTTGACCGCGTTGATGAAACGTTCACCGGCGGCGCGGCCGCCCTTGATGCCGAAACCGAGTACGGCGCCGTACCCGCCCTGCAGGTAACGTGAGGCGGAACCATGCCACGGATGGTCGGGAAGTCCCGGGTAGTTGACCCATTCCACGTGCGGGTGCTGCTTGAGCCACTGGGCAAGCTCCAGGGTGTTGGCGCTTTGCTGGCGGATACGCAGGGGGAGGGTTTCCAGTCCCTGGAGAAATAGGAATGCATTGAACGGGCTGGCACACAGGCCGATGTTGCGCATGCCCTGCACGCGGGCCTTGATGATGTAGGCGACATTTCCCATGCCGGGCACATTGCCGAGCGCGTCCCAGTACACGATGCCGTGATAGCTGGGGTCCGGGGTGGTGAATTCGGGAAAGCGGCCGGATGACCAGTCGAACTTGCCGCTGTCCACGATGATGCCGCCGATGGACGTGCCGTGTCCGCCGATCCACTTGGTGCAGGAATGTACCACGATATCAGCGCCGTGCTGGATGGGGCGGCAGAGGATGGGGGAGAACGTGTTGTCAATGATCAGCGGGAGTTTGGCAGCGTGTGCCACGGCGGCGATGGCTGTCAAATCCGGCACATCACCCTTGGGGTTGCCCAGGGATTCGCCGTAGATAGCCTTGGTGTTGGGGCCGATGGCCGCCTTGACGGCATCGGGGGTGAAGTCGGAGAGGAACGTCACATTGATGCCCATCCGGGGGAAGGTGTAGCGGAATAAGGTTTCGGTTCCGCCGTACAGCGAGGCCGCGCTGATGATGTGGTCGCCGTGGGACGCGAGGTTGTGGATGGCCAGGAAGATCGCCGCCATGCCGCTGGAGGTCAGCAGGCCGCCGGTTCCGCCTTCCAGCGCCGTGATGCGTTTTTCCACCACGTCGTTGGTCGGGTTCATCAGGCGCGTGTAGATGTTGCCGAATTCCTTCAGCGCGAAAAGATTCGCCGCGTGTTCGGTGTTTTTAAAAACGTAGCTGGTGGTCTGGTAGATGGGGACTGCCCGTGCCCCGGTAACGGGGTCGGGGACCTGGCCGGCATGTACCGCGAGGGTTTCGATGTGGGGTGTCTTGCTCATGGAGGTGTTTCCTTTCAGGGTGTTCAGATTGAATAACTGATCGGTGTTGATGTGTGTTTACGGGCACGTTCACAGAGTTGGGCCACCGTCGTGTTCCGGAGGATCTTGAGGAGGGCAGTCTGTACTTCGTTCCACAGATCCCGGGTAATGCAATCCGTGGTCTTGGCACAATTTTCCGCCTGGCAGGGCGCCAGTTGAATGGGTCCTTCCACGGTTTCGAGGACATCCGCCACCGTGATCCGGTCCGGAGACCGGGCGAGGATGAATCCGCCCTGCACACCGCGCCGGCTCTCGATCAAGCCGCCGGATTTCATGCGGATCAGGAGCTGTTCGGCGTAGTCCTCCGACATATCTTCCTGCCCTGCGATTTCGCGCTTGCGTGCCGGCCGGTTGATATCCGACAACAATGCCAAGCGTACAATCAACCGTAGCGCATACCGCCCTTTTGTAGATATGGAAAGCATATATGATTTACCTGATTGACTTGCTCATGATTTAACACTAGATTGTTTCCCGATGCAACAGAAAAAGGAAGGAAGACGCTAATCATGAATATTTTTTCGGATAATTCGCTGTCAATCGGCAATACGCCGTTGGTTCAATTGCGCAAGGTTGTGGGGACGGGTGGTGCCCGGGTATTGGCCAAGATTGAAGGGCGCAATCCGGCCTATTCGGTCAAATGCCGGATCTCTGCATCCATGGTCTGGGATGCCGAGAAGCGCGGGGTTCTCAAACCCGGCATGGAAATCATTGAACCAACCAGCGGAAACACGGGGATCGGGCTGGCGTTTGTCGGGGTGAGCCGCGGCTATGCAGTCACCCTGGTGATGCCGGAAACCATGAGTCTTGAACGGCGGAAGGTCCTCAAGGCGTTCGGGGCCGGGCTGGTGTTGACCGAGGGAGCCAAGGGGATGACCGGTGCCATCCAGAAGGCGGAGGCGATGGTGACGGCAGAACCGGAACGTTATTTCATGCCCCAGCAGTTCAAGAATCCGGCGAATCCGGCGATTCATGAACAGACCACCGGTCCGGAAATCTGGGATGCCACGGAGGGGAAGGTGGATGTGCTGGTGGCGGGGGTGGGGACGGGTGGTACCATTACGGGCCTTGCCCGGTACTTCAAGAAAACCCGGGGGCGCAAGGTCCTGATGGTGGCGGTTGAACCGTCGGCCAGTCCGGTCCTGACCCAGAAACTCAATGGCCAGGCGCTCAAGCCGGGTCCGCACAAGATCCAGGGAATCGGCGCGGGTTTTATTCCTGACGTGTTGGACCTGACGTTGGTTGACCGGGTTGAGATGGTGTCCAATGATGAAGCCATGGATTATGCCCGTCGGTTAGCGAAGGAGGAAGGCATCCTGTCCGGCATATCCTGCGGCGCCGCCGTGGCCGTTGCGGTACGGTTGGCTGCGTTACCGGAATTTGCGGGCAAAACCATCGTGGCGATCCTGCCGGATTCGGGTGAGCGGTATCTTTCCACCGAGTTGTTTGAAGGGTGAAACGGAAGGTGGCGCCTGTGAACATCAAGTGTCTGAAAATTATCGCCGGCCTGTGCCTGGCGGCAACGGGATACTGGTGCCTGGCGGCGGATGGTGTGGTGACGGGTCCGGTGTATGCGATTGAAGTGGACGCGGGGACTTTTGAACTGGGGCCGGCTCAGGCGGGTCGGATGGTGCAAGCTTCCACGTTGGCGACATTCGCCGGGGTTGATGCCGTTCAGCAGGGGATGTCGGGTGCCCAGTCGGATGTGCAGGTGTTCGGCGGCGGATTCAACGCCTCGGGGATCGCACTCGGAACCGTGGCGGTGCGTCAGCCCCAGACCGAACATTTTCAGGCCGAGTTGCCGTTGCCGCTGTCCTGGTTCGAACAACCCCTGGTGACGGCCGGCATGGATGCCGCCGGACGGGTGGCACATCATACGGCGGGAACCATTGAACTGATGCCGGGCCTCATCCTGCCAGGGTTATCCACGTGGTTCACGGCTGGAAATCATCATCTGGTGTCCGCTGGCGCATCGTTGCGGGACACCAGGTCGGGGCCGGACGGGGTACTGGGATACGGAGTGTTTGGGTCCGCGATCCGGGTTGAGGGCATGGATTATCCGGACAACGACCTTGAATCGTGGCAGGCCGCCGGTCGTTTCCAATACCGGCAGAACGAGGACCAGGTGGATCTGATGGCCGGTGTCCAGCACCGCTCCTTCGGTGCGCGGGGTTATTACGGAGCGCCGGAGCAATATCCGTCTTATGAAACGGTGCGGGACACCACGGTGCTGGCGGGATGGGATCATCGTCGATCAAATGACGAGGCCGTCCGATCGCATCTTCTCTGGCGTCGGGTGGAGGACCGGTATGAACTGGACCGGACGCGGCCGGAATTTTACCGGAATGCACACGACAGTGATATGGTGGGCTGGGGTGCCCAGGGGGCAGAACGGCTTTGGTGGAAAAGCCGGATTTTATGGCAGGGCTCCCTCGAGGCTGATCGCCTGCGGAGTTCCAGCCTGGGCGATCATGACCGCAACCGGGCCGATATCTCGCTGGTCTGGGAGGAACGGGTGCGGCCGTGGGTCCTGTTGGCGGGTCCGCGCGTGCAATGGTTCGAGCATGAACAGACGGTGGTGTCGCCGCAGGTGGGTATCCGGTCACTGCCCTCCGGTGGCCGCATCTGGTATGCGACCTATGCGGGGAATGCGCGCCAGCCGTCGTTCACCGAGCGGTATTACCAGTCCATCAGCAGTTCAGGTAACGAGTCGCTGCCGGTGGCGGAATCGCGCACCACCCGTGCGGGGGTGCGGTGGGAAAAGAACTGGTGGCAGGGGGAGTGGTCGGTGTTTGTGCGGAAAGAACAGCATACCGTCGACTGGGTATGGGACCCGGCCAGTTCGAAGTGGTTGGCCACGGATTTGGGGGATGTCGAGACGCGCGGTTTGGTGGCGGGCGGAGACTTTGATCTCGGGGCCTGGTTCCGGGTGCGGCCCTCCTACACGTTCTTGAACAAGGAGTCGCTGGTGAAGACGGATGCCGGCCGGTACGTGATGGATTATCCCGAACACCAGGCGCGGGTGGACCTGACCTGGCGGGTCTGGCGATTGATGGAATTGCGCACCGCGCAAACCGTCCGGTACCAGGTTTCCAACACCCGGCGGCGGGGGGACCGGTGGGGGGTGAATGGGGAGGCGCAGGTGGTGATGCGGTTCCGTTCCCTGCCGTCCGTGGAATGGTCCCTGGCCTGCAACAACCTGTGGGATGACGATTTTGAGCAGGTTCCGTCCCTGGTCCCTCCCGCCCGGATCGTCTCCGCCTCCGTCCGTGGCGCGTGGTGAAGGCAATTACGGCCTGACCGGTACTGGACGGCGTGTGCGAAGATTTGTTATGGTACGGGCATGAAGGTAATGGATCAATACGAAGCCAAGTACGAGTTGTGGGCGCGGGAACAAAAGGTTTATGCGCTTCCCAAGGCGCATGGCTTGCCGCCGTTCAAGCCGCAAAAGTTTGACTCGTATGAAGCATTCAACCGCTGGAAGCGCGCCTACCTGGATGAGATCGCCAGCCGGGGAGGGGTGACATGGACGCGTTGATCCGTGCCTTCAATGAGAAGGGTATAAGGTATTTGCTGATCGGCGGACAGGCCGTTCGATTAGAAGGTATGCCCCGATTTTCCATGGATTGGGACTTTTATATTCCACCCAGGGATATCGAAAATTTCAAGCGGTTGAATGCCTTGCTCGAATCGGAAGTGGAAGAACCGATTGTTCCCTTGGGAACGAAAGGTGAACATTTTGTCCAGACCTACCAGACCCGATGGGGGATTCTCCAATTCCATTTAGGTGGTCCAGGATTACCAGAATTCGATAAAGTATTTATCACGTCAGTCTGGCATAAGACGGAATCCGGAGTATCGGTTCGTTGTTTGTCGGGTCGGGATTTGCTTGCCAGTAAACAAAAGACGAATCGACCGCAAGATCAGAATGATATCCGTTTCCTTGAGAAAAAGGCGGAATGCGGGCTGCTTGGTGGGCCACAGAGCTAAAGCCAGGTACTACGAATATGAAATCAGAAAAGACTTACCTTATCACCGGTGGGGCGGGGTTTCTCGGCATCAACCTGGTCCGGCATCTGCTGGCCAAGGGACAGCGGGTGACCTCGCTGGACGTCGTGCCGTTCGATTATGCGGATGTGAAGGATCGCGTACGGATCGTCACGGGCGACATACGCAAACCGGAGGATGTCCGCCGGGCACTGGAGGGGGTGGAGATCGTGGTCCATGCCGCCGCCGCGCTTCCGTTATACAAGCCGGCCGACATCTATTCCATTGATATCGAGGGGACCCGTACCGTGCTGACCGAGGCTGAACGGGCCGGTGTGAAACGGGTGGTGCATATCTCGTCCACCGCCGTTTACGGCATACCCGACCACCATCCGTTGCTGGAGACGGACCCCATGCAGGGGGTGGGTCCCTACGGGGAAGCGAAAGTGGCGGCGGAAGGCGTTTGTGCGGAGTTCCGGAAGCAAGGGATGATCCTGCCCATTGTCCGGCCAAAGTCATTTATCGGGCCGGAACGGCTGGGGGTTTTCGCGCTGTTCTATGAATGGGCGCGGGACGGGCACAATTTTCCCATTCTCGGGAAGGGGAACAACCTTTACCAGTACCTGGATGTCGAGGACTTATGCGATGCGATCTGGCTGTGTTGCACGTTGCCGGACGAGGTGGTCAACGACACCTTCAACATCGGAGCGGAACAGTATGGAACGCCGCGGACGGATTTCCAGGCGGTGCTCGATTATGCCGGGCATGGCAAACGGGTGATCTCCCTTCCGGAAGCCCCTGCGATCTGGATGTTGCGGTTCCTGGAATTCCTGCACTTGTCACCGTTGTATAAATGGATCTACGAGACGGCCGGCAAGGAATCGTTCGTGTCGATCGACAAGGCCAAGCAGCGGTTGGGCTTCAAGCCGAAGTACTCCAACCGGGATGCGTTGATCCGCAACTACGAATGGTACCTTGCCAACGCGGACCGGCTCAAGGGCGGGGGCGCCGGGGTGACGCACCGCGTCCCGTGGGCGCAGGGCGCCTTGCGGCTTTGCAAGGCGTTTTTCTGAGTGCGGACTGGGATCGCAGGGAGTCGGTGAGGACTTTCATGACGAGGCGGTCCTTCTCGCGGTTGGTTGCCTTCTTGCTTTCAATGATCCGTGAAAGTGACAGTACCGGAACCTTGAACCGGCCAAGGGGGACCTGCAACACATTCGCTTTTTCTTTTTCAAATGCCGCCAGCCCATGCATGTGAACAACGATATCGAAAAGGTTGACTCCGTCCCCTTCGAACATCGGCGGCGTCATGGCGGTTGGCGGAATATATGATCCGCCGACCCGGCGAAGGGCCCGCCGGATCCCCGGGGTGCACAGATCCCTGAACCAGAGATCAATGTCCTGGGTTACAACGGGGGCACCCTGGAGTGCCGCAGCGGATAGCCCGACAATCATGAAGTCAACCTTCTCGCGGAGCAGTTCCCGTAGAAAGGATGCTTCCCGTTCAGTGAATATCTGGTTTCTGCGCATGGGTCAGGGCCCGTCTTAATCGGTCAATTGGTTTCTCGCGTAACAGCAACAGGGTGTGTCGGACGTTCTCTTCGTCGACTTCCGGATAGTGGGATTTGACCTTATTTACTTCTCCTATCAACCGGGTTGCCCGTTGGTTCGGGCTGCCCGGATCTTCCAGGATGTCAAGCGGACTCACTCCGAGCCGGTCGGCGATCGCGACGATTGATTTCGGCAACACACACGCTTTTCGGGCAATTGTGTAATAGGCATTCCGGCTTACGCCGGTTTCATCCAGAACCTGATTCAGGTTCAACCCCTGTTTTCGGCATAACGACTTAACGTTTCGAGTTGAAACATGCATGGGGTATGAGTACCAGAATATGGTACACATGGAAAGCATTATCGAGCGTGGGCGCGAATCGCCTGAAGGGCTGGGTTCCCATGAGCCCGTCCGGGGAAGGAGACGGCTCGCGTGGACGCTCGCCCTCCAGAGGTATGGTGTGGTGATGGGGAAGGGTGGATGATAGGTGGTGCGTTATCCGCCGGTGAGCAGGGTTTGTTTCAGCCGCTCGTAGGCGGCGGTGTAGCGGGGCCCCATTTGTGATTCGCGGAAATCGAAGCCGAATGCCCGGCGCTTGACGGCGAGGACGGGTGGGGCCTGGATCCGTTTGGCCACGCCCATGCCCTGGAACTGGTTCCACCAGCGTTCGAGGTCTGCGATGAAATCCGCCGGTGTCGGGAAGGGGTCGGCGATCCGCCCGTTCCATTTCAATTCCTGTTCGAGGGTGCCCTTGTGGTACCAGTCGAGGATATCTTCCGGACAGGCGCGGTTCCAGCGTTCGACCCAACTGGCGAACAGGCAGTCATGGTAATGGTAGCGGATGGGGTCGCCTTTCCCCTCATCCACATTCTGTGCGGGGCTGAGTTCTGCGGACGGGGTGACGTCGAAGATGCCCTGCGGGATGACCGTGGACTGATAGACGGTATCGTTCAAGTAGGCCGCCAGGGCATACACCTCGGTTTTCCAGAGATCCGCGATGTTGGCCAGATAACCGCCGAGATCGCCGTAGAGCGTGGTGTAACCGACGGTGACTTCGGACTTGTTGGCGTTGCAGGTAAACACACCGCCGAATGCGGAGGCGACGGCAGCCAGGATGCGGGAGGACCGGTCCCTGGCTTGTACATTTTCAACACCGAGCCCGGACAACTTGAGCGTTTCTTGAATATGGCCGTCCAGTGAGGCGACCTTCAGGCCGTCCACCTGTGACCGGGTGAGCGTCACGCTGTCGGGGATGGGAATTTCCGCATACGGGCATCCGAGGGCGGCCACCAGTTGGCGGGACAGGTTGCGGGTGGTACCGGAGGTGAAGGTTCCGGGCATATTGACGAGCAGCAGATCCTTCGGGTCAAGGATGCGGCGATACAAGGCCGCCACAACGGCTGAATCAATGCCGCCCGACACACCGATCACCACCCGCCGGACACCGCATTGCCGCATGAACATCCGGGTACCGTATTCGATGGCCTGGTACAGGTCGGCCACGCTGTCCTGTCGCAAGTCGTTTCCGGTGCCGAATGCGGCGCCGGTTTCCAGGGGAATACGGACCGTCTGTTCCGTGACGGCGAACGGTTCGCCGGCGTCCAGGAACCGCCCGTGTGAATCGTAGATGCAGGATCGCCCGTCAAAGGTGAAAACGGTTTTTCCGTTGTTCTGGAGGCCGACCTGGTTGACATACAGGAGGGGACGCTTGAGGCGAACGGCCTGGGCGGAGAAAACGCGGTTGCGCTTGTGGTTCTTGTTGAAGGTGAAGGGTGAGGCGCTGATATTGATGAAGCAATCCACGGGATGCCGGGACAGGATTTCCAGCGGGGAATAGGCATAGTCGGCATCCCAGGCGTCCTCGCACAGGAAACATCCGAGTTTCAGCCGCCGGGTATGGACGGGGGTCAGCAGGTCTGACAGCGGGCGGTTTTCTTCAAGGGCCAGTTTGCGCAGGTCATGGAAATGGCGGCTGTCATCGAACTCGCGGTAGTTGGGCATGAGGGTCTTGATCACGAAGGGGTAGGGGCTGCCGGCAGGGCCCTTGAACTGTCCATCTTCAGCAACGAACAGCGCGTTGTATTTGCGGGGACGTCCGTCCTCGTTCCGGCGTGCCCAGTCGATGGCGACATTGCCGAATACCACGATGAGGGATTGGGAAGCCGCCAGGATCTCCCGGCCGCAGGCTTCGCATTCACGCAGGTAGCCGGCATATTCCCATTCGTCGCCGAGCAGGTAACCCGGGATGGCCATTTCGGGGAACACCACCAGTTCCACGTTGTCGGCCTGTGCCCGGCGTATGGCGTCGAGCATGAACGCCGTGTTGTCCCGTGGGCGTCCGGGCCGGACCTCCATCTGGACCAGCCGGGTCAGGATTGCTGATGCTTGGCTGCGTTCTTGCCCCATTTGTCTTCCTCGATCTTTCGCAACTTGCGCAGGTACCAGGTCAGGATGAAAGCCATGGAACCGCTCACGAACACGCATGCCAGGAACATGATTGCGTAACGTACCATGTCATCCACTATACGGCAGGTAGGCCTCGGGTGGAATAGCCATTTTTCACGTTCTATTATGCACAGCGTCATAAATCACACCATCCAAAGGTAGGGCGCTTTCGCCGAAAGCGCCGCGGACGGCTCGGCGAGCCGTCCCTACCATGCTATGGACTTAAGTCGTCATGTATATGTCGGGATTTTCCTGACAACATAAATCAGGGTTTTGCTGATACTCAGCGGTGCGGGGGTGTCGTACGGTTTGCGCCTTATGAACAGGCGTATACCAGGGATGGGGTGGGTGTTTGTGGCGTTGCTGTTGGCCGGCCCGGTTGGAGCCGGAGAACGCGATGTGTTCAAGACCGGTCCGATCAGCGAATCATTCACCAACTTCAACGGACAGGTGTCTACCCTGCCGGCGGGTTGGACCGTTTCGTCGGATGGTGTCAACGTCAGTGACGGATCAGCGGGAGATTTCCAGGGGATCCATACCGGTGGTGCGCGCACAGGCGGGTGTTATGCCTGGCAATGGGTGTCCGGCTCGGTGGCGGTGGGATGCCAGCCTACGGCCGACCTGTTTACTCCCGGATATTTTCAATGGGCATTGGTGAACCGGACCGGATTACCGGTGTCGGAGGTTGCGGTGAGTTGCCGGATGGTGTACCGCAACGATACCCCTCGCAGCGTCGGGTTGAACGCGTCGGTTGGTGTTGGAACCGGTACCAATATTCCGGTTGACGGCTTGAGCCTGGTGACCCCTGAACCTGCCGACTTGGCCGCGATATGGGAAATCGAGAACCGATGTGTCCGGATCAAGTTGACCCCGCACTGGAAGCCGGGTGAAACGTTACGTATTCGTTGGACGTGTGATGATCTGGCGGGAACCGGATCCCGGGATGAAGTGGGATTGGACGAGGTTACGATCCAGGTGTTTCCACCGGCTGGAACGGTGTTTGCCATTCAATGATCATGGACGGGCCAGGGTCTGGATCATCCGGATTGTTGTGCGGCCGATGTGTTCAAGGCTTTGGACGCTCAGTTTGTCCAGTGAATCTTCCATGGTGTGCCAGTAGTCGTTGGCGCCCGGCCTGCTTCCGTATTCGAAATCAATGAGGTTGATGGCCGGCATTCCGGCCTCCATGAAGGGAACATGGTCGTCCAGCACGGCATGGTCATACAATCGAAAACGGGGCCGGATGCCTGCTTCGGTTGCGGCGCGGAATGCGAGGGCGACCAGGTACGGGGTACCATTGGCGGGTACGTTGACGGTCAGGTCGCGGTCGCCGATCATGTCCAGTACGATCACGGCGGAGACGTTTGACGCGATGCCGGTTTCGCGCAGTTGCCGGGCAAGCCGGCGACTGCCATGCAGACCATCGTGTGGTCCGTATGCGGTGCGGCATTCCTCGCCATCGACAAACGCGAACCAGATCGACGGGTTGGGCCGGTTGCCGGCAAACCGCCGTGCCAGTTCCAGGAGCACCCCGGTGCTGGAGCCGGAATCGTTCGCCCCCTGGAAGTCCGGTCCGATGCCGTTCTTGGTATCGAAATGCGAGATGAGCAGGATGATGTCCGATCCGGTTCCCGGCAGCCGCGCGATGACGTTATGAAAGGTGGCGGTGCCGCCCGGTATGGGGTCGTCGAAGGAGTCGAGTTCCGGTTCGTAGCCGAAGGTTGCCAGGGTGGTGTAAATCCATTGCGCTGCGCGCCGTGCGCCGGGTGTGCCGGCGTCCCGGGGGCGGATGGCGACCAGGCCTTCGACATAGGCCCAGGCGGAGGTCGCCTGGAAAGCTCCGGGATCCGGAATTCCCGGCGCCGATGCGGGTTTGACCGGGGGGACGGGAGGGGTGGGGCTGCGGTCGCAACCGGTCAGGAAGCCGATCAGGACGGCCAGCAGGAATGCCTGATAATGCATGGCTACTCGATCCGGATGCCAAGCAGGTCGAGGATGCGGTCCAGGTCGTCGTTGGACAGGTAATCGATTACCAGTTGTCCGCGCACCTTCTTGCCATTGGCCAGGGTGCGGGAGGGGTAGAGGCGTACGCTGGTCCCGAAATGCTGGTGCAGCTTGTCGGTCAGCAGTTGCAGGTGGTTGGCGGGGATATCGTCGCGGGTAACGCGCGCTTTGCGGCCGGTGGTGCGCTGGCGCCGGCGGATCAACGACTCCAGTTGCCGTACCGACAGGTTGTCCTGGACGACCTGCCGGGCCAGGAGGACTTGTTCCTCGGCGATGGGCAGGCCGGACAGCAGTTTGGCGTGGCCGGCCGAGAGGGCGCCGCGGCTGACGAGCAGGCGGACCTCGTCCGGCAGGGACAGCAGGCGGAGGGCGTTGGCGACGGTGGCGCGGGCCTTACCCACGCGTACGGCCACCTGTTCCTGGGTCATGGTGAACCGGTCCATGAGGACCTGGTATCCCTCGGCTTCCTCGATGGGGTCGAGGTTTTCCCTTTGGAGGTTTTCCACCAGGGCCAGTTCGAGGGACTGGTCGTCGCGTGCCGCCATGACGATCACGGGGATTTCCCGCAGGCCGGCGGTCTGGGACGCGCGCAGGCGCCGTTCGCCGGCGATCAGTTCATAGCCGTTGGCGGCAGAGCGGACGAGCAGGGGCTGAAGGACGCCGTGCTCGCGGATGGATTCGACGAGGCCGGCCAGGGCTTCCGGTTCGAAATGACGTCGCGGCTGGAGCGGGTTGGGGCGTATGGAAGTGATGGGCACGGTATGGATGACTGAGCCTCCATCCGCAGGCGGCGGTGTGACGGGCGATTCATCGCGGATCAGGGCGCCGAGTCCCCGGCCAAGTTTCGGTTTGGTTGACATAATCTCATCGCTCCGTTCGGAATACGGGTGTGCCCTTACCCGATGGAATAACCGGCGACGCGCCGGGTTCCACACCACCTGCAGGAATGGTTTTTACCATCTGGACAAATCCAGGGACAGACAAAATATTATTCCTATTCCTGCCGAACACTTGCGGATCGGGCCAGATTCAACTCAAGTAGTCGGGAGAGGATCTGATCGTCGGTCAGATCGACAGTCCAGCCGTAGGCGGCGGCAACGGCGGCGTCGAGTTTGGCGTGGCAGTCAGCCAGCCAGGCAGGGCGTTCATTGTAGAGCTTGGTCAGGGTACGGACTTTCAACCGGACGGCACAATCGGTGTCACGTGCCACAAGGCGCGGATAGCGCACAGTGCCGACCTTGAAGGCGCTTGCTGCGCCGGAGCTTTGCGAAGGCGAGCCACGATCTTGAACCGTCGCCGGATCAATGTACCGATCCCATGGGCCGCCGACCGTGCCGGGAAATTCCAGGATTTCCGTCCGTGTCCATTCGGGCGGATTCAACCAGCCTTCGCGCAGTTCGTTCAGTTCCTTGGCGGCAACTGCAATGGCCGCGTCGCGTTCGACATGGGTCTCCGGGAAAGGGAACGTCTCAAAACAGGTGGTCGGCGTGTAGCGTGGCCGAGTTTCAAGCCTCGTACCGAGCTTCAGCGACCATATTTCGTGGAAGCGGGAGTGCAGGACACCGAAGAAGTAGTCGTCGGAGCGGGCGAAGGCGATCACAACATTTGCAGGAAGACTCGTAGCATCAAGCCAGACGAAGATGCGGTGCTTGGCCACCATGCAGGTCGCGACATACCTGCCAAGTCCGGTTATAGCCGACCGCATTCCAGACCGTGACTCCGCATACAACCACCACTTGGCACGATAGTTCTCACGTGCGTTCTTGGAACGAATCGGCCGAACCGTGTCATTCAGGAAGTCAAACGGGGCGGCATACAAAGCCGCAGCGGCGACGTCTCTATCCACTCCAAAGTCAATCGTCCAAACACCGCGCGCCCGCTTGTTCAGATCCTCCCCGTTGAAGTACGGTCTCAGAACGTCGCTGTTCGGTCGACCATGGGGATTGGGCGCGTGCAACCATTCAGTTGCTCGGGAGCAAGGAAGATCGAAGGGGGCAGCAGGCGTTATGCCCATAAACGAAAGGCGTGAGTTTGCAGGTAAGACCGCGACTGTTGTGATGTCTATCATAGCCGTCAAGTTGGCGTTGATCGACGGGGCCACCTTCCCGTCGAGGGTTAGCGTCTTCTCTTCGCCGTCATCAAAGCCAACCATGCTGACGTGAACGTTTGCGCCGTTCAAAATCCATGGGCGATCACTTTCGGCCCAAAAGATACCGCCACTATCCTTGATCCGCTTAAGCACTTCGCGGTTCGCGCCACCGCGTATGCCTTGTGTGGCGAGCAGTCCGGCGCGTTTGCACGTGCCGGCGGCAATGTGAGCGCGGGCCTTCTCAAACCAATAGCAACAAAGGTCTGCCTCGGCAGGTACGCGGTCGCCCCAAACGGCGAAGAGGCGGTCAACATAGGTGTCGCCCAGTTCGCGGCGCAAGATCTTCCCGCCCAGAAAAGGCGGGTTGCCGATGATGAAATCAACCTTTGGCCATTCAGGATCTTCTACTGATGGCACCTGACACCCGACACCTGACACCTCTTTCATGATCGCATCCATGAGCCGGATATTCTCGGAAAGGGGTCGGAGTACCGGGTCGGCCGGGAACCCGAAGCCGTTGGATCGGATCCATTGCAGCCAGCCGATCCATACGGTCATTTGGGCGAGATCGTGGGCGTAGGGATTGATTTCGATACCGTAAAGTTGCCAGGGGCCGCAGAGCGGCAGGAAGGCGCCAAGGCCGTTGTCGCTACCGTACAGGATGGCTTCTTTCTCCAGGTCTTTCAGGCGTAACAGCGCAACATAGAGAAAGTTCCCGGAACCGCAGGCGGGATCGAGGATCTTAACGGTCTGTAGGCGGTCAAGGAACCGGTGCAGGATGCTGGCCGCTTCCAGCCGTGCCTTTTTCAGGACCGGGGCAGTCAGGGGTTTTAGCGGGGTACCCGTCCCCTCCCGTGGCGGTGTCTTTTTGCCGGTGGTCAGGAGCCGTTCAATGATCTGGCGGGATTCATCCCATTCCCGGCGCAGCACCGCCATGACTACGGCGTCCACCACCAACTCGATATCTTCCTTGCTGGTGAAGTGTGCCCCGAGTTGGGAACGTTTGGCGGGATCAAGGCCGCGTTCAAACAGGGTACCGAAGATGGAGGGGTCAACGGCGCTCCAGTCGAGGCTGGCAGCTATGGCGATGCGTTTCACTTCATCGGGGGTAAGAGCGATAACCGTCCGGTCGTCGAACAGGTTCCCGTTGAAATGGCGGATTGGTTCGAGGCCGAAGTCGCCGCCGGTGGCCATGGTATCGAACAGCTGGGCCAGTATCTTTCCGAAGCGGGCGGGGTCACCGCCGGATTTCTCGACAATCCGGCTGAACACCTTGTCGGGCAGCAGACCGGTATCCTCGGCGAACAGGCAGAAGACGATCCGGTCAAGGAAATGGGCGACCACGGCCGGGTCAAGACCGCGCTGGCGGATGGCGTCGGCAATCCCGGCGAAGTGCTGGGCGGCCTCCTGGGTGACGGCGGTGCTGGTGCGGCCGGGACGGAGGGTTTCAGGGTTTGTGGAAGGTGGCACGCAGGATCTCGATGTTGCGGGGTTCGGCAAGGGATTCAAGCGGCAGTTCGTAGGTGGCCGATACGGTACCGGTGAAGTTCGTATGGATGATGATGCGGTCCAGGTCACAGACCACCAGGAGGGGAGGGTTTTCCAAGGCGTCCCGGTACCGCAGGAGCTGGTCGTAGGCGCTGGCAAGGTCCTTGTGTTTTGCCTTGTATTCCAAGCCGAAACAGCCCCGTTTCCACACGTCCGCGAAACCGCGTGCCGGATGCCCTGAGACTGTTGAAGGGCCATGCTTGGCCACGCCTTTCTCGAAACAGAAGGACTCGCCGGCGGGATCGGCCTCGGCAGGGGTCGGGTGGTCGACCAAACGGCACAGGTCGATGAAATGTTCCTGAGCGGCGGAACGTTCCTTCAGTTCCGCCCGTTTCCACTTGGCAATGAAATCGTTCACGTTCATGCAGCGGGTTCCCGTCACAGTCAATGGTTGCTGTGACTATACCGGAATGCCCGGCATGTTCCAGAGGATAAACCGGGATCTACTGCGCGCAACCCGGATCATACGTGATGACTGCACCCCCGGTGATGAAGACCTTGCGGCCGTCGGCTTTGGTTCCCTGGACGTTAAGGCCGAGACTGGGCGAGAGGCCTGACTTGCCGTTGCTGTCGGTGGCGATGGCCTTGACCTCGTAATATCCGGCATAGACATTGGTCCAGGTCACGGCATACGGGGCATTGGTAGCTTCCCCGACCTTGACGGCGTCGGCATAGAACTCAACCTTGGTGATGGTCCCGCTCCGGGCAGATGCGGTCGCCTGTAACGGGATGTTGGTGACAGCAGTGAAGAAGGATTCATCAACCGGGTTGGTGATGGTGACCGATGGCAGGTATAGGCCGGGCGTAATGACCAGATAGTCGAACCCGCTCCGGTTGGTTTCCACAGCCGTGGTGTAGGCAAAGCCGCCGTTACTGGCGATATTGAAGCTCATGCCGTTGGTATAGATGGTCTTGGCGGTTGGAACCCGGATAAGATCGTAGGTGGCGGCGGGGTTCGTCAGGGTGTCGGTACATCCGACCGTCAGGGTAGCGTTGGTAAGGATGGCGTCACCCCCAACCTGGATCGGGTTCACGCCGTTGGTGTCGATGGTGGTGTAAAGGCTGCAACCGCCAAACGAGAAATTGCCGGCAATGTCTATGGTACCGGCACCATTGCCATTGACCATAAAGGTCGTGGTGCCGTCAGGATTGAGCCAATCGCCGCGGAAGGTCATTTCCTGGCCGGCGTTCAGAATGGCGGTGTTGCTCCGCATGGTGATGTTGCTGGCGTCAACACGGAAGCCGCCGTTGGTAAGGCGGATCAGGACAGTGTCTATGGTGCCGAAGTCGGATCGAAACCCGTTGGTGGTCCCCCAGGTCGAACCAAGATCGAGATAGCCGGCCGTGGTGTTTGTGCCGAGTTCAAAGGATAAACCACAGACGAGGCCCGTCTTGGAGTTCTGGAGATTGAATGTGCCATGGGGAACCTTGACGTAACCGACAAGATGGTCCGCCGCCCTGTAGTTCACTTCGTTTGATACCGTAATGGTTCGTCCGTTGTCGATCATGAGCAATGCCCCGTCGCTCATGTAGAGTTC
>Ga0156641_1013_pt5 | contig 31704 bp, 11 predicted proteins | sample RifOxyC3_FD_110715 | JGI IMG/M metagenome (GOLD analysis project Ga0156641, IMG submission 110715) | Lentisphaerae bacterium RIFOXYC12_FULL_60_16 | reverse complement strand
TTCGCACAGCTCCGGTAACATTATTTATGGCGCAACTACCCTCATATCCGTCAGGGCTTCGGTAACGTTTTATTATGGCGCAACGCGCGTGGAGGCACGGAAACGGTTGTTTAACCGGACAACAACCCTATCAGCCATCACTACGGTCAGGTTTAATTTATTCACCATGTCGTAACAAGGGCATGGAACCGGCAGACTGAAGGAGCCGGCGATTTACGGATGGCGGGAGATGGCATAGAACCGCCAGCCTCCGGTTTCCGTGATCAGGAGACATCCCCGCAGGTTGGTCTGCCGTTCGCGCAGGCGTTGGAGGGAGTCGCTGAACGGAACCAGCGGATTCCCGGGTGCGGGTTCAACCAGGACCAAGTCGCGGGTGTCCCAGGCGGGCATCTTGTCCGGGTGGAAATCGATGACGTGGTGCCCGCCGTGTTCCGTAATAAACGGCTGGACAAGGTATCCCCAGTGACCGCTCACCACGGGGGCGGCATTGGGGGTGGCCGTCCGGAACGCGTGTTCCAGGGATTCGACGGGTGCTCCGTGCCGGGGCGGTATCCGGAAAGATCGCACCGCGTACAACGGGTCACGCATGATCAGGGCGCTGAGGAACAGGTGGATGCCTGCCAGGTAAAGCGCCGAGACCAGTTGGATGAAGGCGATTGCCCACCGGTGTCCCCTGGACAGGGCCCGCCCCATTTGGACCATGCGCACGATCATCCATCCGGAGGCTGCGATCAGGCCCGTCCAATGGCTGAGGGCTGCGCAGCCCCAGAACAGACCCGCCATGGCGCGGTGCAGTGGGGTGGGGCGTAATTCAAAGTCCATCGCCATGATCAGGCAGGCGAGGGCGGCCAACGGGCCGGTTATTCCGTGCCCTGCGAATTGCAGGGATAGGATCAGCAACAGGGAGAGGGCGATTATCAGCGTGAAGGTGGTGCGGGGCGGCTGATACCGGATTGCAGTTGCCGGCCGGGGTGCTTGTTGCATACGTGCCAGCAGGTTGGCCAGGCTGAGCGTGGCGAGTGCGAGCAGGATGGCCAACCCATGGGCATAGGCGATGGCGGCATGCCGGAGCCCCACCAGTGGCAGGAACGGCAGGGCGGGCAATCCCTGCAACGGCATGATGTGCAGGGAGCTGACCATGGCCTGACGGCCCAAGGAATCCAGGGTAAGCAGGTTGTGGAACATGCCGGTCCAGATGACGCCATGATAGTCGGAGGCACCGGCCTGTATCTGGAACCATGATAAAAGGGCGGCATATAATCCGAATCCGATGACCAGCCATGCCGGGGTGGACGGGTGGGAGCCTCGAACATGTCTTTCGGGTTGAACCGGTCCGATCGCAGGCTGGTGTTCCGGGGCGAGGTCGCCCCGGCTCCAGTATTCGGGTCGTCGGAAGGGAGTCTTCATGACGGCTTCCTCCAGGCGGACTTGGCTTCGTGCGGGGTCTTCTCCCAGTAGAAGGGACGGGTCACCAGCTGGATGGCGCCTTTCCATGCCCCGATGCTCATCAATATCCAGTAAAGCGGCATCAGGAGGGCCACGGGTACCAGACGGTCGGTTTGTCGATTCAGGCAGGCCAGCATCGATGACAGTACGAAGGCTGCGTTGCCGGCCAGGAACGAGAGCAGGGCCGGCACCATGAGCCATGCAGGAAACAGCAGGTTAAGCCAGGCGGGTGTGGTGGTCAGCCAGAGCAGGGTCATCAACCAGTATACCGGATTCACCAGCAGGCAGAAGAAGGTGGCGCCGAACAGGAAGTGGAAATGCAGGGTGCGGACGGGGCCCATCGTACGCAGCAGGCGCCCATGTTGTCGGAGGTGGACCAGGTAGGTCTGGATGTACCCCTTGATCCAGCGGCTGCGCTGGCGGATCCACGGCCCGGGACGGAACGTGGCTTCCTCCCAGGTCGTGCTGTCCAGCATGGCGGTGCGGTATCCGCAGATGTAGAGGCGGATGCCAAGGTCACAATCCTCGGTGACGTTGTAGGGATCCCACCCGCCCAGCGCCTGCAACGGCGCCAACCTGAAATGGTTGGAGGTGCCGCCCAGGGGAATGGGTGCGTCCAGGTGGAACAATCCGGGCAGGCATTGATCAAACCAGCCGGAATACTCGATGGTGAACCAGCGGGTGAGCAGGTTCCGGTCGGTGTTGTAGAAGTTCAAGGCGGATTGCAGGCAGACCACCGAGCCGGGACTGGTCTGGAATTTCCAGGCGGCTTTGAGCAGTTGATCGGGTTCCGGACGGTCTTCGGCGTCATAAATTACCAGCAGGTCGCCGTCGGCTGCGTCGAGGCCGATATTGCAGGCCTTGGGTTTGGTCCGCAGCATGGAGACGGGCACCGTGATGACTTCAAACGGTGGTTCCAGGACCAGTCGATCGAGGGCCGTCCGGGTATCATCGTCATCCGCCTCGACGAGCAGGAGTATGCGAAGCCGGTCCATGGGATACTCCATGGTTTTCAGGTGTGCGACCAGGCCTGGCGCAGCCGATGCCTCGTGATAGAGCGGTACGAGGACCGTGTAACGTGGCAGGATGTTGCGGTCCATGGTGCCGGGAGCCTGATCCGTGTGCCGGGCACGGACCGAGACCATTTGCAGGATCAGTTTGTAGCCGGCGAACAACAGGTAACACACGATGACCGCCACATTGACTGCAACCAACAGCTGGCGGGGGAACTGCCACAGGAGCAGGAGGGCAACCAGCAGGCCGAAGATGGCGATGTTGCGTTGTCCGCGGGTCATGACTTCGTGGGCATTGGGTTGCGGGAGGGGGCGGGATACCGCCGGGGAGACGGGTGGGGGGGTCATGGCTTTGCAATCTCCCGCAGATCCAGCAGGGGGCAGTTGAACTGTTGCTGGAGTTCCAAAAGGGCAAAAGCCTGACGGCGTGCCAGCGGATCGTGCACGTCGATGTCACGGGTAATGACCAGCACGGGGATCCGTTCCTGTTCGATCAATGCCTGGATAAACGGCGCCCATTGCCGGATCAGCGCCGGACCGGTTATGCCACGTACCCAGGCGCCGCGATCCAGGGGGAATACGACACCTTCATCCGGTCCGCGCGTATTGAGTGTGCGGATCAGATCCGCCGGTGTGGAGGATCCGATATCGAATGGCAGGGGTTGTGCGGTGATCATGCCGGTGGACCTGGAAAATCGTGCAGGGTTTGGAAGGTTCATCGGGACCTGCAGGTCCCCGATAATTGCCAGGCGGGAAGGCAGGCGGGTACCGGACGGAAGCGGGACGACCGGTTCCACGATTTGCGGTGGTTGTGTGATCTTATGATCCAGGAGGGGGATGTGATCCTGAAGCTCAAGGGTTGCCCATGCATAGCCGGGAAGCGGCTCCGGATGCCACATGACCCATTGGCGGGGCCGATGGTCACGGGGCGCCAAGCGGGTTCCATCCACATTCAGTGAAAGGGGAAGGTTGATGTCGAAGGTCCGGGTCCGGATGAATACCGATCCGGTGTCCGAGATCCCGTGTTCGATTTCAAGTGAGAACCGCTGATATGAGGAGTTTTCCGCCCATACGGGTATTCGATCTTGGTGTGCGGCAACCGTTTGCCAACCCATGGAATCAAAGGCCTGGAACCAAGGATTGCTTCCGGGTTTTTCGATCAACAGGACCGGTATACGGTGTTCCGGGCGGCGCAGTTCGAGTCCTTGCGATGGGTGCAGGGTGAGGAGGGTGTTGGTGCCGGCGACGATCTCCAACCGGCAGGGGATTCGTCCGTCCAGTGCCCAGGGTGGGATGACGGCCCAGTCGGGGGTGGTGGGATTGAACGCGGCGGGCAGAAGACTCGCGGGACCATCGAATCCAGCGGGAGGCTGCCAGCCTACCCGGGCCATCTGGTAGCCTTCGAAATCCTGGTGGAAATATTCCACGGCGTATACCCCGGCGGTGAGGTTCGAGGTGTTTTGCGGGTTCCAGGCGTTGTACAGCGGGCGGTCAACCATGTTTGGGTTATGGTGGCCGGTCCAGGACACCATGGGTTGGTGGTTCAGTGCCAGGCTGCTTCCGTCATCCGAGTTGATGGCGAATCCGTAAGACCCGCCGGCCGGAATCAGCAAGGGTCCATGATACCGGCACAGGAAATTGTCGGCTTCACGTCCGGCGGGATTTTCCAGATGGTCGATCATGGCAACGCGTGCGGTGCGCGGGTTGGTGATGGTGCTCCATGCATGGACCATGGTCTGGTGGGTCATGAGAATTCCGTTGGTCCAGGGGACCATTTGCACTTCCAGTCCCAGCTGGCGTTCATCGAAGTGCCATTTTGGATTAACGGCCGGGCTGTTTGACGGAATAGCCGTGATGGTGAAGGGTCCCCGGGCGGTTGCGGGAATCCGGATTCGCCAGGCACGCGGATAATCGGCCCATTCCCATTGGCAGGGTGGATGCAGGGGGTCCGCGCCGGTTATGGACGGGTGTGTTCCCTCCTGGTTCGGGGGAAGTGCAATAGACATCTCTTGAACGGTGCGTGACATGGCGGCGGGATGGATGTTGGTAACCAGGGGGATGATCCGCCAGGATAATTCAAGCGGCGAAGCAGGTTTCGGGGGGATTGGATCGAAGGGGCGATCGGGCAGCGGCAGGGGCAGGGGGGGACGGGTGGTATCTGCCGGCATGATCTTGATTGCCCAATCCCGGGTGAAGGCCGGCAGGTTCAAAAGTGCGGTGCCGTCTGTTGCAACGGTTAGCGGGATGAGTGGGGTGGTTGGCCCGGTTTCCGTATCCCATAACTCGGCCACGTAGGATCCGGGTGTCATGGAATCGAACCGGAAGGCGGCGTTGGTGCAAACCGTGGGAACCGACAGGGACCGGCAGATGGTTTCGTAATTGAAGGCATAGATAAAACGTTTGCGCCGGTTGCCGACCATCAGGACGTCCAGGTTCCCGTCCCGGCTCTTGGTTTGCACGATGCGATGTTTCCAACCGCCTTGTTCGGGCGTGTCCTCGGCAATCAGGTCCTCGCCCGTCATGAAATCGGCGGCGATCCGGAAGTAACGCCCGAGGGATTCGCCGTAATGAAAATTCCACCACCAGGACAGCGGGGCCCCGCTCAAATCACTGCAGATGCCGGCCCACAGGCCATTGATGATATCCCTTCGCATTTTGTGGGCCGGGTCGGCGGCCCAGTGTCCGCCATACTCCGTTGCCAGGACTGGTTTGGCGAACGCGGACAGTTGTTCGGCGAACCGTCGTATGGCAGCCGGCTGATCCGCCGGGAGGCCGACCACATCGGGATAGGCATTGGCGTGGATGAACTCGATCTCCGGGCGTTCATAAAAGCTGAAATCCCGGTTGTAGTAGCACAGGTGGTTGGCGCGGATATGGCGGTAGGGATCCAGGTCGCCGATCCAGCGGAGCTGGGAGGTGACCAGTTGCCGGGCAGGATGCCAGGCATGGGGAAAGGAAACCAGGTCGAATTCGCTCATGAAATTCCAGGAATGAATGGACGGGGAATCCGCCCATCGGGCGACCAGGTAGGTCAACCGTTGTTCTGACAGGGTTTTGACCCGCGGATCGCTCCAGAACTGGAGGGGGTGATGGAGGAATCCACCACGCCGGACCTGGTAGGGGTTTGTCCTCCAGGACATGTGATGGGTGAGCCGGACATGGTTGAGTGTGGTGAACAGCACGTGAATCCCACGCCGTTCGCAATGGTCGAGGATCTGATCGATCATCCATGCATTCTTGAGATTGTAGCGGCCGAGTCCCAGGTAATGATCCAGGTCGCGGTTCCACTCCAACCCGTTGAACCAGTCGCTGACCCAGAAACGGATGAACGTGCCGCCGGAGTCCGCCAGGTCGTCGAGCATGTTGAACATGCCCGAGAGTGTCTGGTGTTCGGGCAGGTAGGGGGTATAGGCGATGTCGTAGGGATTGTCCGAGGGGTAGGCGATGTTCCACCCGATCGGATAATAGAACGAGCCGTCGGGTTTTTCGAAATAACGGGGATTCCGGCTTGAGATGCGGAGCATGTCGGCCGGTTTTCCGGGCAGGACCGTGAAGGAACCCTCCGCCAGCCGCCGTACGGCAGGTGCGGCGGGAACGGTGGCATCCAGCGAATAGGTGTAGGAACCGGGCCGTGGTGGACGAAAACGGGCCCGCCAGTGCTTGGCCCCTTGCGGGAGGATACGTTCCCCGTCCGGGGTGATGACCAATGTGTACGGTTCATACAGGAACGGACGGACGGTCCAATTCGATCCGTCGGGTCCGGTCACGGTCATGGTGATTCCGACCGCGGCGATATGGAAAGGGTTCCCCTGGCGTGGGGTGATGTCGAATGCCAGTTCAAACCGGTGATGGGCCGGGATGGTGCCGGCCAGCGGATGGATCCAGGCCAGTGATGGAAGGGGTGGTTTCGGGTCGCGGAGAATGGGCGTCCATTGGAACGTGAGGTTCGGCGGCAAATTGTCCGGTGCAAACACCTTAAGCCGGAGTGCACGGAGTCCGGCAGTTTCCCAGCCTGACCAGGTGCCCGGGTGGTCCAGTGCCTGCCAGTCATCCGGCCGGTCATCGAGCGGCAGGAGGAAGGTAAACGGTTGCTGATCCGGCAGGGAGGTTGCCAGGATGCGTCCATAGCTGCCGCGGTGGTTACCTTCCACGACGGCCTGTATGGTGCAGGCGGGTATGGGCTGGTCGTGGTCGAGCCGCCCTGCGATTCCGGCAACGGCATCCAGCGCCCCGTTGGTGAAGACCAGGGTGAACTGGCAGGATCGATTGGAGGCATCATAAACGGCCGGCAGGTGCTGCATGCGGTCGGGATCCAGGGTGACCGGGAAACGGCTCTGACCGGCTGGCATGGGGGGTGGCGTGACCTGACGGGAACTCCAGAAAAACAGTGAACCCAGGGTGATCAGCATGCCAGCGATGTTCCAGGCCAGGCGGTATTTCCGGCGTGGTGTTCCGCAATCAGTTGGCGTTGAAGCATCCATGGAATAGCCGGCATCCTAGGAGGAACTGGATGAAACGCAATTCCCAAAAGGCGGGTAGTTTCAACGGCTGCGGGCATCGTGGCCAGCCGTTACCGGAAGAGAAAGATTGATCCGGGCGATGATGGTGTCATGGATGCCACGGACGTATTTCCGTAGGCGCCGATGTTGATCCGGCCTCCGTTTACCGGTGGTTCCATCTCGAACAGGGAGCTTGGATCGCCGGCATCAATCAGGGGGCTGGTGGTCAATGAAACTCCGGGTGCAACCCAGGAACCGCCGGAGAAATATCCGCCCGTGTAGTATCCGCCCAGTGATTTCAGGTGGAACCAGGTCGTGTCGACGAACTCCGGGTTGACCATGATGCATCCGTTGGTCGTGTTGAAGTCGCCATCCTCAATACAGGAGTAGGCTGCGCCGGCAACCGTTCCGACCAGGTCATCCCCGTTGGCCCACAGAATGGAATTGGTGATGGTCAGCGTTCCACCTCCCCGCCGGATGCCCTCACCGAAGTTGCGCGCGATGGTGGACCGATCCACTTGCAGGTTGGCATTCAGGTATATCCCGTCGGCATAGACGAGGCTTTGATTGTTTCCCACGACGGTATTCAGCAGTTTGTGGGAACCCGCAGCCAGGAAGACCCCTCCCCCGTAGGAGGTGTTGTCGTACCATCCGGCAACATAGTTGGTGACGATGGCACAATGGGTAAAGGTGATGCTGCCGCCATCGACATAGGCGCCGCCGCCCCGGCCGTAGAAGGGGCTGTTTTCGAACCGGTTTGCCCGGATCAGCGAGTTGGTAAAGGTTACCGTGCTGTTGACGGCATAGATGCCTGCCCCGTAGGCGGAACTCCAGTTGTCGGTGTTGTAGACCAGGTTGCTGGTGATGATGCACCCGTCGATCGTGGCGGCGATGGCCTTGTTCAGGTAGATCCCGCCCCCGGTGGAGTATTTCCTGCCGCCGGTGATGGTGACATTCCTCAAAACGGTATTGGTGCAATCGTGAATATAGATGATCCGCTCACCATAGTTGGTCCGGGACAGGATGGTGGGCCACTGGGTGGGGTCGGGTGTGCCGGGTCTGTCCATATCGCCGGCTGCCGCATAGCCGCCCTGGATCGTCAGATACGACGTGGCGATGTCGTACTGTCGTGATGCCCCGAACTGTGGTCCATTAATGGTAAACCGGTGTCCCGCCAGGTAGATGGTGTCGTTACTTTCAGCCGTTGCGATCGCATCGTACAACGTCTGCATCGCGGTGCTCCAGTTTGTGCCCGCCGTGCCGGCGCCGTTGGTTGCCACGTACCAGCCGATCGGCGGATTACGCGGCAGCATCGTGAAACTGTTGGTCCGGCTCAGAACGACTCCCGACGTGTTCGAGGCTATCGCGATGTACTGGTAATTACTGCCCGGCAGAAGGTTGTTGACGTTGGTGGTGAAAAGTCCTGCCTGCAGGCCGGTGGCCAGCACGTTCGTGAGCGTTGTGCCGGTTCGCCAGTACCGGATGAAGGTCCACGGGGTCATGCCGCCCGTGGCGAGCACCTCTCCACGAAGGGTAACGGTCCGTCGTCTGACCGCGATGGCGCCCCGGTTGGTGACCGAGGGTTTATAGATGGAGGCGAACGTGACAAGCTCCGACCAGTCACTGCCCATGGTGTTGGTAATGTAGCTCCGGGCAAAATAGGATCCCGGTGCGTACCCGGAAATGTTCGTTGAAAAGAGTTCCCACTGCGCCCGGACCCCCATTGGTTCCGCCTGTTGCCAGGCGCCTGGCAAACCGGTCCCGCCGTCTGCGGCACCCCAGCAGATCCATGCCTGCGGATCCGTACCTCCGCCGGTATGACAGACTTCGGCGCTTAGTGTGGCGTAGTTGGATCCGAGGTTGGATGCCGGATAGCTGTGAATCGTCAGGCTGGTGAACACGCCCGGCTCTTCCAGGAAAGTCTTGGAGGCAACGTCCGTATTGCCATAGGCGCCCAGATTGATCCGCCGACCGTTGGGCTGAGGTTCAGCGATCCATGGACTCTCCGTAAACCCGAAGTCGATCAGGGGGCTGTTGGTGGTGCCCTGGGCCCAACTTCCGCCGTTGAAAAAGCCCCCGGTGTAGTGTCCGGCTTTTGATTTCAGGTGATAGTACAGGGTATCCACGAATAAGGGATTGGTGTTGGTGCATCCCTGGATGCCGCTGTTGTCTCCATCTTCCACGCAGGAATTCCAGATTCTCGGGTTCGGTTCTTCCGGTGCGTAGGGGAACAGGTACAAGTCATCCCCGTTGTTCCAGAAGATGGAATTGGTGGCCGATACCGTGCCGGCAGCATAGTGGAGGCCATATCCGCTGTTGCCGGCGATGGTGCAGTTCCGCAGGGTGAGGTTGCCGTTGACGTAGATGCCGTCGGCGTAACTGCCCTGATTGTCGGCCACCACGGTGTTGGCGATGCGGTGTGTACCGCCGGCGATATAGACCCCTCCGCCGTAGGGTGCGCTGTACCATCCGTTCACGGTGTTCGTGATGATCGCGCTGTAGTCGATCGTAACGTTGCCGCCGTTAATGTAGATACCGCCCCCGTAACTGGAGAAGGGGGAGGCGACGACCAGGTTCCGGTTCACCAGGCTGTTGGTGACGCGTAGCTGGGTGTTCTTGGAATAGATTCCGGCGCCGAACGCCTCACCCCAGTTGTCGGCGTTGTAGACCCGGTTGGTCAGGATGCGGCAGTCGTCAAGCACCACCTGTGCGTTGTCGAGGTAAACCGCGCCGCCGTATTTGTACCCATACCCGCCGGTCAGGGTCATGCCGCGGATGATGCTGTCGTTGCCGCTGGCATTCGCGATCGTGAGGACCCGTCCGGTGTTGCGGGCATCGATGATCGTGGTCTCCCGGTTGGTCCCGAGCAGCTGTATGCCGACCTGGCTGACCACGAGCGGGAACTGTTCCTGGTTATCGGTATTGTAGGTTCCCGCGGCCACGTGGATGCGGGTGCCGGGCAGGGCGGTGGCCAATGCCTGGGTGATGGAACGGAAGGGTGCGAGGGCGTTGGTGCCGGGGTTGCCATCGTCCCCGGTCGGCGCCACGTACAGGTTGGCCAGGTTCACGTTGATTCCGGCCGTGGTGTGGTACCCCAGGTCGACGTTTCCGATATCGGCGATGCCGTTGGTGCGGGTCGTGTAGCCGGTCAGTCCTGCGTCTGCCACGGACCGGCTGCCGGCGTCGATGGCCGGGCTGTTGCCGGACAGGTAGTAGCCGAACTCCATCAACGGATCGTCGTCGAGGCATCCGTTGACCCCCAGGCTGTCGCCATCTTCGACGATACTGTTGGTGAGACTGACGGTTCCATACACGTCATCGCCGTTCTGCCAGAGTATGGAATCCCGCACCTGCAGGGTTCCTGCGGCCCGCCAGAGTCCGTATCCCAGGTTTGCCAGGACCGTACAGTTGGCGAGGCGCAGCGTTCCGGCGCCCAGGTAGATGCCGTCGGATTCACCCGCGTTGTTGGCATGGACCACAGAGTTGGTGAAACTGTGTGTTCCGCCACTCACATAGATCCCGCCGGCATACGGGGTGTAGTACCAGCTGGAGGCCGTATTGTTGCGGACCAGGGTGTCCCGAACCTGCCAGTTCCCGTTCCGGATATGCATGCCGCCACCGATCCCCCGGAAGGCGTTCACGAAATGGTTGTCTTCCACGGTGCAGTTGGTCATGCTGACATAACTGTTGATGCCATAGATGCCGCCCCCGTATCCTTCCCCCCAGTTGAGGTTGTTGGCGGTGCGGTTGCTGGTGATGAAGCTGTCGGCCAGTGTCAGGTCCGAGTCATACACGTGGAATCCACCGCCGTCGAAGTTTATGGGATAACCGCCGGTGATGCGGAGCCCGGAAATCCGGCCATCCCCGGCCACCCCTTCGATTTGGAACACCGATTTGCCGGACCCGGCCGCATTCACCGTTGTCAGGGTCCAGTTGGTGCCGAGCAGCTGTAACCCGGGACGGTTGATCCTCAGCGGGAAGGTTTCCGTGGCGCTTGCATAGGTGCCGGCGCCCACATGGATTCGGGTTCCGTCCCGGGCCATGCCCAGCGCCTTTCCGAGGGTCCGTAACGCCGTTGCCCAGCTGATTCCGGCATTTGCGTTTATGCCGTTGGTTGCGACATAGAGATCCGCGATGGCAGGATTCACTCCGGCTGGGTAGTGGTACCCGAGGTCCACGGTTCCGGTATCCGGTGTGCCGTCGGCACGGGTGGTCCGGTTGGCGAGTCCGGCGGCTGCCACGGTCCGGCTGCCGGCCTCGATGCCGGGGCTTCCGGTCGCCAGATAGACGCCGCGTTCAAAGCGCGGGTTGGCGGTGAAGCAACCCGGCCCGGTGCCGGAACCGTCGCTGACGATACTATTCAGGAGCGTTACCGTGCCGGTCACATCGGTACCGTTATGCCAGAGGATCGAGTCGCGTACGGTGACGGTTCCGGCCCCGCGCCGGATGCCTTCGCCGTTATTGTTGGCAATGGTAGCGTTCTGGACCGTCAGGGTTCCTCCCTCGACGTATATCCCGGCACCGTAACCGCCGCCCGGCCAGGCATCCGTTGCGCTGCGTCGGTGGGAATTCCCGGCCACCAGGCAGTTGTCCAGGGTGACCGTTGCATTAACCGCAAGTCCGCACCCGTAGGCCGCAGATCCGCTGAGGGCGCCGTCGAGTACCTTGTTGTTGCCGATCACGCTGTGACGGATGATCCACGTTCCACCTTTGGCGTAAAGGCCGCCGCCATAGGATTGCAGGCTGCCGTCCCAGGAATCGTAGGATCGGGCCTGGTTATCCTTGATGGTGCATGCCTCCATTGTGACGGAGCTGTTTGTGGCATAGATGGCGCCACCCCGCACATGATAGGCGCCCAGGCAGGCCTGGTTGTTGGTGAACGAGCAGTTGCGGATCGCCAGGTTGACGCAGTTCAGGATCTGGGCTCCACCGCCGTTTGCCGCGTTGGCGTAACCGTTGGCCACGGTGACAGCCTCAAGGGTTCCATTGGTAACGCTTTGCAGGAAAAATATCCGATAGTTGCCGCCGGTCCGGACGAGGGTGGTGGGCCAGGTTTCCGGGTTGAAGGGGCCGGCCCCGGAATCGTTGGTTGCCGCGTGTCCACCGCGGATACCGACATGGGAAACCGTCCACAGTATCTGGGTCCCCAGCGGAAACCGGTGTCCTGCCAGGTAGACCACGTCGTTACTGACGGCGCCTGTGAGCGCCTGCTGGAGGGTCCGGTAGGCCGTGGACCAGTTGGTGCCGGCGGTATCGGTTCCGTTCGTGGCCACGAACCACCGGTGGGCGGGGGTGGTCGTCGAGAAAGACCGTATCGTGGACCATGCCGTTCCGGCGGCGTTGGATCCGAGAATTTTGTACTGGTAGGTCGTGGTGTCTTCCAGCCCGACGATCCCCCATGAGAATCCGCCGCTCTGGATCCCCATGGCGACACGTGTCGTGATGGCGCCGCCGCTTTCCCAGTAATCGAACCAGATGGACGGCGCTTCGCCGCCCGTATTCGTCACCACCCCCTGCAACGTGGCTGTCCAGTGCCCGAGGGCGGTTGCTCCTGTATTGGTCAGGGTGGGGACACCGATGGTGTTGAAAGTTTGAACGGTATCGGAAAAGTCCCTGCCGGTCGAATTCGTCACATAACACCGGTATGAATACGTGTTGCCCGAGGTAAGCCCCATCACGTTGGTGCTGAAGGATTGACCCTGGCCCCAGTTCGTGCCGAGGTAGAGGACTTGGGCCCACGCGCTGGTCGCCGCGGTTCCCTGGTCGGAGATGTCCCAGAGGATGTAGGTGCGCGGGTTGGCCGCGTTGCCGGCATGGGTGACTTGTCCCCGCATGGTGGCATTGGTCACGCCGATCCCCGTCGGGGATTCCGCGACCACGGTGAGACTGGTTGCCTGGTATTCACGGGATTCGTATTTCAGGAAGGTGGTGTTGGATACGACGTTCAGCCAGGTTGCATAAACCCAGTTGGAGCCGCGGGCGATCGACGAGACACGCACTTCATCCTGTGCACCATCCAGCGGATAGCTTCCCGCTTCACGGCCAATGTAAAAGGGCCCGTTGTTAGGGGTCATCGCAGGGATGGCGGTCGTATCCCGTGTCTTGAGGCGCCCGTTGACATAGATCTCGCGGACGTCCTTGACCGTATCCATGATACCGACCACGTGATACCACGCACCGTTGTTCAATCCGAAATCAATCGCGGGGTACCAGTGGTACCAGGTGCCGCCGCTGAGGTAGGAGATCAGAATATCATCGAACGCCTGGGCGCGGTAGAAAAGGCGGTAGTTATTGGCGCTTCCGTCCGTTTTCGAGAAAAGGTTCTCCCATTCCTGGGGATCACTGTCCGAGTACATCCAGGTTTCCATGGTCACCACGTCGGTCATGTCGAGGACCGACGTATCGGCGCAACTGAGGTAGTCGTTGAGGTCGAAGTTGCGGGCCCCGGCGATCCGGCCGGCGCGGTTGTCCGTCCCCGTGTTGGAAAGCAGAATCCGGTTCGTGGTGGAATCCCGCAGCGAGACGGCGTTGGTCGGAAAATGCCAGACTGCGCGGTAGGTGGTTCCCCAGGTCGCCCCGTTGGTGACATAGGCCGGTGTTGTGGATCCTGCCTTGCCCCAGTACGCGTAGACATAGTCATTGGTGGACGTTATGAGCGGAACCTGGACCCACACGAACGACTGGCCGTTGGTGTTCCAGGTATCGATGTCATAACTGAGTTCCGTTGTCCCGTTGGAGGCGGTGAAACGGAGATCCGCAGCGTTTGTGGGAGAACTTAACTGGCTGTAGCTGAAGGAACCGATATTGGTGCCGAACTGCACGAGCAGGGGGAAGTTGGTGAGGGCGCCGTTGGGTGCCGTCCCGATCCTGAACTTTGCGCGGTAGAGCCAGGCGTCAAACGGGGCGGCGGAGGCAAAGCTCACGCAGGCAACCCACAATGCCAGGGTAACCTTACCAGCCCACCGGCTTGATATGCGTTTTACCATGCCGTTTCCGGATCCGACTGAACACAAAACCCGTCTGCGACGACCCTTATTCTATCCCATCTGACCTGTTTTTTCCAACTCAAACAAAACGCGTCTATCGCACCAGGATGACCGTTGCGGATACGAACGATTTTGACGCAACCGGAGTGTTTCCGTACGCACCGAGATTGATGGCCCGACCGGCGGAATACGGTTCTGCCTGGAAGGGGGAGGACGGGTCCCCCGCATCGATGCTGGAACTGTTGACGGTTGAGATGGACCAGTCCCCACCCCGGAAATAGCCGTCGACGTAGTTGCCGGCGCGGGACTTGAGGTGATAATACCGGCGGTCGACAAAGGCCGGGTCGGCCATGAAGCATTGGTTGGTTCCGTTGTAGTCTCCATCTTCGATGCAGGAATAGGAGAGGGAGGCCAGGGTCCCGACCAGGTCGTCACCGTTCCCCCACAGGATGGAGTTCTTGACGGTAACCGTTCCGCCCGCCTGCTGGATGCCGATACCCCCGTTATCAGCCACGGTACCGTTTGCCAGGGAGAGATTGCCATTCACGTAGATTCCGTCTGCATAACTGGCCTGGTTGCCGGCCACCACGGTGTTGGCTATGGTGTGGGTTCCACTGGCAATGTAAACTCCGCCGCCGTAAGGGGCACTGTACCATCCGACGACCGTGTTGGTGACGATTACGGAGTGTCGGATATCCACATTCCCGCCCGATATGTAGATTCCTCCGCCGTAACTTGAGAAGGGACTCGGAACGACTGTATTCCGCATGACCAGGCTGTCGGTGAGTTCCAACTGGCTGCTGCTGACGCAGATCCCGGCGCCGAAAGCTTCCCCCCAGTTGTCCGCGTTATGGACCCGGTTGGTCAGGATTCGGCAATCGGCCAGGACGGCATCGGCCCGATCCAGATAGACCGCGCCTCCGTACTTGTAGGCGTATCCCCCGGTCAGGGTGAGTCCTCGGATCGTGATGTCCGTGCAGGGGGAGTCCGTGATGGTGAAGATTCGTCCGGCATTGCCGGCATGGAGAACGGTCAGGTCCCGGTTGGTTCCCAGGATCTGGATTCCTGCCTGATTCAGGACAAGCGGGAATGTCTCCTGACCATTGGTGTAGTTTCCCCCGGCCACATGGATACGATTTCCGCCTGCTGCGACCTGGAGTGCCCGGGTGATGGAGCGGAACGGAGTTCCGGCGCTGGTGCCGGCATTCGTGTTGTTTCCGTCCGGTGACACATAAAGGTCGCGGTAGGGTTCCAGGGCGGGGTTTCCTGCCGATCGGTAATGATATCCCATGTCCACCAGGCCGGTATCGGGTGATCCGTCAGGCTGCGTGGTGTAACCGGAGAGCGACAGGTTGGTGGACGGGAGGCCTCCGGAATCGACGCAGGGACTGGTGGGGGTGAGATAGAGTCCGTACAGGTAGTCAAATCCAGGGTGACTGCGGATACAACCGTTGGTGCCGAAGTTGTCGCCGTTCTGGATGGCCGACGCGTAGAGCGTGGCGCCACCGTAGACATCATCCATGTTCGCCCAGAGGATGGAGTTGCTGACCACGCAGGTTCCACCGGCCCGGTAGATTCCGTAACCCTTGTTGCGGAAGAGGGTGTTGTTCAAGATGGATATGGTGCCCGCGGTCAGGTAGAGGCCATCCCCGTAGGTTGTGTCGTTGTACCGGATCAGGCAATTGACGAGGGTGTGGGTTCCCCCCAGGCTGGCCAGGCCGCCGCCGCCGGACCATCCGGACCATCCTGGCGTGCCCAGGTTTTCCTCGATGAGGGTGTCGCGCACCAGGAGACTTCCCCCGGTAACCAGGATGCCGGCGCCGCGAATCCCGGTACTGGACGGGCCGTTCTGCCGGTTGGCTTGGATCGTGCAGTTCGAGATGGAAACCGAACTGTTGGCGAGGTAACACCCGCCGCCGTCGTAGACGGCCGTGTTGTTCCGGATGGTGCAATCCTCCAGCGTGACGGCGGAGGATGCGGTCACGAAAATTCCGCCACCATATCCGCTGACTCCGGTCCGGTTGTTCTCAATGATACATCGCCGAAGGGTCAGGTTGGAGACACCGCTTGCATAGAGTCCGGCCGCATTGCCGCTGGGGTGTCCGCCCGAAATGATCAAACCATCCAGCAACACGTTGGTAACATTCAGCACATCCCAGGTGCGCTGGGCGTCCGAGGTGTTGGTGGTGATGGTCGGCCAGGCGGCCGGATCGCAGGCGCCGGGGGTTTCGGATCCCTGGTATCCGCCGCGTATTTCGACATGGGATTCGGACACCGTGAACGGGAGCGCGCTCGCATGCCGGCCGGTCTTCACGTGGATCACGTTGGTTCGCCCGCTGACGCATTGCGCCAGCGCCGTTTCAAGGGAGGGGTAGGCGTCGGTCCAATTGTATCCGGTGCCAAGCCCGGTGGCATTCGTGGCGACATACCGGATGACGCGATGACCAAAGGGCAGGGAAGGCGTGGCCCAACTGCCACCGGCGTTGTTGACCGCGTAGCAGGTGTAGAAATAGTTGGATCCGGTGGTGGTGGCAATACTGTTGGAGAAGTGGCCGGCGGGGCGGATGCCCATATCCACCACGTACTGCCAGGAGCTGGTGACGGTTTCCCCGTCGACAGGGCCCCAGCACAGGTAGATGTGCGGGTTGTCTCCGCCGGTGCTGGTGACTTCACCGCGCAGGGTGACGGAAGGGCCGCCTTCGTTCAAGACGCCCCGGTTGGCGATTTCCGCAAGCGACAACTGGGGCACGAAAGTTGTGGCCGGGCTTGCCCATGCGATCGCGCCGGCCGAGTTGGAGCCCTGGTAACGGTAATAATGGGTGATTCCATTGGCCAGACCGGTCACATTGGTGCCCACCGAAGTTGGCGCCTTGAAGATGCCGAGGTAACGGTTGGTCGTCCAGGAAAGTGGATTGGTCCCTCCATTGGACGTTCCATAATACACCCGCAGGTGAACATTCGAGCTGCCGACATGCAACAGGTGACCGTTCAGTTGTGCCGAGGTCATGCCGATGGCCGATGCCGGCAGGTTCGTGACGGTTAATGGAGGGGATTTGGAAGCGGTTTCCGTATTCCCGTAGGCGCCCCGGTTCACGATGGCGCCGTTGGGGTCCGGTTCGCCGCCGGTGGGGATCCGTAAGGGGTCGCAGGTGTCGATGGCCGGGCTGTTCGACAAGCCGGTGTTCCAGGTTCCGCCGTTGAAGAAACCGTTTTCGTATTGCCCGTGCGTCGACTGCAGGTGGTAGTGAGTCCGGTCCACGAACCGCGGATCCTGGTTGTTGCATCCGTTGACGCCGTTGTTGTAGCCATCCTGCGATGTGCTGTAGCCCATCGGCGGGGTCCCCACGATGTCGTCGGTGTTTCCCCACAGGAGCGAGTTCGAGATCATCAGGCTGCCGCCTGCATGGTAGATGCCATTGGCGCTGTTGTCCGCTACCGTGATGTTCCTCACCAGGAGATTCCCTCCTGCCAGGTAGAGGCCGCTTCCCTGTGTCGCCGTGTTCCGAGCCACCACCGAATGCTCGATGCTGACCGTTCCGTTCAGATAGAGTCCGCCGCCCCGGGGAACGTCATACCAGGATGCCGCGATGTTGTTGGTGATGATGGTTCGGACAATCGTTGCCTGGCCGCCTCCAACGTACAAGCCGCCACCATACGCGTTGAACGGTGGGCTGGAATAGGTGTTGTTGCGAACGATGCTATTGGAAACCGTGAGCAAGGAGGCGTAGGCACAGATGCCGGCTCCATAGGCGACACCCCAGTTCAGGTCACTGCGGGTTGTGTTGCCTTCCACGATGCAGTCGATCAGGGATCCGGATACGTTTGACAGATAAAGCCCACCGCCCATGAAGCGGCCTTTTCCGCCCTTGAGCGTGAGACCGTTGAAGTTCAGGGGGCCGAGCAGGTTCATGGCGGTCAGGATGCGGATGTCGGCAACGTTGCCGGCGTCGATGATGGTGGTGTTACGGTTGGTTCCCTGGATGGTGACTCCGTAGGTGTGGATCGTGAGGGGATAGGTTTCGGTGGCATTTCCATAGGTTCCGGCGGCGAGGTGTATCGTTTCGCCGCCACAGGCCGTGGCCAGTGCCTTGGTGATGGTCCGGAAAGCGTTGGCGGGGGAGGCTCCGGTGAGGGTGTCGCTGCCGGAGGGGGATACATGGATGTCCATGGAGAAGAAGGATGGAGAACCCTCGGCGTGATACCCCAGGTCAACCATGCCGCTGTCGGCGATGCCGTTGGTGTGGGTCGTGCGGTTGTCGAGTCCGGCATATTCCGCGGTAACGCTTCCCGCGTCGATGCAGGGACTGTTAGTCTGGAGGTAAACGCCCTTGACGAATCGGGGATTGGCGTTGGTGCAACCGTTTGCCCCGTTGCTGTCACCGTCCTCGATGCAGGAATTCAGCAGGTTGGGCGATCCAAACAGATCGTCGCTGTTTTCCCACAGGATGCAGTCCTGGACTGTTACGGATCCGGCGTTACGCCGGATTCCTTCCGCCATGTTGCGAACGAGGGTGCAGTTGACGATCGTCACGCCGTTTTCGGCCCAGATGCCACCGCCACGTCCGCCCCAGGCGGGGGCAATGTCATTGATGCGGTGATTGCCGGCCACCAGACAGTTCCGGATGGTGTGGGTACCGTCGGCCCAGATGCCGATTCCGTCCGGATAGGCAAGGCCCGTGAGGCCGCCGTCATGGGCACGATTGTCGAGAATCCGGCTGTCCTGGACGATGACGGAACCACCCGACAGGTAGATTCCGGCGCCCCGGACATAGAGGTTGCCGTCCCAGGCGTCGGGTGAATCCGCTGCGTTTCCGGAAATCAGGCAGTTTGAAATGACGCCGCTGGCATTTTCGCACGCGATCCCGCCACCCATGCTTGGATTGGCATCGAGGGCCCAGTTGTCCCTGATCTCGCAATCCGCCAAGATGAAACCCGACGTGTTGCGGATCCGGATGCCGCCCCCGATGGTGGAGACGGAACCCTCCCGGAGGGTGACCCGTTGAAGCAGGGCGTTCGTGGTGTCGTGAATGTGGATCAGGCGCATGTTGCCGGATTGGCGACGGATGATGGTGGGCCATCGCCGGGTATCGAAAACACCGGGTTCCAGGCTTAGGTTGGTGGCGGCGTAACCGCCCCGTACGGTCAGGTTGGTTGTCGACCAGTCCAGTTCGTTGGTCAGGCTGAAGGTTTGGCCGGACAGGTAGAGCGTGTCCCCGGCTTCGAGGCGGTTGAAGACGGAATTGAGATTGGTAAGGGCGGAATCCCAACTGCCACCCACCGTGTTGTCGCCGTCGGGGCTGACGAACCATGGCATGGAGCCGCTGACCAGTTGGAAGCTGTTGGTTTGGGACCAGGCTTTTCCTGCCAGGTTGGACGACAGGATGGTGCTGGAATAGGTGATCGCGGGGTTCAGGTTTGTCAGCAGGTGGGAGAATAGACCGGCTTGCACCCCTTTACTGACGACGGTGGTGGGGCCGCCCGGCGGCCAGTAGTAAAACCAGGTGGAGGGGGTAGACTCCCCGTCGTCGGTAATCTGGCCGCGGAGTTGTGCCCAGGTCCGGTTAACCGATGCAGGCTGGTTGGTTACGGTTGGGAAGGTGGTGGTCCGGAATTGAACTGCTGGATCCGACCAGTCATAACCCGAGCTGTTGGTGACAAACCAGCGGCAGGCATAGGTAATACCGCGACTGAGGCCGAGGATGTTGGTTGAAATGAAATCCCCCTGCGCCCAGTTCGTGCCGATATACCGGATGGTCCCCCACAGGTTGGTGCCGGTGGTCCCCCGGTCGATGGTGTCATAACAGGCGTATACCCGCGGATTGCCGACTCCGCCCGTATGCAGCACCTGACCCCGGAGGGTGGCGCCGTTGGTCAGTATCCCGGTCGGCGATAAGGCCCGGATCGTCAAGCTGGTTGCCACATATTCCCGGGAGCCATATTGAATAAAGGTGGTATTGAATGCCACGTTCAGCCAGGTTGCATAAATCCAGCTGGCGCTCCGTGCCACCCGCGAGATCCGTGCCTCGTCAATACGGCCGCGCAGACTCAAGGTCGGACTGGAGGGGAAATAGCCGAAATGCAGGTCACGGCCGGCATTGTTCACGGCTCCTGACACATCGGCCAATGTCCCTTTTTCAACCCCATTCACGTAAATCCGTATCACGGTCCCGTCCCGCACCCCGGCAAGATGGTTCCACGTGTTCAGGTTGATCGCGTCGGGACTGGTGCACGAGTAAGGCGTGGTTCCGATCTCGACACTGAAAGCCGGCCGGTCGTCGCCGCCGCTGACGGTGGTGCCGAGCGACCATTCGTTCAGGCCGGCGGATGCGCCGCTCCACCATTTGCCGCAATCACCGATATTGCTCCAACCCGATGAGCTTTGTTCCTTGCGTTCCCACATCTCGATGGTGAAATTGCCGGTGCCGAAGTCCAGCGCGTTACAGTCGGGCACGATGACACCACCGTTACCTCCCGTCTGGGTCATTTGCACGGATTGGGCCAGTTGTCCGGGCTGGCCATAATTCACCCCGATGCCGAGGTTCAACCCGTTTTTGCTTTGGCGGGAGAAGTCGGAGACCGGCGGGGTGGGTTCGTTCAGGTGCCATACGCCGACAAACGCATTGGTCCAGGTGGCCCCGTTGGTGGCATACGGCGGGGGGGTGGTGTCCGGTCGGCCCCAGTATGCGTAGAAGTAATCAGCCGTGGTGGCTATATGTGGTACCTGGACCCAGACATACGATTGGCCATTGGTGTTCCAGTAGTCAATCTCGTGGTTCAACACGGTGGTGCCATTGGAAGCCGTAAACCGGAGATCCGTAGCGGTAGCCGGATCGGCAAGCTGGCTGTAGGCAAAGGCGCCGATATTGGTTCCAAACTGGACCCATACCGGGAAGTTGGTCAGGGGAGAAAACGGTTCGGTATTGATCCGGATTTTTGCCCGGTAGACCCAGGTATCAAACGGGGATGCAAGTGCCGGCGTGGAAAAGATGAAGATGGAGAACCATACAACCGAAAAAGCAAAGCGGAAATTCGTCCATCTGATCTGGTAACACATGGTCGTATGATTATTGGAAAGGCTTTTTACCAGACGATAAACAACAATGAATAAGTCAGCAGTTAATTAACATGGTTAATATACCATTTCGCTGGTTTTTGTACATGAAATAAATGGATGCGAAACAGTCCTGGCATCCCACAAGGGACGCCAGTTCCTAGTAAGTCTCCTTTAATAAAGAAGACGAGGTGGCGAATCTATCAGCGGATGGCATGGCGATCATGCTCCGGCGATAGAACGATCGTGCAGGCTTGGATGCGGCAAACGGGTTAGGTTGGACTCAGGGAGTTCTTGTTGGCCTTTTTGGCGTTCTTCGCGGCTTTCTTTTCTTTCATGCTCATGGCGGGCTGTTTTTTCGTTTCGCGCTTGGCTTCACGGCTCTTCATGGTGCACTCCTTCAGGGGTGCGGATCGGGCAGTCATTGCCCGGTCTGCGTTGTTCGTTACTTGGTCTTTGACACTATCAGAATGATATGATCCCGCCAAGCAGAGTTGTATACGCGCCGCGGGGTCCGGCAACACGGCACAATAATCGGCTGGGGGTTTACGTTATATGCCTGTATGGTGGATTCGTTCACAGGTAAAGGGGAGGAATACCAGATGAAAAAGGCAATCGTGGTTGTGATCAGTGCGCTGGCTGTTTTGGCGGCTGGTGCGTGGGCCGAGGATGCCGGTGAAAGCACCGGCGGCAAGGGCCTGGGTGAAGGGCAGCTGAAACGGGGAAGACCGGATAACCCGTTGCGCATGGAAATCCTGAAACAATTCGATGCGGATGGAGACGGCAAACTGTCCGAAACCGAACGTGCGGCGGCGGAAGCTGCACGGGAGGAAAAAATGAAGGAACGCATGCTGGAACGGTTCCGGGCCATGGATGCCGACGGCAATAAGTGTGTTTCGGAGGATGAGTTTCTGTCGTTCCTCAAGCGCGAGCATGAAGCGAACCGGGGCCAGCGTGGGAAGCCGGGCCAGGGACAACCCCGGGGTCCTGGAGGCAACAACGGCGTGGGGAACGGCGAGGATGGTCCGCCCCCGGGAAATCCGCCGGTCAATGACGGTCCGGGGACCGGTCCGGGAAATCCCGGCAACAAGCCGGATGATGTTTGATCAGCATCCAGACGGTTGATGAAGTGCGGGGCGCCACTGCGGCGCCCCGCTTGTTTTATGTGCCCGGGTTGTCCCGGGGCAGGCCCAGGAGCAGGATGGCGGCAAGCGCCACACCGACGCCGCTTACGATGAACGGCAGGTTCAATGCCAGCGTTTCCGGCAGGGCGGACCATTCCCGGAGCCAGCCGGCCAGAAATGGCGCCGGAACCGCACCCAGTGCCCCCAGGGCGGTGGATAACCCGATGTCTTCACCCCGGGCATGCGGGCGGCTGAAACGCTGTAACAGGCTCTGTTGAATCGGCATCCAGAGTCCCATCCCGAACAGGTCATGACCCAGCCAGATAAGCACGGCCACCCACAGCAACCGGATGGGCTGTCCAGCCAGGGAAACCGTGCCGGATGGCACCAGGGTGGGCAGTACGATGAAAATGCCTTCGATAATCAGGAAGGCCATGAACCAGTCCCGGTGACGGGTCTGGAAACGGTGGCCGAAAAACAGGAGCGGGATCACCGGGCTTAAGCGGTGCAGGGCGCCGATCATGAATATGTCGGCATCGCTGGCGGCGAATTTCTCCTGAAAATACAGCTGGAGCACGAAGCAGTGACTGATCGTGATGGCCAGCGTGAAAACAAAGGTGGAGGCGGTCAGGATCCATAACGGACGAGGCATGTCCATACGGATGAAATCGCGCCAATGCAACACGGGACGCGGTGGGGCCCGGTGTGCCGTCTCGCGGAATCCGGCGGCAAACAGGATGGCCGCAACAAGAAACAGGATGCCGGAACCTGCCAGCAGGGCGGCATGCGGCGCCGCCATGCCGCGGCGGGCAAGGGCCGCAATGCCGAAGGATAATGCCAGCAAGCCGACAAAATGGAAAAGAAACTCGATCCCGCGTGTACGGCTGAACAGGGATTGGAACCGGCGTGGCCAGGTTTCGAACAGGAGCACCGAATGCATGGCTTCGCGGACCCGGCTGGTGGGGTCGGTTACGCATTTCAGCAGGGTCTGGGCAAGCGGATGCGCGGCGCAGGGGGTCAGTACCGTGGCGAGACCCGTCGCGATCAGTGAACCGGTATAGATGGATTTGCGCCCGACACGGTCCGACCAGGCGCCGACGAATGTCCGGATGACGAACGTTGCAAGGGCGGCGATGCTGTAGATCCATCCCATGGTTCGCCAGGACAACCCTTCCCGTTTCAGGAAGAGCGGCAGGGATAGTTCGTATATGGCGCCGGCCAATCCGAGCAGGATGGATACGGTGAACAACACGCCCAGGTCGCGGGATGAACCGGTATCCGCGGGGGACGCATGAACGGGGGACGTCTGGTTGCTGGAAGACGACATATAAGGGGGTCACTTTCTCGTGGATTCTACCCGAGGCGGTTCGGGTGGATGCTGTTGGTCCGGGAGCGGCGCCTGCTTGCCGCGTATCCCAACGTTAAACCGTCCCAGGACTTCGACGCGGTCGCACCGGAGATCCGCGGGGATTTCCGCCTTCTCGTACACAAAGAGGCAGTCGGTGTCGATCGCCCGGTAGGCAGCCACCTTGTCCGCCATGTCCTGGTTGCGGACTTCGGCGCTCCATCCGCCGACATCCACGCGGCACCCGGTGGAAACCACGATGCGATCCCCGAGATAGATCCGGGCGGGATCCACGTGGACGATTTCCCTGGGTGACGTGTTCCGCCGGATAAAGTCCGCCAGGCGGAGAAAATCCGCATCCTCCTTGGCGGGCGTGAGGACATAGGCCAGCGAGAAGGTGGCGCCGCCCACGTTGGGGATGAGTTTCACCCCCTTGCCGCCGTTGAGGCTGTTGATCGCGATGAGCGGCAGGGGGATAAGCGTGCAGAGCAGGAGCGCGACAACGCGGCGCCGGGTGGGATTTTCGGGGATCCAGCGGGAGAATAATCCGGCTGTGAACACGGCCCAGAGGGGACCCGTGTGCATCCAGAAACGCCCGCCGTAGCTGATCAGCATGGGCACAAAGCCGGCGAGCATGGCGCGCATGAACCCCATGGCGGGATGACGGGCTTTCCGCAGACCGATCAGTCCCAGCACCAGGAAGACGGGGTTGACGAACTGGAGCGAAAGCAATCCCATGACGGTCGCCTGGATGAGGGATGCCAGGCTCCGCCCGGTCTGGTCGAAGATAAGCGTCGACGGGGTTCCCAGCCAGTGGATCGAGTCCAGCAGCCGGAAGAACCATGGCAGGTAGAAGATGAAGGAAAAGGTAAGGACCTTTTTGAAGAAGGCATAGTAGCCGCGGTGGCGGGCAGCGAAGAAGAACAGTCCGAGGAAGATCAGCGCGGACATGCCGATGTGGGTGTAGAGGGCGAGGGTCAGGAGGGCGATGGTCGAGCGGCTGCGCCGGGTGAGAAAACACATGAAAAGCAGGGGCATGAACCCGGTCACCAGCGCGCTGGGGAGAACGGTGATCATGGTGTATCCGGAGATCATGTCCATGGAAAACACCAGGGCGGTGAGAAAACCGAGGCGGGCCCCGAACAGCCATCGCGCAAACCACCAGGTAAGCAGGAGTGCGAGCGGATAGACCACCACTTGGAGGGTTTCGAAGCCCTCGATAATTTTGTCGGGATGTCCGGCGAAGAGGGCGATTAACACGTGGAGCGCAGGCGGATAGAGGTGTGGGCGGCCTGCCGGCGCGTATTCCCAGCTGTCCCACGCGGGTATCCCCTGGTGCTCGAGAATTTGCCGGGCGACGGCCATGTGATAGTTGTGATCGGAATCGTCCGTGGGCATGAGCTGGCTGCGGTTGACAAAGAAAACGAGCAGTATAAGGCTCATAAAAGCGAGCATGGCGCGATCCATGCGGGTGAGGGGGAAAGCAAAGGAGGCAGGAACATCCGGGAACGGCCGGCTTTCGTCAAAGCCGGCCCACCGCCAGATTCGGCGGATCAGCCGACCCGGCAGGAGCAGGAGCGCGAAAATCCACGCCCCATGGAGGAAGATCATCAGGGAGGCGAGGAGCAACCCATAGGCGATCAGCCGGACGGGGATTCGCCTCCACCAGGCGGCGATCGGACGCCGCCACAGGGAGAGCCCGATCGGGGCGGTAAAGACGGTGGAGAAATAAAAACCGGGTTTGTGAAAACCTTCGGAGGCTATCCGGATGCAGAGGCGTTCATACGCCGCGATGAGCCGGGGCGGGAGGTTGACGAGGTGGAAAATGATGTTCATTCGTGACGGACCCCGTGCACTGGAATCTTGCGTTAGTTTCACTCAAATATGTTTGAACCAGTGTATCAGCCGGAAAGCTGGAAGGAAGACTATATATCACGGGGCCTCGGGTATTGGGCGGTTGTTCGATGGGGTGTCGATGATTGGCCGCACCAGCGACCATCGGCTATTATACATGACGACATAAGACCACAGCATGGTAGGGACGGCTCGCCGAGCCGTCCGCGGCGCTTTCGGCGAAAGTGCCCTACCTTTTGGATGATGTGATTTATTGCGCTGTGTATAGATGCCTGAATAGGTGTATAGGCAGCTTCTTGCCGGGATTCTGACGGCATGGTATAATGACCTCATGAGAAACAGGAACATACGACTGGGGATGGCGGTAGCCATGTTGATCGGCATCCTGCAGGTGCGGGGGGAGGGGGATGTTGTGAATCAGACAGGATCAGTTGTTTCACCGACGACTGGAATGGTCGGGAAAGTTTCGTTCGGGGCCGGATGTTTCTGGTGTGTGGAAGCGGTTTTGGAACATATTCCGGGAGTTCAATCCGTGGTCTCCGGGTATCAGGGGGGTACGGTCAAAAATCCAACCTACAAGCAGGTATGCACCGGCGAAACCGGCCATGCCGAGGTGGTGCAGGTGACCTACGACCCCGCCGTGCTGCCGTTCGGGGAGTTGTTGGACTGGTTCTGGAGATTGCATGACCCGACCACGCTCAACCGGCAGGGCGCCGATGCGGGAACGCAATACCGGTCGGTGATATTCTGTTACACCGATGCACAACGCCTGGCGGCTGACGCGTCGAAGCAGGCGCTGGTGAAGTCCGGCCAGTACGGGGAAAAACCGATTGTAACCGAGATTCTTCCGGCTCCGGAATTCTATCCGGCTGAGAATTATCATCAGGATTACTTTGAACAGAACGCCGCCGCGCCCTATTGCCGGATTGTCATCCAGCCGAAGTTGAAGAAACTCGGGATCAAGCCCTGAACCCGGGGAGCGGCGGTTATTTGGCAGCGGCGTAGAGGCCCCAGGCATTGCCCCGGTTGCTGGAGACTGCCACCACCACGTCATTGGCTCCGCGTTTCCAGGTGACTGATTTCGCGTATTGGCCGGGAACCGCCGGGTTGGTGGCGTCGGGATGGCACGCCACCGCCTTGCCGTTAACCCATGCCTTGAAGGGACCGTCGGGTCCCAGCACCAGTTTCCCCGCTCCCGCCTTTGCTGACTGGACCGTGGTGTGCAGGAAGACCAGACCGTGTTGCTTGTTGTGGATGGCGCGAACATCAATGAATCCCACGGATCCGCTTTCCGGGCGTGTCTTGATGACGGTGGGAAATGCCAGATTTACCGGGCATGCCAATTTCCGCAGGTCCCTGACCGGAGGTTGCAGGGCCGACGCCGTAAAGGCAGGAATGATGCGGGCACCATGGGCTTTCAGCCAGTCGCTGGCACGCTTATGCACGGTGGCGGTGGTGATCCGGGCGGCGCCTTTTCCCTTTTGTGTTCCGCGATAGGTGCGGTTGCGTCTGGCCTGGCTGAGCCGGGCGCTGGCCGCCGGCAGGGCACGGCGGTATTGCGGCAGCCATTCGGCCTGGGCAATCAGCATCTCGTCCACCATCTGGGAAATCTCGTTGGGGTCGCAGACGGCTCCGGTGAGCGGATCGAGCATGGCGGCCTGTTTCAGCAGGGCGACATCGCCATGGACCGCCGCCTGCACCGCCAGGCGTTGGACCTGGATGGAGACATTACATACGGCGGCACATCCGAGCGGCAGGTCGCCCACCCGCGGAATGTTGATGCCGTTGTGGTCGACATAACCGGGCACTTCGACAATCGCATCATCGGGCAGGTTGGTGATGCAGCCGTTGTTGACCACGTTGAAATGGCCGCGATAGATCCGGCCGGTCTTGAGCCCTTCCATGATGTAGCTGCCGTGTTCGTGGCCGCGGGTTTCCGGGCTGATGGGCCGCGGTTCGGCGCGCAGGTTTTCCCGGAACGTCTTCTCGAACCAGTTCCGGCCTTCCGTGCAGACCCGGAGATAGCCGCCCGTCTCCCCGTTGATCCAGGACGACAGGTCGATCCAGTTGCGGATCTCGGCCGGGCGTTTCCGGTACCAGGCGACATATTCGCTGAGATGCCCGTTGCTTTCCGTGGAATAATAGCCGAACCGGCGGAGCATATCGATCCGCACCTTCTCGGTGCGGGCATAGACCGGGTGCCGTTCGAACCCTTCCAGCATACGACCGGTCCAGTCCCTGCCGTCGTACTGGATCCGGGTGTACCACGTCTGGTGGTTGATGCCGGCGCAGATGATGTCCACCTGGTCCGGGGTGACGGGACGGTACCCGCGGTCGCCCGGTTTCCTGCCGTTGTTCACCAGCAGCCGGATGACCTCGGTGATCTGGTGATGGCCGCCCATGACGCCATGGCATAGGCCGATGGTCTGGATACCGCCGAAGTGGTTGGCCGCCCAGGTATTCATGGCGTTGGGGTTGGCGTAGTTGAGGAAGACGCAATCCGGTTTGGCGACTTCACGGATGTCCCTGCAGAATTCCAGGATGGACGCAATGTTCCGCTGCCCGTACATGATGCCGCCGATGCACAGGGTGTCGCCCACGCACTGGTCCACCCCGTACTTGAGCGGTATCTCGATATCGGTCTTGAATGCCTTGAGCCCGCCGATCCGCACGCAGGAAATGACAAAATCAGCGCCTTCGATGGCTTGGCGGCGGTTGGTGGTGGCGCTGACGGTCGCCGGCAAATGGTTGTCGGCAATGTCCTTGCGGCAGAGGTCGGCGGTCATGTCCAGGTACTTGCGGTTGATGTCGGTGAAGCTGAAGCGGGCGTTGCGGAATTCCGGCACGGTGAGAATATCGCGGAACAAACCGCGGGTGAACGTGAGACTGCCGGCCCCGATGAATGCAATCTTGATCGACATGGTGTTGGCTCCTGGTTGGGTGTTACGAGTTGGCGGATCATGGTGAAGCGGGGGAATCGTGTCAATATCGGAACGTTGCGGTCCGGTCAGGTTCGCGGGCGCATCGTGTTTCGGTGCTGGAGCCGGGGCGACCTCGCCCCGGTCTGGTTGGTTGGAAGGACGTGTGATGGGCAGGCGCCCGCACGGAAAACGGAAGACGGAAAAAGAAAAACGGGAGGGAGTTTGACAGGATATACAGGATGGAAGGGAGATTGACGGGATGGGATCTCAAGCAGAGGCGCAGAGTCAGCAGAGTTGGTGTGAATTCGGCACGTGCGATGGAACCATCGCCCGGCACGAATTCACACCAAGTTGCTCCGGAAGAGGGGGGGACATGGGGCGTGCGGAGTGCCCTGTAGCCGCGATCGGTGATCGCGGCAGACCCGCCGTTGCCCTTTTCGAAATGGAATATGGAAGCTTGATTGCGGGCGCGGGGTGCCGCATGCTGGGAACGCATTTCATGGACGGGTTGGTTTGCTACGGGAGGCATGCCATGATGATTCGATGGGTGTGGATCGTGATGTTGATGGTTGCCGGTGTGGTGTCTGCCCGGGCGAATGACCCGATTCCTGACAACCCGACCAACCGCCAGCATTATGCGGTTCAACTGGTGGACACCATGTCCACCGGTGCCCTGGTGGCACGGATCGCCAATGAAATGACCCAGACAGCGCCTGCCGACAAACGGGATGCAATAACGGTCCGATTCGTTGCGGAGGTGGAAGTTGGTGTCGTGGATCAGGAATTGATCCGCGCCTTCGCCCTGCACTGCACGCCGGATGAACTGGCGGCCCTGACGGACTTGTGCCGGACCGCAGCCGGCCGATCGGCCCTGTTCCAATACACACGATCCATGCAGGATGCCGTATCACGTTTGCAACCTGAATTTTCCAGGGCCAATAGGCGGTCCCGTGAGGTCTTGAAACAACCATGATCCGTGCCTGGATCGGTCTCGTGCTGGTTATAGCGCCGGTTGTCCGGGGCGCCGACCTATATGCGCGATTCAGGGTTGTTGAGCCTACCAACCGGGTGTTGCGGATGAACGTGGGCGGCTACCGGCACCATGCCAATCCGAGCTGGTATCTGCCCAACGAATCCTACGGGGTGACCTCGGGGCAGTGGAGTGCCTGGCTGGACCTGACGAAATGGCCCCTGCATGATCGCGCCCGACGGGTGGGCGGGATTGCCGAATGGCCCAGCATGAAAGTGTCCCTGCAGCGATCCGGCAAGGATGGCGGCGAAATCAAGGGATGCCTGATCGAGGGTGAACTGGCGCAGCGCCCGTCCGAGGAATCGGTGGCAATCCGCTTTTCCGAGCGCGCGGCAGGGAACACGATTGTTTTCCTCCTGCCGCATCCCTTGAAGCAGCACACGAACGAATTCGAGACGGGGACCCAGATGACGGCGCGGCATCTGGCCTGGGCCACCGAGGCTACCGGGGGGAAAGCCCGTAAGCCGGGCCGGTTCGATATCGCGACCACGTTGTGGGGGCATTACGATCCCCACCTGGCGGCACAGGCCACTGAGACGCTCCGGTTGCTCGGGTTCAATGTCTTGAACGGCGCGCCCGACGACGTGTTGCAAAACGCCGGCATGCGGGCGCTGGGCAAGACCTGGTTGTATCATCCGGACCCGGACCACGTGACCAATGCCTGGACGGAATTCGCCAAACGCGAGTTCGATCCGGCACGGTTGACCCCGGACAAGCAATGGTTCTATTCCAATATGGCGCACTGGGTGGTGTCCGATGAATCCCAAGTGCTGGATTTCCGCCGGCTGGATACCAACCGGCTGGCCGGCTGGTTCCGTTCCTACCTCACCGGGAAAGGCGTGAAATCCTCCACTATCGGTCAGCCGATCGAATCGGTGCTCTATCCGGCGGCGGCCATGTTTGAGAAGACGCTCCCCCGGTCGGCATCGTTGGAACAACGCCGCCTGCATTACCATGCCGCCAAATTCGGGCACTGGTGGTCGGTGAAGCAGATGCGCCTGATCAGCGACCTGATCCGGGGGACGCCGCCCGGGTTCAAGAGCGAGACGCTTCCGTCCGATCACGGTTTCTTTTATGCATGGGGCCCCCCGCACATCGGCATGAGTTACCGGATGCTGGACCTGTTCGAGCTGGGCGCCCAGCATGCCGTGGATGTGTTGTCCACGGAAGACTGGCTGGGGCTCAACCACATGTACGGGGGTAACTACACGTGGTCGGGCGGCCAGTCCTTCGGCTATCTCAATGCCATCCACCGCAGCGTGATCGGGGAACGCCCCATCAAGCTGATGGGACTGATCACCCCCTCGGATGACGGGTACCTGCGCCTGAAGGCCTATTCGGCGCTGGGACAGGGCGCCAAGGCGTTTTTCTTCTGGACCTTCGGGCCGACTTGCATCGGCACCGAGAATTACTGGTCTGACCTGCGCAGTGAATATGACGGTATTGCCAAGCTGACCCGCGCGCTCGAACAGGCTGAACCGGTGTTGTTCCCCGCCCAGGTTGTACACGATCCGGTGGCCATCCTTTACGCGGTGAGCCACGATATCTGGCACACCGACAACGCGGCGGCATTCGTGGAAAAGCGCCTGACCTGGCATGCTCTGCGGCATGTGCAAGTCCAGCCCGATTTTCTCCGGGAGGAAGACGTGTTGGCCGGGCGGCTGAAAGCATATCGCGTGTTGTTCGTGAATGATTGGTGCCTGGTGCGGGATGCCGGGAAAAAAATCATGGACTGGGTCAAGGCGGGCGGCGTGTTGTGGTTGTCCGCCGGGGCGGGGACCCGGGACGAGTATTTCGATCCATATATTGCGGATTGCGCGCGCGGGGTTTGGACGGACCGCGCGGTGCAGGACATGCGCATCGAACCCGGCGCCTATAACGAGCGCCGGGATTTGCAGACGCGCGACCCCCTGGCGATGGTGGAGGTCAGGGAGGGGACCGGTGTGGTGGTGCGGCTGCCGGCGCTGGGGGCTCGGATAGCCCTCGAGACCAACGGTATCGTGAACGTGCTGGCCCGGTTTGAAGACGGGTCACCCGCAGGCGTGGAGTATCGGGTGGGCGGGGGACGGGTGTATGCCTTCGGGTATATGCCGATGCTGGCCTATGGCCGGATGGCGGGTTTCAAGGGCGGCACGTTGTCGGAACGGTGGCCCGAATATCCGCGCCCGTGGGTGAGGGAGGCGCTGGCGGCGGGTGGGGTTTCCGGCGTGGTGTCGGCCAGTGTGGATGTTGTGGAATCCAGTGTGCTGACCGGGCCGGAAGGGTCGGCGCTGGTGCTGGCGAACTACACCTATGAGCCGATCACCAACCTGGTGATGCAGGTTCACCTGACACATCCGGTCAAGCGGATCGTGAGCACGGAGGGTGCGGCGGTCCGGTGGGAGAAACTGGCGGACGGCGTGCGATTGAGCCTGCCGCTTGAGTGGACGGATATC
>Ga0156641_1132_pt2 | contig 32216 bp, 29 predicted proteins | sample RifOxyC3_FD_110715 | JGI IMG/M metagenome (GOLD analysis project Ga0156641, IMG submission 110715) | Lentisphaerae bacterium RIFOXYC12_FULL_60_16 | reverse complement strand
CCGATTTTACTGAATGACGATTTAAGGGATTGCCCGGAACGGCTTGGAATGGCACCATACTGGTTTATTTGTACGATGGCGCGTGACGGGAGGTCGATCATGTTTCGAATTCGATCCTTGAGCAACCTGGTTGCGATAGGCGTTGTCGTGGGTTGTGGTTTGTCGGCGCCATCCGGGTCGGTAGCATGGGAAGTGCCGCGCGTCGAGCGCGAAACCGCCTATGAAGAATTGGAATTGTTCGCCGAGTCCCTGCTGGCCATCCGCAAACACTATGTGGATGAGAAGGAATACAAGGCGCTGATCTACGGGGCCTTAAGCGGGATGTTGAAGTCGCTGGACCCGCATTGTTCGTTCCTGGAGCCGGAGGAATTCCAGGACATGCAGGAGGAAACCTCCGGCCGGTACAGCGGTATCGGCATCCACATTGGTATCCGCGACGACTGGCTGACGGTCATTGCCCCGATCGAGGACACGCCGGCGTACCAGGCGGGATTGATTTCCGGTGACCGTATTGTGGCCATTGATGGGGAGAAAACGGCCGGAATCCCGCTGAAGGATGCCATCCAGAAGTTGCGCGGCATGCCCGGGACGCAGGTCAAGGTAAGCATCCGGCGATTGGATGTTGACCAGCCGCTCGAATTCGAGATTACACGCAAGGATATCGAAGTGTCCAGCGTCAAGGGGGCGACCCTGTTGCGGGACCAGATCGGCTATGTACGCATCACGCAATTTTCGGAACCCACGGCCCAGGCGCTCCAGCATACCCTGCAAGGCATGGTGACCAACGGACTTCAGGGGCTGGTCCTGGACTTGCGGGGGAATCCCGGCGGGCTGCTCGTGTCGGCCATCAATGTCGCCGAGCAATTCCTGCCGCGTAATGAGGTAGTGGTCAGCACGCGCGGGCGCGGACACCTGCAGGGAAATGTCGTGAACCGTTCCGGCGGGACGTTTCACCTGACGGGTATCCCGATGGCGATCCTGATCAATGGCGGCAGTGCCAGTGCCTCGGAAATTGTCGCCGGCGCCCTGCAGGATCATCGCCGGGCAGTGTTGGTGGGGGAGACCACCTTCGGCAAGGGATCGGTGCAAACCGTGCTTCGGTTGAGCGCGGACCGGGAGGCTGCCCTGCGTTTAACGACGGCGTTGTACTACACCCCCGGGGGGCGCCAGATTCACAACAAGGGAATCGAGCCGGATATCCCGGTCTACGTGGCGCCTACGGAATGGCGACGCATCCTGACCCGACGCCTGCACATCGAGAATCCCAGCCTGTATACGGACAAGGACCGGGCCGGTTATGAGGACGTGGTTGACCGGCCGCTCGAACGGGCCCTGGACCTGGTTCAAGCGCTGGTTCTCTACCAGTCAGCGGATGCGCGGCGCTAAACGGGAAGTGGGTCCTTGATGCTGGTGCTGGGTATTGAAACATCGTGTGACGAGACGGCGGTTGCCCTGGTGCGGGATGGCCGCGAGGTTTTATGCAGCCTGATATCCAGCCAGGTCGACCTGCATGCGCCTTTCGGCGGCGTGGTTCCCGAACTGGCGTCCCGCCAGCATCTCGAGGCGTTGCCGCTCCTGCTGGAAGAAGCGTTACGCGTAACCTCCCTCCGGTGGGCGGATATTGACGCTGTGGCGGGCACCTATGGACCCGGTCTTGCCAGCTCCCTGCTGATCGGCTTCTCATCGGCCAAGGCCCTGGCGTTCCGCCTCGGCAAACCCCTGTGTGCGGTCAACCACATGGAGGCCCACATTTATTCCATGTTCCTGAATCCGGAGTGTCCGCTCCCGTCGACCCTGGGACCGGTCCTGGTCCTCGTGGTGTCGGGCGGACATACCAATCTGGTCCGCATGCCGGGGCCGGGCCATTACCAGGGGGTGGGGCATACCCTGGATGATGCGGCGGGGGAGGCGTTCGACAAGGGCGCCAAACTCATGGGACTGGGGTATCCCGGTGGACCGCTTATCGACCGTACGGCGCAAGGGCATGCCGTGGGACCGATCCCGTTTCCCCGGAGCCGGGGAAAAGCTGGCGATGGCGCCTATACGTTCAGTTTCAGCGGGCTGAAAACCTTCCTGCGCTATTACCTGCGCGATCATCCCTTGTCCGGTTCGGCCATGGAACTGGGAATGCTGGCTGCCAGTTACCAGGAAGCCATTGTGGATGCCCTGGTCTCGGGTTGCGATGCCATGCTGCTGCCCGGTGAATCCCTGGCCGCCGTTGGCGGTGTCTCGCTGAACCGTACCCTGCGTTCCCGGTTGAAGGCCCTGGCGGATCAGCGTGCGATCCGGCTCCACCTCTCCGCACCGGCCTATTGCGCCGATAATGCCGCCATGGTGGCAGGGCTGGCCGGCACCGGGCAGGGAATATGGGGTGATGCCGCCTTTGCGCTCGATGTCGATCCCAGCCTCGAAGTCCCGGGTTGACAACTCCCCGGGAACCTCCGGTCCGGTGTGCCGGTGGACTCCATGCTTGATTGCGCCGGAATTCTGAACGGTGTATGATTCCGGTATGCGATGTGCGTGGCAGAGTTGCGTTGCCGGTTTACTGATACTCATGGTCTGCACCGCCCGGGGTGGGACAGAACGGCCTCACGGCCGCCGGGTATCTTCACATGTTCTGATCAAATTCCGTCCCGATGCAACGCGTGACGTCATGCGGCGGTCACGCCAGGCCCCGATGGTCGCCCTGACCAGGGCTTTAAACCTGCCCACCGGCATGAAACTCCGCCCCTCCGCCTGGGGGCGCTTACGATCCGGCAAACCGGTCCAGTTGAAAAACCGGTCCGGCCATATCCTTCCAGATCTCGAAGCATTCCTGTATCTGGACCTGGCGCCCGGATGGACCCCTGAATCCGCCGTTGAATGGGCGCAGCAGTCCCCGTTGGTTGAGTATGCTGAAACCGATGCCCTGGGGTGGGGCGGGGCAATTCCCAACGATCCCCAGGCGGCAGGCCAATGGCATTTGGACGGAACCATGATCACCACGCATGTCAACCCGCGTCCGGCCTGGGACATTACCACCGGGTCCAGCAACGTGATCGTGGCGGTCCTGGATTCCGGCATCGACAGCAATCTGCTGGAATTTGCCGGCCGCGTGGTGGCGGGATATGATTTTGCCAACAATGATTCCAATCCCGCGGATGATCACGGTCATGGAACCGCGGTTGCATCCGTCCTGGCGGCGACCGGAATGAACACCAACCGGGGGTGCGGGATTGACTGGCAGTGCCGGATTATGCCCGTCAAGGTGTTGGAACCCTATTCCAATGATGTGACGCAGACCGTCGGCAGTTTCTCGTGGTTTGCCCAGGGGATCAACTGGGCCGTGGCGCATGGCGCCAAGGTTATCAACCTGTCCGCCGGCGGGTGGGAGACAACCAACCAGACCGTGCTGGGCACGGCGATCAGCAATGCCGTTGCCGCCGGGTGCATATTTGTGACCATTGCCCATAACCAGCCGGCCTGGGGTATCAGTTATCCGGGAATCCTGCCGCTCTCGATAACCGTGGGCGCCACCGACGAGTTGGGGAGCAACTGCGCATTCAGCGCCTGGGGACCGGCGCTTGATCTGGTCGCTCCGGGAACCAATATTGCAACGGTCACCACGAACAATGTCTGGACCAACTATTGGGGGACCTCGTTGTCCGCGCCCCAGGTGTCTGGCGCCGCCGCCCTGATCTGTTCCCTCAGACCGAATCTCAACCACTACCAGGTCAAGGACCTGTTGTGTGCGGGCGCCATCGATCGCGGTCAGAAATCCGGGTTTTCGGATTCCCGTGACGTGCCGGGATGGGACCCCTATTATGGATGGGGGCGGCTGAATATTTATAATTCCCTGCGCCTGACCCTGACCGAAGTGGACCGGTATTATGCGACCAATGGAGCAGACGTGGTGGTGTCATGGTCCAGTCCTCCAAACGCGACCACCAACCGGCCGTACGCGATTGGCGTGGCGGCGTCGATGACCGGCAGTTGGATGACGGCAACCGGATTGTCGTATTCGTCCGGGCGCGTGATGTGGCGTGACGATGGCGTGGAAACGGGAGTCCATCCGTCGGATTCGGAAGCACGTTATTATCGCGTTCGCATCAAGACCTATTGACCGCCCCTGGTCATGGCGTCCAGCCACAATCCTGCGAAAACAAATCCCCGGCGCATCTGTTCGCGTGAAAATGATTCGTCGGGTGCATGGATGCGGTCTGCTTCATCACCAAAGCCGACCAGAACGGGGTCCGCGCCGGAGGCACTCTGCAGGGCGGACACCACCGGGATGGAGGCGCCTTCCCATAACCGGGCGGGTTCGCCTTCCTGCAGCTTTTCCAGCACCATGAGGGTTTGTTGTACCAGGGGGGTGTCGGGCGCGAGCCGGAACCCTTTCCCGCCAATGCCCCGTTCGGTGATGGCCAGGGTCAGGCCTTTCGGAACCTGCCGTTCCAAATGGCGGCACAGGCAATCCAGGCAATGGTCGGGATCCTGTCCAGCCGCCAGGCGGGCGGTCAGTTTTACCGTGGCGGTTGCCGGGATGATGGTCTTGATTCCGCTGCCTGAATAACCGGCATGGATGCCGTTGATGTCGATGCTGGGAAGGAATCCGGCGCGTTCGATGGGGGTTCGATCCGGGTCACCGGCACAGGGCGGGACCCCGGTTGCGTGCCGGTATTGCTCGGGATCGAATCGGGCCCTTGCCGTTTCGGCTTTTTCAGCGGGCGAGAGGGGGAGGATGCCGTCATGGAATCCCTCCACGGCAATCCGGCCCTGTGCATCGTGAAGGGAGGTGAGCAGACGCGCCAGTCCGGTGGCGGGATTGGGCGCCACACCGCCATGAACCCCGGAATGGAGGTCATAGGCCGGTCCCTGAAGCACCGCCGTGGCATGAATGATACCGCGTAGCCCCATCACCAGGGTGGGGCGGCCGTCGGGGACCGTATTGGTGTCGGTGACCAGGAGGATGTCGGACCGTATGTCGCCGGCGTGGGCCTGCAGCCATTCGGTGATGCCGGCACTGCCGCATTCTTCCTCGCCTTCCAGGAGAATGTCGATCGGGGGCATGGGATTGCCCATCGCGATCAGGGTGGCCATCGCCTGGAGGGTAAACCAGATCTGCCCCTTGTTATCCTCGGCGCCCCGGGCATACAACCGGTCGTTCCGGTAGACGGGATCGAACGGCGGGGTGGTCCAGGCATCGACGGGGTCAACGGGTTGGACATCATAATGGCCGTAATAGAGGACGTGCGGGGCTCCGGGAAGCCCGTCGCGATGGGCGCGGACCAGGGGTTTGGAGCGGGTGGGTTCCAGCCAGGCATGGAAACCGTTTCCCTTCAGCCATTGCACCAGCCAGGCGGCGCACCGGCTGCATTCGGAATCATACGATGGCTGTGCGCTGATGCTTGGAAACTTTAGGAATTCGATCCATTCCCCGAGCAGGGTTTTCCAACGTTGTTCAAAGGCCTGGTCAAGTGCCGAACGTTTTTCCATTCCATCCCCACTGGGTAGCCGGTACATCCGTGAAATTCAGGTAGACATGATCCGGAGCGATCTGGAGGTGTTCCTCCAGGAGGCGGCAGATGGCCTGGGATATGGCCCGGTTGATGTCCGGGTTGAATCCCCCGATGCCCCGAATATCAACAAAGGCACCGGTAACCGGCTGTCCGGCGAAAAGGACGGTTGCCGGACTGAAGGTGACCATGGTGTAGGGTTCCGGTTTTCCGGTTATCTGGCATAACGCCTTGGAGCATGCCTTGAGGATGGCATCGGTTTGGGCGGGGGACGGCGTCACCGTTGATTCGATTCGCATGAGCGGCATGATGAACCTCCAATAATTTGAATGGTCGGACCTCATCTATGCATGCCGGTGCATGGGGAGACAAGCCCAAAGCGCAGCAAGCCGTTATGGTGCGGGGGTTGCCTTCAGGCGTTCCTCCAGCGGCGTGTGCGGGGTTCCGCCCAGCCGCAGCGAACGTTGGTATGCCTGTCGTGCATCCTTGATCTGGGGCGGGGTTTGCAGGAGGAGGAGTTGGGCAAGGTTGAATTGGGCTGCTGGCAACCGTGGATTGAGACGGATTGACTCCCGGATCAGGCGTTCCGACTGGACCAGGTCGCCTTCGGCCAGGTGCATGCCCGCCAGCAGGAGGTGCAGGGCCGGGTCACGGGGGTGATCGAATCGGAGGCCGTCGGCCAGAAAGCGGGCATCGTCCAGCCGGTTGGTCTGCAGGTCGATTGCGACCAGCAGGAAGCGTGCCTCGAACGCATCCGGATCAGCCTGTATCCCTTCAACCAGGATTGGACGGGCACGTGCAAAATCTCCGGACCGGATCAGGTCGACGGCCTGCCGGATGCGTGCTTGAGCGGATGGCGGCGATGGTGGGACGGGGAGGGACGGGAGGGGTGCCGGTTGGTTGGATTTCTGGAGCATGGCCTGGAGCTGGTTGTTGCAGTAGGAATACCGGAAACGCACCAGGGTGTTCTGCCAGTCGGGATTCAAATGGATGAGTTGTTCAAAGTAGAACAATGCCTGGTGATATCCTGCGGCCGCGGCCGACCATTGTTCGCGTTCCCGTGCCTCGTCCGCCTGTTGCATGGACTGGTTGGCGCGTTCAAACCTTTCCGACACGGTGACGGGTTCCGGACTGCTTTCGGCAAGCAGCGGGACGGTGTATACGGGATTCATCAGGCAGGCTGTCGTGACGATCCAGATGACGAATGGTTTGTGACAGGAGTGGGTCATCGCCTTGATGGATAGGGGGTAAAAGCCTTCGAATCAAGCCCATTCGACAGGGGTATGGAGCCAAGGCGGTGGGGTCAGGTGGTTGGCTGGGACCGGAGTACATCGATCAGGCGGAGTATGTTGGGGACTGGCACATCGCCCGTCATGGCATGTGACGGGGCAGCGATATAGCCGCCTCCGGGGGCCATACCGGTCAACAGGCTGCGGGTCTCCCGCTCGACATCGTCCGGGGTCCCGAAGGGTAGGGTGCGCTGCAGGCTGAGTCCGCCCCAGAATGATAGCGCACCCCGGTAGCGGTCGCGCAACTGCCAGATGTCCATGACTTCGGGTTGGAAGGGGTCGAATACATGAACGCCGGCGGTGATCAGGTCCGGGAACAGGGATTCCACTTTGCCGCAACTGTGCAGGCTGACAAAGAGCCCTGCCTGCCGTGCTGCAGCACACATGCGGGCAAACGGCGGAAGGATGAATGTCCGCCAGAGATCCGGGCTGATCATGAGGCCGTTTTGAGAGGCCCAGTCATCGCCAAAATGAATGGCATCGACCCCGCAGGCGGCCGCCCGGCGGATGATGCCGATGTTGAATTCGGCGATTCGTTCCAACAAGTCATGGACAAAATCCGGTTCTGTCAGGAAATACACCATCAGGTCTTCCATGCCCGTCAATGCCCAGGCCCGTTCAAAGAGTGCGAACCCGATGGACGCCATCTGGAAGTGATCGGGATGTCGGGCGAGGTTGTGCTGGATTTCACGATCAATCGGCACGGATTCCGGATCGGGAAAACGGAATCCAGCCAGGGAGGGGGAGGTGAGGAGCGGGGATGTCACTACGCCGAGTGTCCGGTCGACCGTCCGGTTCCATACCACCCCGAACCAGTCCCGGAAGAAACCGGGCCGGACCTCGGCCCATCCGTGGTTGGTGTGGGCGGCCACCACATAGCTGCCCGTGGCCTCCACGGGATCGACCCGTTTACCCAGCGCCTGCTGCATATGTTCCCAGGATTCGACGGTAAACTTGATGCAATAGGGAACCGGCCGAACGTCCCGGTGCTGAAGGACGGTCTGGACGGCCTCACGTGGGGTCAGTGTCAAGGGCGGGATTCCTTTGGTGCGGGTGTGTGGGACGCGTGACCCGGGTGGCATATGCGGCGATAGTTGCGGGATCCGAATACCTGTTCCCCGTCGAAGAACGTCCATTCGATCCAGGAGAGTATCCGTGACTTGAGCCTTTGATGTCGATGGCGGATACCGCCCGGAGCGGGTCGGGTGGCGCATGCCAGTTCGTCCTGCCAGTCCATGGCTGCGATGCGGGCCTGCATCACGGCCGGATGGGTTCCGTTAAAACGGGGCACATCGTCCAGCGGGCCGAATTGGAACCCTTCGGGTGCCTGGTCGTACTCACGGGTGGCCTGTTGTGTGCCGGCGTGGACGGTACGCAGGGCGCGGTTCTTGTTCTGCATCAGGCGTGGTGGACGGACCCATCCGTAGTGGTAGATCGATGCGGCGACATCCGCGACCCCCAGCTTGCGTGCGTTGCCGGTCTGCCAGGGATGTTCATACCGGCTGATGGCGCGGAAGGATTGGGCACTGTGCCAGGAGTGGATGTCGGGCCGATTCCGGACCGCCCGGATCTCACGTGAGTACCAGGCGTGGCTCCTGAAACAATGATCATAATCGCCCCAGAAGTGGTGGTAGCGGAACAAGAGCCCCTCCACCCGCGGATCATCGTGGAGTTCCAGCATCCGATCGCGGATCACCGGCAGATCCTGCTCGTGCAGGACTTCATCCGCCTGCAGGTAGATCCGCCAGTCACCCGTACAGGCGTGCAGGGCGATGTCCGTTTGAAAGGCATTGATCGCACCGCGGTGAAAATGGGCCGGATCCCAAACCGTGTCGATGATGCGGATACGTGGATCCCCGATTCCGGCAATCTGGTCACGGGTTGTATCGCCGGGGGAGCCCTGGCCGACGGCGATAACGAATTCCTCCACCAGCGGAAGTGCGGACCGGATGGATTCCACGACCGGGTAGTAGAGGGAAACACCGTTGCGTACAAATGAGAAAGCGCTGATTTTCATGGGGCGTTTGCGGGAGTCGGGGCGGCGGTTGTTCCCGGGATGTCAGGCGCCGGAACCATGGGTTCATCCCGGTATTGGATCAAGGTCCAGGTGTGGGCGTCCTGCTTCTTGAAAACCAGGATGCTGGATGCTGTTCGAAGCTGGTATTCGGTTTCGTTCCGGGACAGGACTTCGATCAGGTGCTTGCGGAACCCGGTTTTCATGAACGGGAGATTGATCGTGTCGCCGGTGGTCTCCTTGCCGGCCGGCCGTGGATCTGTTGTGATGGTGACCTTGTTGGTATCGCAAAAACCGGCCAGTTGGCCTGCCGGTTCACCGCCGATTGCGGTTACAAACCGTGAATAGCAGGTGAACAATTCGAAGGGAATTGATTCGTCCCGGCAATAGCGGAGCAGTTCCATGTCGGGTTCGGCCGACCGGACCGGCAGGCAGAGCAACATCAGCAGGAGGGTCAGGGGTGTGCATGGACGTATCATTGGGAACATCCTCGCAGATCGATCGGCCAGGTTTCTGCGGGACTGCCGGCCCGTATCATGTTGAATGCGTCGAACAGGTTGACGGTTGGATCGCAGTGGGAGACGTACAGGGAAATCCGGTCGCCACAGCGGGGGCGACGGGTTCCGGGCGGGGTTAACAGGCGTCCATATTCGTCGCCGAACCATTCATAGGACAGATGTGACCATTCAGGTTCAGCAGGCACCGGGGAAGCACCATCCCGATACATGGTCTTAAGCCCGGCATCCACGGTAACATGGGACGGGTGGTGGGTTCCGATGACGGTGGTAAGCAGGCGGAGCGGGGGGGTAAAGGTGTGGGTGGGTGTAAGGCATCCCCGGCTTTGAACGGTCCGGTAATCGGCGTCCATCAGGGCGTAGGAGCCAGCCTGGAGGTCGGTCAGTGCGGGTATCTCGATGTCGATGTCGAACGTGCCGGTTCCGCCACCGGTGAAAATGGTGCACGCCGGATATTGCCGCCGCAGCGACTCGAACGTTTGTCCGGCCTCCTTCATGCAGGTGAGGGAGGCGGTCCGCCGTTCCTCGAATGCCCGGATGTGCTGAACCTGTCCGGCATAAGCCTGGATACCGCGAAGCCGCAGGGTGGGGAATGCCGCGAGTGCCCGGGCGAAGGAGACTGCATCGCAGGGGGGGATACCCGTGCGGTGCAGTCCGACATCGAGATCGATCAGGATGTCGAGGGAACGGTTATGTGCAGCCAGGGATTGATGCAGGATCCTGGCGGTTTCATGGGAATCCAGTACCAGCATAAGGTGGGGGGCCCGTTCCAGCAGGGCCGGTACCCGTTGCAGACGGGTGGAGTCGGCTACCGGGCCGGTCAGCAGGATGTCGGTGATGCCGGACAGGGCCAGAACTTCCGCTTCCCGCAGCTTGGCCACGCATATGCCGACGGCTCCAACCTGCACCTGGCGGTGGGCGATCCGGGAACACCGGTGGGACTTGGCATGGGGGCGCAAGGCTTTGCCGGCGCGGTTGACGGCCGCCTGCAGGGTGTGCAGGTTCGCTTCCATCAAATCGGCATCCATGACCAGACAGGGTGTTTCCATGCCCCAGCAAAGGCCATTCCGGTTAAAAAGGCAAGTGTGGAGACAGGTTTCCGACAATATGCTTTTCGTTGAAGGATCGGGTGATTGTGTTACGATTCCATCCGGTTTAACCCATACGATACCGACTCATTATCGGGAGGTTTATGATGGCGGAACGAGGGCGTGAACACTGGGGCTCCCGTATCGGGATTATTCTGGCGGTTGCGGGCAGCGCCATCGGGTTGGGAAATTTTCTGCGGTTTCCCGCGGTTGCCTGCCGCAACGGCGGCGGCGCCTTCATGATTCCGTATTTCATTTCCTTCCTGTTGCTGGGGATTCCCCTGTGCTGGATGGAGTGGAGCATGGGCCGATATGGCGGACGTTATTCCCACGGGAGTTTGCCGGGCATCCTGGATGCGGTGGTCCGGAAACCCTGGGCCAAATATCTGGGGGTTCTCGGTTTGTTTGTGCCTGCCGTCATTTTCCTGTATTACACCTACATCGAATCATGGTGCCTGGCCTTCAGTGTGTTTTCATTGGCCGGCACGTACCGGAACGTTGCCGAACCCCTGGCTATGAAAACCTTCCTGCAGGGATTCCAGGGGTTGACGGACGGCAGTTCGCTGGGACCCGCCTATGGCTTCTTCCTGATCACGTTTGCGGTGAACATGATGGTGGTTTACCGTGGCCTGACCCGCGGAATTGAATTTCTGTGCAAGATCGCCATTCCGGTATTGCTGGTGGGCGGGGTCCTCCTGGTCATCCGTATCTGGACCATGGATTCACCGGTTCCGGACATGCCGGACCGGACGTTGAACCAGGCGCTGGGATTCATGTGGAATCCCGATTTCGGGGCGTTGCGCAATCCCACCGTTTGGATTGAAGCGGCCGGCCAGATATTCTTCACCTTGAGTGTCGGTCTGGGCGCCATCATGACCTACGCCTCCTACCTGCGTGAACAGGATGATGTGGTCCTGTCCTCGACAACCGCCTGCGGCATGAATGAGATGGTTGAGGTGGTGATTGGCGGCAGTCTGGTGATCCCCGCGGCGTATCTCTTTTTCGGGCTGGAGCAGACCCGGGCCATGGCCCAAAGTTCCTTTGACCTGGGGTTTGTGACCATGCCGTGCATCTTTAACGGTATCCCCTGGGGTGATGTCTTCGGGTTCTACTGGTTTTTCCTGTTGTTCCTTGCGGGCATAACCTCCTCGATATCGCTTATGCAACCGCTGGTGTCGTTCCTGGAGGACGAATTCGGTTGGACCCGGCATCGGGCGGTCACGGTGATCGGCATCTTTGCCTTTGTATGCAGCCATGCCTGCATCTTCGGGTTGTCGATGGGAGTCCTGGATGAATTTGATTTCTGGGGCGCCACCCTGGCCATCGTGATATGTGCCATGATCGAAGTGCTGGTGTTTATCCGCTATATGGGGGTGGCACGAGGTTGGGAGGAACTTCACCGGGGCGGCGATATCCGGCTGCCGGGCTGGTTAAAAGGGGTTTTCTATGTGACGCCGGTATACTTGGGCGCCATTTTACTGTACTGGGCGATTTTCAGCTGGGTACCATGGATCGCCAAGCCGATGGGGTGGGATATCTCGGTCAGTTGGGTGGACGGCATCCGTGTTCAAGCCGGGTCCGTGAATGGCGTCATCCTGCTGGTTCGTACGTTCCTGCTGGCCTTCCTGGTTGGATTACTGTGGATGATACGCGTTGCCTGGAAGCGGAAACTCCCTGCAAGGCAGGGGACGGGAGGTGCGGCATGAACCTGTTGGGATGGGCTATGCTGCTCGTGTCGTGGACGGCCATCCTGTTGCTGGTGGCGGTGTGCGTCCGGAAGATCCTGATTGTGGACCGGGACAACATTCATGCCCCGCTCGATATCGATACGGATCCGCACTCCGATCCGAAATGAAAAGGCCTCCGCACCAGTCGGCGGAGGCCTTTCCCTCAAACACGAAACCGTGATGATCCGGTTACGGAACCTGGACCATCTTCTTGCCGCAGGCGCACGTGCCGGCTTCGGCTGACAACGCCAGGCATTTCCCATCCGCGCAGGCGAACTTGCCGCCGACGCTGACTTCGCGGACGTCCTTGCCGCAGCTACATTGGTAAGGATCGTCTGGATTCATCTTGCATTTGCAATCGGCCTTGCACGTACAGCAGTTGGCCTTGCCGGCCTTGATCTCGAGCACTTTCAAGGCGGTCATGTCGGCTCCGCAGCATTTCGCAGCCTTGAGTTCCACCTTGGCGCATTTTTCACATATGAAACAGGCAACATCCTTAACAACCATCGGTTTTGCCGCGACAGGAGCAGGGGCTGCTACAGCCGGAGCAGGAGCTGCTACAGCCGGAGCAGGGGTTGCCGCAGCCGGAGCAGGATCGGCTGCAAAGCCGTTCATGGTTGCGATGAGACAGACAGCCAGAATACCCGTAATACCATTCTTCATGATGCCTTATCCTCCTTAGAACGCAATGAACCGAAAGGTCGTTGCATGCCGGTATCAATAGGCGAGGAGCCGTGGTTTGTCAAGGACTGCACGATATGACCAGCGGCCCGGTGGGGAATAAAAAGCGCCGCCCCGGAACCGGGGCGGCGCCATGTGATGCAGCTTAATTAAGCCGAATGTTACTTCTGTTCGACTTTCTCAAAGCCCTGGGCGGTCAGGATGTTCGCATCGCCATCCTTGGTCACAACGCCCTTGACGGCGACCATCTGGCCGGCCAGTTCAACGAGCTTGGCTTGCATATCGCCAGCCTTGACGACCACCACGGCGCCGTCTTCGGCGGTCACGGTGACCTTGGCCACGGTTCCGTCATCGGCCTTTACGACCTCGAGTTTGCCCTTGACCACTACGGCGGCTGCTTCATCCGCCATCGCGATTCCGACCATTCCTGCCACCAACAGAACTGCCAACACTGCTGCGAAACGCTTCATTTTGTAGACTCCTGATATTTTTATCGTACGTTAAATTTCGAACCGTCCAAGGTCGGGACACAATCCCACGGGGATGAATTCGGTGGATGTACGAGACTCGTCAAGCACCTGCAACCCGCGGCATGTGTTGCCGACACACCATACCAATCCATTCAACAGTCCGTTCGAAACGACTGGTGACCGGTACTACCGGAAGAATGGATTCAACATGCGTATCAGTAACTGCCGTTCTTGACTCCTTTCCGCGGGTTAGACGGAGCTTCATCAGCCTCGCGAGACACGATACAGGTACGCCGGTTCAGGCGGGGACGGGCGTACTGCCAAACTTCAAACAACCAGACAGGCGCGGTTCATCCCATATCCGTAGCCGGGTGTCCAGCACAATCAGACAGCATCCGGGCCGGCTCCAGCGGAAATGACAAACTCACAGATGCGCCCCCGCGGCCGGCCCCCGTCGATATGCGGGGAATGAGCGGTTGAGCGCGGCCGGGTTATCCGAGATCGAGCAGTTCCTTGATATCGTCCCAGGAAAGGTTCTGCATCACGGCTTCGTCCGATTCGACGGTGGCGGCAATGAGTTCGCGTTTGCGGTCCTGGAGGGCAAGCACTTTCTCCTCCACGGTGTCCCGGGTTATCAGCTTGATGCTGTAGACGGTGCGTTGCTGGCCGATCCGGTAGGCCCGGTCGGTGGCCTGGTCTTCCACGGCCGGATTCCACCAGGGATCGAAATGGATGACCATGTCGGCGCCGGTCAGGTTCAAGCCGGTTCCGCCGGCCTTGAGACTGATCAGGAAAATCGGGATGGACCGGTCCTGGTTGAATTGGTGGACGCTTTTCATCCGTTCCCGCGAGGCGCCGTCGAGGTAACAATAGGACACGCCCCGGTCATCGAGCGTACGCTTCAGGATGGTCAGCATGGATACAAACTGGCTGAAGACCAGGATGCGGTGCCCGCCGTCCATGGCTTCATCCACCAGTTCCCAGAACAGGTCGCACTTGGCCGAGGGGTTCTCGGGTTTGAGGTCGGGCATTTTCAGTAAATCGAGGTGGCAGCATACCTGCCGGAGCCGCATGAGTGTGGCCAGTATCTCCATGCGGCACCGTTCGAATCCGCGTTGCCGGACCAGGTTCTGGATGTTTCGCCGCGATTGATCGAGTATGGCGGCATACACCACTTTCTGGTCGGGGTTCAGGTGGCAGAAGGATACCCGCTGGATCTTGGGCGGCAGGTCCTTGGCGACATCGGATTTCAGGCGGCGCAAAAGAAACGGCGACAGTTTGCGTTTCAGGACCGCGGTCGCCTGTTCGGCTTCGGCGCCACCCTTCGAGATGGGAAGGTCGAACCGTTGACGGAACGCATCATGCCGGCCCAGGTAGCCGGGCATCAGGAAATCCATGATGGACCAGAGGTCGGTGACGCTGTTTTCCATCGGGGTGCCGGTGAGGACCAACCGGTGCCGGGCCCGGAGCTGTTTGGTGGCCACGGCATTGCGGGTGGAGCGGTTCTTGATGTGCTGGGCCTCGTCCAGCACCACGGCCAGGAATTCCCGTTGTTCATAATGCTCGATGTCCCGCCGCATGAGGGAATAGGACGTGATCAACATCTGGTAGGAATCGAGCTGTTCCCACCACGCGTGCCGTTCAGCGCCCGTGAGTGCCAGTGCCCGGATGCCGGGGGTGAACCGGGCGGCTTCCTCCTGCCAGTTTTCCACGAGGCTGGTCGGGCAGACGATCAGGACGGGAGCGGCGCCCCCTTCGCCCAGCAGCGCCTGTATCCAGACCAGCGCCTGGATGGTTTTTCCAAGCCCCATTTCATCGGCCAGGATTCCGCAGAACCCGCTCCGGGATAGGGTATACAACCAGTTGACGCCGGATACCTGGTAGGGGCGCAGCCGGGCCGCATTGACGGCGTCGATCGGGGCCGGGGTCCGGTTGAGCGAAGGGGCCAGCCGTTCCGCCTGGTCACGCCAGGAAGGGGGAGCCTCGACATCCACCCCGTCGAGCACATCCAGCGAGGTCTTCAGGTAGGGTCCATACAGGGAATCAACCCGGAAGGAGCCCGGCGCCGATCCATCGCTGGTTGAACAGTCGGAAAAAACGTCGTGCAGGGACTGCACCGCTTCCGAGTCCAGCAGGATGGTGCGTCCCCCCCGTTCAATGAACGATTCCCCCTTGCGCAGGGCCAGGTGGATCTCTGCCGGATCAAGCTTGGATCCGTTGGTATCCTCGAAGGAGAAGTTTACCTCGAACCACCGCTGGCCGGATCCCTGGGACTCGATGTGCACGATGGGGGTTGCAAAATCCGCGGATTCCATGCAGGCGGAAGCCCGTCCCTCCAGGTTGATGGTCCACCCGCGTCGCCGCAGGGCGGGTATGATTCCGCCGAGGAAATTGAGGACATCCCGTTTGCCCACCCGGGGCGCAATGGAATCGCCGGTCAAGGCGTTCAGCCCGAAGGATTCCAGGGTTTGCAGGGCACGGCGTTCGGCTTCCAGGTTGCGTACCAGGTAGCGGGTCAGATCCTGGGGGTCCGGAATGGCAAACGGGCCTTTGGTGTCCGCCTTACCGGCGGGGATTTCCATGCCGTTTGCATACTGTGCGAACAGGGTGCTGGCCAGTGAGGCCAGGCTTCCCTGGACCAGCAGGCGGAAGGCGGGTACGGCGGGATCCACGGTGAACCAATCTTCCGAGACATCGGTCTCGACGGGCGTCTTCTCCTGGAGCAGGGGGAGTTCACACCGAAGGAAGTTCAACACGCCGGGCCGGGGGATGATGACCGGTTCCTGGTAGACGGAACGGTAGGGCCCCGGCAGCAGTTCGGCCAGTGGCCAGCAATGTCCGGCGCCGTATACCCAGCCCTCGCGTGCCGTGATCAGGTGGGTGGGGAATTCGCCGGGATTCTTGAACGGCAGTTCGGTGTGTGCGATCAGGATCAATTCGCCCGTCTCCCGGTCAAGGTCAAGCTTGAGGACCGTGTTCATGGGCGTGGACTGGACCTGGATGGCCGTGTGTCGGTCGCATTCCAGTGTCTGGCCCCGGCGAAGGCGGAGCACGTTCAGGAAATCGGTATCCCGGCAATGCAGGGTATGCCGCAGGGGGCCTTCGGCGATGTCTTCCAGCACAAACAGCAGGGCTTCCTCGCGCTTGCTGAACGACAACAATACCCCCGGCGGCAGGGACTCCGGCGGCAATACCTGGTTATGCACGGAGATTTCACAACGGATATCGACGGTTCCCCGGGTAAAATCTGCCAGCCAGGTTTCCGGCAGGATGAAGGTCAGGCTGGCCGGAATGGCTCCCGGCGTGTAGGGTGGAACCCGTTTCAGGTAGGCGGTGTCGGGAATGGATGCCAGGCGGGAGGCACGACGAAATTCCTCCTGGTATTTGACATCCCGCAACGGGTCGGTTTCCCGTTTCACGATCATCAGCCCGAGGGCAATGACATGCACGCAAATCAGGCCCCGTTCCCGGTTGGCGTAACAGGGGCAGAGGTTTTCAACCGTACCGTCCGGCAGGACCTTCAGGGCGGTTTGCAGACGCTGGTTGTTGACCAGGACAGCACCTTTCAGCAGGGGCGGTTCATAGGCGGCTTCCAGGACCAGGCCGCGGTTGAGCAGGGATTCGGCGTCCCGCACAATCTGGGATCCCCCCCAATCGGTCAGCAATTTTTGGGTTAAGCCAGAGGCCATTTCAACCACCCGGGTGGACACCATTCCAAGCCGCAATGCATAAAACTTCCACAGTAAAACCAAAACCATACCCTTCACTTCGCACAGGGTCAAGCTCCGGCGATACACGGGATACGGCAATGCTCTGGACTTGTCTTATGGTTCCGGTTCAGCCATCATCACTTCGTAACCTAGGGTGTGTTGCCCGGCAGTTTGAATGCCGGGATGGAGGATGATGGATGAAAGCGGCCTTTTGGATTCCCTTTGCCTTGCTGGCCGGACTGGTGCTGGGTGGATTGGGTCCCCGCCAAAGCATGCGGCGGGAACGAGACGAGTTGGAACGTTTGCGGAAGGCTGTCCGTTCCGAGCGGCCAGCCCGAACGGATTTTGGCAACATGGTGGATTTCCTGCGTTTCCCGGGCACGGCTGGCCCTGCAACCGCCGCCACCGGAACCGTACGCGTTGCCGACCAGCCGGATGCTTCCGGCGTGGACGTAACGCCGGTTGCCACCGGGACGACGGAACGGGTTCGCGGCGGCCGGACGAACCTGAACATGGTCTCCTTCCAGGAACGGATCGAGGCGGCTTCCGAACTATGGCGTATACGATCGGATATGGTACGTTCGGGATTTCTCCGGTCCGCCCGCCTGACCCCCGAACAAACCGTGCAGTTTGACGTTCTGGTGGAAGCCATGAACATCCGCCTCAAGGACCGGATCGCCGAGTGGACGGAGGTCCTGGAACAGGCGGAATCGGTTTCACCGGAAACCGGTGTCCGCATGATCAATGATTTAAGCGAGGTGCTGGTGCTGACCTACGATGAGATGGACCGGACCCTGTCGCCCGAATGGCGGCAGAATGCCGGAACCTCCTTTGATCTGGGAAGCCTGATTGACCCGGCGGTTGCCATGCCGTTGACGAAGGTGGAACCCAAGTTCCGTGATCGCGCCCGCATGCGGAGGACGGACCCGGTTTGGAATACGCAGAGCGGGGGGGCACCGGTCTCGGTTGCCCCGTAACGGTGGATTTCAAATGATGCCATGGTGGAAACAGACGTGGATCGTGGCCCGGCACGAATTGTCCGATGCCGTTCGCAGTCGCCGGGCGGCGGTCATGATGGTGTTGTATGTGGCGGGAGCCGTCACCTCCATCAACGGGTTCATCAACGTGCTGCAGAAGCTGGAGTTGCAAATTGCGCAGACCCTGGGGGTTGAAGCCTTGTCCTCGGCCGGAGCGGTTACGGACACCCTGTGGAAGTCGCGCCCGTTCCGCAACATGCTGATGTCGCTGGTGGGGGACCGGTCGGTCGCGATGGACCTGTTGTCGATTCCCCCGATTGCCCTGATCTACGGGTGGGTGGCCTTCACGTTTGTGCCCATGCTGGTGATGCTGGTGACCCCGGCCCGGGTAGCCGAGGAAATAGGGAGCGGGGCTGTCCGGTTCGTGGTGCCACGGTGCACGCGATCCGCCTGGTGTGCGGGCAAGGTGGCGGGTCAATCGGCGCTGGTGATCCTGGCGCTGATCCTGAGCGTGGCCGGTGCCTGGACGGTGGCCCGCCTCCGTTTGCCGGGCATGGACGGGTGGGCGGTTGCGCAGGCCATGATGATGCTGGCGGGCAAAACCTGGATCTATGCCTTTGCATTTGTCGGGCTGGCGGTCGGCATTGCCCAGTTCCACCGTTCACCGAACCAGGCGACGGCCCTGGGTTTCATCGCCTGGATGGTGCTCGGGATTGTGGGGATCATGTGTCATTTTTATGCGGGACCCGGGATCCGGCAGATCTGGCTGGTCATCGAACTCATCATACCCCAGGGCCATCGCATGGACTTGTGGCGGATGGACGGCGCCTACCTGTTGTCGGGGTGTGCCTTCCTGGCATCCCTGGGCATGTGCTATGCCGCGGTCGGTTACGCGTATTTTTCGAGGCGTGATGTATGAACCTGGCATTGGAATTAACCGGAGTGACCAAGTCGTATGGCCGGCGGAAGGCGCTGGACGGTCTGAACCTGCGGGTTCCAGCCGGATCACTGTTCGGGCTGGTCGGCAGCAACGGGGCCGGCAAGACCACCGCCATGTCGGTCGTGTCGGGTATCGTCCAACCGGACGGCGGAGTTGTCGACCTGCTGGAGTCCGGCGCCTTTGACCCGGTCCGCCATGCGGGACGGGTGACCGTGCTGCCCCAGGATGCACTGTTGCCGAGGGAATCCCGGGTCCGCGAGATCCTGGGATTCTATGCCGAATTGCAGGGGGTTCCGCCCGCGGACATCGGGCCCATGGTCGGGCGGCTGTTGCAAACCGTCCACCTGGCGGACCGGGCTGATTCCGCCATCCGGACCCTGTCGCACGGCATGGCACGCCGGGTCACGCTGGTCCAGGCATTTCTGGGCGACCCGGACCTGGTCCTGCTGGATGAACCCATGAGCGGGCTGGACCCCCGTGAAGCGCAGAATGCCCGTCATTTCCTTGCCAGCCGCCGTGCCGGCCAGACGGTGGTGATCAGTTCGCATAACCTCCATGAGATTGAACGGATGTGTGACCGTGTTGCCGTGGTGGAGAAGGGACGGACGCTGCTTCAGGACACCATGGACGGAATCACCGGCCGTCGCCATGTCATCCGATACCGGCTCATGCCGGCGTCCTGGGACCTGGCGAAGCTGGAGGCACGCCTGCCGGATATGATCCTGGAACGTTCCCCGTCCGGCGATGCCCTGGAATGCCGTTATCGCGGGGATCTGGCAACCGTGAACGCGGTGATTCTCGGATTTCTGCTCGAATCAAAGGTCGGGGTGTTGCAGGTGTATCCCGGGGACGAGTTGGAACACGCCTATTTGAATTCCACCGGGGTTCCGGTTCAACCCGGGGCATAAACGGTGTTTGGTTTGGAGTTGCAGAATCAAGGAGGTGAACGATGGATTGTCGACTGGTATTGACGTCGGAAAGCGGCAATGAACCCTTTGTCCTGGCCGAGGGTATCACCACCCTGGGGCGTGCCACGGACAATCATATTCAACTGACCCAGCATGCCGTGTCCCGGCATCATGCCCGGATCCACAACCTGTCGTCGGTTGTCGAGATTGAGGATCTGGGGAGCGCCAACGGCACCAAGGTCAACGGAACCCGGATAACCCGCGTGCGACTGGCGCATGGCGCACAGATTGCCGTTGGGGATGCCAACTTCCTGTTTGAGGAGACGGATGCGATCGGATTGGAGGATGCCGCCCAACACCGGGACTATTCGACCCGGGCGCGTGCCACCACGGTACGGATCAAGCCGGTGCAGCCCGTATCCGCTTCCCCTGGAGCCGGTTCGGGGGCTCGACCCCTCCGGCCGGTTCGTCCCTTTGTTCCCAACCGCCCCAAAGATGCATGATGGCGCTTCCCCGATTATGGCAGGGTTGGTCCGGTGTTGGTTTGACGGTGCTGGTCGTCAGCCTGCTCTGGTTTGGTGGACCGGTCGGTGCGGTTCTCACACGATGGGTCATACCGTCCTGGCTTCCCGCGACGGTTTCCGATGTTCGGATCAACCGATGGATCTCCGGTGATCATTCCGTACCGGATGGAAGCATGGGAATCGTGTTGTACATCCATCCGGATCGCATCCGCACCCTGCTGCATGAGGTTTCTCCCTGGTCCTGGCTGTTGCCGGGAGGCTTGATTCCGGACGAGTCGTGGATCGAGGGGAACTGGCGGCCCCGTTCGGATGAATGGACGGATCCACGGGGCATTCCAATCGGCATCCGGATCTCGCGTTCCACCGGACCGGCTCCCCGGTTGACCGGGCGGTTTTCATCCGCACAGGTCAATCGCATGCTGGATGCGACCGGCGGGTTGCGATGGGACCGGCGCAAGGAATGGATGCTGGGCCATTACCGGATGTTGTCGAATGTCCGATTTGACTGGGCGTCCATCCGGTCGGAACCGGCCGTTGCGGATACGGACGGGGTAACCCGGCGATTGCGCCTGGATGCCGGGGGATGGTACCGGGTGGAATTGGTGGACGGGAAGTTGCAGCTTCGGTCCACGGCCCGGGTGGAGCAGCTCAAGGGATGGGTGGATATCCGTTTTGAACCGGCCGGGGATCACCTGAGATCCCGTTACGAGGCGCGTCTCACGCACCTGGAAGCCAAGGCGCGCAACTGGCCGCCCTGGGCGGAATCATGGACGTCCGAGAGCCTGAAAAGCTCGCTTGAAGACTCGTTGAACCGTGAAAAGTCCCGGCGCAAATGGCAATCCCAGCGGTTTCCGGTATGGTTACCCCATGATCTGGATCTCGATCTTGAGTGTGTGACCATCGAACCGGAAGCCGGACAGCCCGGACAGGAGTTGCCATGAAGGTAGCCGTTGCGTGCGGAGGGACGGGTGGTCATGTGTTGCCGGGCTTGACGACGGCACGTGAATTGATGCGCCGCGGGGCGACGGTCACGCTCTGGCTTGCCGGGCGTGATGTGGAGGCCGGTTCAATCAGCGGATGGGAGGGACCCGTGGTTTCCATCCCGGTCCCCGCCATGACGAACAGCCGTTGGGGATGGTTGGGCAAGGCGATCGGCCTGGCCTGTACGATCCGGTCAAGCCTCGCCGTCATGCGGCGCCAGCCTCTCGACGTGCTGCTCGCCATGGGTAGTTATGCCTCGGTAGGGCCGGTGGCAGCTGCCCGGCGCCTGCGGGTTCCGGTTGTCCTGCATGAAGCCAACGTGGTTCCGGGTCGGGCAGTCACATGGTTGGCGCGCTGGGCCGATGCCGTGGCGGTGAGCTTCCCCCAAACACGCCGTTGGCTGAAACACCGGCGCATCGTTGAAACCGGATTTCCCCTCCGGGGGGATCTCGACGACCGTTTCTCCGGTGCGGAGTTCCATAAGCAGGCGTTTACGGTGCTGGTCATGGGCGGGAGCCAGGGCGCCCATGCCCTCAACCTCCTGGCCGTCGAGGCCTTCCGTGCCTGGAAACAGCAGGGCGCCAGATTCCAGGTGTTGCACCTGGCCGGTCGCCATGATGCTTCCAGGGTGGAGGATGCCTACCGGTCGGCCGGCATCGATGCACGGGTGTATGGTTTTCTGGGTGCGATCGGCAAGGCGTATCATGCTGCCGATTGCGCCATTGCCCGGTCCGGCGCCGGCGCCTGTTTTGAATTGCTGGCCTGCCGGGTTCCCGGCCTGCTGGTGCCGTTGCCGTCCGCCGCCCGCGATCATCAAACCGCGAATGCACAGGCCATGCAGGAATGGGTCGGTATGGACTGGATACGACAGGCGGACCTCACGGCGCAACGACTGCTGGAAACCCTCAATCGGTACCGGGCGTTGTCCGGCCCCCTTGACAATATGCGCCATCGCATGGAAAATGCAGCCTTGGTCAATGGAGTCGGGTCCCTGGCTGAACTGGTTGAATCGATGGCAGGCAGCCGTCTGGCAGGCGCCGCTCCGGAGGGATGATCGCGATGCCGATTTACGAGTATTATTGCCCGGATTGCCACATGGTGTTCAATTTTTTTTCCAAGCGGATCAATCCGTCGGCCCGGCCGGCGTGCCCCAAATGCGCACGGGCAGAACTGGAACGGCAGGTGTCCGCATTTGCCCTGGGCGGAAAACGGGGCGATTCCGAGTCGTCCGGCATGCCGGATGATTTTCCGGTGGACGAACGGAAAATGGAACGGGCCATCACCGAACTGGCCTCCCAGGCGGAATCAATCAAGGAAGATGATCCCCGCCAGGCCGCCAACCTGATGCGCAAGTTTTCCAAGATGACCGGGATGGAATTCGGCAAGGGGATGGATGAAGCCATCGGGCGCCTGGAAGCGGGTGATGATCCCGAGCAGATTGAGAAGGAAATGGGCGACCTGATGGAGAAGGAAGAACCGTTCGTCATGGCGGGCGGTAGCGGGAAAAAAGGCGCCCGGTCCGCCCCTCCCGTGGTGGATCGGACCTTGTACGATCTCTGACCGGCTTACCGGCAAGCCAAGGTATGCCAGGCGGCGGGCAGGCAGGCAATCACATCCTGTGCCGTGAGACCCGGCTGTGACTGTTCTCCGGCAGCACAATCACCCGCTGTCCCATGCAGGAAGACCCCGAGACGGGCGGCATCCATCGCGCATAATCCCTGGGCCAGCAGGGCGCCGATTATGCCGGCCAACACATCCCCCATGCCGCCTTTCGCCATGCCGGGATTACCCGTACGGTTTATCCAGGGCGGTTCGCCGGGAGCGGTAACCACGGTGCCGGCACCCTTGAGAACCACGGTGGACCCGGTAAGCTCCGCCAGCTGCCGGGCCGCTGACAGGCGGTCCTGCTGAACCATTTCAATGTCGCACCCGAGCAGGCGGGCTGCTTCACCGGGATGCGGAGTCAGGACGCGCCGGGGAGCGGAGCAGGCGCGCAGGGTCCCGGATTGGCCGGCCAGCAGGTTCAAGGCGTCGGCGTCCAAAACCAGGGCATCCGGCGGGGTTTGCAAAAGGTTGTCGAGCAGGGTCCGTGTGGCAGGTGTCTGACCCATCCCGGGACCGGCAATCACGGCCTGGAATGCGGACGGAGGCCGGGGCAGGGCCCGCAGCGCGTCGACCGACAAGGTCTCGCCGGACGAATCGGGTGGGGCGGCGACCATCGCTTCCGGCATCCGGGCCGTGGCGGCAGTCTTCAGTGCGCCGGGAACCAGCATCGTGAGCAATCCAACCCCGGACCGGAGTGCGGCAAGACCGGCCAGGATCGGGGCTCCCGTGAAAAGCGTGGATCCCCCGATGACCAGCAGGTGGCCGAACGTTCCCTTGTGGGAGGTTGCCGGTCGGGCCGGCATCCATTGCATACAATCATCCCGGGTGATCAGGTGCAGGTGGTCGTCGCATTCCGCAATCAAAGCATCCGGTATGCCGATCCATCCCGGGCATACTCGTCCGACATGGTCGGTTGCCGGAGACAGGAGTAGACCCGTTTTGGGCAGGCCTAGCGTAATGGTCAGGTCCGCCCGGACGGCGATGGGTTTGGGGGTTCCCGTGTCGGCATTGAGGCCGGACGGGAGGTCGATGGACACCACGGGAATATGCCGCCCCATACGGTTGATCCACTCGATGGCTGCACGGGCGGTCCCTCCCACGGGTCCCTTGAATCCGGTACCCAGGATTCCATCCACGATCAGGCTTATGGCATCACCGGCATCGCCGGGGGTGCTTGCCCAGTCGACGGGGTCGGGGCATTCCCGGCACACGATGCCGTCGGCCAGTGCCTGCAGGACATGCGAACGGGCATCACCGGTGTAATCGGCCACGAAACAGGTGGTCCGGATGCAGACGGGAACCCCCCGCATTTTGAGATGGCGGGCGGTGACAAAGGCATCGCCGCCGTTGTTGCCTTTGCCGGCACACAGGCAAACGGGTGCGTGCGATGCGGGTTGACGGCGGAGGAATTGTGCGGCAATGGCATCGGCAACCGCCTTGCCGGCACGTTCCATCAGGACGCGGCCGGGAATCTGGTAATCCCGGATGGTAACGGCATCCAGACGGCGCATGGTTTCGGCGGTGACGGCTTTCATGGTGCCGGTGAGGAAAGCAGGAGTGCCTGGGCCATGGCGTAATGGGCGGTATGGGAAAGACTGATCAGGACCTGGCCGACGCCGAGGGAATCCGCCCAGCGCCGGGCCCGCTCACTGAAATGGACGGATGGGGCGCCGGTGTCGGCATCGCGGACCACTTCAATATCCAGCCATCCGAGATGGGGCCCCAGTCCGGTGCCGAATGCCTTCGACACGGCCTCCTTGACGGCGAATCGTCCGGCATAATGCCGGGCGGGGACCGCCTTGGTATTGCAGTAGTTGCGTTCCCCGGAAAGGAATACCCGGTCGACAAAGCGGGCACCCCACCGGTCGATGAGTTCCCCCATGCGGTCGTTCTCGACCAGGTCCACACCGATGCCCAGGACGGCAGCCGGCTGGATCATGGTCGTCCTCCCCGGTATGCCCGCATGGCTTTGCGCATGGTTTTTACGGCTATAACCAAGCCGTTGAATACGGCGTCGCACACGATGCTGTGCCCGATGTTGAGCGTGTCAAGGTGGGGGATTTCGAGGATGCCGCCAAGGTTGCCGGTGTGGATGCCGTGCCCCGCATTAACCTTGAGCCCAAGCGCGTGGGCACGCGTGGCTGCCTCGACCAGGCGGTCCAACGCGGCGGGCGCCGCCGCATCCGGAGCATTGCAGAAAGTTCCGGTATGCAGTTCGATATACGGCGCCCCGGTTTCGGCTGCGGCTTCGATCTGCTGGATGTCGGGATCGATGAAGAGGCTGACACTGATGCCGTTTTCCCGAAGCAGGCGGGTTGTTTTTGCGAGTTCACGTTGCTGTCCCGCCACGTCCAGTCCCCCTTCGGTGGTGAGCTCTTCCCGGCGTTCCGGAACGATGCAGACTTCCTGCGGACCGATATCAGCGGCGATACGGACGATGGGCGGGGTGTTGGCCATCTCCAGGTTCATCGGAACAACCAGGCATTTACGCAACAGGACCACATCGGCGTCCTGGATGTGGCGCCGGTCTTCCCGGAGGTGAATGGTGATGCCGTCTGCACCGGCCGCCTCGCAACATCGTGCCGCCTGGAGCAGGTCGGGGTAGGGTGTATGGCGGGCCTGCCGGAGGGTCGCCACATGGTCGATGTTCACACCCAATCGCAACGGAACCTTGGCTGTCATGGTCGTTTGCCTTCGTGTACGGTTAACGTTTATACCGTCTCATACTAGCCGGAGTGCCGGTGGGATTCCAGTCTTATTGGGAAGGGGTTATTGCCGGGGTGGATTTGTCCCGATCACAGAAGAAGTTGGACGTGGTGCGATCCGGATGTTAGGTAAGGCGTGTTTGGCGGGGGATGCGGGGGGGCTTTCGTGAATACGGATGGTTTTAAACGGCGGGCTATGCACCTGATTGCACGGTATGATCAGCCGGACATGGGCGCCTATGAACGGCACATCGTGCGGCTGGCCAGGATCTGGCATTCGATTATTGGCGCCAGACGTCCGGTGCAGGGAATTGTCGCAACCGTGTATGATGAATTGCAACAGGTCGTGCCGTCGGATTATGGGCTCGGGTGGGATGAACTCAAGGAGCAGTTTACCGCCTGGGGGTTGGATGCGGGCTGGATTACCGTAGACGAAACCTCAGGACGCCCCGTGGTGACACGTCCCGGTAAACCCCGGCTGGCTAAACGGTGATAACCAAGCCTGGAAATAACGAAACGGGCATGCCGACACCTGAAATATTGCACACCTGAAATATTGCGCTTGCAGGCTGTTCAAGGGAGTCATACATTTCTCCATCGATAGTTTTGCTTCAAGCGCGTTTACTCGGTCAACACGTTGAAAGGGATAAAAATGAAGGCAATACGGGTTATGATGCCGGTGGCGATGGCGGTGGTTTTGATGGCGGGCTGCCGTGGACCAAAAGCGCAAAGCGACAAGACGATTTTCGGGATGATGCAGGAAAAGGCCAATGCCATCACCGACGCTGGTGGCCTGGCGGCCGTTGGAATCGGTTCATCGCGCACGGTGAATCTGGCCCTCGACAAGGCCAAGACACGGGGCCGTACCGAGTTGGCGATGATCCTTGAGACCAAGGTTGACGCCATGAAGAAGGATTTCCAGGAGGAAATCGGGGAAGGCCAGGCAGGATCCGAACTCAATGCGCTGTTCACCGCGGCCAGCAAGAACATTGCCCATACGACGTTGAGCGGAAGTGTGCCGAAAGACCTGAAATATGAAACCGGCAAGGAAGGCGAAATCACGGCTTATGCACTGATGGTGGTGGACCCCAAGGTCGTGTCGGATGCGTTTGCCAACCAGGCCAACAGCCAGCGCAACATGTATACCCGGTTCCGCGCCTCGCAGGCGTTTGCCGAACTGGACCAGGAAATCAAGAAATACGAGGATTTCAAGAAGGCTGACGGCATGGTTCCTTAAGTCCCTGTTAAAAAGGTTACACGCTAAACGGGTCGGGGTTTCCCCGGCCCGTTTTTTTTCATGACGACATGATTCTATCGTTGGGTTAAAGGATGCGCCTTGTGACGTTCGGCAGCCTGAAACGGCTGGCCGTTACGATGTCTGGCGGGAATGGCACTTACTTAAGCACTTCCTTCGATCACGGCTCGCCTGGAGTCTCGCCCTCCAAGTTAATGCCATCCCTTTCCGGATGAAAGGCTTATGGATGGCGAGCGTCCTCGCGAGCCTTAGGGATTGGCGCCATCCAACTCGTCGAATGCCTGATCAACCGCGGAAGGTGCCCCCGTGGTGGGGCGACGTTCCGGGGGAGGGTCGATTTCGCGTCGGATGACCGGTGGATCTTCGATTAACGGTGCCTGGTTGGCAGGAATCTCGGGTTCGGCCGGGGTGTCAAAAGTTTTCAGGTCCGATTCCAACTCCGCCATGATGTCTTCGGTTTTTTGTTGCATCAACCGGCGTTTCAGGTCGTTGAGCCAGGTTTCCTGCTGTTTAAAGTAGACTTCTGATTCCAGGTTGATGCGGATAAAGGCACGAAGGTCGGTCTGGGGTTTGGTGACCTTGACCAGTTCCTGCTTGTCCTGTGTGGTGTTGGCTTTGAGGAAAGTCTCGAGTCCTTCATCCTGCGCGAAGAGTTCAACCAGGCGTCGTTGCTTGAGATTGTCCTGATCGAAACGGATGTGGTCCTTGATGATCTGGTGCTTGGTGAGCCGGATGGTTTCCGCCATCTGGGACAGTGCCTGCTTCCGGGCGGCTTCCAGGGATTGGAATTCATCCCCTTCGGTTGAAGTCCCGTAGGCGTAGAAATCGTTCTCGATGATGCCGGGATTCATGTACCACTTGGGAATGGTGTAGCCGAGGTCGCTTTTCTGGTAGGCGATGCTGGACGAGCCGACCAGATGGGTGAAATAAAGTTTTACACAGGTGGTGGCCAGACTTTTGAGAATGGCAAGTACGAGCGGATCCATGAGCACCTCGTCGTTGGTTGTCATTCAAGGATATAGCAGGAGACGGTCTCCAGCTCAATCCAATTTACGGATGCCCATCGGCATCAGGTTCCCCCTTGAACCGATTCAGGCTGCATGGTAACGTTCGCGTTCTGTTTTGTGCTCGAGGCAGAAAAAAAGGGGGGGGCTAGATGCTCACAATTCGGCGTGATGGGAGTCGGCTTTCAGTTGAAACGATGGGTGGCATCCTGACGTGGGATTCCGTATGTGGCGGACAATTGGTCGGGTTGACAGTCAAGGATGAACTGTCCCAGCATTCCCTGATGCGGCAGGGTTCCTGTATGCCGGATCTCCAGATGGTTATTGACGGCAACCGCCTGGCGCTCTCCTCCTGTCAGGCCGAATTGAGCATTACCGATCAGGCCCCGGACTTTTGCCGGCTCACTTCCCGTGCCACGTTACACAGCGGCGCGGTGGTCACGCTGGAATACGAGATACACGAAGAAGGCGCCATGTTCTGCAACTTTGCCGTGGATACGCCGGCCGGATCGAGCTTCGAGCTGGGCGAATGTTCCGTGCGGTGTGCGGTCGATACCCGTGGTGTGCGGCGGATGCGCTGGGGCCACTACACGCGCCAGCCCAAGTACAAGCGGGACTACTCGACGGTGCATGCCTTTGCGGAGTTCCGCATGTTCCGGGCGGCTGCCGAAGTGGCCGAGGAACGCGAGTTGTTTCCCTATGTCTCGCTCAGCCTGGGCTGGGAGAATACCCGGTTTTTCTCCAATCATCTCGAATTCATCATGGAGGACTGGACGTCCTACAACGACGGGCCCCTGTCCCTGACCCGTTCCCGGGTGGCGACAGCAGACGGGGACTGGCAGGCGCGCTGGTTCTTCCATGAAGGCAGCACGGTGCGCATTACCGGTTCCTTCCGGTACCGCAACCGCTGGGGCATCATGTACGGGCGGGCGCGCAGTCAGGCCGGGGCCCAGGCGGATCCCGCGGTTCGTAACAACGCCATGGGTCTGCGGCTGGCGCATTGCATGTATCCGTATGCGCGCAAGGGCGATACCTGGCCGTGGGTTTCCATGCCGATCAAGCAGGTGGCCGCGCAGAATCCCCAGTTCTTCAAGGGTAACCCGGAGTTGTCGCGCGTGGATGAAGCGCTGGCCATCGGCGCCAATTACATGATCATCCACCAGTTCTGGATGCGCAATCCCGGTTCCAACAATGAACCGGTGGCTGATTATGTGCCCTTTGATCCGGCCTGGCTGAAATCCTATGTCGGACACTGCCATGACAAGGGCATGGGCGTGGCGTTCTATGTCCGCGGGACGGAAATGTGGCATGCCTACAGTTCTTTCTTCGAGGATTTCCTGCAGCCGGATCGTGACGGCCTCTATGCGGATTGGAACAGCCCGTTCTGCATGGGATACGTCAAGTGTTCGCCCCTGCATGTGTCTGCCCACAACTATTTCCACTACACCAAGTCGATGCGGCGACGGGTGGGAGCGGGCGGCGTGTTGATCGGGCATACCGGCAATGCCAACGCCATTGGGTCGGCCTGTTTCGACGTGGCGACCGCCGGCGAGTTCTCGGTGCGGCATGACGAGTTGCTGGCACATCCGGAATCGACGGCGTATTACGCGCACCTGGCCTGCACGGGAGGCAACCTGATCAGCGGCAATCTGCCGGACCGCGTGGTCTTCTCCAGCCAGAAAGCCATGGCGGTTTGTGCGGCGTTCGGGATGATGAGCCACCCCTTCATGGAACCCGGTGTTTCGTTTGAGGAACGGGTGGCCTACATCCGGCCGCTGTGGGATGCCATGGCCCGCCTGCCCGGACGTATCACCCGGTTGCACAATCCGGCCTATATCCCCACGCGGGCGGTCACCACGGCATCCGACCACCTGTATCCGAGCCTCTGGCAGTCGGACAAGCGCCAGGCCCTGTTGCTGGTTACCAACCTCAACGAGAATCCGGAATCCGGCACGGTTGAACTCAACCTGAACGAACTGGAACTCGGATCCAAGCCGGTCATCACGCCGCTGGATGTTGCGGGAACCCATGGTGAGGTGCAGGTGGATGGATCGGTGGTCCGCCTCAAGGCCGTTCCGTCCCTGCAATTCTCGGCCTTCAAGATCGGGTGATTGCAGCGGTCCGGTGTTGTGCGAAGCGCCGGCTTATGCCGGCTGGTTGAGGGCGGCGATGCGCTGGGCCAGGGCGGTCCGGCGCATCCGGATCTCGTTGTTCCCGATGGCGATGTGGATGGCCTTGCGTGATCCGACCACGCATACCAGGTTCCGGCCGCGTGTGACGGCCGTATACAACAGGTTTCGTTGCAGCAGCTTGAAATGCTGCGTGGCGATCAGGATGACCACAGCCGGATATTCACTGCCCTGCGACTTATGGATGGAGCAGGCGTAGGCGAGTACCAGTTCATCGAGCTCGGAGGCGTCATAGGGTACGGGGTTACCGTCGAAATTGACCACCAGGGTGTTTGCCTCCGGTTCAACGTGCTGGATGCGCCCGATGTCGCCGTTGAAGATGGCCTTGTCATAATTGTTCCGGATTTGCATGACCCGGTCGCCTGCCCGGTAGATGCGCCCGAATCGTTCGATGCCCGGACCGTCCGGGTTCAAGGCTGCCTGCAGGACCCGGTTAAGATTATCGGCGCCGAGTTCATTTTTGCGCATGGGGGTCAGGACCTGGATGTCGGTGTGGGGGTCCAGTTTGAAACGGGCCGGGATCCGGTCGCGTACCAGGCTGAGCATCCGCTCGATCATGGCTTCCGGGGTCTCGGTCTCAAGAAAGAAGAAATCCGAATCGGCGCCATCGGGGGGCAGGTTGAAGAATTCGCCGTGGTTGATGCCGTGGGCATTCTGCACGATCCATCCGCCGGCCTCCTGCCGGAAGATCGTTTCCAGCCGGCAATTCGGGATGACATCGGATTGGATCAGGTCATGCAGGACGTTGCCCGGTCCCACGCTGGGGAGCTGGTCGGTATCGCCCACCAGTACGAGGTGGGCGCGGTCCGGAACCGCCTGGAGAAACGCCTGCATCAGTTCGATGTCCACCATGGACATTTCATCGATGATCAGGATGTCCTGGTCGAGCGGGGTGGACCGGTCGTGGGTAAAGCGGCCCATGCCCGGGACGAACTTGAGCAGGCGGTGGAGGGTGAGTGATGGCTGGCGGGTGGCCTCCTCCATGCGCTTCGCCGCCCGTCCGGTGGGGGCGGCCAGGGCCACCTTGAGCTGGCGTGCCTGGAAGATGTCGACCAGGGCGCGGATGATCGTGGTCTTGCCGACACCCGGACCGCCGGTGATGATGCAGACTTTGTTCTGGAGCGCCATTTCGATGGCCGCCTGCTGGCGCGGGGCGAAGGAGAGGTGCATCCGTTCCTGGGCCCAGGGAATGGCCTTGTGGATGGCGATAGGCTGGAAACCGGGCAGGGCGGTCAGCAGGTCGTGAATCCGCTGGGCCACTCCGGTTTCCGCCCGGTGCAACCGTTCGATGTAGATCCGGTCGTTGTCACGGACGAGGGCGCCGGATTGGATTTCGTTTTCCAGGGCCGGCGCCAGAATCTCCACTGGGATGTTGAGCAGGGATTCCGCCTTAAGGAGGAGTTCAGGTCCCAGGCAGAAACAGTGGCCTTCATCGGTGAGGCTTTGCAGGACATAGACCATGCCGGCGCGGGCGCGGATGATGGATTGTGGGGGAATCCCGATGCTTTGTGCCACCCGATCAGCGGTCAGGAACCCGATCCCCCATATTTCACGGCATAGACGGTAGGGGTTCTCGGAAATCAACTGGATGGCCTTGTCCCCGTACTGGCGGTTGATGCGGGCGGATTGTGCCGTGCCGACCCCGTGTGACTGCATGAAGATCATGATATCGCGTATATGCCGCTGGGTGTTCCAGGATTCCTTGATGGTCTGCCGTCGCGAGGCGCCGATGCCTTCCACTTCTTCCAGGCGGCGGGACTCGTGTTCGATGATTCGCAAGGTGTCCACCCCGAACATTTTGACGATGCGTTCCGCGGTGACCTTTCCAACCCCCCGGATCAGGCCGCTGGCCAGGAACCGCTGGATACCGTCCTTGGACGTGGGGGCGATACAGGAGAGGTTATCGGCCTGGAACTGGTAGCCATGCTGGCGATGGCGGACCCAGTGTCCCTGCGCCTTGAGGGTTTCTCCCACCCAGATAACCGGGCAGGTTCCGACCACCGTGATGGTGTCCTTCCGGTTCGGGATCGTGACGCTGCAAACCGTGTATCCGGTGTCGTCCGCGCGGAAGACAATGCTTTCGACCGTTCCTTCGATGTTGGTTTCGAGCGTGGCGGGGGTGGGAACAGTCGATGGGGG
>Ga0156641_1047_pt2 | contig 32881 bp, 24 predicted proteins | sample RifOxyC3_FD_110715 | JGI IMG/M metagenome (GOLD analysis project Ga0156641, IMG submission 110715) | Lentisphaerae bacterium RIFOXYC12_FULL_60_16 | reverse complement strand
AGATATGGGAACTGAATACCATCAGGGTGTCTCGATCGCGTAGTAAAGCGGGTGCCGTGAGTCAGCGACATCAATCACCAGCCGTTCACCCTCCAATTCCTTGCGCCGGGAATAAGGATCCAGCGTCAGGGTGTAGGAATGGGCTATGCGCTTGTCGATCGGCAGGGTCTTTTCCCCTTTAATGGCCCAGTGCGCCACCAGTATCCTGGACGCCGGATAGGTTCCTGCCAACACCCGTTCAACGTCATAGGCATGGACTATCAATGCCTGTTTGTAAGGTGCAATGGATGCCAGGGTGGGCACGGGGGTCATCTCGATCAAGCGCGCTTCAACCACCAGTCGTTCAACGTGGCTGGTATCGGCTCCGGGATCCGGTTGTACCGGCAACCCGTCAACGCGCTTGTCGGAACGGGGATCAATCCAGACATCCGGAAAATAGTCGGGATGCTGATCGTGGGTGACCTGTACCCACTGTTCGATGGCGGTCAACCGTTCGTTGAATCGCCCGACATACACCTCGACGCCGGCCCCGCCGCCGCGAATACGGTTGTCACCGCCGCCAACGCGGTAGGGCCCGGTCATGCACATGAACCGTGTGCGGTTGCTCCAACGGGGATGAAACACCTCGAACCCGTCAATGCCGGGAGCGCCATGGATATCCACCGTCCAGGATTGTGCCCCATCGGCGGTGTGAATGACCACATTGCGGTGGGCGCCATCAAACACCCAAAGCAGGTAGCGGTTGTCCGGGGAGAGCGACGTCCAGCATCCACGCCCCAGTTCGCGCCGTTTCCCCGTCCCGAGGTTGATCATCGCAGGAACACGAAACAACCCTCCGATATGGGTGCCATCCGTCGACAGTTGAATGCTGTGGTTGGCACTGGGCGTGGCATCCCAGACCGTTTCCCGAATCATCGGGTTATCGATCTGGAACCGTATCAGGCTCCGACTGGTGTCATCGCTGAACCCCTCCGGTGGAAATGCATAGACCCATTCGACCCCGTTCGACGGATCCATCCAGACAGCGGCCGCGCGTCCCTCGGGAAGCCAAGTCAGGCTGGTTCCATTCCAATCAACCAGCCCGATTCTTCCCGCAATCCGATCAGAAAATACCACGCGGTCCCCGCGGGGCGTGATCATGGGCTTATGATAACTGCCCGTTTGAGGCAGGATCGACCGTTCACCCTGCCGATCATCGGTATCCAGCCCCATCAACAGGAACGGGTCACCTTCAGCCGCCACGTCCGCAGTATCTCCACCGACCTGCCGGCACCAGACGATGCGGGTATGATGCCCGGTCAACGCGCGCACCGCATAACCCGTACCGGCCAGTTGCCGATCCGCGTCGATATAAACCCCGGCCATTCCGCCCACCAGACACACGAGGACAAGCAGCACCATGGACCGGTATAGGGCTTGGCTATTCATCAGAAAACCAAGATTACCACACAACGTCCAAAACCTCATCGTGAATGTTCTTATACTCACCTCTCACAGGGTGGTTACGACACGCAGCTGGCCGCAGGCGGCGCCCAGTGCATCCCCCCTGGATTCACGAAGCATGGCGGTGATATGATTTTGAGCAAGCAGATCCATAAACATTCCAGCGGTTTCTCGCGTCGACGGACTCTCGGCGTACTCAGGAATTGGATTGAGCGTGAGAAAATTGACCCGGCAGGGGAACGCCCCGAGCATCGACACGAGTTCACGCGCGTCCTGGAGGGAATCGTTTACCTCCCGGATAAGGGTATATTCAAAAATGACGACCCGGCGTGTGGTTTCGGTGTAGACCCGGCAGGCACGAATCAGATCGGGTATCGGATAGGCGCGATTGATGGGCATGAGACGGTCCCGGACCGCATCGCGGGTGGCATGCAACGATACCGAGAGTTCCGGATGCAGGGGCTCCCGTGCCAGACGTTCAATACCCGGAATGACACCGGAGGTGCTGATGGTGATTTTCCGGATACCGACCGCCAGTCCGTGATCATTCGTGATGGCAGGAATGGATTCCATGACGGCGTCATAATTATCGAACGGTTCACCAACCCCCATATAAACCACATTGGTCGGACGTCTGCCGATATGATGCGCGGCCAGTAACACCTGATCGACTATTTCAGCGGCAGTCAGGTTTCGGACCCAGCCGTGCTGTCCTGACGCACAGAAGGAACAGTGTCGCCGACAGCCGACCTGGGTGGAAACACAAACGGTATGGCGGGTACCGGCGGGGATAATGACGGTTTCAATTGCAGAACTGTCGTGAAGACCGACGACGATCTTTTGAACCTTTCCCGGTTCACCCAGCGTTCTCAAGACAACAGCCGTGGTGACAGGAAACCGCGCCGCCAGCCGGTTAAGGATATCGGCGGAAGGGGCTTCCGAACCATGCGGGATAGTGGCCATCTGCCGGTCAGGGTGAATGGATCGCCTTCAACAGCCGAACCGTATCCTCAACCAGTTCCTGCCCCCCTTGAGGTGAAACGATATTGCAGTACCGACTTGCGCTATACCCTTTCCCCCACGCCCCGCGGTCGGTGGCCAGGTAGGTACCGCCATCCGGACCGGGGGTTCCGGCAAGCTGGATGATGAAGGTCTGCGTGAACGGACTGCGCGCCTGAATGCGATGCATGAAATCCATGTAGAGTTCAAACCGGTTCGAGGCAAAGGCAATCTCGCCGATCCTCAACACATGCAACTCCATCGGCAGTTTCGGTTCCTTCGCCTGCTCCTCATACCGGGTTAGAATTCGCTGACACCGGTTGCGAGCCGCAACCAATTGCGAATCATGCACCAGCCGCTCACGCGGGGTTCCATCCTTCTTGAATTCGGTCTTGAGCAACGTGTCCAGCTGTTGTTGCTCGTAGGCGTATTCCTCATCGGTGATCAATCGTTTGCTTAGTTGAACCGTCTCGACAACATGGGTCATGGGAAGGGCCGTTTTGATATCGTTCTTTGCCCAGGACAACACTTCCGAAAAAGCGGAGGTAATCCGCTCGGCAATATCCTTGCGTGCCTTCCATTCACTGATCGGTTCGGGCTCCGAACCATACTTCAGGTTCAGCCGACGTTCCTGGGCCTTCTTGTAATGCAGGATGCGGGGGGCCAGGTCACCGCCTGCAGCACCCTGCGGCAGGATGAAGATATTCCCGTAGTGGGCGTGGATGGCTTCGCGCACTTCATTCCAGAACGAGGCCGAGAGTTTCCATTCGCCTTCGGAATTCTGGGAGGGACAGGGAACGTTGACAATGGCGCCGGTGAGCTTGCCCGCCGCATCAAAGGTGTAGAGGAGATTGATGAAATGATCGGCACCCGCCTCGTAATGGCTGAACTGGTCGTCCTGGGTTTCACCATACATCCGGGCATGGCCATTGACACCATGCGTGGAGTTAATGACAGCTCCCGGGCGTTTTGAAACATCGTCAAAATACACAACCCGCCGACTGTGTGCGACAACCGCATAACCATATCCGTAGGCGACACCGCCTGCCGTTCGTTTCCGGTATGCCTCAACAATCGCCTCCGCCGCCTGCACAACGAAATAGTTGTAATAATCGTTGCTCGACGCAATCTCAATGCCGGCATGGGGAAACTCATCCGACGAAGCGGTTGAAGACCCCATCTGCTGCGAGGGTTGATCGCCATAGGTGGTGGGACCGGTATGGGTATGTGTCGCATTGAAAAGTATCTTGGCGACGGGAATGGCCGGATTCAGGTCGGCAACCTTCTCGCGTATCCGGTCCAACAGGAATGATCGGATAACCACGATATCAGCAGAAAGGAAAGCGACCAGGTCGGCGCCATTGTCGATCACCAGTGCCGTGACCAGAATCGGATCAAAGACCCCCTGGGAAATACGGGCATGAAACTGGCCCGGGATAATAACGGGTTTACCCGTCGACACATCGCGTGAAGCCCAACCAATTTTAAGTTCGTTCATTTTCAGGTTTTCCTTGTCAGGTAACGTGTAGGGTCCACATCTGCCGGAATTCAGCCCGTTTACCGTTCATGAATGGCAAAAATTATTGCATAACCAACCGTTCGATTTCAACAACCGTTAACCATGGATTCCGGGTTGCATCGGCGGGCGGGCAGCGTATACTCACGGCTTGTTTTCATCACCGGTTTGATCCACGCAACACTGCAAGGAGACCAATCATGGCCAAGGGGTTCGTCGATATTCAAAACAACGGTTGGATGGGCATCGATTTCACCGAACCGGGGTTGACACTCGATCAAGTCCGCAAGATTACACTCGATCTCAGGGCGCGCGGGACCGTGGCATACTGCCCCACCCTCATCACGGGCAATCCGGAGGTGTACCAGAAGAATTTTGCCGTCATTGCCAAGGCCATGAAAGATCCTGAAATCGGCCCGCATATTCTTGGTATCCACCTTGAAGGTCCGTTTATCTCGCCTGAATTCGGGGCCGTTGGCGCCCACCCGAAGGAATACGTCCTGGCACCGGACATCGCCACCTTTGACCGTTTCCAGGAATGGGCGGAAGGCAACATCCGCATCCTCACGGTGGCACCGGAACGTCCCGGATGCGACGCCCTGATCAGCCATGTAACGAAACGCGGCGTGACCGTTTCCATCGGACATCATCTGGCTACGGATGCCGACCTGACACGCGCCGTCGAAGCGGGCGCACGCCTGTGCACCCATGTCGGCAATGGCATCCCCAACCAGATTCACCGTCACGAAAACCCCCTCTGGTGGCAGTTGGCCGATGACCGCGTTACGGGAATGTTCATCACCGATGGTCACCACCTGCCGGCAGACCTGATCAAGGTTGCGCTCAGGTCCAAAACCCCGAACCGGTTCATTGTCACCAGCGATGCATCGCCCCTGGCCGGCATGCCGCCCGGAAAATATACGATTTTCGGCACCTTGCCCGTCGCCATCAGCGAAACCGGCCTGATCTATTCTGAAAAATCCCAGAGCCTGGCCGGTTCCCACGCCGTCATGATGGAATGCATGAACCACCTGGCATCCCTGGGATACTTGAGCGAGACTGAATTATGGCAGGTTGGATTCGAGAACCAAATCCGCCTCCTGGGGCTGAAAGCGGAGAAATTTGCCGCTTTGCCCGGTCCCTCCGTCCACTACCGTAATCAACGGTTTGAACTCTCATCCAAATAATAAAACCGGTCACTTCCGGTCCTAACAGACAAAGGGCGCCTTTATGCAGATTCAGGGTATGCACTCCATCGGGGAATGGCAGCAACAACTCGCCGAATCCACCAGTCCCCTCTCACAGGCACTGGCGACACTCTACGGTGGATCCGATCTTATTTCCAAACCCGTCCAGTTGCTCGGGCAGGCCATCCAGGAGTTTGGCCGTTCGTTTGGATCCGACCGCAACGTGTTTGTGGTCCGATCCACGGGTCGTATCAATCTGCTGGGGATGCACGTGGATCATCGGGGGGGAAGTGTCAATCCGATCGCCATCAAGGAAGCCTTTTTTGTGGTCGAACCACGGGACGATGACCGGGTGGTGTTGCGCGATATCAACGGGGACCGTTTCCCGGAAGAGTCTTTTTCCATCGGCGAATGCCTGCCGAAGGGAAAATTCATCGAGAACTGGGATGCCTGGTGTCATGACGAGCTCGAAAAACGCAAGGGCAAACCCGGGATTACGTTCTCCAACTATGTCCGGGCCGGTGTTCTCTACTTCCAACACCTGAACACACGACCGGATGGGACCATGGCGCCGGCTTTCAAGGGTATGAATGTCATGGTCGCCAACAATGTGCCACCGGCAGCCGGGCTTAGCACGTCGTCCTGCCTGGTTGTGACCGCCGCCCTGGCCATCATGCACCGTAACGGCATCACCATGGATCCGATGGCATTCTGTGAACAGTGCGGTCTGGCTGAATGGTATGTCGGCACCCGGGGTGGTTTCGGGGATCACGCGGCGATCCGGATGGGACAACCCAACAGCATCGTCCACATGACCGCCTTCCCCTTTTCACTCAAGGTGGTGCCCTTCCCCGCCGGCTACCGGGTGGTACTCGCTGACAGCCTGGTCGAAGCCAAGAAACAGGCCGGCGCCAAGGACGGGTACAACACACCGCTGGCATCCTACGCGTTCGGCCTCTGGATCGCGCGCAAGCAGAATCCCCGCCTGGCGGACAAGATGAAGCATCTCCGGGACATCAACCCCGCCACGCTGGGAATAAGCACCGCCGATGTCCTCCGGATCATCCGCAACCTCCCGGAAACCGCCACGCGCGCCGAGTTGCTCCACTTGCTCCCGGAACTTGAGACCGACATCCGCAACCTGTTCCGCAGCCATAGCGAACCCGCGGACGGTTACAAGATCCGCCAGGTATGCATGTACGGCATCTCGGAATGCATGCGTTCGGAACTCGTCGTTCCGTTGCTCGAAAAGGGTGATATTGCGACGTTCGGACGGTTGATCAGTCTTCATCATGACGGAGACCGCGTGGCCCGGCTCAGCCAGGGCAAGATGATGCCCGAGATCAAGGATTATTCCGACGCCCGCATGGATGCCCTGATTGCCGATGCGGAATCGACCGATCCAGCCCGGCGCGAACGCAGCCAGGTATGGGCGCAACCGGGTGGATACAACGTATCCGTTCCGGGAATCGACAGGCTGGTTGACCTGGCGCTCCAAGTGCCCGGCACCATGGGCGCCGGCCTGGTGGGCGCCGGCCTGGGGGGCAGCATGATCGCCCTGGTCAAGGCAGACGCTGCCGAAAAACTGGTTCAGCATCTTGCCCGGCATTATTACCAGGCGCAAAGTCTGCCCGTAAAAGCCGAAGTGGTTTCCGCCGTGGGCGGCGCCGGCATTCTGGATGTATAAACAATACCATTAATTTGTTTAATTCGGAGAGGGGTGCAGACATGCGTCGGTTCAGTGCAAAAGATATTGTCCCACAAACCATCAGCCGGTCGGGAGCCATGCCGATCGAGGCACGTATTACGCCGTCGGCCGGTGCCAACCTGATATCCTTCCGGACCGGGAATGACGAACTGATTCACTGGGATGAATCCGGTTTCCTGAAAAATCCCGAAGAAAGTTTCACCGGGGCATTCAACATGTACCCCACCCCCTGCCGTCTCGACCAGAGCCGGTACACGTTCGATGGCCGTACCATCCTGCAGAATAAGCAAGGTCAACCGGTCTTCATTCACGGACTGGTCCGTGATGAACCCTTTGAATACCGTAACGAAGGTGACCGTATAACCTCCTGGATCGATGTTACGGAGCAACATCCGGTGTACGAGGGGTTTCCCTGGAAACATCGCTTCGCGGTAACCCATGCGCTGCTGGAAAACGGGCTGGAAGTCCGATTCCGGGTTGAAAACCGGGACACCCGTCCCCTGCCCTTTGGATACGGCATTCACCCCTTCTGGCGTATCCCCGGAAAACGCGCGGATGTGTCAATCCGCATTCCCTGCGACAACACGCTCGACCTTGAAAACCTGGTACCCACCGGTGGGTATCAACCCGTGGCTGGAACCGATATGGATTTGCGGACCCTGCGGAGCATCGAATCGCTGTTCGTCGATAATGTTTTCTGGCCCCGGAAAACCGGCGACACCGCTGAAGTCGTCTTCCGGTCCATCCGGAAAACGCTGACCATCGAAGCCAGTGAACATTTCCCGCACATGATTGTATATGCGCCCAAGGGACGCGATTTTCTGTGCGTGGAGAACCTGACATCAACCCCGAACGCCCCCAATCTGGTCAGCCGTGGACATACCCAGGTGGCCAGCATGCTGGTCGCAAAACCCGGACAAGCCATCGAAGGATGGATCCGGTACCGCATTACAACCTGTTAACTTAAGAACCGTCGAATAAGGAGACCGCCGATGACCATCACTAGTGCACAACTCGAAACCGCGGCCAGGAAGGCTACCGCATGGCTGGCCGCTCAACAGACTCCCCAAGGCAATTATCAGGGGCGTGAGGCGGTCCGACCGGACGGCACATTCCCCGATACGGACGACATCGGTTGTTACTACAAGAGCGTTTATTCACTTCGTGCCACCGGCCAGTCCGCGGCTGCTGCCCGCCTCATGAATTACGCCTGTCAACGGTTCCAGTCGCTGAAAGGTGACTTTTTCAACACCCCGGAGGTGCGGAGTTCCGGGAGTTATGGTCCCGTCTTCTGCCAATTATACCAGAATGCCTGGTTGATGCGCGGCGCCGCCGCCCTCACGTGGTTTGGACTTGCCCAGAAAATCCTGGATTTCATGAACACCCAGCGGGATACTCAACATGGCGGCTATCTCACCATCGTCAATTCGAAAACCGGCATCATGGATTCCAACTCGATCGCCGTCGGCGGCTGGTCGTGCCTGCTGGGCAACCGCCTGGACCTGGCCATCCAGAGCGCCGACCTGATTTTGCGCCTGCTCGATAACCAGAAGGATGCTTCCATCCTCTGGTCCCGTTGCCGCCCGGACGGCACCCTGATCACGGATCTGTCTGATGTCCCTGAAAAGAATCATTCCTACGTCCGCATTGCCGCCGCTGAACCCAAGCAGGCCTATTGGATATGGGGCTGGCCCATGAACCTGCTGATTTCCATCAGCGAATTGACCGGCAAGTCCATCTACTTCAAGGGTGCCGTCAAGATCTTCGACTTCCTGGCAGGATGCCATGAACACGCTTTCTCCTTCACCACGGCCGGCAAGGATGCCTGGGGTGCCGCCCGGCTCTTCCGGGTCACCGGCGATACCCGGTACCTGGACAAGGCCCTCCTCCAAATGCAATATATCCTGGATCATCAACATCCCGACGGGTACATGCTGGGCGAAGGTATAAAGGACGAAAGCGGTCAGCCCAAACGCACTACGTTCGACTACACCGCGGACTTTACCAGCTGGCTGATCGACAACGCCGCCGAGTTGGCGGCAACCGGGCGCTGATCCCGCACAGGAGTTATACAACCATGCCAAAAACAAATGCACAACGCCTTGTGATCGGTTTCGACGTGGGCGGCACCAAGACCGCTGCCGTCATCATGGAAGCATCCGGCCGTATCCTGGGTCGCGGCACCGGCGGATCCGGCAACACCAACTTCATCCCGATCGACATTGCGAACGCCTCGTATACCAAGGCCATTGAGGATGCACGGAAAATGGCCGGTATCCGGAAATTGAAGGTGGAAATTGCCGCCGTCGGAACCGAACCAAAGCCCGACCCGGTGGCCGCCGTCATCCGGCGCCTGACCGGTGCCCGTCGTATCCTTCACCTGAAGGAAGGCGAATGTTCCATGGTGGGAGGCCTGGTCAGCAAGGTCGGGTTGTCCTTGATCTGCGGCACCGGATCCGTTGGATGGGGGCGCAACGCCAGGGGACAGGTCAGCATGACCAGTTGTTGGGGCCCCATCGGTGACGAAGGCTCCGCCTATGACATTGCACGCCGTGGGGTAAACGCCGCCTTCTGGGCATGGGATGGACGTGGTGACAAGACCATTCTGGTGGATAAACTCCTGAAAATGTTCGGCAAGAAAGACATGCGTGACGTCTGTACCCCCTTGTATACCAGTCCGAACCTGCGGAAGGATTTTGCCAGCTTAAACCGCCTGGTCACCGAATCCGCCACGGAAGGCGACCGCGTATCACGGCAGATCCTGCTTGATTGCGCCAGACAGGTGGCACACTTCCTGGCCACCTGCGCCGACAATCTGGGCATGGGCAAGACCCCCTACCTCGTCGCATCCCCCACGGGTGGATTGGTCAAGGACACGGATTGGCGTTACTTCAAGATGATCCAACGCGAACTCAAGCGCATCCATCCCAAGGCGAAAATGGTCAAACCCCTGTTCGAGCCCGTGGTGGGAGCTGCCCTGGTCGCACTGGATGCCATCGGTGTAAAATGGACGCCTGAACTGGTGTCCAACGCCCGGACCAGCCTGACCGTCCGGTAGCATCCCAGGCGCAACGGAACATGATCGAAGGGTTCAGACAGCGTTCTTACGCACGAATTTGCGTATTTTTACGCCCGCTTCCCTGAGCAAAGCCCGTGTTTGAGGTGTAAAACGGTACGGGAGATCGTACACCACTTCACGGATACCGGCATTGATGATCATCTTGGCGCAGGTCAGACACGGGCTCAGGGTGGTATACAACATGGCGCCGGCCACCGACACCCCGTGATACGCAGCCGTGGTGATGGCATTCTCTTCGGCGTGTGAACAAATGCATTCGTCCAGCGAACGGCCTGATTCCGCGGATCCGGCACAACGCGGACATCCACCCTCAAAACAATTCCGGACCCCGCGTGGAGTGCCGTTATATCCCGTTGAAACGATCCGACGATCCCGGACGATGATGGCTGCAACCTTGCGCCGGCTGCAATTGCCACGCGTGGCAACCACATTGGCAACATCCATGAAATAGGTGTCCCAATCAGGCCGGGGGTCTGCCACCGGGACCTTCTTTCGTCGTACCATCGAAGCCTCCTACCGCACCGCTATGGAAATAACACCGCGTTGGGCCAGGGATTTAAGAAATTCAACACAACTTAACTCCGCTTCACGCCGGTTCACCTTGTACTGCCCGACAAACCAATTCACAATATCCAAGGCACTGCGTTCACCGTCTATCATGCCGTATACTGCCGCCCCGATCTCGTCAAGTTCCACGCGCCGTTGCATCACCGGCGGCTGAAAACGGGCCAGGAAACCATCACCACGCCGGACATCCAGGGTTATTTCGAGACCCTGTTTTTTGGGCACGCTGACAACCGAGGCATTAACGACAGGGATGGCCATCAGGGAGGTCCGGCGATCCAGACCGGAAGACTTGCGCTTCTGCATGAACTCGAACATGAAACGATTCCACGGTTGACCGACCAGGGTCAGAGTTTACGGCCGTCGATACCGCCGACCCGGATGTTCAGGTTCTTACGTTCTTCGAGGCGGTCGATACGGCCATCGCGTATCCATAGGATACGGTCGGAAACATCGAGCATTTTCATGTCATGCGTGGCGGAAATAACGGTGATGCCGTCGGTCCGTTTCAATTCCACGAGCAATTCGATCATTTCCCGGCCGGTATCAACATCGAGGTTGGCCGTGGGTTCATCGGCCAGGATGATGGCGGGATCATTTGCCAGCGCCCGGGCAACGGCCACACGCTGTTGCTGACCACCGGACATTTCGTAGGGTCGGTGGAAAATCCGGTTCCCCAACCCGACTTTTGTCAGGATCCCGGCAGCCTTGTCACGGGCATCATCCGGAGTCAATCCGGCGAACACCATGGGCAACATGACATTTTCCATCGCCGTCAGAACTGGGAGGATGTTGTAACTCTGGAAGATATAACCGATCTTGTGACAGCGCATCCAGGCCAGCTCATAGGAGTCCAACTGGGCAACATCGATCTCATCAATAAAGACCATGCCTTCCGTGGGGGCGTCAATCCCCCCCATCATGTTGAACAAGGTGGACTTCCCGGATCCGGATGGGCCCATGATGGACATGTATTCGCCCCGATAAACATCCAGCGTAACCCCGTCAAGCGCCTTGGTGACCGTATCCCCCTGGCCGTAGTACCGCTTGACCCCGATCGCCCGGATGACGATATCACGCACCGCTTGTTTTACTGCTTCCGTCGCCATGCCACCTGCTCCTCATATAGGTAGGGCACCCTACCAGCATACCGTGCGTTAATAAAGCCTTTTTAATGGTTTAACGGGGTGTTTGAATCCCTTCGTCCCGCCTGTATCCAGTCACGAAGCGGACCTTCCAACCGCATCAAATCCGACTCAAACCGGTAATGGTACACGAGCAACTGCAAAGCGTTCTGATCGGGCAGACGTCGAACCCAGGCGCGGTATCGGTAACAGGCCCGACCGATATCCTCATAATGTCCAAGCGGGAACCGCCAGCCGCGGCGTTTACACCGAATGTTCATTTCCCCATCCGCCTCAAACCCGCACCCTTCCAGGGAACGGATGGATCCCAGAAATCCAACCGCCCAACCGGCTGGCGTCTTGTCGCGCAGGATCCAGTCAGCCATCGAGACGTTCCAAATCATCAGGCGCCTGAGCCGCCACTGGAACTGCATCAATTTGCATCCGGCCTGGAGGGTGGTCGCCACCAGGCGGAACTCGTGCCCGACCACAACATCCATGTCATAGACCGACCAGGGTATGGTCGCCCCTTCGACCAGACAAAACGAGCGCGTGATCCGGTCCAGGATCCGACGCGGCGCCAGGCGTCCCGGTTTATCGAAGAACAGGCGAAGGATCCCGAAAAACATTCCATCGGGCGACAGATAGACCGCGATGACAAACTGATTCTTGTCGCCCAGGACAAATCGCCCCGCGTGCCAATCCGGAACCTCCAAGGTCAGGGATTCCGCATCACTGGCGTGTTCCCCGGTCTTTGCACAGGCCTGCTGATACCGCTCCATGAGGGGAATGGCACGAAGCGGGCGGCGTGGATGGATCCACTCAAATTGAAGCCGGACCGAAAAATCATCCTGCAATTCGATATTGGATTCGCTGGTTCCGAAATGATAGGAAGCCAGGTTCCATTCCGAGGGAACATCGAACCCAAAACCGTTCCAGGCGAAGCGATGGAACGGTCCATCCTGATTGGGTGCCGTTTCTGACATGGTATCGCGATCAGGCCAGCGTGCTGCCGTCGATGCTGCCCACTTCTATTTTCACGTCGGAACGGGCGGCGACACGATCAACGCGCCCATCCTTGATCCAAACCACCGTGTCGGACGCCGACAACATCTTGGTGTCGTGGGTGGCCGTTATAATCGTAATGCCGAAATTGGTCTTCATATCGGACAGGAGCTTGATGATTTCTTCGCCGGTATGAAGATCGAGGTTGCCGGTTGGTTCATCGGCCAGAATGATGGACGGTTTATTGACAATGGCACGGGCAATCGCCACCCGTTGCTGCTGACCACCCGACAAGGCGCCCGGAACATGTTCCAACCGGTCACTGAGCCCGACCTGCCCGAGCGCCTCCGCAGCGTCCTTACGGGCCTCGGAAGGAGTCCGACCCGAGAAAATACGGGCAATGGCCACATTTTCCAACGCGGTCATCGTGGGAATGAGGTTAAAACTCTGGAACACGTAACCGATATTATGACAGCGCACCCACGCCAACTGGCTGGGGCTCAAATCGGTCAACCGGTAACCCGCCATGAAGACATCACCTTTCGACGGCTTGTCCAAGGCGCCCACCATGTTAAAAAAGGTTGATTTGCCGGAACCGGATGGCCCCATGATGGAGACGTACTCATTTCGGCGGATTTCGAGGGAGACATCCCGGAGGGCATAGAGTTCCTCCTCCCCGATCTTGTAAATCTTCGAGATATTGACCGTACGAATGATGGGTTCGGATGTCATTGTTCCACCCTCATCGCATCGACCGGTTCCTTGGCCGACGCCCATTGTGCCGGCGCAATGGCGGCAACCACGGAAATCAATGCTCCAATCACGGCGGAGATTCCCAACGATTTAAGAATTTCAACCACCGGCAGGTACTGCCAGACATACCCGTGGAACGAATGCACCGATATTCCAAAACCAACCACGAACCCCACCAGCAATCCGATCAGGGTCCCGATCACCCCCTGCAGGGCAGACTCGATGAAGTAAATCTTCAGAATAAACGTGCTGAGCGCTCCCAGGCATTTCATGGTGCCAATTTCACGGATACGTTCCGTGACCGACATCAACATGGAGTTTATGATACCAACCAGACAGGTAAACAGGGAGAGGCCGATCAAAAGCATCATCCGCTTGTCCGTTCCGGTTGCCGCGATGATGTCCACATCCGCCTTCTGCAGCAGGATGTTGAGTTGATCCTGATTCACCAGGATCAAGGCGTTGGTAACATCATCCGTGACCAGCATGTAGGTAAGAAACGCGATGGCCAGGATCACGCCGGCCATCGTAATCAGGGACCGGAAAAAACGCCTTCGCAGACTTCCCCAACTTACCGAAAATGCAACCGACCAGGGGATGACCGTCTGATCGGGGATCCGATCAAGTTCATCCATACGCCGTTCCGTGTTATAGGCTGTGTTTGTCATGAGATTACGCCGCATTCCGGTTCAAATCGATGGGAATACTGACATCCAGGAGATAGGAAACCAACATCGCCAGGGCGACGATCACCAGTTCACCGGCAATCAATCCCAGGAACAGGCAGCGTACCCTGGCGTAAACGTCCTTATTTCCGTACTTGGTGACCAGCGACTTCGCCATCCAACCCAAAAGGATGGAAAACCAGTAGGCAATCATGATGGGGTTTACCAGCATGATCATGCCGATCGGATGGGGCAACCAGAAGGCAAATTGACGGAAATACAACAAGGCCGCCATACCCAGCGCCCCGGCCACAATCCACCCGGTCTGGGCCGGAGAGGCCGCCGGAGGTGACTGAATCAGCGTCTTGATCTGACCGAACCCCGCGACGTTAGGGAAGGAAGAATAGAACCATGAATTCATTTCGTCCGCACCGCCGGCATATCCCATCATGATCTCACCGAGCACGCCGATAACGGCTGCCAGTGCCACCGCCAGCAGGATTGCGCCATGGAACTGAAACCGTTTAATCCTCAGATCACTCCGGATTTTGAGTGCATTGGCCATGGCGGGCGCAATGAACGCCTTGATATCCAGGAACAAGACACCATAATAAACCATCAAGGGGGCAAACAAACTTGGCGAAGTCCACGTTCGATCCATTCCGAATACCGCCCGGATGAAATGGAACGGCCCCGACCATGCCTGGAAGCCCAGCAATCCACCTTCCGTAACGGCACGGACCAGCCCCACCGTTATCAAAAGCACAAAGAACCAGAAGAAAATCGTATAACCGAGATTCGCCCCCATGCCGCGCCACAACAACAACACGATGCCGGCCGACCCGAGCAGGAACACGCACGATGCAAGGCGAAGTTCCACTTGTTCGGACCGGTCCAGTGAACGTATGGCGTCCGGTGCAACACAACAGGCTATGTAATGCCGGCATTTCCACAGAACAACCGCTGAGAAAACCAGGAGGGCGCCACCACCCTGGGCAGTCCGGAAGTTTAAAATAGTCCACCATTCCGTCTCAAAGGAAGATTCATTGACCCCGTATCCCAGCCACACCAAAACCAGCAACTGGACCATGTACAACGCGGAGAAGAACCAGAGTGAGAAGGATATTTTCTTCGGGATCAGGAACGAAAGCCCGACCATGGTGAAAAATATTTCCGAACGTGTCGTCGGAACCAGCCCCGCTAATGCACTCTTTTCGACGAACGGCTTCCAGAAATGTTTGAAATCCAGAGGTTTAATCCCTGTAACTACATCCGAATAACACAACATATTCCATCCGAGAAAAGCGGCGGCAATGGCAAAACCAGACCAGAACAAACCGCTTTTGAACACAACGGGAATACCGTCTTCCGAGTCCACCGCACCGGCAAGATGTTCAGGCAGTTCAGCCAACGGATAGATCAACTTCTCATGGTAGGCCCATTGGCGGAAAATCAGCATGTTGAAGGCCATGAGAACGAGGTACGTCAATCCGATGAGCAGTCCCCAACGAACCAAGGGGTTCACCCAATGCTGCCAGGGCACGTCACCCAGCCAGAAACGCCTTATCGAAGCATCGAACTTCGCATAATCGGCACGAATCGCATCCAGCCTGGCCAGCACCGCTTCCGGCGATTGTGTACTCAATTCCCGATCCAGTTCCTCAATGGCGGTCACGGTAGCCTGGACAACCTCGGCGGCCAGCAACCGCTGGCTCCAACCGGCAAGATCAGACTCCAGCGACTCCTGGGTTCGCGCCAAGGACCGCTGTTCCCGTTTGGCTGTCGCAATCTTCGATTCAATGGCACGAGCTTCTGCTCCCGACATGTCACGACTGCTTTGATGCAGTTCCGCCAAACGGGTCTCCACGGCCACCCGGGATTCCCGAAAAACCGCCACCTTGTTTTCGATCTCGGAACACGATTGACGGATGGTCTCCAATTCCAAGATCGGAGTAAGACGTTCTCCCGCAACCTTGAGACTGCTGGAGACCTGCCCGGCAATCTGATCCATGGCGGTTCCAGCCAATAATACGGATCGGGCATCGTTCAAGGCATCCAGTGACCGTCGGCCGTGGAACATGCGACGGACCCGCGCCACATAGGTGCCATTCCCCTCCCCCATGATCGGCACCATCCCGGGGTAGGCTCGTGCATCCACCGGAAGACCTCGACGGAACAAACGAACCCGTTCGAAGGCTTCACGTTCCAGGGCTGCCAGTTCATCCCGGACCCTTTGAACCGCGGCATCCCCCCCGACAAGTCGTTCCGGGTAATCCCGAACCACCGGATCAGGGTCCTGACCATCGGCGCAAACCGTCTTCCAGTGCCTTTCCGCCTGAACCAGACTATTTTCAGCCAGCAACAAGGCGGAACGGGCGCGATTCAATGCCATCGCCTTCGTTGATTCCGAACCACGCAGGGATTGGGCATTCCCGATCTCGGCTTGTGCTTTATGGATCAATTCCCGTGCCTTGACGACACGCAAGGCTGAATCATACACACGCCGTTCTGCACCCACCGTGTTCACCACGTCCAAATACTGTTTTGACACCGCTTGTATGCCGGGTTCAGCCACAAAGAATGCCTCATCAAGATGCGGCGCCACGTACTGGTTCCACCGGCTCTGATCATTATTCCATGCTTCATTAAACAGGCCGCTCATCAATGGAACCAGCTGGGATGACAATCCAAAGGTTGATACACCCGAGGATACCAACCCCATGCAAAACACCACCAGGATCTCCGCCGCCGAGAAACGCCTTACCACCCGGATCAGCCGGCACAACGGATTAATCAGGAGCACCATGACCATCAGGAGAATGTAGGGAAGAACCGGGATCTGGGTGGACGTAACCAGGATACCGCGGCGATGCCCGAAATACATGGTCATCATCGCAAACACAGCGGCAATAACCAACCCCAGGGCGAAGGCCCGCACGGTAATTTTGTTGTCAGTCTGCTTCTGCATATCAGAACACCAGGGGTGACATCATCCGGGTCAGGATCGAGAAGGCGATGCTCAACATGCCCACCAGCCCCATCCCGCACGTGAAACCGGCCAACAGGACCGGCGCATATTTGAGCCACATTGAACCAAATCGTTTCTTCAGGTAGAAATGCCCGACAAAGGCCCCGAGTGCCTGGAAAATCATGGCTCCCGGATAATTCTCACCTAATCCGCGCACCATCCCGAATACCAGCAGGGTTGGCAGTCCCAACGAGGACAGGATGGTGAAAGCCAGCACGCCCAACCCCAACCCATAACCGAACACATCCCACTTCCAGGCCTCCATAAAAAGGGATCCACCCTCCATGGTTGAACTGAAGGTCAGGCAGGACATCTTGGCCTGGAAATCCCACATCTTGTTGGCGAACGGATAGGCTTCCGACGGCACTTCAGCCATCTGCCACAAGATATGCGAAAAGACCAGTGAGGATATCAACACGATCGGATAGGTCACCAACTGGGTTTTCACCTGACCGCAGATTTTTGTGCCGGTCAATTCCAGCACACGGAATTCCTGGGCTTGCGGGCCATAGTTCGGCATCGGCACGGGCGCAAACCATATCTTAACACCACGGAAACCGCTCAGAATGTAGGCCGCCTCACGCACCATGGGAATGGCCACCGCTTGCCCGCACAACCCTTCCAGCTTGGCGGACGCATAAGAAATGATGGGGGTATAGATGATGGCGTATCCGACAAAGAACTTCCACGGGAACCCCTCGACCAGGTAGGTGGACAGGGACAACCACGTGGCCGTTGTGAACACATAAATACCCAGCGAAATAAAAATGGAGAAATCGCCGCGTTTGACATTATTCGTCACCAGCCGCTGCCAGGCAGAAGGTTCATCGGACACCTGTGAAACCGTATCCTTGGCCCGGGTTCCCGTAAGGTTGCCCAACGCCACGAACAACGGGCGGAAAACCCGCCATAGACTGATCAGCGAAACCGCCACCGTCAATCCCACACCGAATGACAGGTAAAAGTCGATCTGGTTGGAATACGCGGTATCAATGAAGCCCATCTGTTCGGTCCAATTTGAAAGGATGCCATTCCGATACAAGGTCGGATTGACCATCATGGTGAAAACCACACCGAACAACCCTCCCATGACCGCCCAGAACGGCATCACGGTTCCCACCAGGAAGGCACCGAAATTGAAAGCGAGGTTGAGAGGTGTGGCGGGAAGGAATTTGCTCAACGCGGGGGTAAGATCAACCCAGGGAATAGGAATCAACTGGATGGGTTTGGCAAGGAAAACCCCGGTAATGGCCGGCACACCGATATAAAACGCACCGAACACCATGCCCATCATTCCACCAATGGAGAAACACCGCCACCGCCAAGGCTGTCGATTTTCTTTTGATTCCGTCAAGGACACGATACCGGACGCCCCGACGGGAGCCATGGGGAACGGCAGTTTCTCGACGTCATTGGTAATTCGATACAAGACATAGCCAAGACCGAAATTGTCCAGCTTTGAGATCAGGACGGAAAATGAAACGAACAGGACCGGGATCATCCATGGCATGGTGAAGAACGATCGCCCCCCCCTTTTGATCTCTTCCGCGGATGGCGCAAACCATGAAGGAATTTCCTGTGCCACGCCCATGGCACGGGCATAATCCGACTGGACAAAGAACTGGTTCCACAGCAAACCGCCAAACGGCTCGGCCAAGGCCAACCCGGCCATGTAAAACAGGATATACACTTCCTGCATCTTCAGTTCCTTGAGGGAACGCCGGGCAATTTCCGAGAAGATGATGATCGTCACCCACCGGCTGGCCTGCATCATGTTCCCGGAGGATCCTTCAAACAACTGGAGATACATCCCCGCCGGCATCATGATCATACCAAGGAAAATTGCCCCGATTACGGTCTTCCATGAAAAACCGTCACGAAACTCTTCCGGGGGCTCCATGAGCCGGCGGTATTGTTCGAGTTCCTTGTCTAATTGGTAGGTCTTGGCCATTCCCTAGGTCCTTGTTGCCGATTCAAACCATTTTGACCCCTGTTGCGAACACACCCCATGCTGGGCCGGGGTTAGATTCCTCCAATGCAAAAGGTACTGGCGCAGATGTTCCAAGTAGGGCTTGTTGGTCGCTACCCAGTTTGAGTCCTGCCCGGATGAACGCTCGATGACCATAGTCACACGATACGATTGAACGCGTTCGTCAAATTGCGCCGTAAACAATACATCCTGCGTCACCCCAAGGTCAAACGGCGCCAAGGCGAGGTGATAGGTCGATTGGTAAACCGGCCTCCCTTTCGCATCCTGACCGAGGCGATGTCCCTGCGGATGCGCAATAAGATCACCCAGGGAAGCCTCCGTGAATCGGCTGAAATACTCATCCAGGTAGGCCATGATGCCCGGCGCCAGCGCCTCCTGGTAGATGAACGGGAACGGCACTTCCATGCGCTTTCCGTCATGAGGCGGCAGGGACCATTTCCGTTTGCCGGAAGGAACCGCCGATTTGGTCGCCATGTGGGCGGGATACAGGGTGGACAGCATCACCACGGTGATGGTGAACAAGATCACGTAAACGACACTTAACGAGGAAAAATTCAGATTGATATCATCCACCAGACCCAGGCGGTTCAATGAAATGCTCAACACTTGCCCGATCAGATAACCGCCAACCGATCCGATAATGCTGTATACAAAAGCTTCCGCCAGGAAGAATGTTCCGATATGGGTGGGATTCAATCCCACGGCATTATAAACGGCAATCTCTGATTTCCGTTCATAAACCGCTCCCAGCATGGTGTTCAAGATGATGGTGCTGGCGATCAGCAACGGAATGATCAACTTGGACAATCCTCCAATGGACGTCCGGTATCCGCTCCCCATGTAATAGATGCCTTCCGCAATCTGCCGCTTGCCTTCCGAACCGGCTTGGAACGGCAAACGGCTGCTCACATAAAATTTTGCCTGGGTGGCGGTAAGCAATTCCTCGACATGTGACCAGATCGGCTCATCATCCTTGAACCGTATGGACACGCTGTACGGTTGACCGCCCAACCGGGCAAGTGTTGTGGCAGGCATCAGGATCATCGATCCCGTATCGACATATTCGACACCCGTCCCGCCATCCTCCTCCACGACACCCGCCTCTTCATCGCCGGATTGCACCGTTTGCTTCTTGACCTGGATCGGGGTCAGCGGCCGTTCATCCAGATCCCGGATTGACCGGAACCGGTCGTCATCGAGAATACCCACAATCCGGTATTCCCGGTTCCGGAACATGACCTTGCCGTCCGCCATATTCTCAGGGGTAACACCCAGCACATCCGCAATGGCAGCCGGGATAATGACTTCATCGGCATCATTGGCCGTGAAAAACCTGCTTCCCTGCACCATGGGAACCGATTCGATGAAACCATCCTCGATCGTCTGCAAACCGAGTACGGCATAGATCTGGGCCATCCGCTTGCCGGGCTGCACGCCCAGGTGCATGGGAATAATTTCCGGTTGCCAGGCGCCCAAGGCCCGCGGTGACATCAGCCAATAACGGATATTGACGTCCGCCCGCCCATGAAAGATTCGTTCCATCACTTGTGCCGTTGCCACATCCATGGGCTGCCCGGGCCAATGATACATGATGCCCGTATAGGGAGCCTTCTTGCTTTTTGGCACGACGGTGGGACTCATTTTCTTGCTGATACTGGAGAAGGCCAGCATGGTGAACGTCACAAGCACGATGGTCGCCGTTGTCAGGGTCGTACGGATCCGACGACGCTTCATGTTGTTCACACCGATCAGCATCGCCTGCTGGGTCACCGTTGAATAACCAACCTCCGTCGTATCCATGCCGGTATAGGTCTGGAACAAAACCTGCATTTCACCTTCAAACCGGGCATGCAGCACGTTAATGACAAAAAATCCCAATCCGCCCATGATAAATGCCACGAACATGGCCTCCGGCGCCTGGGCAATCCGAAAGGCGGGATGGATCATGCGGAAAACCAGGAAGGTCAGCACAAAGATCAGAACAAACATGCCCATCTGGGCTTCAATACGGACAAATTTGAACAGCAGTTTCTGGACAAAGAAACAGAACGGCAACATGACCGCCATGTAGAAGACAACCGCTTTCAACATGTCATTGGTGATGGCGGCCGTCTGGGTATAAGCCTTCACGTGCGACCCAAGCGCGGCATACAGGTTCCGCAGATAGTCCAAATGCCGGCTGGCAACGCGATCCGATTCCATGACCTTTAATGCCGCATCCCCGCGTTCCAGGAAATCCTTGGTCAACTCATCCGAGACACCCCGGAGCGTGGCCACCCGGTAACGGTTCAATACCGACATGTCATTTACAACCGTGCGGAAAAAATCGTCTCCAAAACCGATTTCCGGGGTATAACCCACCCCCAGCGGGTCCTCTTCGGATGCATTCAGCGCCGTACGCTTTTGCGCCGTGAGGAGCTTGACGGGTTCTTCACCGTCAAAATAAAGGCAGGCAGGTCCCGTGGCTGCCGGGGCCACCCGGTCGGAAATCACGCTATTGGCGCCCCAGAAACCATACCGACGGGGCGCCGCATGTCGCATGGCATTTAACACCTGGAACTGCCGCACGTTGATTCCCGACGCTGAAACCAGCGACGAGTCATCACAACTCGGGACCAGCACCTCCTTGCAGGCAAACAAGGCCAGTACCCGGGCGGTGGTTTTGTTAATGGTGCTGGGAACGCGCTGATGAACATCACCGGCATCAATCGTATAATCCACCTGAATAAAATCGGGATCAAAATGATAGGCCGTGGACAACAATCCGCCTTCCTCGGTAACCCCGTACACCATGGTGTCAGCACGATCATCGGTCAACGCGGTATACCCCCGGACCACCCCGTCGGGATTGATACCACTGGATCCGGGCGCCAACAGCAACAGGCATCCCGGCACCGGAAGGCTGGGCAGAACGGAAGCTCCAAACTCATCAAACTTAAACGTCTTCATCTGGATCGACCACATGACATTACGCCGGGTACGCTTACGCTGGAATGGCGGCAATTCCTCCGGCCCAGTCACTCCGGGCTCATCCAGAAAAGCTCTGATAAGGTCGGGAACAAATGTTGTAACCGACTGGATATGAGCGGGATTCAAACGGTCGAAGGTGTCATGCGGTGAAAAGATCTGTCCATAGGCGGTATACACATTGCGGAAACTGAAGGCCGGGGTTGCATCCGCAGCATGAAACACCCCGAGCCCGGCACCTTTCACCGGAAAGAAATAATCCTCTTTCAGGCCGCCAACACGCGTCAGCGTATCCACCAGCAGGTTACGCTCGGGGTTTTCGGGAACACCGGGCATCCGCTCAGACACCCCGACCATGTTCCGTCCAAAGCGGGCCTGCCACCGGGTGGCATCGCTTAAAGGCTCGGCAGAGGAAAACCCGATCTGTGAAGAGGTCCAGTCGAAATCCAGATTAACGGCCAGGGCAACACGTCGCCCTTCCATGGTGGTCCGTATTTCACTGTTGGCAATATCCATGGCCAGATCCGCCCGATTCAAACCGGCCCACAGGCGATTCTGGTTCAGGATCTCATCCCGGTAACCTCGCAATATTTCAAGTGATTCCGGACTTCGCTCATACAAATCGTCCAGCGTGGTTTGTATGCCGAAACGGTTGAAAAGGGTCAAAACATGGACATATTTCTGCCGCTCGGCTTCCAATACCAGGCGTTTTGTTTCCAGCTCATCCGGGGTCAGTCCCTCGCGCGACAAATCCAACTGGCGGCCTCGAAGCATGTTGACATCACGACGCGCCAACGCCACCAACGGATCCTTGATCGTAACAAACCGACCGGTGGATTTGTCGGCATGGTTCCGGAGTTTGAGGAGGAATTGATGGTCGGCGATCCGGGTCTCGGGAATCAATTTCAGAGGCTCATAGTAGCGCGTGAAAAGCTCCTGGCGTTCAAGATCCTTGGCCATGGTGTTCCGCGCAATTTCAACTTCCTCCATGGGGGCCAGCAAATGCCAGGCCAGCATGCGTTCGCCGGTATAGTTCAAGGTATGCGCGTTGACCGCCACCAGGAGAACGGAACGAGCCGGTTGTTTGCTGCGAAAGGATTCCAGCATTTGCAGCAACAGGTGAAGGTTTGCCCCGGATTGGGCGCCTTCAGCCAGGCCGGGAACCAAGCCATCGGCGTCCAACGGCGCGGTCACAACCATGACGTCATTATTCAACAGGGGATCATGACCGGGAATGAAGACCCACAAGTTTCGAACGATACGATTCTCCCAGCGGGAGGGTTCCGATTGGATACGGGCATTGTCAATAACCCGGTTAACCTTGAAGGTGTCACGAATGGCCGGCGCCTGGATTTCATCAACATAATAGCGGGGCACCCGTGCTTCACTGGTGGTCACCTTGTTGAAGCAATCCTCCGGCCAGATGTCATCCGATGCCAGGAAAAGAACACCCCGGATGCCAAACCGCATCAGGTCAGGCCAGGAAGCCCGGCAGGACATTTCGAGCACGGCAACACTGCCTTTGAGATCCACGCCGTCCAGTGCAGCCAGATCCTCGGATTCGCCCTGCCCCAGGTATACCAACCGGCACGGTAAATCCCGTTGCTCAAAATTGCCAGGACGCATGACGCCTGCATGCATGGCCCATATCGGCAAGGGTGCCGCCGATCCCAGTTGCAGGGTGGCAGCACCTGGAACAAACGAAGGCACACGGAAGGCCATGCTCCCTGATTTAAGACCGCTGGCCTGAAAAACCGCATCAACCCGATTTTCAAGCACCTGATTGCCCGGACTACCGGGTGTCCGGACCCGGGCATCGACAAACAGGTCACGCATGCCGCGCGGTAACCCGGAAGGAAACCGCTCCGCCGAAGCCGCCTGGCCTTGAGCCAGGAATCCTGCCAAAATCGCCGTAACAAAGCTTACGCGTAGCGAATCCATCATGAATCGAAATCCTGTTTCAACGCCATCCAACTCCCTGGGTGTATACGGAAGTGCTTTCGTTTATCGGAACTCGCATCAACTGGCAAGACGAAAAGTCAATCGGCCTCAAAAAACATGCCGACCACCGGGCAACCACAGGATCATGGAACCGGCCCGGCAAGGTGAACCACAACTTCCGATGGACGCCCTTCCCTGCCAAAACGGTTTACCGATCTGACGGCAAGACGGTTCTCCCCGGGATGCAACGGCCACTCAATAGCCTGTAATCGTTCATCCGGATCATCACCCGTCCCCTCCATCGGGTTCCAGGGGCCGGCATCAAACCGAACGGAAAAACACTTGAAATTCGGCGTTACGGTGGCAGCCAGGACCTCCAAGGTGTTCGGTCGTGTGCCGGTCGTGGTTGATAGTTGAACTTCATTGACCGTCCAGAACAGGTCCCCCTCCCTCTCGGTCACCCGCGAGAACTGCAATTCACGAGACAGGTCATCCACACCCAACCACCAGATATGGGCATCCGAACGGTAATAATCCATGCCATGCATAACCTCCCAGGGCTCAAGCTGATCCAGGAAATCATTACGTTCAGGAAGCGCAAAACGCTTGAAAATCCTCAATTCATCTGGACTGCGTATCTCGGAGCGTTCGGCATGTTGAACCCCATTGGTATCCACCGTATAGCGCTGGACCACCCCCGTCACCAGCCCCGCCCCGGCTGTAAAGGTTGCCTGAACCAGATGATGCAGTTCCAGCAGACCGAGCGGCGTGTGATCATCCGCCCTCACGTAATGAGCGGTTCCATAGCGCTTGAAACCTTCCCGCTGGACGGATTCGACATCCATCAGGATCCATTTCCGATGCTCATCCGACCAGACATCGGCCACAAAATGGTTGGTCAGAATGACCGGCCGCGCGTTGTAACCAAGCGCAAGGGCGCATTGGTAGAAGACTGTGGCAAAATGCACGCACATTCCATGCTGGTTCTCTCCGGCCTGCAGGATCTCAATGGCATCCCAGGTCCGGACTCCGCTTCCGTCATCATTACAGGGCCATTGTCGGCGCACCCAGTTCCGCAACAGGATCAACCGCTCAAAATCCGTTTTGCCGGCCGCCACCACCTCATCGAGCCGGAACTGGGTGCGTAGCCGTTGCAATTTTTCCGATGGACGCTGGTAACGGTACGGGAGCCCTGTCCGGACGATACGGGTGGTGTCGTGATTTACCAGGGTGGCCCCCCAGGCTTCAGCCCGTGCACGAACCGTGCCCAAAGCCTCCACCCGCACGGATGCCAGTTCCGGCGTCAGGAGCGGGTCCGTCGTGGCAAGCGTCACCTGCCATTGCACATACCGGCGTGCCGGTGGATTGGCTTCATTCCAATCCGACCAGGAGGCATCCGGTCGAGGCGTCGTTCCGCTACGGCTTTTCAACGAACAGGCGGTTCCGGCAGGGGTCTTCCCCTGCTTGCTGATGACAATCGAATCCAGATCCACCCGGGGAATAAAATGCGGATCAATGGATTCAACCCCAGCCATATCGATAACGTCCGAATGAATGGTTCCAGTTGCGGGATGACGTAGCAGGCGCAATCGGACCAGGAACTCTCCCTGCTTCGCGACGCTCCATCCAGCCCCTCCATTGGTGGAGACCAAGCTATGCCGGGCCGGCATGGCATCCGCATCCTGTGCCAGCAGAAATCCGTTGGACATCACCAGTTCGTTTACTCCAGCGCGCAACCAAGCCGCATCGATTAAGGCACGCCTCCACCCGCCGGAATGTTCATAGGTGTTGAAAGCAAGGGGTTTGCCATTCCAGGTCGCAGCACCGTCCTGCAAACTGTATACGTACACTTCCGCCCCATGTGCAGCTGCCTGGCCTATATCGAACGATACCTTTCCCCACAGGTCCCGACTAAACTTGACTTTCCCGCTGATTCGATTTCCAAGCCAGGCGCCCCGGTATTCAAACGGAGCCAATCGCGCTACACCGTCTGATGCCGTCACGGTCACCGAGGCATCACGAAAGGCCTTCATCATGCCGGGGCCGGCCACCGTTTCATCAACCAGGCGGATCGACGCATCATCGGCGGACAGGCGGTTCGTGCCGATCATGACACACAGACCAAGGAACAGGATTCGAAGGTACGGGGTCGTGCCGGCATACCAATTATTCATCATCCACCTCACACGGTTTGACAGGCGCAATAAAGCAGGCGGTCCATACGCTCAACGATACGGCGTGAGAGATCAAGTCAAATACCATGGGACAAACATTCCCAACAGAATTGAATACCCCCTTGACGGTAGGGTATTTGACCTGATAGGTTTTTCGGACTTTTCTTATTCCGGCGTAGCTCAGTGGTAGAGTGGGTGACTGTTAATCACTTGGTCGTAGGTTCGAATCCTACCGCCGGAGCCACTCGTGATTCCAATACGAACTCGCATTATTTCCTCGAGATTTCCCAATTCCGGATAGCACAAAGTTCGTATATCGTGTTTGAGGGCGCAGACGAGTTGCGAACTTACTTTCGCGATCTGTACGGGAATCATAGATCGCGCCTCTGTTAAGACTTCCCATCATGCGCCAGATTCGACAACAGATCGGCTATGCGATCAAGACTGGATCTGACATGTTTACGGATACTCGGGGTACCGAGTAATGCGTCGAGGTCGTTTCGACGGCAGCCTTGGTATTTGGACATGATCCACACAAACTCCACGGTGTAGTCGGAATCCATTCGCAGAAGAGATCTGCGAGCGTGTGCTACCTCACCATCTTCTTTCGGTGCCCATTTGCCTCCGTACTGCGCCAGGATGTGGATCATCTTGAGCTTCTCTCGGGCCTCCTTCGTATCCAGATTCTTCCGCTTTTCACGAGAGAAGATGTCGTACGAGAACTCAAGACCCGATAGCAGACTCTGAATTGCCGAACACCCGCCATTTGGTTGGTCATTGGGGTTCACGCCCTTCTTCAGAAGATCCACGAGGAGTTTTGAAGCGTTCTCGCCATGGGCGTAACGTATCGCGCTAATCAAGACCGGATTGCCCGGATCAAGGCGGACCTGTTTCATATTGAAGATTTCGAAGTGACCGTAGAGCGCGGCGTATTCAAGCGCACTGATGCCGCCATCTTCGTCATCCGATTCTTCGGGCGCGCCGGGTCCCGGAGCGTATGGATCCGCTCCGGCCCAAAGGCAAAGGGCAATCCATTTCTCATTCCCTTCCTTGCAGTGATAACGGAGGGCTATGTTCAGTTGATCCTGGAATCCCGGGAATCGGTCCTTGTACTTCTTGAAAATCCGCAACGCTGTCCGTATCCGGGAACAGAACGCTTGCGCGAGGGGATTACCGGTTTCGACATCTGCTCCGAGCTCAATGAAGTACTCCATTATTGCTGGTTCCCAACTATGAAACACATCGTACATATCGACGGTCTTCGGATCGGCGCCGTGCTTAACCAGGAGTTGGACGATATCGAAACGATGCTCCTGCAGGGCATGGGAGAGCGTGTTGTATTTCCATGAGGCCTCAATCTCCGCACCTCCCTCCAGAAGAACCTGAACGAGACTATGGAAACCGATGTTGATGGCGTATTGGAGGGGACTGCGAGGCCTTGCGCCCTTCTCCGGCGGCGGAGGCGGATTCACAGGCTTACCGGCCGCAATCCATTCCTGAACATCGAAGAGGCGTCCGGCCTTACAGAGCGCGATCAGCGGTTTGATCTCGTCATAAGATTCGGCCCGCTTCATCACAGCCCCCACACATTTCGGCGTTCAGGCTCTGATTCGGCGATCTCAGCGGCTCTATCCAGAATTGACGGCGGACTCTTGGCGAGGGGATCAAGACGGTCCGCCTGCTTGAGCGCCCAAATCATGAATTTGCCAAGATCAGACTCCGGGCCAACGGCTTCGCCATTGCGTTCGGCGGTGGCTTTCATTGCGGCGATGAAGTCGCGCAGGCGATGACTGTTTGCCCAGTTATCAGCCTGTTGCAGAAGGCCATCGACCCGATCCTGCTCCTCTTGGATTTTGGCCGCTAGTTCTTCGCGAAGTCGCTGTTTCTCCTTCCGCCGCTTTTCCTCAGCCTCTTGTTCCTTGTGGCGCGCTTCATCAAGAGCCGCCTGTTCCGCCTGCCTGGCTGCTGACGCGATCATGCCGGCAATGATTCCTGCCAGATGGTCTTCAACCTTGGCTTTCTTGCCGTCGGCCCAACGGTGACGCAGACCGCCGGAATTGCACCACATCGCCTCCGATATTTCGATGCAGAGGTTGCCTGAAGGCGCCTGTTCCATGCGAAAAGCGTTATGCCGGAATTCATAGTGGCCGGTGAGATCACCGACCTGCTTTTCGACTTTCTGTGTCTCAAGGCGCTCATCGATCCTGAATCCCACCCGCTGGCCTGTAATCTCAACCATGGCGCCGGCCGTGCTCTCTGAGGCGAACACCTTGTATCCTCGGGACTCCAGCGCCTTAATCAGGCCATCCAGGATCCGCAGGGCGCGTCGCATACTGTTCTTGGAGACCCGAACGCTCAGGTAGCCCTGCCTGGGCATCGAAATCAACCCATGTTCAACAAGGGCGGACGCCTCAAGTGCTTGTAGCGTGGCATGAACAAGCGGATGGGCGCCGCGCAGCGTTTCCGGGACCGGAATCACCTCTTCCAGTTCGGCCTTTGCCAGTTCCCGTTGCACTTCCGGGTCCCTCTCCGGGTGGTCATGTTCCCGAATCTCTATCTCCGGGTTATGACTCGGGTTTGGCAGAGGAATCATAGGCGGCGACCGCATGTATTGCTTTCGCGCCCAGTAACCTCTTCCAGGTCGGGGAATATCGTTTTTTCGGCATATCTTCGCCAGGCCGACATCCGACATGGAGTATTTCTTGGCGAGCTTTGCCATCGGCTCAGCCCAGACCTCATCGTACAGTGCCTTTCGCGTGATTCGGACTATCTTCTCCTCCATAGGTAACTCACCGCTCCTTTCTGATGACGGCATGCCACACAGTACTCACCGTTTCTTTTATGAATCGTTTCACCAGACTTGTGAATCTATATAGTTCGGGAACAAGTGAAATGCGAGGGCAGAGGGATATCGAAGTATTCGCGCAGTCCAAATCCAGAAAGCGACGGCTGGGAATCGTGCACTAATCGCGCACTAATCGTGCACTTATTCCTGGCCCAGAATATCGCCCGGACAGGATCGATGCCTTGCCTTCGGCCGTGAGCGAGTACTTCTGTAGGCGGCTATTGGGTTTGTCGGGGATGCTCATTACCAGCAACCCATATTGTAACATTTTCTTCACTACCCGCTTGAAGTTCCCAGTTCTCGTGGAATAGCCAGCCGCGTTCAGCAACTCTTGGCCGGATCTCGGGGCCTGGAGGCAAGCGTTCAGAATGTCTCTTTCAATGGCTGTCAACTTGACTTGGGCCTCTTGGGCCTTGACTTGGGCCTCTTGGGCCTTGGCCTGCTTTGATGAAGCGTCCGACACGGATTTGGAATCCTTTGCTGGCCGAAATGTGGCAATAAATGTCCCGGGCCGCACCTTGAATTCCGGTTCTGGCAACCCCTTGGATCGACAGTCGTCAATAATTCGTCGAGTGCCCGTTCCAAATTGCTCCACGTACTTGATGAGGAAGAACGCATTGGCAATCAGGCGATTGCGTGGTTTCGATTCATGTTCCCTGCGAAGATCATCAACAGTCATGCCGGCCGGCAATTCCCCCGGATTCCATATTTCCAACCTGTCGTCAAAAATCCGCACCTGGACATTGGCCGTGCTTGCATAGTCTCGGTGGCAAATGGCATTCACCAGCGCCTCACGTAGAGCATCCAAAGGATATTCCCACTGATCTTCGCGCCGCAACCCTTTGATTTCGGCGCCCATCCGGATGTTCCTCTCGATGAAAGTCATGGCCTGTTCCAGTTGATCAACGATGTTGCCCTGAATGACCTTCATGTCGATGAAGTGGGTCTCTGCCGTGCCCTTGAATCTGGCGCACCGAACCATGGCTTGGGTCAGGCTCTGTTGGGGATTCCGGCCAAACAGGAGAAGACCGGCTACCTTAAGGTGTGTTCCTTTGCACAGGCCAAGTTGACTCAGGACCTTTTGTGCAGAGGTCTTGGGGTTCACATTCCAGCGACGTTCGGCATTGGCAATTTCCAGAAACTTCCTCACGGCTTTGGCATCGACATCCCTGAGCGTCGAGTCCTCAAGGACTGTCGTGTCCCATGTGAGGTGGCGACTGTCCATGAAGAGATGCATGGCTTCTTCCTGAGAAATACGCTGATTGGTCCTGCCGGACCGACGATAAGGATGGTCAAATGCCCACACCGGTTTATTTGGCGCTTCTTTGACCCGAATCCGGATGATCGTCATCCCTTGTCTTGCCGAGGTGGCAATTGACGGAACCAGTCGGGGGCTTGTGTTCGAGGCAATTTTGTTGGCGAGATCTTCCAGCGTCCCTTTGCCGATGACAACTCCAACGGTTTCGCCGTGCGGACTGACGCCGACATAAATGGTTCCGCCATGCGATGAGGCGAATGCCGCGCAGGTCTCGACAATTTCCTTCCACTCATTTTGGAGGCTGATAGTGCTGATTGAGACCGTTTTGACTAATCTGGCAGTCTAGGAAGGAAGCAAAACCTCACATGACAGACCTTTCAAGGGACAATTTGGGACTCATCTGAGACTAAGGCGGGGTCAAGTCGCTGCATTTGTCGGAATGCGGCCAGGCGCGCCAGTGTGCCCTTCATGGTCAAAATGCGCCGGAGAGTTCGCTCGGAAAAGTGGCGAAGATCCTCCTTGGCAGTGAGAGATGACACATACGTAACAACCTCCTCTGGCAGGTACAGGAGATTCATGATCTGAGTCACGCGGGTGCGGGAAATACCCACATTTCCCGCTATTTTGGACATGGTCAGGGCTTCGTCTTCGGCCAGCATTTGCTTCCATCCAAGCGCGATCTGAACGGGATTCATGACCTTGGAAACGGGCGTGGATTGGGTACGCTTGGCCCTCGACATTTGCTCCCGACAATCTGGTGGATACGCAATGGGATGGACGATAAATGGACCTGCGCCCCATCGAGAAAATGGGATGCCGATGATGGCTGCCGGCAACGGGAGGTTCGCATGGGACTGTGGTCTGCGGAGCCACTTCGACTCGGCATGCTGTAGCATGTCTCGCTCATGGCAAGCCAGGGAAGCGTCACGGGCAGCATGCCGAGGCGAATGCCCTGAGCGACTGAGCGAGCGATGGAGTCGAAGGGCTACAGACCGTTCAGTTCACAGCCAGAATGATTTATCCATGCCCTTCTACGTCTACATCGCTTCCGAAACAGAGAAGGCCGGGCTACGGGGTCATTTCCACAGGCAGATCGGAACGGGCAGCCCATTCTGACCAACCACCGTCGTACCAGAACACGTTGGTGTAGCCCAGCAGGTTGCGGAGCACGAAGAAGGTCTGGCTGGCCTGGTGGCCGGTTCGGCAATGGACGATCACTTTCGAGTCCTTGGAGGGGATGATTTGAGCATAGGCATTGCCAAGATTGTCCACGGACTTCAAGAGCATTACGCCGCCGACCTTGGTGACATCCGCAGTGTACGGGCGATTCTTCGCGCCCGGGATATGTCCACCACGCGCTTCCTCGATTTTCTGGCCGGTGTAGAACTCCGCCGGTCTGACGTCGATGATCACGGTGTTCTTACCGCCTAATTGCTCGCGCACGTGCCGGTAGTCCGCCGTAAACACATCCGCTGAGCCGACCGGATAGTCCGACGGTTCGACGGTCGGTAGATCCTTCGTGACCGGATGCTTCCCGGCTACCCAACGCGCAAAGCCGCCATGCAAGATGCCGTATTGTCCATGGCCCAGACGGGCGAAGGCCATCGAAACAAGCGTCGCGTCATGGGGCTTGTCATCCGGGACGATCACTACGGTATCCGTCGGTTTGATGCCAAGCAGCGACAGGTGCCGGGCAAGGATATCCGACGGCAAAAGCATGGACGAGACACCCCCGACCACGCCACGGAAGTGCTCGGGCGAGACGCACACGGATCCCGGGATGTGGGCGGTGTTGTACTGGGGCTGCGTCCGCACATCCAGGATTCGCACTTCCGACCTGCCAAGGTTCTCGGCCAGCCACGCCGGTTCGATCAGACCCGGGAGTGTCGGTGGAGTCGGAAGCGAGACCGGAATTTGGGCAACCGGCGCTTTCTCCTGGGCCTTGCCATCGCCCATGAAGTAGCGCCGCCATGAGTTGATCCGGGCCGTCTGCCCGGATGAGAGGGTCTCAACTCGCAGGGATGCCGGCTTCAGAATCCGCTCGAAAAATCCTTCCAGGCCGTCCGTGAGCATGTACACGTTGGCGAAGCCCATCCTTGCCAGCGCATCCCGCGCCTGGGCAGGGTGTGTCATACCGTTGGAGTAAAGGACAATCAGCCCCTGGTTCCGGTACGGGGCCAGGGCGGCGGGCAAATCCACCATCTCGATGTTGACTGCACCCCGTATGTGGAATGCCTCGAATTCCCCGGCCGGACGAATGTCCACCAGCAACAGGCCGGCCTCGCCCCCCATGATCCGGTCGGCGAGTTCCTCCGGTTCCAGGTGATCCCCGGCATACGCGATCTGGGCAAGAAGGGTCGTCTCTGACGGCGCATAGGCGGCTGTTTTGCCGGCGGCCGGGCTGGGGCTGTGAATGGCCGTCAGGCCGACGGCCAGGATGACCAGTGCCACGCTGAAGGCCTTCAGAAACGGGCTGCGCCAGTAGGTCCCCGTATGGGACACCCGACGTTCGATATATTCCGCGCCCCAGAAGCAGCCTACGGCCACCAGCACGAAGAGCATGGCAAAGGCGGTAGCCGACATGCCAAGGGACTGCCAGGCGAACTGCACGCCGCTGTCGCCCCAACTGTAGAGG